>JACCDS010610050.1_pt1 | contig 16988 bp, 18 predicted proteins | sample 7446441 | NCBI WGS metagenome assembly JACCDS01 (sample SAMN15323445, study PRJNA562643) | freshwater metagenome | isolation source: river surface water | place: USA:Blue River Watershed | collected 2017-08-17
CTCGGGTTCAGTCGTCGCCCATCACGCCCCTCGGCCCGCACGCTGAGGTGGACATGCGGATTGGCCTGGTGGTCGTGCAGCACCATCACGCACTTGTGCCCGGCCAGCTCCACCCGCGCGAACTCCCGTGCCGCGCGTTGCACCGCCAACGGGTCGGTCCCTCGTGGCATAGACAACATGATGTTGTAGGCCTCGCGTCGCCCGCCCTGCTCTGCGTCCTCCGGGATCAAGCCGCCGCTGAACCGCCAGTCGTCGGCCAGGTCTCGCACCGCATGTGCGCCGCGGATGTGCTCGCCGCGGTCGTCCTCGATGTCCAGTCGCCCGTTCTTGCTGATGTAGCGGAAGTGCGCCGCGATGGCCTTCATGCCGCGCCCTCCCCCGGTCACCTTGACCATCACCTGCGGGGCCCGGCGCACCGTCGCGGCGATCCGACTGCGGATCAACGCGGCGCGCCGGCGTAGCGCATCGCCCGTGAGCTTGGGCGGCGGGTTGCCCTTGACCATGCGGTTGCCGGGATAGAAGAGCCGGTCGCCCCAGGTAACCAGCACGCCGTCGATGTTCACGCCTCGTTCCATGGCCGTCACCGTTTCGCTGGCGGCGACCCGCCCGGCGCTGATGTGGCCCGACGTGCGGGCCGCAGTTCCGTGAGCACCTGTGCGGCGACACGCCGGTGCGCCCGCACCTCGTCGGCCAGGTGGTCCAGCAGGTCGCGGTACAGCAGCGCCTGCTGCACGTTGCCGGCCTGCAAAAGCGCCGTCAGCTGATGCACGTTGCGGCTGAGCGTGGACAGTTCTGCGCAGGACCGGGTCAGCGCGGAGACGAGCTCAGGGCGCGCGCCGCCGGACGCGAGGACCGGAACGCCATTGACCAGGCCGGCGAGGTAGGCGCCGCGAGACATACCGGCGGCGCGGGCACTGGCGTCGAGATGCGATGCCTCGCACCGCCTCATGCGCAGCGACAGCTTGACCCAGTCATCGCCCTCTGCGCGGCCATCTGAATGACCCACAGGCCGGCCTTCGGCATCGTCCCCGTGGCCGATTGCTAACTCGACGGCCTGGCGCACCAGCACCGACACGCTGACCCGCCGCTGCGCCGCGCAGGCCACCAACGCGGCCTTCAGGCCGCGCATGTCGACGGTGACGAAGTCATGCGAAGGGGTGCCCATGATGCGACTGCAAGGAGGTGCGCGGAGCGCTTGTGAATTTGGCGGCAGGCCGCCTATCTCTGCACTCACTCATGAACCAAGTATTGGCGCTGAAGCCGCCTTCAGAGCCGCTGGATTTGGCCCCGAATCCAGCACCCGGGCCGGGCGTTCAGCCGCCTACCTTCTGGTCAGTGACCAACTACCGTCCAAAGACTGACCAAGTACCGACGAGTTGCCGTCCAAGTACCGACCAAGGTGGCCAGCAACCGTCCAAGAAGTGACCAAGTAGTGACCAAGAAGCGTCCAACAAGCGCTCAGTGACCGTCCAACACCGACCAACAGGCGCCATGAAGTTGACCCCTTCCCGTCCACCCGGGCGCGCCACCCGCAAGGCGGGCGCCTACGCGTTGGAGATCCGCCGGCTGCGTGGCGACGGCTACACCTTCGACGCCATCCGCTCGGCATTGGCCGACGTGGGCATCTTGGTCAGCTTGAAGACCGTGCAGCGCGAGGCCTCACGCGGGGGCGCAGCGCCGGCCACTGCTGCACGCGACCCGCCGGTGCCTGGCACCCTGTTCGCCACCGCTCGGCAGCCCGCCGAAGCCCAGGACGCCAGCGCGCTGATCCCCACGGGGTCCACCGGGCGGGAAGTCGCCGAAGACTTCTTCGACCGCCACCAGTTCAACCAGCTGTTCTCCGAGGACTGACCATGAAAGTCGCCGTCATCAACTTCTCCGGCAACGTCGGCAAGACCACCATCGCCCGCCACCTGCTGCTGCCGCGCATCCCGGGCGCCAAGCTGATCTCCGTCGAGAGCATCAACGCCGGCGAGGCCGGCACCAAGTCGCTGCGAGGCCGGCAGTTCGCTGTGCTTCAGGAGTACCTGCAGGCCGTGGACAGCACGGTGGTGGACGTTGGCGCAAGCAACGTCGAGGAACTGCTGGCGCTGATGGACCGATACCGCGGCAGCCACGAGGACTTTGACCACTACGTCGTCCCGGCCGTGCCCGCCATCAAGCAGCAGAAGGACACGATTGCCACGCTGGTGGAGCTCGCCCGCATGGGCGTGCCCGCACAGAAGCTGCGCCTGGTGTTCAACATGGTCGACGAGGCGAGCAGCGTGGCGGAGTCCTTCCGCCCCTTGCTGGCCTTCCTGCAGGAACAGCCGCTCGCCTGCGCCGACACCGACTGCCGCCTGGGATCGAACGAGATCTACGAGAGCCTCAAGGTCTCCGGCCAAGGCGTTGACGATCTGTTGAAGGACGACACCGACTACAAGGCCGTCATCGCCAAGACGGCTGACGCCAACGAGAAGCTCGCACTCGCCCGCAAGCTCGCGGCCCGCCGCCTGGCCATCGGCGTCGCGCCAGAATTGGACGCGTGCTTCGACGCCCTTCGCCTGGGCATGACCGTTGCGCCCCTCCTGCGCGTCGCCTGACGAGGCCGGCCATGGGCAACGTGCGTGAAGCGCTGATCGCCGAGGCACTGGGCGACATCGCCGTGCTGCTGGAGCGGCTCGAAGCCATCGCGCCGGCGCTGGCGTCGACCAGCGAGGCCGTGATGAGCGCAGCGGATTCACTGACGGCCAGATCCGCCGATGCCGAGTCCAGGTTCAACGCATTCACGCAACACGCGGTAACGCATTTGTCCAGGCACCTTGCCCACCGCGCCGAGGAACTGGTGCGCACGGCGGTCGAGGTCGAGGCACAGGCTTTGCAGGCTGCCGGCAGGAAGCTCCTGCAAGAAGAGCTGGGGCCGCCGGTGCAGCGTCTGGTCCGCGCGTTGAACGAAACCACCCACCGACGCTTGCACTGGCCGTCTGTTGCGGTGGGTGCGGTGACGGCGGTGGTGGCTTCTTCGGTGGCCTGGGCGGGGGCTCTCTATCTCCTGCCTCGCTGACCGTCACCCACGGCCCCTGATCGCATCGGGCTGACCGCCCTCCGCACCTTCGCCGGGCCACTACCTGCTGACCGCTGCCGCGCCCGTGCCACCCGATGACTGCAGCAGGCTGATCTCGGTAGTTCGTAGCGGTAGCCGTCGATGCCGTCGACGCGGCAGGTCTGCACCAGGGAATACAGGTTGGCGCTGGCATTGGCGCCGTGCACCGTGTCGGCGAACAGCCAGTTGCGGCGCCCGACGCAGAACGGCCTGCTGGCGTTCTCCTGAACGTTGTTGTCGATGCAGTAGCGGCCATCCTCGACGTAGCGCTTGAGCTTGCCCCACTGCGACGAGAGGTAATGCAGCGCCTGCCCCAGCAAGCTCTTGGGCAGCACGCCGTGCAGGTTGGTCAGCAGCAGCGCCTCGAACAGCTCGACCACAGCTCACCCGTGCAAGCCCTTCAGGCTTGGCAGGTCGCCAAGCCCCATTTGTTCAAGCGCGCTGTATACAAACAGGCGGGTCCTGACAGCTACGGAAGTGGGTTGCGGCCTACGAGGCGCTCGGCATAACCGGCATCCAGCAGGAGCGACGGCAGTACTGCGCAAGAGCTGTCGCGGCGCGTCACCAGGGCTTGCTGGCGACTCTCAATCTTCGGTCGCTGCTATTGTTCGACCAGCCCAACACGGGCAACGGCTATGCGTTCCGCAGAGCCTTTTCGCTCTCGGCACGTACGACGAACGAGGCTGCAGCCACGAGCGCGACGGCCAGCCACAAGCATTCGAAACCCACCCACGCATAACCTGCCGCCCCGAGCGCAGAGCCACCCGCGAATGCCAGGATGGCTGGCCACGCGCTATGGATCCGAGCGCGTGTGGCTGCGTCTGCGCGGCCAGTCGCCAGCGCCAATAGGTCGATGGTCGTCTGCGTCACGTTTCCAGTCATCACCGTCGTCTGTACTGGACCGGCTAGGCTGGTCCGCATCAGCGCGTTCTGCACACCCATCGCTGCGATGAGGATGAAGCCAAGGATCATGGTCACCCAGTCGTCAGGCCGGCCAGGTGCAGGCAGACACCATGCCGCGAAGGCGGCAGCAGCGACGAGCAGCGCCTCGACGCCCAAGAGCAAGGCTGTCGCGGTCTTGCCGCGCCGCTTCAGAACGACCTCCGCTTGAGCCGTAAGCAGTACGCTGGCCAGAAAGACAGGAAGGGCCAACAGCTTGGTGAGAATCTGGTCGTGGCGGCTGACCAGTTCCGCGCCGATGAGCACGAAGTTGCCGGTCACGTGCGCCGTGAACAAGCCGAATAGTCCAATGAAGCCGCAGGTATCAACATAGGCTGCGGACAGCGCCAGTAGTGCGCCTCGGCGGCGGCTCCCGGTTGTCGGAGTCATACCAAGTCCTCCCGATAGCGGATGATGCCGGCGAAGACCAGGGTGCTCACCAACGTGATGTGTTCCCAGAAGCCATTCAACGCATGTGCACGTTCAGCTCCCGGCGGGAACTGCCACCAGGTATGGGCCAAGAAGGTAGCCGCCAGCGTGAAGCCCGCCAGCGCCAGGGCCGCAAGCCACGCGCCTCGCCACCCGGTGAACAGCCAGATCCTGGCGCCGAGTTGCAGCAGGATCACGCCCGCAGCGACAAACACCAGCATGGGGCCCGGGGATAGGCCAGTCAGCGCCACCACCTCGGCCTGAGCGCCGGCCCAGTCGGTCAACTTGAGGACGCCGCTGATGAGATAGGGCCCGAGCAGGGCAAGCAGCGCAGCGCGCTGCAGCGCGCGAACGGGGGCAGGCGAAGACGTGGAAGGGGCCGCCATGATCAGAACGCCCAGCAGGCGCAGCCAATTGCTCCCCAGAAGCCGCGGTCGTCGGCCGGCACATTGGACGTGTAGGCCCGTTCGTGTGCGTGGCCATGCACATCGCAGGGCGAAGCGCAGCAACTGGCCAGGTTGCGACGCGACGCGCCCGAGGGACGGGTGAAGAGGCCCGCGGCCGGATTGCGATGCCAGTGGCCGCCAAAACGGTTGACGGGCGACCAGTCAGGCGATGCGGGCGGCAACGGCGGCGCCTCACCGGAGAAGTCGCCGCTGCCATGCACGACGCGGCCGTCCATGACGGTCAGTTCGGCGTAGAGATCACCGATCTCGTCCTCGGGGATGCTGAAGTAATCGCGATTGAGCAGCGCAAAATCAGCGAACTGGCCGATCGTGATCTGGCCTTTGCGGCCTTCGTCGTGGCTGAACCAGGTGTTCCCGCTTGTCCACAGACGCAGCGCGGTGTGGCGGTCGAGCAGGTTCGCCTCGCCGTACATCCGCATGCCGCCCACGGTCTTGCCGGTGACGAGCCAGCTCAGTGCCGTCCAGGGGTTGTAGGAGGCCACGCGGGTCGCATCGGTGCCGGCACCCACGGGCAGGCCGGCGTCCAGCATGCGTCGCACCGGCGGCGTGGCGCGCGCGGCCTCAGCCCCGTAGCGTGCCACGAAATACTCGCCCTGAAAGGCCATGCGGTGCTGCACGGCAATGCCACCGCCCAAGGCCTTGATGCGATCGATGGATCGCTGGCTGACGGTTTCAGCATGGTCGAACCACCAGTGCAGGCCGTCGAATGGGATCTCCCGATTCACCTTCTCAAACACGTCGAGAGAGCGGCTGATGGTCTCTTCGTAGGTAGCGTGCATGCGGAAGGGCCAGCGCTTTTGCACCAGCAGCCGCACGACCGCCTCCAGATCTGGCTCCATGCCCGCTGGTATCTCGGGGCGTGGCTGCCGGAAGTCCTCAAAGTCAGCGCCGCTGAAAACTAGCATCTCGCCAGCGCCATTGTGGCGGTACATCTCGCTGCCGGCGAGCGGCGCGATCATGTCGCTCCAGCGCTGGAAGTCGGACAGTTCCGCTCCTCTGCTCTGCGTGAAAAGGTTGTAGGCGATGCGAATGGTCAGCTCATTGTCGCGGGCGAGCTTGTCGATGATCTGGTAGTCCTCGGGGTAGTTCTGTCCCCCGCCTCCGGCATCGACGATGCTGGTGACGCCCAGTCGGTTGAGCTCTCGCATGAAGAGCCGCGTGCTGTTGATCTGGTCGTCCGGATCGAGCTTGGGACCGCGAGCCAGCGCGGAGTACAGGACAGCTGCATTGGGCTGCGCCAGCAGCAAGCCTGTCGGGCGGCCGGCGGTATCGCGTTGGATCTCGCCGCCAGGCGGATTGGGCGTGTTCTTGTCGTAGCCCACCGCTCGTAGCGCCGCAGCGTTCAGAAGCGCCCGGTCGTAGAGGTGCAGGATAAACACGGGCGTGTTCGGCGCGACGGCGTTCAGCTCTTCAAGAGTCGGTAGTCGTTTCTCGGCGAACTGCAGCTCGCTGAAGCCCCCCACCACCCGAACCCATTGCGGCGCAGGTGTGCGGTCGACCTGCTCCTTGAGCATGGCCATCGCATTGGCCAGCGTGGGCACGCCCTCCCAGCGAAGCTCGAGATTGAAGTTCAGGCCACCGCGGATCAAGTGGATGTGGCTGTCGATGAGCCCGGGGATGACCCGCTTGCCGCGCGCATCGATGACGCGAGTTTCCGCGTCGCGCATGCCCATGACCTCCGCGGCCTCGCCCACGGCGATGAAACGACCATCACGCACGGCAAGGGCCTCGGCCTGAGGCCGCGTGCGGTCCAGGGTTTCGATGCGTGCATTCAAGACGATGAGGTCGCCGGCATCCATTCAATTCTCCTTGTGGCTGGTGACGGTGGGCGCCTGAGCTGCCGCCACGCCGGTGATCTTGGGCGTGCATTCGCTGTGGAACCAGGCAAGCGACACCGGCTCACCGGCCAGAGTCCGTTTCGCCAGGGGCACGAGCTGCTCTCCCACGAGCATTCCGAGCAAGCCCAGCAGTGCGATGGCCGGCGGCGCTGGCGAGCGCACCTGCAGGAGCGCGTAGATGACGCCTACGAGCAGGCCGACACCAAGGGACAAGAGATAGACCTTCATGACTGATGCTCCAAGCGTTCAGGCTTACGTGATGGAATGCCTAGAGGCAACTGGGATCGAGTTTCTAGGAGCCAGCGCCCCCCGCTGAGATCACACCCAGCAGGAACACCCCAGGGCACCCCAGAAGCCGCGGGCATCCGAAGTCGGCAGCTCGGCGCGCGCGACGGCCGCGTGGTCGTGGCCGTGCAGTCCGCAGGACTCGAGGCAGGCACATGTCGCGGCGTATTTGGGTGACGCACCAAGCGCCAACTTGCGGGCCTGATATCCGCCGAATGTCTTGACCGGTGACCAGCTCGGCGAAGGGTCCGGCAACGGGGGCGCAAGCGACGCGTAGCCACCGCTCCCGTGCACCACCTTGCCAGCGACAACGGTCAGAACCGATGTGATGTCCTGGATCTGGTCTTCCGCGACAGTGAAGTAGTCGCGATCGAGCACGGCCAGATCGGCGAATGCACCCGACTTGAGCACACCCTTCTTTCCAGTGTCGCGCGAGAACCATGCGCCGTCGGCGGTCATGTGACGCAGTGCAGTGGCACGATCCAGGCGCTTGTCCTCTGGATAGAGCGGCGTGCCGCCAATGCTGCGCCCCGAGACCAACCAGTACAGGCACTGCCAGGGGTTGTAGCTGTTGACGCGGGTGGCATCCGTGCCCAGCGTGACCGGGATACCCATCTCGATCATGCGCTTTACAGGAGGGGTTTCGGCCGCAGCCTTCCTGCCGTAGCGGCGGATGTAGTACTCGCCCTGCATAGACATGCGGTTCTGCACCGCAATGCCGCCACCGAGCTTTTTGATGCGCTCAAGGTTAGCCGGTGTCACGGTCTCACAGTGGTCAAAGAACCAGCCCAGCTTGTCGATCGGGATGTCACGATGCACTTTCTCGAACACATCGAGCGAGCGCGAAACCGTCTCGTCATACGTGGCGTGCATGCGCCACGGCCAGCCGTTTCCGGCAAGGAAGCGCACCACGCCTTCGAGGTCGGCCTCCATATTGGGTGGCATGTCCGGGCGCGGCATCAGGAAGTCCTCGAAGTCCGCGGCCGTGAACGCCAGCATCTCGCCCGCGCCATTGAGCTTGTACATGTCGGTGCCGTCGCCCGGCTTGCCCATCTTGATCCAACGCTGGAAGTCGGCCAGTTCCTGCTTGGCCTTCTGCGGGAACAGGTTGTAGGCGATACGGACGGTGAGCTTCCCGTCCTTGGCGAGCTTGTCGATGATCCCGTAGTCCTCGGGATAGTTCTGGAAGCCGCCACCAGCATCGCCCACCGACGTGATGCCCAGGCGGTTCTCCTCGCGCATGAAATGCAGCGTGGAGTTCATCTGGTCTTCAGGCGCAAGCTTCGGTGCCTGGCTCAGCGTGTTGTAGAGCACGAAGGCGTTGGGCTCGGCCAGCAGCAGGCCCGTCGGGTCGCCGCTTTTGTCGCGCTCGATGATCGCGCCGACGGGCTGCGGCGTGTCGCGCGTATAGCCCGCCGCCCGGACTGCGGCGCGGTTCAAGAAAGCCTGGTTGTAGAGGTTGAGCAGAAAGACCGGCGTATCCGGCGCTGCGGCGTTGATCTCCGCCAGCGTAGGCAGCCGCTTCTCTTCGAACTGGAACTCGGTCCAGCCGCCGACGACGCGTACCCACTGAGGCGCGGGGGTGACTCTGGCCTGCTCCTTCAGCATCTCCATGGCCTGGCCCAGGGAGCGAACACCGTCCCAGCGCAGCTCCATGTTGTAGTTCAGACCGCCCCGAATGATGTGCATGTGGGAATCGGTCAGACCCGGGATCACACGGCGCTTCTCGAGATCCACGATCTTTGTCAGCTTGTCTGCCAGACGGCTGATCTCGGCATCCGCTCCCACCGCCATCACAAGCCCGTCCTTCAAGGCGATCGCGGTCGCATCGGGGTGAGCGGGGTCCATCGTCGTGATGCGACCGTTGCGCAAGATGACGTCGGCGCCGGCGCGCTTGGACGCTGTCTGCGCAGCCAGCGGACCGGCCATGACAGTCAGGCCCAGGGCTGCCGCCGCCTCAAGGAAGTCGCGACGGCCCTTGGCGGTCGAGGTCGTATCTGCGGTCGAGTCGAATATCATGTGCAATCTCCTTCGGTGTTGCGTCGGCGATGTGACCTTTCCGGACCTGGCGGTCGCGGATCACACGCCTGTTGCAGGCTCAGCGCTTTCTCGGCGTGTCACGACGACGATCTTGCCGCCAGCCTTGTTGGATTCCATGGTCCGGTGCGCCTGGACGATCTCGTCGATAGGTAAGACCGACCCTGGTAGAACGGTCAGCGTACCGGCAGCGACGCTGTCGATCAGCGTCTGCAACGACGTGGCCATGAAGTCGGCGACACCGCCCGAATACGTGGTCAGCGACACCACGCTGGGGATGACGTCCATCGGTGCGAAGTCGGAGAAAGACCAGCGATCTCCCACCATGCCGGCCCATACAGACGCTGCCGGCTTCGCGCACGCACTGCAGCGAGTCGGCCAAAGTGGTGGTGCCGATCAGCTCCAGCACCTTGTCGGCGCCACCGTCCCAAACCTTGCGCACAGCGCCTGCAATGCTCCCGTCATCCACGAAAAAGAGGTCGCAGCCAGCTGCGCTCACCAACGGTTCGGACTGGGGCTGGCGCGACGTTACTGCGACCTTCGCGCCATGCGCTTTGGCGATGGAAGCGGCGGCCAAGCCGACGGACATGGTGCCACCACGAATCAGCAGGCGCTGGCCCGGCTCGAACCGCAGGGCCAGAAACAAAGCGCCCCAGGCTGTCTGCAGCATTTCCGGCAACGCGCCCAGCTTGGCCCACGGCAGATCGGTCCGCAGCGTCCGCACCTGGCCTGCCGGCACCATCGCGTACTCGGCATAGCCGCCATCGAACTGACACGCCATGCCACCCCTCACAGTAGCGACGGTCTGCCCCGGCTCGAATTCGCCACCTGGTGACGCCGCCACCGCCCCTACCGCCTCGATGCCCAGCACGCGCGGGAACGCCACGCCGGGCGAATGACCCTGCCGGGTGAATAGTTCAGAACGGTTCAACCCGAACGCTTCCACCCGGATCAGGATTTGGCCTGATTGCGGCGTCGGCACCTCGCGCTGTTCAAGCCGCAGCACCTCAGGGCCGCCTACCCCGTGGATGACCACGGCTTTCATTGTTGAAGGCAGATGCGAAGCCATTCGGGTTGTGCGCTTGAAAAAGACGCCAGGTATCACTTCGCGAGGAAGGCCTGCAGATCCTCAACGAACGTGACCGGGTTCTTGAACATCAGGAAGTGATCCCCTTGCTCCGCCGAGGTGTAGGTGTACAGCGTCGCACCAGGGATTACCGATGCCGCCCAGCGCTGGCTCGGAAGGTTGTTGCTTTCTTCGCCGGAAAAGATGGCCGCCGGCACGTTAATCTTGTGGCGCACAACGTCACGCCAGTCGTTCATAACGTGGTCGAACAGCACCAGCCCCATCGCCTTGCGGTCGTCCGTGATCACCGCACTGGCGAAGCTCTCGGAGTTCACGAAGTACGGCGAATCGTGCATCTGCGAACGCCCGAACACCTTCATGTCTGTGATGAGTCGGTTGATGGGACCACCGGCGGTGAAGGCGGCCACCATGCGCTCCGGCGATGTGGTGGTGCCGCCCGCATCGGCTCGCTCCTGCTCGGACCAGTCATTGTGCGAATAAATCGAGATTGGCTCGTCAACGAAGACCAGCTTACGCATGCCTTGCGTACCGAACAGATCGATGTAGCTCCACAGTACGGCCGAGCCCATTGAATGACCGACGAACGACGCCGACTTGGCGCCGATATGCACGGTCATCTCTCGCAGGTCCATCGCGAAGCGTGCGATCCGCGCGCCGTGAGTGACGCGTTGCGACAGTCCTTGGTTGCGCGGATCGAGCACGTAGACGTGGAAACGCTTTGCAAGCAGCGCTATCAGATTGATGTACTGGGCTCCGTTGGCCGACCAGCCCGGCACAAAGATCAATGGCTCGCCGCTGCCAGCTTCCCAGTAGGCCAGCTTGACGCCGTCGTTGGTGACGAAGCTGTTGATCTGCAGGCCACTGACGTCCGACAACTTGGCCGGCATGCCCTCGATGTGCTGCGGAAAACTGAAGTCGCGTCCCAGCGCCTGCACCGCCGGTGCAGCGGCAGCGGGCAATGAGTGGCTTGCTACCGCGACGGCAAGAGCGGCGCCAAGGACCGTTTTGTTCATTGCGTTCAACACCTGCTGTCGACCCGTACTCAGCTGGCGCTGGACTCGGGCGCAGGACCGAACAACTTGCCGGCGCCAGCCCAGTCTGCGGGCTTCACGTCTTCGAAGATGACATAGATGTAGCCAGGATCGGTCTGCGTGTTGCGGACGATGCTGTCGGTGATCTCGGCGGCCACCTTGGCCTTTGTTGCATGGTCCTTGCCTTCGAACCAACTGACACGAACAACGGGCATTAAAACTCCTGAATGAGGTGATGAGAGATAGGGGCCGGCCCGTGACGCGGCAGTTGGGCACGGCAGGCGAACTTGCACGACGCAGACTCTTTCCTGTACCTACGCTAACGTCAGACCGCCGGCGCCGAAGGCTGCAACCACAAAACCTGCACCGGCGCGCTGCGACATGTCCCGACGTGACTTTTCCATGGTGCTCCTAGCTGTGGGGTCAGCGGTCGGGCGTGTTTGGCATGCGGACGGCGATGCCTGGGAGCGGTCATGCTACAGACGAACTTAAGGCCATAATTCGACAATTCGGCAACTCTTAGTAGAACTGAGGGCTACAATGAACGAGCGTGACCCACTTGCTGGCGTGGCGGTGTTCGTTGCCGCAGCGCGAGCGGGCAGCTTCACCGATGCGGCAGACCGCCTTGGACTGACGAAGTCGGCAGTCGGCAAGACCATCGCCCGTCTGGAGGAACGGCTCGGCTTCAAGCTGTTTCATCGCAGTACCCGGCTCACCAAGCTGACGCCGGACGGCCAGGCCTATCTAACGGCGTGCACCACCGCCATCGACGAGATCACTTCAACGCAGGCCGCCCTCGCATCGAACAACCAGGTCCTCAAGGGGCGGCTGCACATCGACTTGCCGGTGGCATTCGGGCGCCGCGTGCTGCTGCCTGCGTTGGTCGAGATCACCCGCCCGCATCCGGATTTGCAGTTGACCCTGACATTCACTGATGCCACCACCGACCTGTTGCAGGACGAGGTGGACCTAGCCGTCCGCTTCGGAGAGCTTCGCGATACCAGCAACCTCGTCGCCCGGCGTCTGGTCACGCAGCAGCGAGTGATCTGCGCTGCGCCGTCCTATCTGCGCGCCTACGGCGTGCCTCGCGATTTAGCGGACTTGAAACGGCACAAGTGCATTGTCGGCTCTCGCCATGGTCCCCCAACCGTCTGGTTCGTCAATGCCGGCAGTCAGGAGATGCGCGTCTCCCCGCCGGCTACGCACCGCCTGAGTGATGCCGAGGCCATGATCGAAGCAGCCATAGGCGGGATGGGTCTGATTCAGTTGCCGATATCGCTGCTTCGCGCGCCAATTGCAGAGACGAAGCTGCAGGCCGTCTTGCAAGCGCACTCCGCTGTTGGCGTGGACGTGCATGCCGTGTGGCCGCAGCAGGCGCACCTCAACCCGCGGGTGCGATACGTCATCGACCAGTTGGTTGCTTACGCACAAGCCGGGCGGCTGGACTGACTGGCGGCTCGCATGAACTGGGTTCCAACGCTGATACGCGGCAGAACCACACTGACTGCATAAACCAGCTTTACCTGAGCACGCAGTCCATTGACTCTTGGGCTGCTGGTCCGGCTGAATCTGGTCGATATTGCCGACGATTTCTCTCACGTTGCCGAGGTCGTCGTCGGTTGACTACTTGGTGTTCACACGCTCAACCACGAACGCTTCGTCGGTGCGCAACGGCCGGCCCGAATCTTCTCCAACTTTTCAGCTGCGCCTTCTGCCGGGATCTGGCCGATTGCTTGGATGCGGGTCATCATCAAGCTCAGGTCGTATGCCATCCAGCTCGGGACGTGATTCTGGACCAGCTGAGCTTCGAAGCCCTGCATATCATCGCCAGCGTAGTGAATCTCGCGATTCAGCGCCCTGGCTCAGACCGCGGCTGCCTTCTGGCCTTTGGAGAGCTCATTGCCGACCACCTCCAGGGTCAGGCGATGCAGGGGCTCGGCAGCGCGGTCGCGGCGCAGCAGCTCGGCCACGGCGATGTCGGCGATGTCACGCACATTGACCATGGCGCAGCCACGCCTTGATCTTCGGGTTCGTCGATCGTGCGAGGCTTGCCAGGACGCACGTCGTCGTACAGACCCGCGATGCGTCGCTCAATGAATCGCGTGCGCCACTTCCCAAAAGTGGCTTTGGTGAGCTTCAAGCGCGCGGCAACGGCGCTGTTGAGTTCGCCGTCTGCGCTACTCAGAACGATGCGCGCCCGCGTGCTCAACGCAGCGGGCAGCGAGCGGCTGCGAGCAAACGACTGAAGCTGCGCGCGCTCCTCGTCAGTCAGCAGCAATTCAACCTTCGGTCGGCCTGTCCTCATCACGATATCCCGGTTCCAAGATACCGCAATGGCATGCATGATTAATGCCAGAAACTAACGGGACAGGACACTAGCCAGCCCCAAAGTCAAAGCGTTCGTGGATTTCAGGTGCTCGCGCTTTCCAGAACGCAAGCTGGTGCTGGCTGGCTAAAGGCCGAAGAACGCGCTGCCGGCGCCCGCCTCTGCCAGGACACCTCCGTCGGAACGATCAGAAGTTGTGACGGATGCCGAATGCGACGACACGAGGCTTCTCGCCCGCACCGACTCCAACAGGATTGATGGCAAAGTCGTAGGCTGCCCGCGCCTGGTTGTTGATTCGGCTGGTGTAGCCATAGAGCGCGGTGCGCTTGGACAACGCGTAGTCGTAGCCGAGCGTCCACTGACTTGCGCCGGTGTCTGCGCCCGCGGTGATGAATCCGACCTTGGAAGTTGCCGGCCCCCTGCCCTTGCCAGCCTGGGCCAGACCAAATCGGACGCTGCCCGAGCCGATCTGCCAAGTCACCGAGACATAGGCGGAGTCACGCTTTAGAGGGCCAAGTGGAGTCTCGTAGCGCAACTGCTCCGCCGCGGCGGCCAGCCGCAAATCGCCGACGCGATAAGCGGCTCCGAGCTTCGTGCCGCTGTCGTTGAGACCCGGCCCTTGGTAGTTGCGGTGCTCCTCCCGGGCAACGGTCAGGTTCCATGGCCCCTCGTCATAGGTCAGCGACGCCGACCACAACCTCGGCGAGCTGCCGTTCGGCCCCTGTCATTGATCGCCGTAATCCGGCCACTTGCGATCGGCATTTACCGGCCACTTGAGCCTATGCCGAGGGGCGTCTCGAACGACCCCGTTGGGGCCTCCATTCTGCGGTGTTTTAGCCGCTCTTCGGACCGGTCTTTTTCGACGCCGGCGGCACCTTCGGATCGCGGTAGCTGCGCCCGTCGAGCTCCAGGCAGTACGCGTTGTGGCGCAGCCGGTCCAGCGTGGCCGACGCGAGCAGCCGGTTCGTGGCGAAGGCCTGGTCCCACTCGGTGAAGTCCAGGTTGCTCGTCACGATGGTGGCGGCCTGCTCGTAGCGCTCGGCGATCAGGTCATGCAGGTCTTCGTCGGCCGGCGCACGAAGTGGCTTGAGCCCGAAGTCGTCAATGATGAGCAGCGGCACGCGTGCCAGCGTGGCGAGCCGGCGCTCGTAGGCGCCGGTGGCGCGGGCCGCGTTCAGGCTCTGGGTGAGCGCCGTGCAGGTGGTGAAGACCACATCGACGCCCTGGCGTACCGCGCAGTGTCCGAGCGCCTGCGCCAGATGCGACTTGCCGATGCCCGACGGGCCGACGATGAGCACCGGGGACTTCTCGCTGAGGTAGCGCCCGGCGGCCAGGTCCGCCACCAGCGCGCGGTTCAGCCGCGGCAGTCGCTCGAAGTCGAACTGCTCCAGCGTCTTGCTCGTGCGGAACTGCGCCCGGCGCAGCCGCATCGAGAGCTTCTTGTTCTCGCGCCGCGCGACCTCGTCGCCGATGAGCATGGCGAGGAACTCGGTGTAGGCGAGCTTGCCCTCGATGGCCTGGCGGTTGCGGGCCTCCAGCGAGTCGAGGATGCCCGACAGGCGCAGCATCTTCAGCTGCGGCGTGAGCTCGGGGATGGGGTTGGGGTTCATGGGAAGTCCTTGGTTGAGGCCGTGGCATCGAAGAGGCCCCGCGCGCGCGTCCACGGCCCCGCCGGCCGCGTCGCGCGAGGCGAGGTCAGTGCAGCGCGCCTTCGCCGTCGAAGAGCTCGGCGGCGGCCCGCGTGAAGCGGGCATGGCCATAGGCCGCCGGCGTGTCGGGTGCGACCACGGGCTGCAGGTCGGCGTCGGTGGCCAGGATCGTCTTGACGGTGCGGTAGTGCGCGCTGTCGTGCGTCAAGGCGCGCTCGCAGGCCACCTCCAGCCGCTGAGCTCCGTAGCGCGAGCCCAGCGCCAGCACGCCCTGGGCTGCTCTGAGGCGTTCGCTGACGCGGTCGGCCAGCAGGCGCTCGACAAGCTCCTGGCAGCGCGGCCCGACGTCGGCGGCGCGAGCGAGGCACCAGGCCTTGTCGCGGGCGAAGAAGGCCTGTGCCTGCGGCGGCAGGTGGTCGCGCTGGGTCATGCGCTGACCCGGGCGCTGAGCGCGCAGATGCGAGGCCAGATGTCGGTAGTCCTCGTAGAGCACCACCACGTTGTCGGTGGCGCGCAGCCACAGCGCCTGGCCTACGTGGGTGAACGGCGCGGAGTAGAAGGCTCGGTCGAACTGCACATGGCAGTCGCGGTGCACGCTCACGCGCTGCCACGTGCCCAGGTCCGGCGCGATGGCGGGCAGTCGGCGCATCAGCGGGCGCTCCAGCGCGAACAGCACCAGCGGTTGTGTGAGCGTCGTGCCGTGCCGCCGCTGTCCGGCTTCCTCCAACACCCAGGTCCTGACCTGCGCGTTGAGGTCGGCCAGGTCGCGCAAGCGCCGCGTGGGCAGGAAGTTGCCTTTGACGTACTTCACGCCAGACTCGACGATGCCCTTCTTCTGCGGGTCGTGCGGCGGGCAGGCGTCGATCCGGAAGCCATAGCCCTCGGCGCACTCGGCGTAGGCGCGCTGCACGAGCGGGTCGTGCCGGCAGGCCTTGACGATGGCGCACTTGGCGTTGTCGACGATGACGCGCTCGGGCACGCCGTCGAACCACTCGAAGGCGCGGCGGTGGCAGCCCAGCCAGGTCGCCACCGTCTGGTCCCAGACGAACTCGACGTACTGGTGGCGGCTGTGGGCCAGCGTCATCACGAAGGCCCAGGTGCGCCGGGGCTTGCCGTCTGGGTGAGTCAGCACCGGGCCGGCGCCGAAGTCGACCTGCGCGGCCTCGCCCGGCGCGAACGACAGGCGCACCGTCGCCTCGGGTGGCCGCGCGGCCTGCATGCCTTGCAGCATGCGCCGCACCGCCGAGTAGCTGCCGGTGAAGCCGTGCTCGCGCTTGAGCGCGGCGTGGATCGCGCTGCCCTGCACGCCGGCGTCGAACCAGCGCTGCACGACTTCGCGCAGCGGCTCGAGGCTGGAGACGGTCGAGGCGGCGCGCTTGGGCGGCGTCAACGCCATGACGATGGCAGCGTCGTCGGGCAAGTCGGCGGCGGCATCGAGCCAGGCCCGGGCCTGCGCCACCTTCACCAGCTCGGTGATCTTGTCGCGGCCCAGCAGGCCGCTGCGCGCGATCTCGCGCGCCGTGTCGCCCGCGCGCAGCCGCACGAGCACTTGTCGGTACTGGAACATCTCGATCCTTCTGCGACCCACCTGCCAGCCCTCCAGGCAACAAAAAGCCCGGGACGGTAGCGGTGGGGTTGTTGAAGACTCGAGACGCCTTCTCGACCGGCGGCTGGCCGGTAGACGCCGATCACGCAGTGGCCGGTATATGCCGATCACTTGCTGGCCGGCAGATGCCGATCCTGGTCGCCGTTGTCTACCGGCTCAGCTGGCCGGTATATGCCGATCCTCGGGTGGCCGGTTTATGCCGATCGCTGACA
>JACCDS011671779.1_pt1 | contig 16988 bp, 17 predicted proteins | sample 7446441 | NCBI WGS metagenome assembly JACCDS01 (sample SAMN15323445, study PRJNA562643) | freshwater metagenome | isolation source: river surface water | place: USA:Blue River Watershed | collected 2017-08-17
AAAGTGCCAAGCGGGCCGGGTGGGCGGCTGTTTGCCATGAGCGGCGATCCTTTACCAATAATGCCTGGCATGCCAACCGTCAGGGCGATGCAGTGCGAGGATGGTTGCAATAATTTCTTGATGAATGGGGATGATGTTATCAGCCGAATTATACAAGATTTATCGATGCCAGCGCAGGGCACTGAACTGCCGGATCGGGCAGCGCTTACGCCCCCTGCGCCGTGTACCGCAGTTCGCGCACCGCCCCGCGCAACACTTCCTTGGCGCAGCCATGGCATTTGCCGCAGCAGGTGCCAACGCCCAGATCCTGGCGCAATTGCGCCATGCTGGTCATGCCCAGTTGCGCCGCTTGCCGGATTTCCCGATCAGAAACATTGTTGCAGATACAAACAATCATAATGCCTCCACAATCGGTAATCAGGCAGTCAGGATCAATTTGTTTAGGTAAGTCAACCGCATGCGGTAAATGCGACCATTGTGGTCAATTTCAATTTCCCGCCCATGCTGGAACAGATCCGAACTTTTCAGGCGTGGCAAGGTGGCAGGTTCAGCAGAAACCGAACCGGTAGGCAGTTGGGGTTGTTCTGTGCGCATAATCGTAACCGCTTTCTCAATGAGAATTATTCGTATTCACATTATTGGTGATGCGGCGACGAAACGCAAGCTTTTTTTGAAGATTGACTCAATCTGGATCAAATCCAGCCTGAAGGAGTCGTTTTTAGGGGGGCGCTACCGATGCCGTGTAGTTACCCGCAGGCATAGACAAATACATTCAAGCGAAATCAAGCAAATTCGGGAAAACTCAGGAAAATTTAGGCACAGAGCGCTTGCCGCCGCTGCTCAACCACGTCCCGAATCCGTACCAATGCCGCCAGCATGCCCTGATGGATTGAACTGGCAGCAGCAAGATTGGGGGGATTGTAGGCTTGCCGCAACGCCAGTACCAGTGCATGCATTTGCAACATGCCCAGATTGGCCGCCGTTCCGGCCAGTTCGTGGTTGATCTCGCGAATCGCCGTAAAATCAGCCCGCTCTATCGCTTGCCCGAGCCGCTCCAGCAAGGGGCCGGTGGCATTGACGAACATGTCCAGCATTTCCTGAATCATATTGTCGTCGCTGCCGCAAATGTCTTGCAGCAAGGTCAAATCGAGTACCGGTTCGTTTACACCGGGCAATACCACCGGTGCGGTACTGCGCGCCAGCCAGCGCTGCACCATATCAAAAAATGCATCGGGATAAAACGGCTTGGCCAGATAGTCGTCCATTCCGGCAGCCAAACAGCGCTCACGGTCACCCGGCATGGCATTGGCCGTTACCGCCACAATCGAAGTATGCTGGCCAGTCTTCTGTTCGGCTTCGCGGATCTTGCGGGTGGCGGTGAAACCATCCATGATCGGCATTTGGCAATCCATCAAAATCAGACCGTAATGGCGCGCCGCATGGGCGTCGAGCGCTTGCTGGCCGTCGGCGGCTACATCGGGATGGTGGCCAATTTTGGCGAGGAAGGCAATGATCAGCATTTGATTGATTTCATTATCGTCCACCACCAAAATCCGCGCCCCGGGCTCGGCCGTACTGCTCGCCCCCTTCGTGCTGGCCGCAGCCGCACTTATGTCGGGAGCAGGCGCAGTGCTGGCGGCCTGTGCCAGCGCTTTCTTGGCATCGAGCATGGCTGTGATTGCTTCCTGCAATGTCTGCTGCCGGATCGGTAGGGTCAGCACTTGGTCAAACCGGGTGGATTCGGCCAGATCAGTGAGCTTGCTGATCAGTATCTGGCCAAGATGCGGCTTGCGCGCGGCCAATTGTTCGTGCAATGCCTGAGCCGACATGTCGGGCAATTCGGCAGCGATGATGGCCAGCCGACTCGGCTGTGCCACTCCGGCCAGCAGGCGCAGCGCCTCGGCCCCACTCAAGGCGCTATGCACCTGCGCGCCCCAGTGTTCGAGCGTGCGCGCCCATACCCGGTTATGCCAATGGTTTGGCTCAACCAGCAACACCACTTCCCCGGCCAGCACCTGGCTCGGTTCGGGCCGGGCTGACCGTGGCTCCGCCTTGTCAAACGGCAATTCAAACCAAAAGGTGGAACCGTCACCATACTTGCTTTGGACACCAATCCGGCCGCCCATCATGTCAATCAGTTTGCGGCAAATCGACAAGCCCAGCCCGGTGCCACCAAAACTGCGGCTAAACGAGCCATCGGCCTGGGTAAACGGCTGGAACAATTTGGCAATGGTGGCAGCCTCGATCCCAATCCCCTGATCCATCACCTCGACCCGCAAGCGCTCGGGCGATAGCCGATGCAGCCGGATCACAATATCGCCACGGTTGGAAAACTTGATGGCGTTGCCAATCAAATTGAGCATGACCTGACGCAGGCGGGTGCCATCTTGCACAATGTTCTCTGGCAAGCCGGGATCAAAATCAATAATCAAACCCAGATTTTTCAAAATCGCCTTGCCATGCATCAAGCCAACACAATCTTCAACCAGCGTCAACAGCGGCACCTGATCTTGCTGCAAAACCAGTTTGCCCGATTCGATCATCGAAAAATCCAGGATATCGTTGACGATGGTCAATAGCGAGGCCGCCGATTCCTTGATGATGCGGGTATACGATTGTTGCTGTTGATTCAATTGCGTGCCATGCAGCAACTCGGTCACGCCGATAATCCCATTCATCGGGGTGCGAATTTCATGGCTCATGGTGGCCAAAAACTCGGATTTGGCCCGGTTGGCACTCTCGGCCGCTTCGCGTGCGGCATTGATGCCGGAAATATCGTAAAACCAGGCCAGAATCGCCGCTTCACCTTCGTATTCGAGCGGAAAATACGATGCCAATACCCAAATGTCCTGCCCATCCATGGTGCGCAACGCCATTTGGTAATTGAGAATGGTTTCCCCTTTCAAAATGCGCTGGGCAATGATTTCATAATCTTTCCGATCCCGGTAGTTTTCCACCGGATCTTCACCCAGCGCCTGCTCGTGGGTGGAATGGAACATGGTCAAGAAACAATGATTGACAAACACGCGCCGGTTGTCGCGCACCCGGCGAATCCCGATCGCAACCGGGCTGTGTTCGAGCATGCGCCGCAATTGTCCCTGGCTGCGCTCAAGCTTTTGATCAAGCCGGGCACGGGTAATTGCATAGCGAATGATACGCACCAAGGCATTGGCATTGATGTCGCCCTTGACCAGAAAATCCTGGGCACCGGCTTCGATCGCCCGCAGTGCATCATTGCCACTGGCTTGATTGGCCAGCACAATGACCGGCAACAGGCCACCGGCTTGCAGACAGGCACGCAGATTCTGTTGTAAATCACCCTCCTTTAACGACGCATCAAGCAAAATGATGTTCGGCGGGCTACTATGAATCAAATCCAGTGCATCGGAAAGACTGGTAACCCAATATAATTCATACTGTTGCAACGGATGATTGCCCAATGCTGCCAAAAGCCGCTCGGCATCATTGGCATCATCTTCAATCAACAGGACTCGAAATCCGGATACGGGAGTGGGGTTCAAGTTGCGGCTCGCTGGCGACGGGTTATTTTAGGTTGGACTCGATTTCGGTATTGTGCGCACAATCGGAGCGCTTGTCACGCATTCAATGGTAAATCCGGGCAAAATAATGCCCGACACCGGGTACGATTAATTCTTTGGAGTATTTATGAAAAACACGGTGTGGCAACTCGCCATCGGGCTAACTGGCCTAACACTGGCCTTGCAAGCTGGCACTGCCTTGGCACAATCGGATGGACAAAGCACGGGTTTCATCGGAAAAAATGACTGGCTGTTTTATCGTTATGAATTCGCCTTGCCAAGTGATGCGCCTGACACCAATGCGACCTTGAAATTACTGACCAAATTCAACCGGCAACTGGAACGCAATGGCGTCGCGCTGGCGCTGGTACTGGTGCCATCGAAAATTCGCATCTATGCCGAGTTTTTGCCACCCGAGCACAAGCTCGATGCCTATACCAATGGCAAGTACGATACGGCACTGCAACGGCTGCGCAGCCAGGGCGTGGCGGTAGTCGATCTGAACCGGGCTTTTTTGAGCAGCCCCGAGCGCACCAGCGATACCCCGCTGTTTTTGCGGCTCGATACCCATTGGGGGCCAGCCGGTGCAGCGCTGGCGGCCCAAACCATACGCAAAGAAATTGATAACACGCCAAAACTGTTGCAGGCCTGGAATGCCGCACCACCGGTTGCCTTCGAATTACAATGGGCCAAGCAAAAGGTAGCTAAACCGGAGCGTGATTTGATCAAGCAATTGCCCAAAGGCGCGCCAGAATTTGCCATGGAACAAGTACTGCCATTCAAGGTGAGCCGCGACAACGCTGGTAGCGGCGATTTGCTGCAAGAAGGCGAAAAAGTGGCCATTACCGCAATCGGCAGCAGTTATACCGATATCGCCACCGGCTATCCAGATGCACTGCGCCACGCCTTGCAGCGCAATTTGCTCGATATCTCGATTCCGGTGCTGCGCGGGCCGTGGGTCGGCATCGAAAACTATGTCCAGGATGCCTCGTTTCAGCGCAGCCGCCCGGGCCTGTTGATTTGGGAAATTCCCGAACGCGAACTGCGCTCACCGCCGAATTACCGCTTCCGCGAAGCACGCTACGTCAGTGACAATCAGGAATGGCTGCTGCGTGCCAGTGCCTGGGTGCAGCGCGAGTGTCAGATCGCCACGAACCAAATCAAAGCCACCCCGGTCGATGAGAAAAACCTGCGGCTTCAGTTCACGCCGCCACTGGCAGCGCTCGATTATCTGGAACTGGCACTGCCCAACAAACATGCGCGCACCTGGAATCTGGAAGCGAGCAATGCCGCAGGCAACAAACGCAAGTGGAGTCAGGTAGCCGGCGATGATGAAGCCGGGGCCAAACTCAAGCTGGCCATGCCGCTGTTGGAAAAAGGGGTAAGCCAGTTGACGGTAACCGCGAACCAGGCCGACAAGGCGCTTCAGTGGCAGGTTTGCCGCTTGCCAGCCGATTTACTGCTGGATAATTAGCTGGATAATTAGCTGGATAATTAATTAGTGATTGAACCAGAGTTCAGTTAGCGCTGGCGCCGGTACAGGCGGAACCGTTCATCCCGGTCCGCCGCGCGCCGCCCTTCCCACAGCAGTTGCCAGCCGCCACGCCGCAATTGGCGCGCCATTTCTCCGTCATCGCGCCGTTTCAGATTCGATTGCAACAGCAATAAATCACAACGCTGCTGTGGCGGCGCAAAGTTGAGCCCACCAAAATAGGCAAAGCTGGCGCGCTGGGCCGGGGTGGTATTGGTTTCAATACAGCCACCATCGGGCGGCAAATGGGCCACAATCTGGCGCGCCACCGGTTCATAACTCAAGCGGTAATTAGACCACGGCAAAAACAGCGTCATCAATTGCACCCAGCACAGAATCAAGCCACCGCTCGACAACACTACCGCCCGCCACAACACCGATGGTTTGCGCGAAATGCGCCAGTAAATCAGCGCCACCCAACCGAGCGAGGCCCCCAATGCCACCAACAGCGGCAGCAACTGCAATTCCGGCGTAAAACCGGGTACCAGCTTGAGCACATTTTTCGCCAGTTGGGCTGGCCAGCCAATCAAATGTGCAATCCAGGCCAGCCAGATCAGTGCCGAACTGAACGAGGCAACCAGCACGGCAAACCAGTCCACCGCGTTGATCGCGCCGCGCTTCATGGTGGGCAAACCAAAGGCAGCCAACATCACCAAGGGCGGCAACAGCGGCAATAACTGATTTTCTGCCGGATTGGTCGCCAGCAGTGCCAACAGCGCAAAAGCGGCTGTCACTGCCGCCGGAAACGCCATGTGCAGCGCATAGCGCTGGCGCCGCCAGGCATACACGGCCCACGCCGCAAACGGCCAGGCTGGCCAAAAGAACCAGATGCCATAGCGCATGAAAAAGCGCACCGCGTCCAAATTCGGCCATGCCAGTTGATCGCGGTTCCATTGCAACCAGCCCTGCCAGTGTGGTGGATGGTAAAACTGCCGCCATAGCGCCAGCACCGCCAACAGCGTTACCAGTACCACCGCCCAATCCGGCCAGCTTTTGCGGTGTGGCATATTGGGCAGCGACAAACACAGCCCGGCTACTGCCCACAGTACCAGCGGCACCGCCAACCCACGGGTTAAGGCCAGCGCCGACAGCGCCAAACCAACCCACAGCGCCGAGATCAGACTGGGTGCATCAAAATAGCGAATCATCCGGTACATGCAAAACGCAATGAATGCGATTTGCAGCGCCTCGGCAATGGTTTGATGGCTGTTGCGCAGCAAACCCCAGCAACCGAGATAGATTAACAGCGCGGTATCGGCCAGCGTGCGGCCATAATCACGTGCGTTTGGCTGGCCACCGAAGGCCAGTTTCAACGGTTGCGCCTCGGGCCGCCGTCCAAGCAAATAGGTGCCGTACCAAATTGAGGTGGCACCGAGCAAAAACGCGGCCACAGTAATCAAGCGCGCCGCCATCACATCGCCCAGCAGCGCGCCAAAACACTTGATGGCCAGCGCTCCCAGCCAAAACGCCAGCGGCCCCTCTTCCACAATCGGCCAGCCAACAATACCCGGTGCCAGCCAGAGCGACCACGGGCCGTGCGCCAGCGTCCACATCACGCCAAAACTGGCGGCATCATCGTTCTTCCACGGATCACGCCCGATCAAGCCGGGCAGGATGTACAACAGGCACAGCGCAAAAATCCCCCAGCGCGGCAAGGCGAGAGTGGCAGAGGCAGACAGGCGGACGGGCTTCATTCAGGACGGATGGGATAAGAATCGTTCAGGCGCTATTGTGCCGCAAATTGCGGCAAATTTCTGGACAATCCGGCAAACCGGCAGCAAATGCAGCAGCATTGCCATTATATTACTCAACAATTACCCAACAGCGTTGTATCGCGGTACAGTCCGCACTTGCCATCAACACGCGCCCGCACCCCGGGTTATATCCATTTTGTACAAAATACGCATCCCCTTATACAAGTAAATTGTTTGACTGGTGCAACATTTCTCGACTACACTACTTTCCATTAATTAAGTCCCCCATTCAACCCGGAACCTCCATGGAAACAAAGCGCCCGACACTCGATGAAGTTTTGGCTTGGCAACATCCCGATGTGGTGGCCAGTTTCGTCAAAACCTTTGCCCTGCCACAAGAGGTGGCACAAGATATTTTCGAGCAGACCAAAGCCATGTTGTGGCTAACGAATGAGATGACGTTCGATGGCACGCGCGACCAGGGGCATTACTTTGCAATCGATCAATCGCTGGTGGTGATTGATGAAATGTGGCATCAATTCATTTTGTACACACACGCGTACCAGCAGTTTGGTCAAACCCTGTTTGGCCGCATGCGGCACCATTTGCCAACCAGTGAACAGGGACGAGTAGAGTATGCCACCCGTATGGCCGGTTTGAGCGACGAGCAAAAAACCAAGGCCATCATGGATGCCAAGCGCTGGCAATACACGTATGTGTATCAAAAACTGGGCAAGGAAACTTTTGTCAAATGGTATGTCACGTATCACCAGCAATACACGTCGCGCAAGTTGGCAGAACTGCGGTTGCAGGCCATCATTGCGGACGAAGCCGAACGCATGGCCAGCGTAGCGGCAAGTGAATCGAATCTTCTGTCAACGCAGAAGGGCTAGCACCTAACGGTGCCAAATTGTTTTTCATCCAACCTCTTTTTAAAGGACACAATATGACCGAAATCCAAGTAGAACTGAACGAACTGGCAGAAGGTTTGGAATTGATCGAAGCCACCCTGCTCAACAATGTTGCAGGTGGTTTGCCTGAAGGCAAATGCGGCGAAAATGCTTGCGCCGGGCAGTAATCAAGTCGCATTACCCACGACCTACTCAAGGTATGTCAAGGCATTTCTAGCGTCATCTTGCGTGCAGCCCCGAACCGGGTTGCACGCAGCCCCGGCCCCCTTGGTACAACCGGCACGGGTTGCATCCCAGACTTCATCTCAGCCGATATCTGCCTCACACAAAATTCCCCCCTCATACAAGTTAATTGATTGACTAGCATAATAGTTATTGGGTACACTTCGCTGGCAACATCCGGGCTGACACCGGAGCACAACATGCGATGCCTTACTACTCATTCAACCTATTACCCAAAGGACAACCAATGACTCAAATCCAATTAGAAACGAATCCGATCGAACAAGGCTTGGCGTTGATCGAGGAAACCCTGTTCAACAATGTCAGCGGTGGCTGCAACACACCTGCCTGCGTGGACGACCCGACAGATCGCCCTCCCACTTTCATCTAATTCGTTATCTCACAGGCATGCTGCGCCAACCGCCCCCCTAAATCGGTTCCGGTGCAAACGTCTCAGATGCCTTGCGGCGCGCCCCCAATCCGGTGAGCGCGCCGTTTTTCAATCTGTTGTCTTGTCCTTCCCTGCCAGTCAGGGGCCACAATTTTGTGCCGCCTTCCACCAATAGGTCTTACGCAAAACCGCCCCAGCGGCGTTGCGCTGCCTTGCCGTACAGGCGTACTGCCTGCGGCAGCGCGCCTTGCTGGGACAATTTTGCGTAAGTCCTAACCCATTATTCTCCGATGCTGTCGCCCGATGCCGACACTGCGCGCCGTTGTTGCCGCAAAATATGGTAACTTCGCTATTTGCCGATCAGTTATTAAACTAATCTGGCATGCGAATTTTGGCCCAGAACCAGCACGAAGGAGCACACATGAATACCGCAGTGGCAATCCCTGCCCCACACCATCACTGGACGTTTACCGAAGGCAGCGGTCACCTTGCCGTCGATGTTATTTCTGCCGCGCAATTTAGTATCGACAATGACACGTGGCACCAAGGCGAACAAGGCAGCTCGCTGCGCTTTCATCCTGACAACGGGGTACGGGTTGCCGAAAGCAGCCTGCCCGATCTGGCTGCCCCGTGGACGCTGGCCCTGTCGATCCGGCGCGAGGCGAATGCCGGTTCTTCCTGCCTGCTCGGCTCGGAACGGTTTGCCATCAAACTCGAACAATTTGAAGGCCAACACAACCTCGGCCTGACCGCCTATGGCGTTGGCGACCTGCATTTTGATTACGTTACACCAATCAATGAATGGGTACACTTGTGCCTGGTTGGCACAGCGGATTCGACCAGCCTGTATGTAAATGGCCAATTCCGGCAAAGCCTGCCACTTTGCATCGAATTGCCGCTGCGCTGGCTTGGCAACTCCGGTGGCTGGACCGATTTTGCCATGGCCCAGTTTGACGAATTGCAGGTATTTAAGTGTGCGCTCGATGCGGCACACATCGCACAACTGGCGCAAGGGCCGGGCGATGGCCAGCCCGCACTGGCACTGAGTTTGGATCAGCGCAGCATCAGCCGGAGCGGGGCCTCAACCAACTGGGGCACTGTTGCGCATGGCGAGCGCAAAAGCTGCCCGCTATTGCTCAGTAACCATGGCAGCGCAGCACTGGCGTTTTGTGTGACGGCCAGCGACGACAGTGGCCAGTTTCAACTCACGCCGGCAGGCACGCATACGCTCGCTGCCGGAGCCAGCATGGCTTTTGACCTGTGTTTTGATTCGCGCCAGGATGGCCGGATCGGCCTGAACCTGTGCATCGATAGCAATGACCCCAATTGGCCGCGCTTGACCCATGCCATTTATGCCAATGGCAAGGGCGCGCGCGCTTAAATCCGAACTGGCCAATATTGCACCACATTCAAGGATCTGCGCATGATCTCGCTAAAAAACTTTGCCCAAAAAAGCCACCTATTTGCCCGCATGAGTGAGGCCGCCTACCAAAGCCCGGAACAAAACCGCGACTATTTCGCCCGGCTTGGCATGGATTACGATTATTTAGAAATCGCCAGCAACGAATTATATTTATTGCATAATGAACATGATCTGGTCATCGTATTTCGCGGCACCGAACCATCCAAATTGCCCAATGTGCTGGAAGACCTGGATGCCGACATGGTAGCGAGCCAAACCAAAACCGGCAAGGTGCATCACGGCTTCAAGCGTGCGCTGGATAATCTGTGGCCGAAACTGTTACCCATACTCAAAGGCCACCTGAAACAGCAAACCGTATGGCTCACCGGGCACAGTTTGGGGGCGGCCATGGCGGTACTGGCCGCCAACCGGCTGCACGATGAAACCAAACTGAACATCAAACCGGCAGCGGTATTTACCTATGGCTGCCCGCGCAACGGCGATATGCGGTTTTGCAATTCGCTGGCGGTGCCGCATTTTCGCTGGGTCAACAATGTCGACATGGTGACCAAGCTGCCCACCTTCCCCTACTGGCACAGTGGCCAGATGTTTTATATTGACGGTGCGGGCAACGTGAAAAACATGTCACTGGCCGGGCGCGTGGTCGATCAATTGACGGCCACCATGCGCGGCCTGTTTCATGGCACGGCGATTCCGCTGGCTGACCACAGCATCAGCCGTTATGCGGCGCATTTGGAAAAATATCAGGAAACCGGAAGCGACTAGTTAAGCGCAGCAGGTTTTCTCGCCCTGACCCGGCAGGCATTGCTGCGGTCGTTGCGCCAACCCGGATGCCTGAGTGGCGTACCGGGATGGCCATTGCCAAGTGGCCCGCATCAATTGCCACACCTGGCGGCACGGCTAATGGCACGGCTAATGGCACACCTGGTGGCAACCTGTGGGCGCAACGCATGGTATAGTATCGCCGGTATCCCTGTCGGCCCACCTCACCATGACAAACCGCAAAAAACTCCCGCTCGGCATTCAAACCTTCAGCGAAATTATCGAAGGCGGGTATTACTACGTTGACAAAACCATGCTGGTCTGGCAGATGATCGACCAAGGCAAATATTATTTCCTGTCGCGCCCGCGCCGCTTTGGCAAAAGCCTGTTTCTCGACACGCTGAAATCGGCGTTCGAGGGCAGGCAAGACCTGTTTGCCGGGCTGGCGATTACCCGGCACACCGACCTAGCCCAATCCTGGCCCGTGCTGCACTTCAATTTTGCGGCTGGCCCACAAGCGAGTCCGGCAGCCCTGTTGCAATTGTTACAGCGCATGCTAGCCGATTACGAACAGCAATTCGGCTTGCCCGGTGGTGCCGCAAACGACACCCCCGGCCAGCGTCTGGCACAGCTATTAGCCCATCTGCATCACAAAAGCGGGCGCAAAGTCGTGGTGTTGGTTGATGAATACGACAAGCCGATTTTAGATCATTTGCTCAAGCCGGAACTAGCGACACAAATGCGCGATATCCTGCGCGAATTTTACAGTACACTAAAAGCCGAAGACGAGCATTTACGCTTCGTGTTTTTGACGGGTGTGTCCAAATTCAGCAAAGCCGGTTTGTTTTCCGGCCTGAACCATTTGCATGACATCACGCTCGATCCGCGCTACGCCACCGTGTGCGGCTACACCGAAACCGAACTGCGCCAGGTGTTTGCCGACCAGATCGATCGCTTCGACAGCGGCGAAATCAAACGCTGGTACAACGGCTATCACTGGCTGGGTGAGCCAGTGTACAACCCATGGTCGATCTTGTCGCTGTTTGCCACCGGACGCTTCAAAAATTACTGGTTTGAAAGTGGCACACCGACGTTTTTAATCAATCTGCTACGCGAAAAACAGGTCTTCATCCCGCGCCTTGCCGAATGGAAAATTCCGGAGAGCAGTCTGTCCGAATTCGAGATTGGGCATATCGCCGTGGAAGCATTACTGTTCCAAACCGGCTACCTGAGCATACGTGCGGTACATGAGCAAGACCATAAAACCTGGTACACACTCGGCTGGCCCAATCTCGAAGTGTCAAGCAGCTTAAATGAGAGCCTGCTATTGGCCTATACCGGCCAAGCCTTATCACCTGACATGAGTGCCATTCTGGCCAACAGTGACTGGCCAGCCCTGAAAGGGTTGTTGCAGGCACGCTTTGCCGCGATACCACATCAATGGCATACCCAAAACCCGATGGCGCACTACGAAGGCTGGTATGCCAGTGTGTTTTTCAGCCACTTCGCCGCGCTGGGGCTAGATGTGAGGGGAGAAGATGCCACCTCGCACGGACGGGTCGATTTAGCCTTGTTGCTGCCCGACAAAACCTGCCTGTTCGAGTTCAAGGTGAGCGCGCAAGGCGACAATCCTGCCGCCATGGCGCAATTGCGGGAAAAACGGTATGCCGAAAAATATCGGGCGCGCGGGGTGCCGGTGTGGTTGATCGGCGTGACATTTTCGCACGCCGAGCGCAATATCGTCGGCTTTATGCTCGAACCGGATCAGCCACCTGCCGCCACGCTGGCCAGCGCAGCAGTAGCGTTCCCGTCGCCCGAACCGCACAACCCAAAGCACATCACTTTGCTGCACCTGACCGATCTGCATTTCGGCTTCGTTGGCACCGAAACCGAAATAGCACAGCGCAAGCGGTGTCTTGATGGTTTGCTGGCCCAACTGCGCAGCCTGCAAGATGATTGGCGACCTGATGTGGTATTGATTTCGGGTGACCTTGGCTGGACGGGGGCGGACAGCGATTACCAACTGGCCAGCGTGTGGCTAAATCAACTGTGCCAAGCCTGCGCTGTTGATCCGGCCCGCATCGTGCTGGCACCGGGCAATCACGACAGCCAACGCGCACGTACCCAGCGCGTGCCACGCCCGAGCGACGCCGCAGATGCTGACATTGCGCTGCAAGTACCACTGTTTGATATCGCCCAAGCCAAAGCATTTGAACCGTTGGCCGAATTTGCCGCAAGCTATGGTCTGCCTGCCTTGCAGCTTGGCGAGGAAAGTACCCGGCTGGCCGGGGTCACCGAACTGGCCGGAATACGGGTGCTGGTACTGAACTCAGCCTGGTGTGCGCGCGGCGATGATGACCAAGCTCAGCTTTGGCTCGGCTTGCCACAGTTACAGGCGATGGCAGCGCATGGCCAGATCGGCTTAACCGAATCGGGCGCGCCCCTGACTGTGGCCTTGATACACCACCCATTTGACTGGTTACACGAGAGTGAAACCCATGCCGTTGAAAATCGACCGAACACCAAAGACTACTTGGCCGCACGCTGTCATGTCTTGCTGACCGGCCATAACCACGCCGAAGTACGCCCGGCAGAACAAATGGCGCACGGCTGCTGGCATTTCAGTGCCGGGACAACCTATGCCAGTGGCGAACACCGCAACAGCTTTCGCCTGCTCCAAATTGAAGACGAACAATGCCGCTACCGCACTTGGGAATTTGCCCCACGAAACGCCAAACACGAGTGGCAGGAACGACAATATGAAGCACTAACGCTGTCCCACGTGGGAAAAGTTAGTCCGGCACCGGTAGCCGGGCCAGTGGCGGGGGCAGCACCATCTGTGAGCAATCGGCATACGATGCTTTGATATCAGCCCCCAAGACAACCTGCCCACCCTTCTACGGGTATTCGGGTTGGTGGCTGAGTTACCCGAAAGAAATAAACGTGAGATGATGAAAATGAAACCTTTTACAAATTTGAATAGCTGGCGCACGCTGGCATGGCTTGCGTATTTGTCTGCGCTGATGCCGATATTGCCAACCCAAGCGCAGGAAACCACCTGCGCCCGCGTCAAAATCGAAATCAAGCAAGAACTGCCGTGCGAACGGCAGGCGTTTGATGTCGGGATGACAATCAACAACACCACCGACACCAGCAGCATCGACAACATGGTCATTTTCGGCAACAAATTGGGGACACCCGCATGAACAAATTCTCACAAGCATACCAGGCGGCACAAGCCTTTATCACCACTGGCCTGGTGCAAAACAGCACACTGAACAAAACACTGCTGATGCGCATCAGGGCGCTATTGGCGCAAGCCGACGGGCCGGCAACTACCGAGGCCGCAGTGCTCGATCAGTTGCGCAGCGAGATTGATAAAATTGCCGCGACTGAAAAACTGACGGTTGGAGAAATGGCACGGGCCAATGCACTCATCAAAATGATGCCCCCTGTCGCTGAAAATAATACCGGTGTGGCAACCATGAAATGGTTAAAGCATCTCTACATCGCCAAGCGTGCGGGTGGCCAAACGGTTTGGGTCTATTCACCACCCAAGGCGTATTTGAAATGGATTTATGATGAAGTAAACCAGGTGCCAGCCCGGCAACTGGCAAACATTCTCGCGATGCCGGAAGACGAAATTTTCAGTTCACATCATAAAGAAGTGATGTGCGATGCGCTGCAACAAACACTGAACATTGCTTTGACCGCAGTGGCCAAATTGGGCACGCCAAACGAGTTGACCAAGGCAGTCGTGCGACAATATTTTTGTGACGCAACCACGTCAGAAGTGAGTCTGACAAACACCGTGTCCACGCTGCGTGCAGGATTCCAGGCGATTGCCGCTGTTTGCAATTCAGCCAAAGTCATTATTTCTGACGAACCAATTCAGCGGAATGGCCCCGGTTGGCGAAATTGGGCTTTTATTTATACCATGGAAGAAATGAATGTGATTTACATCCAAAATGCCTGGTTGAGCAAAGCGGATGAGGTTGCCCCATCCAATCAATCGGCGTTGTACCGTTGTACCCGCACGATTATTCACGAGTTATCGCATAAGGCAGTAGGCACGGAGGACATTGCCTATGGACCAAAAGGACTTGGTCCGAACGGATCGGCCATGTTTACGGGAGAATTTGCCTTACACAATGCGGATAGTTGGGCCTATTTCGCGATGGAACTGGCAGGCTTGTTGACCGGCCCTGATTTGGTCAATGGCAGAAAAATGAATTCGGCCATTTTAAAAACACCAACCAAAACTTTGCGGTATTCGTAAAAAACCAGTAAAGCCCATGGTAGCCCTATTCAAGCCTGCCATGAATGAATAAAAAGCGTGAGGAGCGACTGATGAATGATGAAATTGAGCAAGAACGTTATGAAATACCCGAGCCGGAACCGATAACCGTGGCTGGTATCAGGTATGAGGCAATGCCATGGGGCAAGGCACGGGGGTTGGCGCAAAATGGCGGATATATTGTTGCCATTGACAGCACCAGCAATCAGGAATTATGGTTGGAAAAGGTGTATGACGTTGTGTATGACCCGGAAATGGAGACCGATGTGCAGGACGTTTTTATTTGTGGGTTAACCCTACACGACGGGAATTTGTTGCATATTGAAAATGAAAGAGGTGAACATTATTTGCTCAATCTCGCCACGCGTGCGGTGAATACATGGGTATAGGCAAACCCGTGGTTTATATTGGCATTGCCTTGGCCTGCCTCGGGACGCAATTGAACACCGGTGCGGCACCATTGGTGGCGGCACCGTTCGGAGACCAGAAGACGGGGGACGGCGAGCAGGATCGACAAGGATGGGAGCGGGCGGAAGTACCGGAACCACCAACGCTATCTCACAATGGGCGAATTTATCAGGCGATTCATTGGGGCAGGGCGCGTGGTCTGGCGCAAAACGGCGGTTATATTGCTGTTATAGAACAAGCCAGTGGCAAGGAACTGGCATTGGTTCAGATTTATGCATTGCTGTATAACCCGGAAATTGAAGCGGATATACAGGATATTTTTATCCACAAGTTAACATTGGCTGGAACTGATATTTTGATTGAGAATGAACTGGGTGAACGGTTTGCCCTGAATATGCGTAATTTGGCGGTCACGCCTGCACTAGGCGCGAGCGGCCGCAAGCGGTAAACCGGGCAGCGTGGGCACATCTGCCCACCCTGCTGCACCAGTAGAAAGAGCAGGACAGCCAATGACCACAAGGCAGGAAACAAAGGAGGAAACGCATTTCCCCCCCCTTCCCCAACACGCACGGGACAACCAGTGTAGGTCGGCGGGGGACTGATCCCAAGGCATCGTTTGCCGAATTTTAGGCCTTGGCGTAAGCCATTCCCTCCCTTTGCTCCGTACCTTGTTGTCACTGGCTGTCTTGTACGTTCGTTGCCTGTCCTGTACTTTCCCTTTCATTCAATTTACGCATCAGCAATTCAAATGCGGGAAAGTCTGGGTAAGGCTGTCGTTCTTGGTCATAAGCCAAGCCAAGCTCGTTGAGCGCACGCGAGAGATCGAGTACATAATGGCCAAATTCATCCAGATCTTCATCCGTGGCAGTCTCATCCTGCGTCATCAATTCATACTTTTTGATTTCGCTTTGTACCGAGCAAATAGCAAGTTGTAGCGTAGTAATGGTCAGATTCATCGTGTCACCGTTAGCATTAAACTTCAACAAGTTGCGATTCCATAGCACCGAGAGCAACCAAAAAGAGTTCAAGGGGCATGTCATTTTTGGGTGCCAGCGTGAAGTGATTGCCACCACCCGGATTATAGTCATCCTGCGTAACTGCAAGTGACTCATGTATTTTGCTTTTTGCAGGTAGCCTGTACCAGCGAAAGCCGCGCAACGCAAGATTGGGGCGGTCAAATGTTGATACCCCCCTGTGCAGCCCACGCACGCGCAAGCAACCCAACACAATTTTTTTGCCATCGCGCTCTACAACCGCAATATCAGGTGGGCGCACTGCCCCACTCTTTCGTATGAAGCCAGGATTCGGATAAATAATCGGCATCTTGCGCTTGAGTTCATCTGGGCTTTGCCCCCGGAATAAGTCACAAGGCGTTTCTCTATCGAAATAATAAGGGAGCAGGCCTTCTGCTTCGTATACTTTGTAAAGTGGATTTGTCACATTATTTAATATTACTCAATAAAAATACTTAAAATTTAACTTTGTTAAAAATTTGACACCATCGTCCATCATGACATAGAACCAACTAATTAATAAACTCCGGAAGCGAATTATACAGTTAAAATCCAATGGCCAGCAATGGCATACACGGAACAGGCAATGCAGGTTGTCGGGTGGCTGAAACCAAGGCCTCGTTTGCCGAATTTTAGGCAGTGGCGTAATCCATTTCCCCCTTTGCTCCCTGCCTTGTTGTCACTGGCGCGCAGGTACTTTCGTTGGCTGTCCTGTGCTTTCCTAGATTTGCCGCCAGCGCGCCCGTTGGCGGTGGAATAATCCCACCGCCACTGCCGGGGAAACCACTGGCACGAGT
>JACCDS012457531.1_pt1 | contig 16987 bp, 16 predicted proteins | sample 7446441 | NCBI WGS metagenome assembly JACCDS01 (sample SAMN15323445, study PRJNA562643) | freshwater metagenome | isolation source: river surface water | place: USA:Blue River Watershed | collected 2017-08-17
ATGCTGGGGATGTAGTACTCGTTGCTGTGCTTCAGTTGCAAAGCTTGAATCGCGGCGCTGGCGGTTTTGCGGATCACATAAAGCTTGCGTTCCAGCGCGTCTTGCACGATCACATCGGCACCACGGCCAATGAAAATCTGGCGCATGACCGGCTCTTTTTCTCGCACGGTGGGCGACATGGGCATGTCGCGGTTAACCGGCACATCGCGCCAGCCCAACACCACTTGGCCTTCGGCTTTGACAGCACGCTCAAGCTCTTGCTCGCAAGCCATGCGTGAAGCATGTTCTTTGGGCAAGAACACCATGCCCACGCCGTACTCACCAAACGGCGGCAAGGCCACGCCTTGTTTTGCCATTTCGTCGCGGTACAAGGCGTCGGGCAGTTGAATCAAGATACCGGCACCGTCGCCCATGAGCGCGTCCGCACCGACAGCACCCCGGTGATCGAGGTTTTCAAGAATTTTGAGTGCCTGCGTCACGATGGCGTGGGTTTTGTGACCCTTGATGTGGGCGACAAAGCCCACACCGCACGCATCGTGTTCATTGGCCGGGTCGTACAGACCGGTAGATTGGAAATGTTCTTTTTCGGCTGCCGTGGTCATGGCGCACTCCTAAGGGTTTTTACGCAGATCGAGGAGTGTAGTGCACTGCAGCATCCATGCCAAGGATATTAATCGGGGTCAGATCCCATTTGATTGACACGAATCAATGGGATTAATTTAATTGGGGACAGATCAAATCAATGGGGATTGACGGGCTTTTTGACGGGCCGTCCCGCTTTGCCTGGCTCTAACCGCCGCTGTGTCATTTGCTGCAAATCAGTGACAAAGGCTTTCGACCCCAGCGCCCATCCCGATAATGCGCTGTTGGTGAGCTGCTCTTTTTGGCTGGATGCCAAGCCCTGGTGGACCAAACCCAAGTAAGCCGCCTCTCGCGCAAATGGGGTGTTGCCCAAGCCCCAAAACAGGGCATGTGGCGTCACCAATTTGTCGCTGAACTGCCCAATGTAGTGCCGGTGGCTGGACCACTTGTAATCGGCGGCCTGTATCACCATGCCCGCGCGGACGGGGTTGAGATCGATGTGCACCATGCAGGCTAAAAGATAGCGCTCACTTTCAATCAAATTGCTGCGGTAACGGCCTTCCCATAAAGTGCCAGACCTTTTGTGACGCAAATTGAAATACCGCACATACGCCCGTCCAACGGCTTGCATCATCTTCGGCAAACCATCCACCGTCTCGGGCGTCACCAGCAAATGGAAATGGTTGTCCATCAGCACATAGGCATGCAAGGCCACCTTGTTGGCATGGGCATGTTCCTGCCACAGCGCACACAAACGCTCGCGGTCAGCATCATCGCGGACGATGGGCTGCCGGTCGTTGCCGCGCTGAATGACGTGGTGCGGGTAAGCGGGAACAGTGAGACGGGGCTGACGGGCCATGAGTTCTCCCAAACTCAGCGAAGTTTAATCGGGATCTGACCCCGATTAATGAACCGCTCATATCAAAGATCAAATGACGGCGGAAGATGCACCGATCTGCGGGTACCGACCGCCCATCAGCTCGGCCACGCCAAACTCCTGAAGCAGCGCCAGCAAGCGTTCGCTGGCGGTGCGTTTTTTCTGGCCGGTGTATTTGGCCAAAATCAACTCGTTCTTCATGCTGTGTTCCCAGCCCACCAATTCGGTCACCGTCACTGAATAGCCCTGAGACTCGAGGTAAAGACAGCGCAGCACATTCGTCAGTTGGCTGCCCACTTCACGCGTGTGCAGCGGGTGGCGCCAGAGCTCGGCCAGTGGCGTTCGCTGCAAATTGAGCGCCTTGTTCTGATTGAGCGCGCGCGCCAACTCGGCCTGGCAGCAAGGCACCATCACCATGAACTTGGCCTTTTTTTGTAAGCCAAAGGCGATGGCGTCGTCGGTCGCGGTATCGCAGGCATGCAACGCCGTGACCACATCTATTTGCTCGGGCAACTCGGCACTTTGTGTGGACGCGGCCACGCTCAAATTCAAAAAGTGCATGCGGTCAAAGCCCAGTCGGTCGGCCAACGCACGCGATGAGTCGACCAACTCAGCGCGTGTTTCAATGCCGTATATCGCGCCTGCACCCAAACTTTTAAAAAACAAGTCGTAAATGATGAAGCCCAAATACGACTTGCCAGCACCGTGGTCTGCCAGTGAAGGGCCGCGGTCATTGGCGGGCAACTCCAACAGCAGTTTTTCGATGAACTGGAACAGGTGATAAACCTGCTTGAGCTTGCGCCGTGAGTCTTGGTTCAACTTGCCATCGCGTGTCAGGATGTGGAGTTGTTTGAGCAATTCGACAGACTGGCCGGGCCGCACCTCGGGTGGCAATTCAGTCGCTTGGGGTGCCGCCGCTGACGAGGTGTTGCGCTTTTTCATGGGGTCGGGCCCACGTCCAGATCTTGCCACCCCTTGAGCCCCAGTTTTTCAAGCGTGGCCATGTTGGTTTCGAAAATCGTCTCGGCTTCCGGAAAGGCCTCGACCGCACGGTCAATGCTTTCTTCGCGCAACAAATGCAGCGTGGGGTAAGGCGAGCGGTTGGTGAAATTGGTGATGTCGTCTGGCTCGGTGTCAGCAAACTGAAACTGGGGATGAAAACTGGCAACCTGAAACTCACCTTCCATGTCCAGCTCTTGCAACACACCATCGGCCTCGTCGAGAAAATCGTTGAACTCCAAAAAATCATGCAGCATTTGCGGCACGATCAACAGCACCGTTTCACGCTCCTCTGCGGACAGTGCGGCCATGGCTTGCAACTGCTCGATCAGCTCGTCGCGCAAGCCTTCCAGCCCCTTGGCTTGACTGACCACGTAATGGATCTGGCCCTTCACATGGGGCGCTTTGGCAAAGGGACACAAATTCAGGCCAATCACAGCACGCTCTAACCAGCGCACGGTGTCAGCAATTTCAAGGGTGTTCATGTCGGTCATGGGCGAGATTGTGCCTGTGCGGCCAAGCGGCTGGCGAGGCCTGCAAAAGCAGCACCCAAGACACAACAAGTGACGGTGACCCAGGGTGTGAAGTGCCAGCCACCCGCTTGGGCGGCCACACTGGCCACTGCTGGCGGACCGGCAAATTGGCCCAAGGCCGACAACTGCTGCACCCAACCCACCGTGGTGGCAACTTGTTGCTCACCGGGAGCCAACCGCACCGCCAAGCTGAACAATGTGCCCGGCACCAAGCCGCCCAATCCCGAGAACAACAACACACCGGCGTAGCGAACCCACGGCCATTCTTGGGTGAATGGGGCAAATGCCCAAGTGCTGCCCAACGCCATGGCGGCAAAGCCCAACCACAATGTTGTCTGGGGTGCCCAGCCTCGCTGCAGGCACCGGCCCGCGGCCATATTGCCGAAAACATTGACCGCAGCCGCCAACGCCGAAAGTACCCCCAGCAAGGCACCACTCAGACCGGCTGCCGCATAAATCGAAGGCAAAAATCCGACCACGGCCAACCACTGCCCAGAGTACATGGCAAACGTCAAAGCAACCAACCAAGGGCCCGGCGCACGCAGGGTCCGGCGCAATCTTGCCCACGCGCTTGGCGACTGGGTTGATGAGACGCTTATCGACGAGCTTGACGACATGCTTAACGACACGCTTAACGACACGTTAATGGGCTCATGTGACAGCGCACCTTGCGCACCTTGCGCACCGATTTCCGCATGTGCCGCTTGCCCGTGCGGCAACGTCAATGCTTGCACCGGGCCCGGATCATCCGGGACGCCCTGCGCCAACGCCACGGCCATGGCGACAGCCAAGAGTGCAAACAACCACCACCAAGCAGCCCAGCCCAAAGCCGGTATGAACAAAGGGCCAAACAACAATGCCAGCGCCGTTCCCATGGGCATATAGGCGCCCCAAACACCGAGCATACCGCTGAGTTTTTCAGTGGGCACCAAGCGCCTGATCAATGCCGGTGCAGGCAAGGCCACACATAAAAAGCCCAAGCCTTCGATCGCCCTCAACACCAGCAATGCGGTCACGGAAGTGGCCAATCCCCCCAAAGCGCTGGCGAATGCCAACAAGCAAAGTCCGCGCAGCATGGTCCGTTTGAGCCCCGCCACATCGGCCCAAAGCCCCATGAACACCGCCACGCTCAATCCCGCCAGTTGCACGATGGACAACAAAAATCCAGCTTGCACCAGACTTAAACCGAGCTCGGCCTGCAAAGCGAGCAAGGCCGGTGGTAACTTGCCCACCTGCAGAGCGGCCACGCCACCGGCCAAAACCACCAGCCAGGGCGCAGACACCCTCAACCCTCTGCTCACAGGAGCCTTCTGCCTGTTAACCGCTCGTGCTCGCGCAAAGCGAATCGATCGGTCATGCCCGCGATGTAGTCGGCGACCGAGCGCCGCAAGTCATCGCCAGTCGCAAAGTCAGCCGACATTTCAGCGGACTGGCGAACATAAACCTCAAACAATTCGTGCACGATTTGCTGGGCCAGTCCAGTGGTCTCCATGACTTGTGGATGCCGGTATAAATGGGCAAACAAGAATTTTTTCAATTCGCCGCTACGGGCTTTCATGTCGTCGCTGAAGGCCAGCAAAGGGCCGGCCAAGCGCGCTTCGTCAACGTTGCAGGCACCCACTTTTTTGACCCGCTCGGAGGTCGTGAGAATGACGTCGTAGACCTGGTCACTGAGCATCCGTCGAATCGTTTCGTACAAGGCACGGCGAGGCTTGTTGGCCAAGGCTGGATGAGAGCGCAATGCTTGCTGGTGGTAGTGCGCAAAAAGCTCCACCTCCAACAATTGCGCCACAGTAATCAAGCCCGATCGCACCCCATCGTCGATGTCGTGGGCGTTGTAGGCGATCGCATCTGCCAAGTTGCACAACTGCGCTTCCAAACTGGGCTGAGTCCGCGCCAAAAAACGCCGCCCCACCCCACCCGGCTCACTCTTTTCCAAATGCTCGGCATTCGCCTTGGAGCAATGTTTCAGCACCCCTTCACGGGTTTCAAAGCTCAAGTTCAGCCCATCAAAATCAGGGTAGCCCTCTTCGAGTTTGTCCACCACCCGCAGGCTTTGCAGGTTGTGCTCAAAACCACCGTGTTCGGTCATGCACGCGTTGAGTGCGTCTTGTCCTGCATGGCCAAAAGGTGTGTGGCCCAAGTCGTGAGCCAGCGCAATGGCTTCGACCAAATCTTCATTCAGGCCCAAGACGCGGGCAATTGATCGGCCCAGCTGCGCCACTTCGAGCGAGTGCGTCAGGCGTGTCCGAAACAAATCGCCTTCGTGGTTCAAAAAGACTTGGGTTTTGTAAACCAAGCGCCGAAAGGCGGTGGAGTGCACGATGCGGTCACGGTCACGCTGAAAGGCGTTGCGGGTGGGGGCGAGGGGTTCTGCAAAACGGCGGCCCCGTGTTTTGGCGGGGTCACAGGCCAACGCAGACAAATGCCCCATGGACAAATGCCCCATGGAAAAATGAGCCGAAGCCCTCTCGGTCAGCGCGGCAGCTTCTGCTGACAACAGCATCTCAGTCCCACTCAAGCGCAACAAGTGTCAATCACATCGCGGACCATCGAATCGGGTGCGCCGCACACTTGGGCCTTGCCGGGTCCGTCGATGACCACAAATTGGATGTCGCCGCCCACGGCTTTTTTGTCCAAACGCATATGCGCGATGTAGTGCCCCGCGTTGTCCGAAGCATCGATCACTGGCCCTCGCACTGGCAAGCCTGCGCGGGTGATCAAGGCCCGCAATCGCGCCACGAAAGCCGCATCAACGCGGCCCAAGCGATGCGACAACTCGGCCGCCATGACCATGCCACAGCCCACTGCCTCGCCATGTAACCACACGCCAAAGCCCAAACCAGCTTCGATGGCATGGCCAAAGGTGTGACCAAAATTCAAGATCGCCCGCAAGCCTGCCTCTCGCTCATCTTGCCCAACCACCCAAGCCTTGATCTCGCAACTGCGCTTGACCGCATGGGCCAAGGCTTGGGGGTCTTGCCCCATCAGTGCGTCGATGTTTGCTTCAATCCATTGCAAGAATGCCATGTCGGCGATCGGGCCATATTTGATGACTTCGGCCAAGCCGGCGCTCAATTCGCGCGAGGGCAATGTGGCCAGCGTATTCAAATCGCAAATCACTCTGACGGGCTGGTAAAAAGCCCCGATCATGTTCTTGCCCAATGGGTGGTTGATGGCGGTTTTGCCGCCCACCGACGAATCCACCTGCGCGAGCAAGGTCGTGGGCACTTGCACAAAGGGCACACCGCGCATGTAACTGGCAGCGGCAAATCCCGTCATGTCACCAATGACACCGCCACCCAAAGCAAACAAGACTGTTTTGCGGTCACAGCCCCGGGACAACAAAGCATCAAAAATCAGGTTCAGGGTCTGCCAATCTTTATGGGCTTCGCCGTCGGGCAAGACCACCGTGTGCACCTGCTTGAAATGACCCGCAATGGCCTGGCGCAAAGCCGCTTCGTACAAGGGCGCAATGGTGTCGTTGGTCACGATCATGGCCGTTTGGGCCTTGGGCAATTGGGTCCAAGTGGCAGGACGGCTTAGCAGGCCTTGGCCGATGTGAATGTCGTAACTGCGGTCGTCCAAAGAAATGGCGACCTGCTCAAGAGGGGAAGTGTGCTGAGACATAGCCCCAAGTGTAGGGGCTTTGCAGCCAGATTCAGGGGTTGGAAGCCGGCAAAGGGGCGGCGGGCACGTTGGGCGGGGCCGCAGTGGGCCCCTCAACCCGGCCGGGCAAATGGCCGGCCAACTCGAGTTGCATGATGATCATGTTGACCAAGGTGGCCACCGAAGGTCGCCCGGTTTCAATCACAAAATGGGCCGCTTCTCGGTACAACGGATCGCGTGCTTCAAAAAGTGAACGCAAACGGGCCAAAGGGTCTTCGACTTGCAACAAAGGTCGCGCTGTGTCGTGTCGCACCCGGCGAAACACATCTTCGGGCGCCGAGCGCAGGTAAATCACATGGCCACGCTCGTGCATGTGGCGCCGGTTCGCCTCGCGCAATACCGCCCCACCGCCGGTGGCAATGACCCCCGCGTGCGATTGCGTCAACTCATCGAGCACTTGTTGCTCAACATCTCTAAAACTGTCCTCGCCTTCGCGGGCAAAGAACTCCCGGATCGAGCAACCCAACTGGTGCTCAATCACATGGTCAGAATCAACAAAGGGCAAGCCAAGGCGGCGCCCAAGTTGTCGACCAATGGTGGTTTTGCCTGAGCCCGGAAGGCCCACGAAGATGATGCTCAAGACAGTCTCACACTGAAAAAAGTGGGTCGCGCGCAGCCCAAAATGCAGCGCAACACGAAAGTCCCAAGTGTATTCGACCGGTTAACGCCCCACACCGCTTGGCCCAGCCCCGCTTGGCCCAGCCCCGCTTGGCTCTACCCCGCTTGGCCCTGCTAGCCCAAGCCTTACAGCGCGAATGCTGAATTACGCCGTCAATTCGGGCTGTCTGACATGACCCGCGGCGTGATGAAGATCAACAACTCGCTTTTCCGTCGCGTCTGATCGCGTTTTTTAAACAGCCATCCCAAAACGGGCACCTCGCCCAAGCCGGGCACTTTGGCATCGTCGTTGCGGACTGTTTCTTCGTAAATGCCCCCCAGCACCACGGTGCCGCCATCTTCCACGCGAACTTGGGTCTTCACATGTTTGGTGTTGATGGCATAACCCGCGGCGGTGATTTGCCCCACGCTGTCACGGTTCACATCCACATCCAGCACCACCGAGCCATCGGGCGTGATTTGAGGTGTCACCTCCAGTTTGAGGTTGGCTTTGCGAAATGCAATCGAGGTGATGTTGTTCCCTGCAGAGATTTGGTAGGGCAACTCGGTGCCTTGCTCAATCAAGGCTTTCGTCTGGTCGGCCGTCACCACCCGCGGCCGCGACACCACTTTGCCCAACCCCGAAGCCTCAAGCGCCGAAATCTCGACATTGATAAATCGGTCAGCCGCCGCATTGAACAAGGACACCGCAAATGACGATGGGGTGATCACGGTTTGCCCTGCCATGCCCGCAGGCAGGTTCACTTGGTTGCCTGACACGGTGCCTGCTGCATTGGCTGAATTGGTGGCCCCAAAACTGAGCTGTTGCGCGCCACCTTGAATTTTTAGAGGAATCGCCAAACCCGCCCCCAGCCGCACGCCCAAGGACTGTCCGAACTGGTCATCCGCTTCTACGATGCGCGCTTCGATCAGGATCTGCCGCACGGGCACATCGAGTTGCTTCAACATTTTTTCCAGATCTGACAAACGAGCAGGCAAATCAGAAATAAATATTTGGTTGGTGCGAGGCTCTGCCAGCACACTGCCCCGCGCACTCAGCCATCGGCCAGCACTGCTGCCCGCAGCGCCGCCTAGTAAGCGCTGCGCCACTTCAGTGGCACGGGCATATTGCAATCGCAATGACAACATGCCCAAAGGGCTGACCCCTTCCAAAGCAGTTTGCGCTTCGAGTTGTTTTTTCTCATGCTGCTCCCATTCGCCCAACTTGGCGACCCACAGCACAGGCCCTTCTTGTCGCGCAACCAGCCCTTTCGACTGCAACACGATGTTCAAGGCTTGCCGCCAAGGCACTTGGGTCAAACGCACCGTCACAACGCCACTGACGCTGTCAGTTGACGCCACATTCACACCTGAAAAATCGGCAAACACCTGCAACAACGCCTTGATATCGATGTTCTGAAAATTCAGGCTGATCGGTTGCTCGCCCCATATCGACTCGGGCATCAACCCAGCCGTCGCGCCAGGTGATGGGCTTGCAGTTGCCAGGTTGGCGGGGAGCAATGTTTTGGACACCTGAGATGTCAGCCCATGCGAGGATCGCAGCGCGTGAGGCGATGGCGCCGCAGCTGGGGGGTTCGCTGCTCCAAGGAACTGCGCTGCTGCGGGCAGTGCCATGAATAAACCCGTCAACAAACCAAAACCTACATGGTCACCGGAGTGGCCGCCACAAAAGCCACCCGACCCAATCCATTGCTTGAAGATCATTTTTTTGTCCCTTGTTTTGGCTCCGTGCGGCCGTCACCCCAATCGAGTGCGAACTGCGCACCTTGCGCCAAACGCAGACTCACCCCGACATCGGTGATGGCCACCACGCGGTGCCCTTCTTGCGTGACACGCTGCCCTTCAATGACCCGGGCCCAGTGGCCTCCTGCCGTCAAAATGGCTTGCCGACTGTCCCCCTGCTGCAGCAAACCCACCAACCGAACGCGTGACAAAGGCCATTGATGCGGGTCTTGGCCCAAAGCCACAGCGGTTTCAGATACCCCCTCTGTGCCAAGCGCCGAGTTCGATACGCCGCCAACGCTTGAAGCTGACGCGGCCGGTACAACTGGTGCAGCTGGCCCGATAAAAGCCTGTGCAAATAGCACCGGCCATTTTTCTGCAATGGGTCTCTTTGAAGCGGGGTCCGCTGCAGATTGGGCAAACAGCTGCCATGCACCTCCTCCCTGGGGGGACTCGGGCATGCCGATGGGGCGCATCCACACACGCAACACCGCGTCAATTTGAACTTCTGCTGGCACCGCCGTGGCGGCAACGCTGATCTTGTCGATCGAACACAACACCCCGATTTCGGCCAAGGTTTCCCATGCCTTGACCCAGTCTTCAAAGCGCCCCTTCACACGCACAACCACTGCCTGGCTAGGCCACCGAACAGAGGCCTCTGGTTTGGCTGTTGGTGCCACGGGACGCAGAGACAACCACTGCAGCCCTTGCTGCGCCAACGCCTGATGCAAATCGGTCCAAACGGGTGCAGGTTCATCACCCCTCGGCAAACTTGCCAGCTTGCCCGGAAAGTTAGCCGGGAACGGCAGCGGGATCTGCGCAGTTTGGCTGGCGGGTAAAGCGGCCAGTTGTTGCTCTAGCCGGCCCACTTCTTGTGCAACTTGCCTGTGCAATTCAATGTCGTGTTGGTGCAACTGCCAAACCAGGCCACCGCCCACCAGACAGCCTATACAGGCCAAGCCCCATCGCCGCAGGCTGCGTTCAACCAGCCATGGCCAGTGCACCCACCGCTCAGTGCCCCGCAAAGATTCATGGCTCGTTGGCATCGTCATGTCGAACCCCTCTTGTCGACATGCAACCCCTGAATGTCGCTGTGGTTTTCGCAAACAGACCAGGTCATGGCTTGACCCTCGGCGACGGGCCTGCGCTAGACCCTGGCAACGCTGGCAACCTTGGCAAAACTGGCAAGCCCGGTGCAGCAGGCCATGGGGCTTGCCAAACAAAGCCCATTCCGGCATGCGGATCTGCGGTCATGCTCACCAGTTGCAAAGGGTGTTCCAACGGCTCAGACAACTTCTGCCGAGTTGACGACATCGCATCGGTGCGCAGGGTGGTGCCCTGCAATTCGATTTGTATGGCGTCTGCCTGCAAGCGCACCAGTTGCAAACCACTGCGACGGGCTTCGGCCAGCAAATCCTCATGCCACCGCACCCACAGCTGCTGGTGCTGTTCGATGCGTTGCCACTGCTGCCAGTGTTCGACTTGCTCGCGCGATTGAATTTGGCTTTTGGCCACGGCTTGGTTTTGCTGCGTGCGCAAAAGCCATCGGGCTTGCAAGTCGGCTTGCGTGTGCCGCAGTCGTGCCGTCTCAGCGTCTTGCCATTGCAACCAAGCCGCCACACACAAACCCCCAATGGCCAAGCCCGCCAAGCTGGTCCACACGCTGTGCAACGCCTTTTGCTTGCGCGACAAGCTCGGATGTTGGAGCAGGTTCAGCGATCGCATCAGCGGCCTACTTTCAACATCACCGCCAGGCCATCAAGGCTGACCCTGAGGCCACCAAGCGCGCCCCTGTGGGCGTGTTCAGCACCTGCTCTAGCGCACCGGCCAATGCCACTTCTGAATCGATAGCCGGGGGCCCGTAAGCACCTGAGCGGGTGGCTGGCAGAAGAAACTGCCAATCTTGCGGGGCCTGCGTCAACAAACTGGCGATGCCGCCCACCAGGGCGCGTGCGCCCCGCTCAGCCGCTTGTCGCTCAGACTCGACCACAGCCAAGCGCCACCCTGCGGCACGGGTGAAGCTTTTGAATTCCGCCATGTGCGTTTGCGTGCAGCCCATCCAGTGAATGCGGCGTACCTGGTCTGGGGTGGCCGGATCAGGTTCGAAGTCAAAGTTCACCGCATCGTGAGCCACCTGCAACACCCGAGCGGCCTCCAACTGCACTTCAAAGGGCCAGTTTTCAGCCAGCAAATCTGCCGGCAAAACGACGACGCCCTGTTTCAGGTAGGCCGCTGGCAACGCCAAGTTCAAGCGGTGCCGCAAACCGCCACGCGAGCGACCGTTGTGGCGCAAAGGCTGGCTTAACCAACTCAGGTCCACCGGATCTCGCCCCACGGGTATGGGCAATGTTTGTGAGGTGTGCACTTTGGCCAAAGTGGCGCTGTGGCGGTGTAAACCGACCAAATCCCAGGCCAAGCCCTGGGGTGCCAGCCCCCAAGCCTGCCCGGCGGACAGGGCAGCCCACTCTCGCCACCACTGTGCCAGCGCTTGCATCTTGAGCCTCCCTGCGAAAGGGCCACCAGACCCTTTCAAGACGGGTTTTGTAACATGAATCAGCTTGCCTGACAATTTTTTTGCAAACCAATATATTCAAATTGATGCGGCGTTGGATGCGCAAACCGAGGCCGAGATTTTTATAATGCGCAGTGGCCCGCATCTTGTTGGCTGCCCCATCAGCCCACCTATGCCCGCCAAAAACAAACCCTCGTCAGACAAGCAGCGCCCTCAAAAAGACGGGGCCGCGCCTGCCCCCACGACGCTCCTGTCATGGGTCGGCAAATTGGCTCTTTGGGGCCTGGCACTGATGGCCGCTGGCTTGGCCTCCCTCTTGATGGTGGTCGGCGTCGCGATGGTGATGGCCTACCCCAACCTGCCCGACATTTCAGACTTGGCCGACTACAAACCCAAGTTGCCCTTGCGCGTCTACACCGAAGATGGCCAACTGATGGGCGAGTTTGGCGAAGAACGCCGCAATCTCACACCGATCAATGAAATCCCTCAAGTGATGAAAGACGCGGTGTTGTCGATTGAAGACAACCGCTTTTATCAACATGGGGGCGTGGACTATTTGGGCATCTTGCGTGCGGGCATCGCCAACGTGGGGCGCATGAAAAGCCAAGGCGCCTCGACCATCACGATGCAGGTGGCTCGCAACGTTTACCTGTCGTCTGAAAAAACATACACGCGCAAAATTTATGAAATTTTGCTCACCTACAAACTCGAGCACCTGCTGACCAAAGACCAGATCCTTGAGATCTACATGAACCAGATCTTTTTGGGCAACCGGGCGTATGGTTTTGCTTCGGCGTGTGAAATTTATTTTGGCAAACCCCTGAAAGACATCACCATCGCCGAAGCGGCCATGTTGGCCGGGCTGCCCAAAGCCCCCTCGGCCTACAACCCCATCAGCAACCCGAAGCGGGCACGCTCGCGACAGCTCTACATCATTGAGCGCATGGAAGACAGCCAGTACATCACGGCTGCCCAAGCCAAAGAGGCCAAAGCCGAAACCCTCAAATTGCGTTCTTCCGCCGACAAGAAAATTCTTCACGCAGAATTTTTGGCCGAAACCGTGCGACAAATGGTCTTTGCTCAGTACGGTCAAGAAACCTACACGCGCGGTCTGAACGTTTACACCACCGTGCAATCGACCGAGCAAATGGCGGCCTACAAAGCCCTGCGCCAAGGCATCATGGATTTTGAGCGTCGCCAGATTTACCGCGGCCCTGAGAAGTTCCTCGACTTGCCGGCAGACCCCAAAAAGATGGAAGAAACCATCGATGAGGCACTGGAAGATCACCCCGACAACGGTGACGTGCTCTCGGCTGTCGTCTTAGAAGCCTCTGCCCGTAAAGTGGTCGTGGTCAGGCAAAACGGCGAGCAAATCAGCATCACCGGCGAAGGCCTCAAACCCGCGCAATCGGGCTTGTCTGAGAAAACCCCACCAGCCAAGCAAGTCCGAAAAGGCGCGCTGATCCGCATCACGCAAACGCCCAAAGGCGCTTGGGAAATCACCCAGCTGCCTGAAGTCGAAGGTGCCTTTGTCGCGATCACCCCCCAAACCGGGGCAGTTCGGGCTTTGGTGGGGGGCTTCGACTTTGCCAAAAATAAATTCAACCACGTGACCCAAGCCTGGCGTCAACCGGGCTCGAGTTTCAAACCGTTCATTTATTCCGCGGCTTTGGAAAAAGGCTTCACCCCCGGCACCATGGTCAACGATGCGCCATTGTTCTTTGACAGCGGGGTGACCGGGGGTCAGCCTTGGGAACCCAAGAACTACGATGGCAAGTTCGATGGCCCCATGAGTTTGCGCACAGGCCTCGCCAAGTCAAAGAACATGGTCTCGATTCGGGTGCTGCAAGCGGTTGGCACGCGTCCCGCGCAAGAGTGGGTCACCCGCTTTGGCTTTGACGAAGAAAAACACCCTGCCTATCTGACCATGGCCTTGGGCGCGGGCTCGGTCACCCCCATGCAAATGGTCACCGGCTACGCGGTTTTTGCAAATGGCGGATACCGGGTGCAGCCGCACCTCATCACCCGCATCACCGACTTCAAAGACCGGGTGTTGGTCGACAGCCCCGCCAACGTCCAAATGAACGACGCGTCATTGGCCATTCCGCCACGCAATGCCTACGTCATGACCAGCTTGTTGCAAGAAGTGACCCGCTCAGGCACGGCTGCTCGCGCACAGGCCACTCTCAAGCGCTCCGATATTTATGGCAAAACCGGTACCACCAACGATGCCATGGACGCTTGGTTTGCGGGCTATCAGAAAAACTTGGCTGCGGTGGTGTGGATCGGCTACGACAACCCGCGCAAATTGGGCGACCGTGAAACTGGCGGTGGCTTGAGCCTGCCGGTCTGGATCAGCTTCATGGAAACAGCGCTGCGCAACATGCCAGTGGCCGAACCCACGGTGCCCGAAGGCTTGGTGCACATTGGCAACGACTGGGTCTATGAAGAATATGCCAAGGGCGGGGGGATCAGCACCTTGGGCACGGGCGTTGACAGCTCGGGGGCATCACCCAACGCGCCGCCCGCGGGTGAAGAGCGCAACCGAATTCTGGATTTGTTCAGAAACTAAACGGGCCCACGCGACAAGGTGATGGGCCTTGCATGGGAGCGCCCTCAGGGCTTGAACTCCAAACGCTGCCCCGCTTGCTCAGTGGCGTAGCGCGACAAGCTCTGCCAAAACTCACCTTGGCCCTTGGTGTCCATCCAATGCGCGCCGTCAAATTTGTAATGAAAACCACCGCAGCGTGCCGCCAACCACACCTCGTGCAGGGGCTTTTGCAGATTGATCACGATTTGACTGCGGTTGGGGAAGGTCAACGTCACCATGCCGCCCACCCTTTGGTTGTCGATGTCCGCGTCGGTGTCGTCGTTCAAGCGATCGCTGCTGATCTCAACGCCAGCAAGAAGGCGTTCAGCGTGGTCCAAAAATTCGAGGTCGGTCATTACAATCGCTGCATGTTGAAGGTAATCAAGATTCTAGTCATGGCGCATGCCCTTGTTGGCGGTGCGGCGATGTTGACGGCTTGCGGTCAAAAAGGGGCTTTGTACATGCCCAACACCCCCGAGTCGCAGGACCGCGCCACATTGCCGCAATCGCTCAACCCCTGGCCTGACACCCCTGCGCCCACCACGCCTGCCAAAAAATGAACGCATCCACCCCATCGCAAGGCCTGCCTGGCCAACCCCATATCGCCTACGTGCATGACCAACTCATGGTGGAAGGTGTGCGCCTTTCTGATTTGGCACGCGAACATGGCACGCCCTTGTTTGTTTATTCCAAAGCCGCCATGTTGTCGGCGCTGGCCGCCTACCAACGCGGCTTTGCTGGTCGCAAGGCGCAAATTTGCTACGCCATGAAAGCCAACTCCACTTTGGCTGTGCTGCAAGTTTTTGCCGAGGCCGGTTGTGGTTTCGACACGGTTTCGGGTGGCGAATTGGCCCGCGTGTTGGCGGCAGGTGCCGATCCTGCCAAGGTGATTTTTTCAGGCGTTGGCAAAACGCGCGTCGAGATGAAGCAAGCCTTGCAAGTGGGTATTGGTTGCTTCAACGTCGAAAGCGAAGCTGAACTGGACGTGCTCAGCGAAGTGGCCCTCAGCCTGGGACAAAAAGCCCCGGTCAGCTTGCGCGTGAACCCCAATGTTGACGCCAAAACCCACCCCTACATTTCTACCGGACTGAAGGGCAACAAATTTGGCATTGCCCATGAAGACGCGTTGCGCGCCTACCGCCATGCCGCCAGCTTGCCGGGCTTGAATGTGATTGGCATTGACTGCCACATTGGCTCTCAAATCACCGAAGCCACGCCCTACTTGGACGCAATGGACCGCATTTTGGATTTGGTGGCCGACATCGAGGCCGCGGGCATTCCCATTGACCACATCGATTTTGGTGGCGGCTTGGGCATCAATTACAACGGCGACACCCCGCCCGAGGCCGATGCCTTGTGGGCCCAGTTGTTGGCCAGGCTGGATGCGCGCGGCTATGGCCAGCGCCAAATCATGATTGAGCCGGGTCGCTCGCTGGTGGGCAACGCCGGCGTGTGTTTGACGGAAGTGCTTTACCTGAAGCCAGGGGAGCAAAAGAATTTTTGCATCGTCGATGCCGCCATGAACGACCTGCCGCGTCCGGCGATGTACCAAGCCTTTCACCAAATCGTGCCGGTGCAACCTCGCGCTTCAACAGCGGGCTCTCAAGGCACGGTCTATGACATCGTGGGCCCTGTGTGCGAGAGCGGCGACTGGATCGGGCGTGATCGCCAATTGCTGGTGCAAGCCGGCGACACCTTGGCCGTGCTGTCTGCGGGGGCTTATTGCATGAGCATGGCCAGCAACTACAACACGCGCGGCCGTGCCGCAGAAATACTGGTCGATGGCGATCAAGCGCACCTGATTCGGCAGCGCGAATCGGCGTTTGACACCTTTGCGCTGGAACAACTGGTTTAACTGACTCAGGCGCTTGGCGCCTGCGTTCTGCGCTGCCAATAACGCCAGACGCGCCAAGCCAGCAGCAGGCCCAAAATGGCGGCGTAAACACCCACCTCAAAGAGGTTGTTTTTGCCCGCACGCATCCACCAAAAGTGCAGCACCGCAAGAACCGCCACGGCATACACACTGCGGTGCAGCTGTTGCCAACGCGCCGCGCCCATCCAGCGAATCGCGCGGTTAAATGAGGTCAGCGCCATGGCGGTTAACAACAGCGCAGCGGCAAAACCCACCAAAATGAACGTGCGCTTGGGAATGTCAGCCACGATATCGGTCCACTCCAGCCCCATGTCAAACCAGGCATAACAGGCCAAGTGCAACACCGCATAGAAGTACACCAACAGCCCCAGCATGCGGCGAAAGCGCAGCCACTCTGGCCAGCCCGACCAGACCCGCAAAGGGCTCACCGCCAACACCACGCAAACCCCGCGCAAAGCCCAGTCACCGGTGGCGCGCGTCAAGTATTCAGTGGGGTTGGGCCCCAATTGGTCCTGCAGCGTCATCAGCACCAACCCGAAAAATGGCAGCAGCCCGACGAGCAACAGCATCCACCAAGTTGCGGGATGCCTGAGGGCTTGGCGCATCAGAAAAACTTTTTCAAATCCATGCCCGCGTACAACTGGCCGACTTGCGCCTCGTAACCATTGAACATCAAGGTCTTGCGCTTTTTGGCCAACAAGCCGTCTTCACCAATGCGTCGCTCAGTGGCTTGGCTCCAGCGGGGATGGTCGACCAACGGGTTCACATTTGAGTAAAAGCCGTACTCTTGGGGTGCCGCCTTCTCCCACGACGACACGGGTTGTTTGTCGGTGAAACGGATCTTGACCAAGCTTTTGCCACTTTTAAAGCCATATTTCCATGGCACGACGAGCCGCAACGGCGCGCCGTTTTGCTTGGGCATCACTTCGCCATACATGCCAAACGCCAACAGGGTCAGGGGGTGCATCGCTTCGTCCAAGCGCAAGGCCTCCACATAGGGCCAATCCAAAGC
>JACCDS011928428.1_pt1 | contig 16982 bp, 17 predicted proteins | sample 7446441 | NCBI WGS metagenome assembly JACCDS01 (sample SAMN15323445, study PRJNA562643) | freshwater metagenome | isolation source: river surface water | place: USA:Blue River Watershed | collected 2017-08-17
GGTTGAGTGCCTTGAGTTCGTCGCGGTAGTCCTGCGGCAGGTCTTCCAGGCGGCCAAGTTCATCCATAAAAATCTCCTGAATTGTTGAGGTTTAAAATTCAGTTTCCTCCGAAACCCAGAGGCGCTGGCGTGCGGTTGACGATTGCCCTGAAGTGCTCGAGAAAGGTTTCGGCCTGCTCCTGCGCCAAAGGGTCTTGATTGCTCGCAAAAGCATCTGCGATGTCATCCCAATCACTCGGCAGCAGGTGAAGCTCAGCAAGAGGCATCAACTCCTGCTCTTCCATACGCAAATGCCGCCAGGTAAAGTCTGCATAGCGGCTCAGCGCTTGGTCAAGCAACGCCATACTTCCTGGCACGCCAGCCTCAAGATTGCCCAGGTAGCGACGAATTTGCCCCAAGGCCGGCGCTTCTTCCTGGTGATCTGTTTCAAGTTGAGAGATCAGGGCGTCTGCCTCTCGGGTACGCAACTTCAAACGAGCAAACAACCAGTTGTCTTCCTTGGGGTGGTGTTGTACGTCTGGGAACGCATCGATGTAGTACACCATCGACCAGAACAGCCGAAAGTCCACTGGCTGCTTACCCAGGCTCGCGAGACTGAGCAGTTCGCGCATGTTGTGAATCACGGCTGCCAAAGACCGGTGCTCCGACCGAATGGTGCCGATGGCCTTGGACTGAGAATCGCTCATTGCATTGAACTCCAGTAGATCAGCTCAGACGCCAAGGTACTCGTGAACGACCGCAGGCTCGCTCCTCAAGGCGTGCGAGTCTCCAGACCAAACCACTCGGCCCTTTTCGATGACGAAGTGACGATCAGCCAACTCCAACAGCGGGCCCAAGTTCTTGTCGATCACGATCATGGACAGTCCCTCAGCTTTCAACTCACCCAGAGCACGCCAGATTTCAGCGCGAATCAGCGGAGCCAAACCCTCTGTCGCCTCGTCCAGAACGACAAGCCGAGGGTTGGTCATCAGTGCACGGCCAATAGCCAGCATCTGTTGCTCCCCTCCTGAAAGTTGCGACCCCAGATTGCCTCTCCGTTCTTTCAGCCGTGGGAAGAACCCATAGACGCGCTCCAAAGTCCATGGCGTCAAATTCGCAAGAGGTCGTGATCTGGCCGTGGCCACCAGGTTCTCTTCGACCGTAAGGTTTGGAAAAACTTGACGCCCTTCGGGTACCAGACCCAGACCATGACGGGCTATCTGGTGTGACGGGAGGTCTTGCAAGGCCTTCCCGTCAAACGTGATTTCCCCACCGCTTGGCGAAAGTAATCCAAACAGGCACTTGATGGTGGTTGAACGCCCCATTCCGTTTCGACCGAGCAGAGTAACAACCTCTCCCTCATTCAACGAAAAGTCGACGCCAAACAGTACTTGCGCAGCACCATAACGTGCCTGGAGACCGTGGACGTGCAGCATCGGTTTCATGACTCGCTGATCTCCTCATCACCCAGGTAGATGGCACGGACCTCTTCGTTACCTCGAATTTCCTCCGGTGTACCGGTGGTCAGAATGCGCCCGTAAACGAGAACGCTGATGCGATCAGCCAAAGCGAAGACGGCGTTCATGTCATGCTCCACGAGCAAAATGGTGTACTTGCCCTTTAGCGACTTGAGCAGCGCGACGACGGACGCCGACTCCTGGACGCTCATACCTGCCATAGGCTCATCTAGCAGCAGAAACTTGGGCCGTGCGGCAAGTGCCATCGCCAGCTCTAGCTGCCTACGCTCGCCGTAACCCAGCGCAGACGCAAGTACATCGGTACGAGACGACAAACCCGCCAGTTCAATGCCCTCATCTGCGGCAGACAAGGCCTCCTTGTCTGTCAACAACGGCTTCCAGAAACCGAAGGCATTTGTCCGCGCCCCCCTTGCGGCAAGGGCGGCGTTCTCGCGCACGGTGAATTCGTCGAAAACGGACGTGATCTGGTAAGAGCGGACCAGTCCCCGTCGCGCCCTGGCGTGGATACCCAAATCCGTTACATCATCACCGGAGAAACGAATCTGTCCACTGTCGGAACGAAGTTCACCTGAGAGCTGATTTATCAGCGTAGTCTTACCTGCTCCGTTCGGTCCGATGATGGCGTGCAGCTCACCACTTTTGATATCCAGTGACACATCATCCGTGACGAGCAATGCACCATAGCGCTTTGTCATCGCGTGCGTCTGCAATAACGTCGTCATTTCGCCTGCCCCTTTGCGACCAGCGTCGTGTGCGAGACCGGAGTTTTGGCGCTCCCTTGAACACCGCCAATCCGGCTAAACCAGCCCATGATCCCCGTCTTACCTAGCATGGCTACGGCCAGAATGACGAGGCCGAACACTGCCATCCAATGCTCCGTGTATGCCTTGAGGACCTCTTCTATCCCCAAGAAAGCCAACGCTCCCAGGAGCGGACCAAAGACCGTCCCCATTCCGCCAAGAACCACCATCACGATCAACTCGCCGGAGACAATCCAAGACATGCTGCTCGGCGATGCATAAGCGTTCAGGTTGGCCAACAACATGCCTGCAATGCCGCAGAAAATCGCCGAAAGAACGTAAGCAGTAAGTTGATACCGTTGCAGCGGTAGGCCAACTGAGCCAACACGGCGAGCATTCTGGCGCCCACCTCGCAATGTCATACCAAAGGGTGAGGTGCGAAGGCGCGCCAGCCAGTAGACCAGCAAGGCAAGCAATAGCCATGACGCATAGAAAACGTCCTCAGGTGTAGAAAGTTGCCAGCCCAAGAAATCACTGGGCACGGAGATGCTCATACCGTCGTCGCCACCGTACTGTTTCAGGCTTACGATGACGAAGTAGCCCATCTGAGCAAACGCCAGGGTGATCATGATGAAGGCAATGCCCGATGTACGAAGACTGATTTGGCCGGTGATGGCACCGATCAGCACGCAAGAGCCCACGCAAATCGCCAGTTGTGTCCACCCAGACGAAATCCCGTAAAAGGCAGGAAGGGACACGCTGTACATACCAATGCCGATGAACAACGCATGGCCCAAACTGACCAGCCCGCCGAAGCCCAATGCAATATTGAGAGCACAGGCTGCAATCGCGTAAATCAATACACGAGCCATGAAGGCAATTAGGAAGCTGTCGTCCAATGCAGACGCCACTAGCGGGGTTGACAGCAAGACGAGCATGAACAGTGCAGGCAACAGCTGCGCCGGATGCAAGAAGTTTTTCATCAATTCCCCTTGTGGGCAGGAAACAAACCTTGCGGACGCCATGCGAGGATCACGGCCATCAGCAGATAAATCAGCATCGATGCCAGCGCAGGACCCGCCGCATTTGCGACTTCACGGTCAGCGAATTCACGGATCAGCATTGGCAGGAAGGTCCTGCCCAGCGTATCCACCATGCCAACGATGATCCCGGCGTAAAGGGCCCCATGTACAGAGCCAATGCCCCCAATCACGATCACAACCAGTGTGGTGATCAGCACAGGCTCGCCCATGCCACTCTGGACGGAGAGAATCGGCCCCGCCATGGCACCCGCCAGCGCAGCCAGCGCGGCGCCCAGCGCAAACAGCATGGCGTTGAGCAAGCGAATGTTCACTCCCAGCGCACCCACCATTTGCGGATTGACAGACCCTGCGCGTATGAGCATCCCCACACGCGTTTTGTGAATGAGCCACTGGCTGCCCGCCGCCACCAACAGACCGACAACGATAATCAGGAAACGGTATGTTGGGTAAGTGAAGCCAAAGATCTCCACAGTGCCGGACAGTGCATCAGGCAGCGATACGAACACCGGCTGAGGCCCCCAGATCATGCGTACGACTTCGTTGAAAAAGAGCACCAAGCCAAAAGTCGCCAGCACATGATCCAAGTGGTCTCGCCTGTACAAGCGAGACACTGCCACCCATTCCAAAAGCATACCAACCACCAATCCGGTAGCCAGCGCTGCGAGCACTCCCAATGCGAAAGACTCGGTGTACCCACCAACCACCGCCGCGGCATACGCCCCAAGCATGTAAAGGGAGCCGTGAGCCAGGTTCACAAAGCTCATGATGCCAAACACAAGCGTAAGGCCCGCAGCCAGCAGAAACAGCATGACGCCGTACTGCAAGCCGTTGAGCAACTGCGCTATGAGCAGGGTCGCCGTCATGATCTCACCTCGGCTTGCACTGCGAGACGTAAGCGTCCTGGTGCTCTTGCAGCGGTGTCCCCACTTGCTTGACGACTACCTGAGAGCCTTCTTTGGCAACCTGAAATGCGTAGTAGTTTTGAACTGGCATGTTGTTAGCGTTGAAGCGGAACGGCCCACGCACAGCCTTGAGTTCGGCACCAGCAGCCTTCACAGCTGCGGCGAATGCCGCCTTGTCGGTTGTATTGCCTTTTACCTTGCCAACGGCGATGTCGAGCAAGCGCGCCGTGTCGTATCCCACTGCCGCGTAGTGGCTGGGAACTCGACCATACTTCTTGGTGAAGCTAGCCACGAACTCGGCGTTGCCCGGGGTCTTCAGGGCGACGTCCCACATGGCACCTGATATCGCCCCAACAGCGGCATCCCTCAGAGACGGCAGTGTCGTGCCGTCTACAGTGAAAGCCGACAGCATGGGAATGCGCTTGGTCAGGCCAGCCTGACTGAACTGTTTCACAAAGTTCACCCCCATGCCGCCGGGGTAAAAGACGAATACTGCGTCTGGGCCTGCAGCCTGGAGCTGAGCGATTTCGGCAGAGTAGTCAGGCTGATTGACTTGCGTGTAAACCTCGTCCAGGACCTGTCCCTTGTAGAAGCGCTTGAAACCAGCAATGTAGTCCTTGCCCGCTTGGTAGTTGGGAGCCATCAGATACACGCGCTTGTATCCACTGTCTTGCGCGAACTTGCCCATGGCTTCTGCAGTACCGTCGTTCTGCCATGCGGTAGAGAAGACGTTTGGCAAACACCCACTTCCGGCAATAGGAGAGGGCCCAGCATTTGTTGCAATGGCAACCGTGCCGGATTCGACAATCCGAGGCAGACTGGCCATCAGAACGTTCGAAAATCCAAGACCGACGATGGCATCGACCTTGTCCCGGTCAATGAACTTTCTAGCGATCTGGTTGCCAAGCTCGGGCTTCAACTGATCGTCTTCACGAAGAACCGTCACAGGCTGACCACCGAGCTTCTTTCCCAGCGACTCAATACCGAGCATGAACCCGTCGTACTGGTCTTGGCCAACCGCCGCAACGGGCCCCGACAGGGGACCAGAGAAACCGATCTTCACATCGGCCTGAGCCGCATGCCAAGCAACCATCGAGATACTGGCAAGCAGGGTTTTCAGAAAATACTTTGATTGCATTTTTGTCTCCAGATAAAACGCCCCTTACCCAAAGCAGGCAAAGGGCAAGAAGAAACTTCGGTGGTGTCAGAAGCGCCTCAGGCTGGATCCAGCCGAAGCATGACGCGCATGTTCTCGATCCTTACGGGATACGTTTTGATGTCCTCGGTCAATGGTGCGCACATGGCCTTACCGGTACAAACATCAAAGCGCCCCTGGTGCAGCGGACACTCAATCTCCCGCCCTTCCAAGAAACCATCACTCATGCGAGCAGCGCCGTGAGTGCACAGGTTGTCGGTGGCGTAGATTTCCCCTTCGACTTCGTACAGCGCAATCTCCCGCCCTCCGACCTTGACGGCGATCACATCACCTTCAGGGACATCGTTACAGGATGCCGCGTCAATCCAGTTCTCGGCCATGTGAGTCACCTCAGATCGGGTAGATGATGGAGTTGGCGATCATTTCGCTGTCATACACGCATAGGCGTGATTGCAACTTCAGGCCCTCGGGCGTGCTCACGATCACATCCCGGTAGTAGCCAGCATTGAACACCGTGGACTCACCATCCAGCTTGGTGCGAATGACCGTGTAGTTGGCCTCTGCCAAGATGCGCTGACCATAGATGTCGCGCTCGACAGAGATGATGCGAGGCGTGCCCACGATGTGCCGCTGGTAGTACGGGTCGTGGTACATGGTTTCCTTCACGCCGTAAACACGGTCGCGGATCATGGCCTTGCTCTCCAGCGCCAGCAGGCACAGCGGCAAGCCCTGCTCGTAGTTTTCGCGCGGCTGCAGTCGATACGTACCGTCATCCACAAAGAACTCCGGCCACTTTTCCCAGTCTGCGGAGTCGCAGACCATGGCGTAGTCACTGTAGAGGTTGAGCAATTCGAAGTAGGTCTTGAAGTCGATCATGATTTATTCCCCCATCACCTTGCGCCAGTAGTCGTACATGCCGCGAATCAGCGTTTCCGTGACCATGTGATCTGTGTTTCCGATCTCGCGGCCACCCATCTCGATCACCGTCTGATGTGCAGGCTTTTGCTCAAAGCCCTCCTGCGACCACTCGATCACCTCGCCGTCATCGGCAGAAACGAAGCCAGCCGGGCCAAACAGGTTCGCCTGGATCAGGCGGCGCTGGGTCCACTCCTCGTCGTCATCCTCGAAACCAAAGTGGGTCCAGACAAAATCGAAGGAGCCGTGCCCATTGGGCTGGATGTGCCGGGTGGAAACGCTATTGACCTGCTGCTGGATGATCACGCTCGGGAAGATGGTGGTCATCACCGCGGTCGGGCCACCCCACCAGGGCTCAGGCACGATGTCAAGCAAGCGAGGGTCGTTGACCTTCATCGACTCTTTGAAGCTATCGACACCAGAAACCACTTCCTCGACCTTGCCACCCTGGCCTCGCGTGGAAATCATTGCGGCATGGCGAAACTTGTCGTCCATCTTCAATTCAGACTTGTTGTCGGCACGCCAAAGGCCAAACGTTGAAAACCAAGTGTGCAGAAGACCGGGGTGATACGGGTCTTTGATGTTTTCCTGCATCAGCTTCCAGTTGCCCGGAATGCGCTGACGACGGTAACCGAGAATCTTGAGCTTGCGGCCGTTGAAGACCCGGTCGAAGTACTGAAGAATGGTTGGGCCGAGGAACTCCTCGAAGGGCTCAACGTTGTGGTCGAAAGACGCGAACACCACGCCACCACGGGTGGCAACCTTCAGTTTTGTCAGACCATGGTCTTCCAGTTTGAAGTCCTTGGGCATGCCACCGTTGACCTTGCCTTCCTGCTTCACGCCACGGCGGAAAGGCACCCCCTGTAGATCACCCTTGAGGCTGTAGTTCCACTGGTGATAGGGACAGAAGAAGTCTTTCGCGTTGCCGTTACGCTCGCGACAGAAACGCATACCGCGGTGTGCACAGACGTTTTCAACCACGTTCACACCACCATCAGTGTCGCGAACCATGATGACTGAGCGCTCGCCAATCACCGTCCGCTTGAAATCTCCGGGGTTCGGGATTTCCGCCTCCAATCCCACGTAACACCAGTGGCCGTTGTAGAACAGCCGGTCCAGCTCTCGCTTGTACAGGTCTTCTCTCGTGTAAGCCCAGAAGGGCACACGGCTACTGCCTTCTCCTTGCCACTGTGGGGCTTCGGGAAACACGGTGTTTGTCTCACTCATCGCTGCATCTCCTGGGTAAGTGCTGTGGGGAAAAAAGTAGGTTGCGTCGGCCTCAGACACCACTTGGGTAGAAGGCATCTGCATAAATGTGCTCAGGCGCGATGCCCAAACGTTTGACCAAAATATTGAGAGCATCGACCATTGCCGGGGCACCACACAGATAAGCCCTCCAGCCGGTCAGGGACGGAAGATCCTGCTCAATGGCATCGGTGACGAGCCCCGAACGCTGCCCGAGGTTGACCGGGCCTGTAGCGATCACGGTGTGAACCGTCAATCGCGGATGGCCAACTGCCAGGGCCTGCAAGCGCTCTGCGTCGTACAGGTCTTGCTGACTGCGTACGCCGAAATAGAGATGGATAGGGTTGTCCATGCCAGCCGCCAACGCCCCGCGCACGATAGACAAGACCGGGGCCAGCCCCGTACCGCCGCCAACACACAGCATGGGGCCAGTGTGCTTGCGGCGCAGGTAAGCAGTTCCCAGTGGTCCGCTTATCCGGATGGCGTCGCCCTCTTTCAATTGGCCAAAGACATACTCGGTGACCCGACCGTCGGGCACCTTGCGAATCTGGAACTCCATCTCATCGTCGCCAGGAAGCCCAGCCATCGAATAAGGTCGAATGTGGTCTGGCGTGAATTGCACCGTGACGTACTGACCAGGACTGAAATCCAATGGCTTGGCCAACTTGACCCTCACCCGCCGGATGTCGTGCGTGGCCTGCTCTATGGATGTAACGGTCGCCTTGACGATCTTTGCCGGGTGAACAACGACCTCGTCAACTTCAGGCAGCTCAATGGTGCAATCTTCAGTCAATACAGCTTGGCACGCCAGCACCTCACGGTCATCACCATTCTTGGGACGACCAGACTCTGGCCCAGAATTCATGACCTTGCCTTTGAGCACGCGGCAACGGCAAGTACCACACCGGCCAGCCATGCAGCTGTACGAAATAGGGATGTCGTTTGCACGCAGCACATCGAGCAGGTTCTTGCCGATTTCGACGTTGATCTGTCGGCTGAGGGGTTCTACGACGAGTTCCATTTCGCTTCACCAATCGGTGTTGTCTCTTGATGGCTGCGATTCTGGTCAATCAAGCGTTATCAGTCCATCCATCGATCCTGATAGACAAAATCACCAACGTGAATATCATGAGAGGCCATGAACCTACGTGACCTCGATCTGAACCTACTGGTTGTCTTCAACCAACTGTTGCTGGACCGCAGCGTATCGGTAGCTGCTGACAAGCTAGGCCTTACTCAACCAGCCATCAGCAACTCCCTAAAACGTCTTCGCTCAGTGCTGAACGACGAGCTGTTTCTGCGCACATCTAGGGGAATGGAGCCCACGCCTTACGCACTCCACTTGGCGGAGCCCGTCGTTTACGCACTCAACGCGCTCCAGTCTGCGCTTACTCATCGGGACTCGTTCAGCCCGCAGACCAGCCAGCGCACATTCAACTTGGCGATGACGGACATCGGGGAGATCTACTTCATGCCTCCCCTCATGGAAACCTTGGCTCAGAGGGCACCAGGGATACGGATAAATACTGTGAGGCCACACAGTGGAAACCTCAAAGAGGATATGGAGTCAGGCTCTGTAGATCTCGCCGTTGGTCCGCTGCCAGACTTGCAGACGGGATTCTTTCAGCGACGCCTGTTCCGCCACCGCTATGTCTGTATGTTCCGCAAGGGCCACCCCACCGCACGGTCGCCAATGAGCCTCAAGCAGTTTTCCGAACTTGAACATGTTGGCGTCGTACCTGAAAACACAGGGCACACCGATGTTGACAGCCTCCTCGAAAAGGCGGGCGTTAAACGTTTGATCAGACTCAAAGTCCCACACTTCATTGCGGTCGGCCCCATCCTTCAGAGTACGGACCTCATCGCCACCGTGCCTCAACGCTTTGCAGACCGTGTGGAAGACCCTTTCGGACTGATGACGTCACCCCACCCTGCACGCTTACCAGACATAGCAATCAATCTGTTTTGGCATGCCAAATACAACCGTGACCCTGCAAACCTTTGGCTGAGGCAACTGCTGGTGGAACTGTTTGCCGACGGCACCGCGCCTCGAAGTGAGTGAAATAGCCGTCAGGCAATAATGAACATCAGCAAAGCTGATCTGGTGCATTCACACGAGTGATGTGCAACACACTCCATTTGCCTCAATATCTGAAAGCTCCATTGGGCACAGTCACCGCACCAGCAACTTACGTACGGCTTTCACCATGCGCTCTTCCCCTCGTGCCTTGTTCTTCACTTCGGACTCCCAACGCGTCGCACTCGCTAGACAGCGTTACTTTGACGAGGGCGAAATCCCCACTGGTGTTGTCAAGCGGGAGGTGCTTGACTCATGGGCGCGTTGCCAGCGCATGCGCCTCAGCCCCACCAATGCGATTGAGTTCAACGAAGTGTCCCTCAGCAGGGCGCACCTTGCCTTGCAGCGCAATCGGCTGCTGATTGAGGCATGGGCCAATGAAACGAGTGAGATAGAACGCACATTGGCTGGCACCGAGTGCTCTGCAATACTGACCGATGCAACAGGCGTTCTGATCGCCGCCACAGGCGAAGGCGATGCACAGGCGCACATTACGCGGACCGCACATCGGGTCGGAATCAACCTTGCAGAAGAGGCCGTAGGCACCACCGCCCCAGGTTTGGTCTTGAAGACCGGCCAGCCCGCTGTTGTACTCGGGGGTGAGCACTACTTTGACAGTGTGAGACCGATGTACTGCGCAGCGGCACCCATCCGAAATGTCCATGGACAACTTGCAGGCGTTCTGGACATTTCCAGCGAGCACAAGCCTTTCGAGTTTGATGTGGCCGCCGTGGTCGGTCTCTATGCAACGTGCATCGAAAACCGGCTGCTGTTGGCTCAGTCCCATGAGTACTTGGTTGTACGGATGCAGATCAGCCCCTCTTTGCTCGACACGCCGATGACAGGCCTTGCCGGGCTGGACTCGCACGGTCACCTGGTATGGACCAACAACGCTGCATCGCGCATGCTTGGCATAGATACCACGGGTGTTCAGAGTTCATACGACGTTGAAAGCCTCTTTGGCCTGCCACTGCATCGCATGCAGACAATGTACCGCCCCAGCCCAATGCGTTTGGCCAATGGTCTCAGTGTCTGGATTCAAGCCGACGCGCCCTATGCAGAACATCGACCCGTGATGTCCGCGGGGACATCCGAACACTCGGAGCCGCCAGAAAACACAACGGTGACCACCAACATCGAGTCCGGCGAAACTGCCATCTTCGTTCCTACCCCATCTGAACCAGCTACACAGGAACTATCCCCTCCCGCCAGCACCCTGCGAGACGTCGACAAGACTCTTATTGAGCAGACTGTTCAAGCCTGCAATGGCAACATATCCAAAGCAGCCAAACAACTTGGCGTTTCGAGAGGCCTGATCTACCGACGGCTTGGAAAAGATCAACTACAGAGCATGTGATAAGTGACTCATTTGGCCCTTGCGGGTGTCGCATAACGGAACAATTTAAGTAAGGGTTATCCCGATATCCGTTGTTTTTTTTGCGGACTTTACGCTTGCGCTCCGTCAGTTACCTCAGGGCGGTCATGGTGACCGCTGTCGGGACTGCCATAGACGGAGACACGCATGCACAAACATCAACAGATCAACGGCGGCACGGCCAACGACTCGCTTCAAGAACGTCTGGAGCGAGCCTTCATCACAGGCAAACTTTCACGACGCGGTTTTGTACAAGCCATTGCTGCTGCAGGACTGAGTACCGCTGGCTTGCCCGCACTGGCTGACGAACTCCAGGCAATTCGCGACAACCAAACTCAGCGCGCAAGCCAGCTGCAAAACAGCTACGACTACATCGTGATTGGAACCGGCAGCGCTGGTTGTGCTCTGGCGGGCCGCCTTGCTGAACGTACAGACGCAAACATCCTGCTGATCGAAGCGGGAGATTGGGACACAGCTCCTGCTGTCATGAATCCTGGTGTGTGGTTCACCAACCTTGGGTCCGAGCGTGACTGGAAGCATGTCGCCCTCCCGACGTCGTTCACAAACAATCGCCCGATCCCTGAGCACATGGGTCGCGTAGTCGGCGGCGGCAGCAGCATCAACGCAACGATTTGGGCTCGTCCGTTCAAGAGCGATCTGGACCATTGGGTAGAAGCCTGTGGAGACAAGGACTGGGGCTATGAATCCGCTCTCGAAATCTTCCGTCGCATGGAAGATTGGCAAGGAACACCTAGCCCACGCTACCGTGGCAAAGGTGGGCCAGTTTGGTGTCAACCTGCACAAAATCCCCACCCGGTAGCGCCCGGGATGTTGGCGGCCTGCAAGAGTCTAGGCTTGCCCGTGCTAGACGACCTCAACGGCGAACGAGAAGAACGCGGCACCAGCTTTGCTTTGATGAACCAGATCATCAAAAACGGCCAACGCAACAGCATGGCACGGGCTTACCTTTACCCCATCCTGGCCCGCAAGAACGTGACCCTGCTGGTCAACACCCATGTGGATCGCCTCACGCTACAAGGGACACGGGTCACCGGAGTGCAAATCCGCCGCAACGGCGTGGTGTCACAGGTTGGTGCGAAATCCGAAGTCATCGTCTCGGCAGGTGGTGTAAACACGCCCAAACTGCTGATGCTCAGTGGCATAGGGGACGAAAAGCAGCTTGCAGCGCATGGCATCAAGACAGTGGTGCACTCTCCCGAGGTTGGCCGGAACTTCCAAGACCATTTGCTGCATGGCGGCTGCATCTGGGAACCCAACGAACACATTCCGCACCGCAACAGCGCAGCCAACGCCGCCGGTTTCTGGCGCAGCGCGGCTGGGACCGACTCGCCCGACATCAACCTCGTCCAAATTGAACTGCCCTATGCCAGCGATGTGGTTGGCAAGCAATACTCCCCGCCGCCCACAAGTTGGGCGCTGTGCGCAGGCCTGGTCATGCCCAAGAGCCGCGGCACCGTCACACTGAAGTCAGCCAATGCGGACGACCTTCCCGTGGTGGACGCCCAGTTCTTGAGCCATCCGGACGATGTCAAATCTCTGGCCGTGGGCATTGAACTGGCAAGGGAGATTGGTAATTCCGCCGCCATGAAACCTTACGTCAAACGCGAAGTGGCTCCTGCCAAGAAGCTCAGTGGGCAAGACATGGAGGACTTCGTACGTAACGGTGCAACCACGTATTTCCACGCCAGTGGTACGTGCCGGATGGGCAAGGACGACAAGGCGGTCGTGGACTCAAAACTCCGTGTCAACGGAGTGCAAGGTTTGCGCATCGCCGACAGTTCAATCATGCCGCGCATAGCTGCGGTAGCCACCATGGCCACATGCGTGCTGATTGGCGAACGGATGGCAGACATTCTCGCCCCCGTGAAGCGAGGTTAAAGATCCACCGCCAATAGACAGGGACAACACCCTTGTCCCGTCACCAAAAACAAACCTGAGAGACAACTGAAACATCATGTCAAAAAAAGTACTCCTGACACTTGCAGCAATCACGCTGAGCATCAGCGCCGACGCCACCGAAGGCGGCGGGTCAATCTACCCTGTAGGCAACGAGAACTTCACCTGCTGCGCGCTGCCGCCGCCGGGACTCTACGGAATGGTCTACGCACAAAGTCTTGAGGCAGACAAAGCACGGGGTAACGATGGACAAGTCGTCACGCCCTCTACTTTCAAAGTTCGCGCAACTGCGGTGGCCCCAAGGATCGTGTGGGTTTCAAAAGAGCAAGTAACGGGCGGCTCTTTTGGTCTGCACGCCATCCTGCCGCTTGTTGATCTCGATGTACACGTTGCGCCCGGCGTAGCACAGCGCAAATCTGGATTGGGTGATGTGGTCTTCGGTCCTTTTGTAGGTTGGCATCACAGCCAAAACCTTCATTCCGTGGCTGGCCTGGATATCTTTGCGCCAACGGGTGAATACACCAAGGGTGATCTTGCCAACATTGGTCGCAATCACTGGGCGCTTCAAGCGGTTTATGGCGTCAGTTGGATCGACCCTAATGGCCTGAACGCAGATGCAAAGGTGATGTACACCTTCAACCTCAAGAACAAGGACACCCAGTACCGCTCCGGTCAAGAGCTGATCGTGGACTACTCGCTGGGATGGGGGTTCGGCAATGGCTTGACGGCGGGTGTGGGCGGCTACCTGTACCAACAAACAACGGACGACAAGCAGAACGGCGCAGTCGTAGCCGACAACAAAGGTTGCGCCCTGTCGATAGGGCCGTCCATCAAGTACGACAGTGGCAAAGGGTGGTTCGTTACCGCCAAGTATCAAGTTGACACACACGTACGCAATCGCGCAGACGCCAAGGCTTTTTGGCTCAAGTTCGTGACACCTTTCTAACCGACAGCAATCAGGAGAAAAAACATGGAAGCCAAACTTTTGATCAACAATGAGTGGACTGCCGCACACGATGGCGCAGTCTTCGAACGCCGCCATCCGGTCACCAACACGTTGGTGACTACCGCATCTGCTGCAGGGGTGGCCGATGCCATACAGGCCGTGGAGTCCGCAGATGCGGCCTTCAAATCATGGAAACGCTCTGCTCCCAGCGAACGCCGCCGTCTTCTCTTGAAGGCTGCGGATATTCTGGAATCGAAGACACCCCAATTTATCGAGGCAATGGCCCAAGAGGTCGGGGCGTCTGCGCTCTGGGCGGGTTTCAACGTTCACCTGGCAGCCAACGTATTCCGCGAAGCTGCATCCCTGGCGACACAAATCCAGGGTGAAACCATCCCAACGGATAAGCCGGGCGCCCTGTCAATGACACTGCGCCAACCGGTAGGCGTTATTTTGAGCATCGTTCCCTGGAACGGTACAGTGGTTCTGGCTGCTCGTGCGATCGCATATCCAATAGTGTGCGGCAACACCGTTGTGTTCCGTGGATCAGAATCCAGCCCTCGCACGCACGCCCTTGTTGCTGAGGCGCTGGTTGAGGCAGGGTTTCCTGCTGGCGTGCTTAACTACCTTAGCAACGCTCCAGAGTCGGCGGCGGCAGTGGTAGACAGCATGATCGCCCACAAAGCTGTTCGCCGAATCAACTTTACGGGCTCCACTCGCGTGGGTCGCATCATTGCTCAGAAAGCGGCACAGCACCTCAAGCGTTGCTTGCTGGAACTTGGTGGTAAATCCCCATTGGTGGTTCTGGATGACGCAGATGTGGACGATGCAGTTAAGGCCGCAGTTTTCGGCTCTTTCCTGTACCAAGGCCAGATTTGCATGTCGACTGAACGCATGGTTGTTGATGAGAAAGTTGCCGACGAATTTGTCGCAAAATTTGCTGCTCGAGCCAAGGAACTCGTTGCAGGGGACCCCGCCGTCAACCCCGCTTGCATCATCGGTCCGATGATCAGCCCAAATTCCGGCTCCCGCATCAATGATCTGCTGCAGGATGCTTTGGACAAAGGCGCCAAGTTGGTTTGTGGTGGCATCGCCTCAGGCGCAGTGATGCCCGCAACCATTCTTGATCATGTCAAGCCGAACATGAAAATTTATGACGAAGAGACCTTCGGTCCGATTACCGTCGTGGTGCGTGTGAAAGGGCCGCAAGAGGCGATCAACGTGGCAAACGACAGCGCCTACGGTCTGTCGTCTGGTGTTTTTGGTCGGGATGTCAACCGCGCACTCGCCGTTGCCATGGACATGGAGTACGGATCTGTCCATGTGAACGGATCTACCGTTCAGAACGAAGCTCAGGCACCATACGGTGGAACCAAAGACAGCGGCTACGGCCGTTTCGATGGTCGTGCAGTAATCGACGAGTTCACCGAACTCAAATGGTTGACCATTGAGCCGAGTGGCCAACAGTATCCGTTCTGATTAGATTCACCCAAAAAAAGCGAGGCGCATTTTTCAAAAATAATCAAAATGCGCCTCGCTCATATTTGAGATAACCATACATCCAAGCACTGAATGAGTTTGATTAAAGACACCATTCAACTAAATACCCTACCCGGACATCTCATACGCCTTCTTCATCAAAGGGCGGAGTCCTTATTTCATCAAGAAATGGGAAGTCTAGATATTACTCCTCCACAGTTTTCTTGCCTTATCACGATCAATGAGAATCCAGGCATTGATCAAAAGTCCGTCGCAAAAGCCATTGGGCTTGATGGATCCACGTTGGGTGGCGTTATCAATAGACTAGAAAAGCGAAATCTTGTAAAAAGAAGCATCTCAACCAGCGACAGACGAGCCCACGCTCTATTCATTACGAAATTCGGCGAAGAAATTCTTGTTGCGGCCATCCCAAGAGTTCTGAATACGCAAAAAATTTTACTTAAAACCATTTCCCAAAACGAGCAGACAGAATTATTAAAAATCGCCAATAAAATTACCCAAAATAACTTATAAGATTCACATGGCTTTGTTGCACAAATCCCTCGTCCACAGCTGGTAGGCTCGTGGGATGAGTGAGACCGTGCGCCCAAAGGCCAAGTACAAGACGACCAACTGGGCCACCTACAACGCCGCCCTCAAAGCCAGAGGCTCACTGACCATCTGGCTCGACCGCGACATGCAATGGCTGGCCACACCCAGCGGCAAGCGCGGTCGCCAGCGCACCTTCAGCGAAGCCGCCATCCAGTTTTGCCTGAGCATCAAGTGCCTGTTTGGTCTGGCCCTACGCCAAAGCTTGGGTCTGGTCGAAAGCTTGCTGCGCCTAGCCGGTCTGGACTGGCCGGTGCCAGACTTCAGCACCGTCAGCCGCCGTCAGCAAACCCTCAAGGTGCAATTGCCCTACCGGCCCAGCCGCACGGCGCTGGATTTGCTGGTAGACAGTACCGGCATCAAGTTTCTGGGCGAAGGGGAATGGAAGCGCAAGAAGCACGGCGCCGAGTACCGACGCCAGTGGCGCAAGGTGCACCTGGCCATCGATGCCCACACGCTAGAGGTGCGGGCCATCGAAGTCACCGACAACAGAGTGGGGGATGCGCCCATGCTGCCCGAGTTGCTCGGGCAGATACCGGCTGATGAAACCATCGGCAGCGTCAGTGGGGACGGCGCTTACGATACCAAGGCCTGCCACGCGGCAATAGCCCGTCGACAAGCGGAGGCGGTGATTCCACCGCGCAAGAACGCCCAACTGTGGAAGGTTAAACACATGGGCGACCTCGCACGCAACGAGGCGGTGCGCGCTTGCCTGCGACTAGGCCGGCGTTTATGGAAGAAGTGGAGTGGCTATCACCGGCGCAGCCTAGTGGAAACCAAGATGCATTGTTTCAAACGGCTGGGTGAGCGGGTCATGGCCAGGACCTTTGAGCGGCAGGTGGCCGAACTGCACGTTCGTGTGGCGCTTCTCAACCGTTTCACGCAACTCGGGCGCCCGGCCACGGTACCCGTGGCGACCGTGGCATAACTGCGTCCGGGGCTGGGGTAATTCCGTTCCGAATCACGTTTGTGCAACAGAGCCGAAAAAAACAGAACAGGGATACATCCATGTCAGGGATCAGGAGATGAAATTTCCCGCGAACACCAACAGGATCGCCAGCGGGCAGAGGTACTTCACTGACACTCCCAACCACAATCGGTACAGCGGATGCGTCACCGATGCA
>JACCDS010956186.1_pt1 | contig 16953 bp, 15 predicted proteins | sample 7446441 | NCBI WGS metagenome assembly JACCDS01 (sample SAMN15323445, study PRJNA562643) | freshwater metagenome | isolation source: river surface water | place: USA:Blue River Watershed | collected 2017-08-17
AGCAGCCGCAGACGCCTGATGAGGCCTGGATCGTCAACACCGTGCGCAAGTTCGCCGACCAGGCCGGCATCGGCATGCCCGAGGTCGGCATCTTCGAGGGCGACCCGAATGCCTTCGCCACCGGCGCCTTCAAGAACTCGGCCCTGGTGGCCGTCTCCACCGGTCTGCTGCGCAATATGACACGCGAAGAGGTCGAAGCCGTGATCGGCCACGAGGTGGCGCACATCGCCAACGGCGACATGGTCACCATGACCTTGATCCAGGGCGTGATGAACACCTTCGTGGTCTTCATCAGCCGGGTGGTGGGTTACGCGGTGGACAGCTTCCTGCGCCGCAACGACGAGGAAAACTCGGGCCCCGGCATCGGCTACTTCGTGACGACCATCGTCATGGACATCCTGCTGGGCGTGCTGGCGGCCATCATCGTGGCCTGGTTCTCGCGCCAGCGCGAATTCCGCGCCGACGCCGGTGCTGCCCAGCTCATGGGCCGTCGCCAGCCCATGATCAACGCCCTGGCCCGCCTGGGTGGCCTGCATACCGCCGAGCTGCCCAAGAGCATGGCGGCCATGGGCATCGCCGGCGGCATCGGCCAGCTGTTCTCGACGCACCCGCCGATTGAAGAGCGCATCGCCGCCCTGCAGAACGCGCAAGGCTGAGTAAAACCGTGTCCGTACAAACCCGCGGGGGTGCAGGCCCCCGCGGGTTTTTTATCGGGCTTGCATCGTGACAGTGAGATGCCCACAATGGGGCTCTGACGAAAAGCGCCGGAGGAGATGACGCGCGTATCCGATGCCAACCATGAAGACCCACTCCACGCCATCACGTACGGTAGTTACCGCGCGCGGCTTCATGGTTCGGCTGTGGCTGGCCGTGCTGGCGCTCAATCTGGTGCTGATCGGTTTCGTGGTCTGGGCGCTGCAGCAAAGCCGCCAGCAGTTCGAGCAGATCGCGGCCGTGACGGCCGACAACCTGTCAAGTCTGATGGAGCACGACATCGCGGCTTCCATCCGGGTGATCGACCTGGCCCTGCAGAATCTGGCCCTGGCGATCGAGCAGCGGGACCCTCTGCGTGCTGGTGCGGCGGCCGACAACGCGCTCAACGCGCTGCTCGGGCAGAAGTTGAAGCAGCTGCCCGAACTCGACGGGCTGCGTGTGGTGGATGCCCGGGGGCTGCTGACGCACGGGACCAATGTCAATCCACAGAGCCGCTTGAGCATTAGAGACCGTGACTACTTCGTCCTGCTGCGCGATCAACCGGAGACCGGACTGGTCATCAGCGGCCCCTTGCAGGGACGCATCACCGGCAAGTGGGTGATCAATTTTTCGCGCGCGCTGCGTCACCGTGATGGCAGCTTCGCCGGTGTGGTGCAAGGTTCCGTGCCGCTGAGCCATTTCATCGAGCAGTTCATTCCGCTACAGGTCGGATCCAAGGGGTCCTTCACGCTGTTCGACCGGGGGTTCCGGCTCGTGGTCCGGCATCCCACCCCGGCGGGCGTAACCGATGCGGTCGGCATGCCCTTCGGCTCACCTGAATTGCGCGGCTTGGTGGGCAGCGGGCGCAGCAGCGGCATCTACAAGGCCCGCTCGATCATCGACAACATCGAGCGCATCTCCTCTTTCCGCCTCATCCCCGGCACCCAGTTCTATCTGGTCCTGGGCATGGCCGCAGACGATTACCTCATCGGCTGGCAGGAGGAGAAATACAAGGCACTGACCGTGATCCTGCTGTTCATGCTGACCAGCCTGATGGTGTCTTACCTGATCCAGCGTGCCTGGCACAGCCAGTCCACCGCGGTGCGTGCGCTGGAGCAGGCCTATCGCACGCTGGAGGCTGAAAAGCAGCTGAACCAGATCATCATCCGTTCATCCCCCTTTGCCATCTACACACGGGATCGCCGCGGTCTGGTCACGGCCTGGAATCCGGCGGCCGAGAAGCTGTTTGGCTGGCGCGCCGATCAGACCCTGGGCAAGTCCCTGCTGAGCGTGCCGGCGGGCAAGGAGCGCGAGACGATGGAGTTGCGTGATCGGGTCCTGGCTGGTGAGAGCATCATCGACTTCGAAGTGCAGCGGCAGAAACAGGACGGCACCCTGTTCGATCTGAGCACCACGCTGGCGCCGCTGCGCGACGCCAGCGGCGAGGTGACGGGTTATCTGGCCATCGCCGCCGACATCACCGCGCGCAAATCGGCGGAAAAGCAGATTGAATTCCTGGCCTACCGCGACGTGCTGACCGGCCTGCCCAACCGCCTGCTGCTGCAGGACCGCTTCAGCCAGGCCACGGCCCATGCCGACCGCTCGCGCAGCAAGGTGGCCCTGCTGTTCCTGGACCTGGACAATTTCAAGACCATCAACGATTCACTGGGCCATGCGGTGGGCGATGCCTTGTTGCGGGAGATCGCCAGCCGCCTGGGCTTGTGCGTGCGCGAGACCGACACCATCAGCCGCCAGGGCGGCGACGAATTCCTGATCGTGCTGTCCGATCTGGCCGGCAACGAGGCCATCCCGCCCGTGCTGCTCAAGATCCGCGAGCATCTGCAGACGCCTTTTGTGTGCGATGGGCATGAGCTCACCACCTCGGCATCGATCGGCGTGGCGCTTTATCCGGACGACGGCCGCGACTTCGAGACCCTGCTCAAGAAGGCCGACACCGCCATGTACCGCGCCAAGGACGCCGGGCGCAACCACTACCGTTTCTTTGATGAACTGATGAACGTCGAGGCGGTCGAGCACCTGCGCATCAAGAGCGGCCTGCGGCGCGCGCTTGCCCAGGGCGAGTTCGAGCTGCACTACCAGCCCCAGTTCGAGCTGGCGAGTGACCGGGTCATCGGCGTCGAGGCCCTGATCCGTTGGCGCCACCCCGAGGAGGGGCTGATCTCGCCGGCGCGTTTCATACCGGTGGCCGAGGACAGCGGCCTGATCGTGCCGATCGGCGAGTGGGTGATCCAGGAAGCCTGCCGCCAGGCCGTGGTATGGCGTGCGGCCGGCCTGCCGCCGCTGGTCATGGCGGTCAACCTGTCGGCCGTGCAGTTTCGCCGTGGTGATATGCCGCAGACCATCGCTCAGGCCTTGCAGTCCACCGGGTTCGACCCGCATCTGCTGGAGCTGGAGCTCACCGAATCCATCCTGATCCGCGATACCGAGACCGTGCTGGGCAGCGTGCGTCAGCTCAAGCAGCTGGGCGTGAAGCTCTCCATCGACGACTTCGGCACCGGCTATTCCAGCCTGTCCTATCTGAAGCGTTTCGATGTGGACAAGCTCAAGATCGACCAGAGCTTCATCCGCGATCTGGCGACCGACCCGGACGACGCGGCCATCGTGCGCGCCATCATCCAGATGGGCGTCAGCCTGAACCTGCGCACCCTTGCCGAAGGCGTGGAGGACGCCGCCACGCTGGTCCTGCTGCGCGAGTTTGCCTGCGACGAGGCACAGGGTTATCATTTTGCGCGCCCCATGGAGGCCCAGGCCTTTGCCGGGTTCATGGCGCGGTCGCAGGCGGCAAGGCGGGGTAACGAAAAAGTGAGGGCGCCATGAAGAAGATCTTCCGGATGCTGGTGGCGCTGGGCCTGTTCGGCGTGCTCGGTGCCACGGCCACGGCGCAGACCTGTGACGAGGCCTGGGCCGAGTACAACGAGTTCAAGAAGCGCAACAAGATGGAGCCGTCGCAGTACGCGCTGACGACCTATGGGGCCACCGTGCGTGCCGCCTGCGGCCCCGAGGCCCTGCCGGTGCCGCCGGGGACGGACACGCCGCCGCCACATGTGCGCAAACCCCCGCCCAAACCTCCCGCCCCCAGGCCGCCGGAGAAACCCGTCGCCCCGAAGAATTGATCAGGCCGGGCCTGGCGCCAGATCCAGGGCCAGGGCCTCGGCCACCTTGATGCCGTCCACACCGGCCGACAGGATGCCGCCGGCGTAGCCCGCGCCCTCGCCGGCCGGGTAGAGGCCGCGCACGTTCAGGCTTTGCAGGTCCTCGCCGCGCGGGATGCGCAGCGGCGAGGAGGTGCGGGTCTCCACCCCGGTCAGCACGGCATCCGGCATGTCGAAACCCTTGATCTTGCGGCCGAAGGCCGGCAGCGCCTCGCGCATGGCCTCGATGGCGTAGGCGGGCAGGGCGCCGTGCAGGTCGCCCAGGTGCACGCCGGGTTGGTAGGAGGGGAGGACGCTGCCGAAGTCCGTCGACGGCTGGCCGGCGATGAAGTCGCCCACCAACTGGCCTGGCGCCTCGTAATTGCTGCCGCCCAGCACATAGGCCTGCGCCACCAGCTTGCGCTGCAGCACGATGCCCGCCAGCGGGTGGTATTGCGGCGGCTGTTTTTGCGCCATGGCCGCGGCCTGCCGCGCATAACGCGCGCCGTCTTCCTCGCCAAAGGCGGCCTGCCAGTCGGCGCTGTCCTTGATGCCGTTCGGGTAGTCGACCGGTTCGATCCCGACCACGATGCCGGCGTTGGCGTTGCGCTCGTTGCGCGAATACTGGCTCATGCCGTTGGTGACCACGCGGCCGGGCTCCGAGGTGGCGGCCACCACCGTGCCGCCCGGGCACATGCAGAAGCTGTAGACGGTGCGCCCGTTTTTCGCGTGGTGCACCAGCTTGTAGTCGGCCGCGCCCAGCAGGGGGTGGCCGGCATATTTTCCCCAGCGCGCGCGGTCGATCAGGCCCTGCGGGTGCTCGATGCGAAAGCCGATCGAAAACGGTTTGGCCTGCAGGCTCACGCCGCGGTCCCAGAGCATGGCGAAGGTGTCACGCGAGCTGTGGCCCAGCGCCATGACCACGTGGCGCGCGGGCAGCGCATGGTTTTGCCCCGTGGCCTGGTCCAGCACCTGCAGGCCGCGCATGACCTTGCCCTGGGGGCCTTCATCGAGCAGCACATCGGTCACGCGTTGTCCAAAGCGGATCTCGCCGCCCAGGGCGATGATCTGTTCGCGTATGCTTTCCACCACCTTGACCAGCTTGAAGGTGCCGATGTGCGGATGCGCCTCGACCAGGATCTCCTCGGGTGCCCCGGCCAGCACGAACTCGTGCATGACCTTGCGGCCCAGGTGGCGCGGGTCCTTGATCTGGCTGTAGAGCTTGCCATCGGAGAAGGTGCCGGCGCCGCCTTCGCCGAACTGCACGTTCGATTCGGGCTGGAGGATGTGCTTGCGCCACAGGCCCCAGGTGTCCTGGGTGCGCTGGCGCACCGTGGTGCCGCGCTCCAGCACGATGGGCCGGAAGCCCATCTGCGCCAGGATCAGCGCGGCAAAGATGCCGCAGGGGCCAAAGCCCACGACGACGGGCCGCTCCTGCAGATCGGCCGGGGCCTGTGCCACCGGGTGGTAGACCAGGTCGGGGCTGGGGTTGATGTGCGGGTTCTGTGCGAACTTGGCCAGCAGCGTTGCCTCCAGCGCCGACGGCAGCGCCACGTCGACGATGTAGACCTGCTGCAGTTCGGCCTTGCGCGCGTCGAAGCTGCGCTTGTAGACGGTGTGGTGGACGAGGTCGCCCGGTGCGATGCCCAGCGTCCTGGCGATGAGGGCGGGCAGCGCCTCGGGCGTGTGCTCCAGCGGCAGCTTGAGTTCGGTCAGTCGGATCATGGAATTCCCTGGGCTTGTGTCGATCAAGCAGAAGAAGGCGGCCATGATACGCCGTCGTCGGCCTGGCCGACACGAAAGTCCTGTTGAAAAAACACCAAGTCGGGCTATGTTGACTAGGGTTCGACGTGAACCGGTACGTACAAACAGGGGGAAAATATGTGTGACATACCTGCCATTGCAGCGCTGCTCGGGACGGCGGCGGCCTTGATTACAGCGTCCCTCGTCGCCTTGGGTGTTGCCATCGCGCTCAACAATGGCTTCTTCAGTGCCCCGGGATCACCGGCGGCCATGGTGGTGACGGGCGGGCTTCTGGTCGGTGCCATCGCGGCGCTGTCCCCGGCGGTTGCCCTCATCAATGATTACGTCACTTGCATGAATGCGGCAGGGCCGTGCGCCGGGCAGCTCAGCAATCTGCAAAACGCGCTGGCGGCGCTGATCACGGTTCTGGGCATTCAGGCGGCGGCCAGTTTTGCCGCCGCCGGTATCGCCTGGATACCGTGGGCCGGGCAGGCGCCCATGTGGGTCATCCTGGGGTCCCTGGTCGTTCAACTGGCCCTGATACCGTCGGTGATCGTTTTCTTCGATGCCCTGGTCCGGTGCGCCAATGCCGCGGCGACGCCACCGGCGGGATCGTCCTCGGGGCCGCTGCTGGCCGCCGCTGCCGGCGTCTATCTGGTGGCCGCCATCACCTACGTGTGGTTCTCCAAAGGGAAAAATCCCACGGGAAAGCAGCGTTGAGGGCGCTGATGCCCAGGGCATGCGTTGCGCAGTCCCCGCGGGGGTCGTCGCTGGAGAGCGATAATCCGTACCGTGAAGTCAGCCAGACCGCCGCTGGTGCCATCTGGGAAACCTGGCACTGGAGGAACGTCCGGACTGCACAGGGCAGCGTAGGAGGTAACACCTCTCCACCGTGAGGTGAGGATCAGAGCAACAGAGACGAGTCGCGGCGGGGCAACCTGCGGCGGGTGAAACGGGCAATCTCTACGCGCAGCAATACCAAATAGGCACACGCTGACGGGGCCCCCCGAGTGTGCGGGTAGGTAGCACCGAGCCGGTGGGGCGACCCCCGGCCCAGAGTAATGGCGGTCACACCGCGGGCAACCGCGGGCGCACAGAATCCGGCTTATCGGCGGACTTCACACTTATTGCGATGGGCGCTGTTTGGGCAGCGCCCATTTTCCTTGCGCTCAGCGCTTGCCGGTCAGGGCCGCAGCCAGCGCGAAGACCGAGTTCGGCGCCGTGGTCTTGACGGGCTCGGCCTTGCGCCGCGCAAAGATGCCGCGCCGGCTGGCGGGCCGTGTCTCCACCGGCACGCCCTTGGCGCGCTGCTCCTCGCAGAGCTGCTGCAGTTTGATCGACTGCAGGTGTTCCATCATGCGGCTGTTCAGGCCGCTCCACAGGTCGTGCGTCAGCTGCCAGCCGGCCTCGCCGGCCTCCGTGGCGGCCTCGTCCTGCAGGGCGCGCGGTCCTTCGACGGCGCGGATGATGTCGGCCACACTGATCTGCTGGGCATGGCGGCCCAGGGTGTAGCCGCCCCCCGGTCCGCGCGTGCTCTCCACCAGACCCTGCTGGCGCAGCTTGCTGAACAGTTGTTCCAGGTAGGACAGCGAGATCTGCAGACGCAGCCCGATGGAGTTCAGGGGCACGGGCCCGGCCGTCTCGCGCAGGGCGAGATCGATCATGGCGGCGACGGCAAACCGGCTCTTGGCGCTCAAACGCATGGCAGTTTCCTTTCTGCAGACAGGTTGTGCGGGCGGAAAGCGCCCGCACCAAGAACTGTAGGGATCATCGATATTCCGGTAAATTCGAATTTTCAAACGAATCAGTTCGAGAAAATCGAAGTGAAAGAGTTCCCATGAACTTCAAGCATCTGCATTATTTCTGGGTGGCTGCCAGGTCTGGCGGTATTCTGAAAGCGGGTGAGCAGTTACACACAACACCTCAAACCTTGTCCGGGCAGATCAAGCTGCTCGAAGAGCGCTTGGGGCGCAAGCTGTTTCGCAAGAGTGGTCGCCAGCTCGAACTGACCGATGAGGGACGTGTGGCCCTGGGGTATGCCGACGAGATCTTCACCCTGGGCGCCGAACTGGAGGCCGCCCTGCGCCGGCCGCTGGGCGGGCCCCGCGCGCTGGACTTTCGTGTGGGCGTGGCGGACTCGGTGGCCAAATCGGTCGCCTACCGCCTGCTGGAGCCGGCCATGGACCTGGACGTGCCGGTGCGCCTGATCGGCGTGGAGGGCAAGTTTCCCGACCTGCTGGCCCAGCTGGCCCTGCACCGGCTGGACCTGGTGATCGCCGATGAGCCGCTCACAAGGCGCATCAGCGTCAAGGCCTACAACCACGCCCTGGGCACTTCGCGCATGAGTTTCTTCTGCGCGCCCGTGCTGCGCAGCCAGCTGCAAGGGCCTTTCCCGCAGTGCCTGGATGGTGCGCCCATGCTGATCCAGGGGGCTTCCTCCTCGGTCCGTCAGCAACTCGACGGCTGGCTGGCGCGTCAGCAGATCCAGCCGCGCATCGTCGGCGAGTTCGACGATGGTGCCCTGATGACGGCCTTCGGCCGCGAGGGGCGCGGGGTCTTCATGTCACCCACCGTGCTTGAGGCCGAGACCGTCGCGCATTACGGCGTGGAGGTGATCGGCCACGGCGACGAGGAGCTGGTCGAGGAGTTCTACGCGGTCTCGGTCGAGCGGCGCATCAAGCACCCGGCGGTGGCGGCCATCACGCAGGCGGCGCGCGGCCGGATCTTCCGCGCCTGAGCCTCAGTCCCGGCAAGCGGCGGCGTTGGTCAGCCCGGCCTTGAGCGTGGCCGCGCGCTGCGGCGTGGCCGGGTGGGTGCTGAGCCAGTCGCCCAGCATGCTGCCGCCGGCCGTCTTGCCCTGCGTGCCAGTTTCCCTGGCGTCGGTGCGCGCCATGCCCAGCAGCAGATCGGCCATGGGGGCCGTGGGGCGCCGTGCCCGTGCCATCAGCTGCAATGCAAAGCAGTCGGATTCGCTCTCGTGCTGGCGGCGGTAGGCCAGACCGGTCAGCACCGTGCTGGTCATGGACACCAGGCTGGAGACATCACCCAGGGCCAGGCCCAGGCCGACGTTGAGCACACCCTGTTCCACGATCAGGCGGGTGCCGTGGCGATGTTCGACATGGCCGATCTCGTGTGCCAATACACCCAGCAGCGCATCGTCGCCCAGCCCCTGTTTGGCGGCCGCATCGACCAGTTCATCGGTCATGACCAGGGTGCCGCCGGGCAGGGCGAAGGCGTTGGGCCCCATGCCGCGGCGAAAGTTCAGCGCATAGCGCGGGGCATAGGCCGGGTAGCGCTTGAGCTGCGGCTCCAGGCGTGCCAGCAGATCCGTGAATTGCTGACGCAACTCGGCCTGGCGCTGGGCGGGCAACTGGCTGGGTTTGAGCCAGGCCTGGTCCACCTGGGCCAGGGCCTGCTGGCTCAGCTTGAGTTCCCATTCCAGTGGCACGTGGCGGCTGAGCTGGGCTGCGGCCCAGGGCGTGCCGTAACGGTAGAAGGCCAACAGGCCGGCTGCGGCGACGAACAGCACACCCAGCAGCACCGGCCAGTGGGTCTGCATGCGCTGGGCCAGGCCGGGGCGGGCGCCGGCGGCGGTGAGGGCCTGCTGCCAGGCCTGGGGCTGGTCGATCTCCACGCTGCCATGGTCGCGCAGCGCCACGGTGATGCGCGCCGGTGCGCGGTTCGCGCTCCATTGAGGCGGCCAGTCGACCTCGTCGTGTTCGAAGCGGCGCGAGGCCGTATGCGCCAGGTCCAGTACGTGCAGGTGCAGGGCCGGGCCGTGGGGGCCGGGCTCCAGCGCGATCAGCACGTCGCGCGCGCGGCTGCTGCGGCCGTTGAACCATTTGGCCCGGATCGGGGCAACCGGGCTCGGCGGCATCTGCATCTCAGCCCACGATGTCCAGGCCGGCCATGTCGGCCAAGGCATCGCCCATCGCGTCCTGCTGACGCACCAGCTCGCCGACCAGCTGGTCCAGCCCGCCCTTGACGTGCAGCGTGACCGAATCGGCCTTCATGCGGTATTCGCTGACGCGGGCGAATGGGCGGTAAAAGCCCAGGGTCAGGACGGTGAGCAGGAGGTTCTTGATGCGCAGGCGCACATAGGCCCAGTGCCGCAGATCGCATTTGAAGCGGGCGATGTGGCTCAGGCCCACATTGCTCCAGATCAGCTTGAACATGCGTGCCTCGCGGTAGGCGCGTGCCGGTGCCGAGGCGATGATCAGCGCCAGCAGGACGATGATGGCCGCGATGAAGATGAACAGGAACAGCAGCGGACCCATGCCGCGCACGGCGTTGAACGTGGCCTGCGCCGAGAAGAACAGGCCGGCGGCCAGGGCCAGGGTCAGCGCCACCCCCGCGAGAAACACGACAACGGTGGCGGCCCAGATGCGCACGAAGTCGCTGTAGACCGGCTTCCAGCGCCCGTGCTGCTTGCCGATGCCCGCGCGCAGCACCAGCAGGCTCTTGTAATTGAACTCGACGCGGATGATGCACAGCACGCTGAGCACCAAGCCGGTGGCGATCAGCCCCCACATGGGCGCGCTGACCACGGGCCAGGCCGGGCCGGGCGCGCTGCGTTGCGGGCGCGCTGGCGGCGTGGGCAGATCGGCGGCCAGGGTGTCGAGTCCGTAGGTGATGCCGACCCAGATGGCGGCCATGACGAAGATCGGCCAGCTCGCCAGGTAGACATCCTTCCAGCGGGCGGCGAACTGCAGCTGCAGGCCGCGCCAGCGCGTGCTGGCCAGGCGAAAGCGCATGGCGCTGCCCCAGATGTAGGGGGCCAGCAGGGCGGCGGCGCCGATGAAGAAGGCGACCATCGTGTCCTGCCCGGTTTCCGCGGCGATCTGGTAGGCCACGTAGAGCAGGGCAAAGAGGATGAAACTCACCACCATCTTGCGCAGCGGCGCGGTGAACTCCAGCGGGCTGTCGGCGATCATGGTGTGATCGTAGAAGTAGCGCGCCGTGCGCCGGCGGGCCCAGGGCGTGTACAGGCCCAGCGTGACGATGGACAGGAGCAGGTTGACGATCCAGACCCGGAAATACTCGCCGCCACTGCCGGAAAACCGGAGCCGGTAGGCTGCGATGCCGTGGCGCTGCGTCGTGCTGTCCATGTTTTCCCCGTGTTGTTGCGCAGGCAGTTTAGCAGCGCCATCGGCGCGTGGGCCGGGGGCTTAGAAGCGTTCGTGGGCCTGCAGGTAGCGCCACTGTCCGGGCGGCAGCTGGGTCATGGGCACGCGGCCGATGCGGATGCGTTTCATGGCCAGGATCTGCAGACCGGCGCGTTCACACACGTAGGCGATCAGGCCGGGGTGCGCGCCCTTGATGGCAAAACGCAATTTGCTGCGGCCCTCGCCACTGCTGTTGAGGCTGGCCTTGACCGGTGGCAGCGGCTGTCCGCGCGCGTCGGTGTCCCGCATCAGCAGCGCCAGCTGGGCGGCCGAGACCTCGCCCCGGACTTCGACCGTCACCTCCACCTCGATCAGGCGCTCGTCTTCGGACAACTTGCGCGCCACGCGACCGTCCTGGGTGTAGACCAGCAGGCCGCTGGCCGCGGGCTCCAGTGGAACGACGGGCGTGAGCTGGCTGAAGTGGCGCTTGAGCACATGGATGCCGCTGGGGTCCTCGCGACTATGGCTGGCCGCGTTCAGCAAAGCCTGCGGCGACGCATGGTCGGCGGGTTTGTGCAGCAGCAGCGTCACGGGGGGCAGTTCCATCAGACGGGCGTTCGGGTCGAGTTCGACCTTCTCGTGCCGCACCCGGAAATGCGGCTCCTCGACCACCCGGCCATCGACGCGCACCCAGCCGCCCTCGATATAGCGTTCGGCCTCGCTGCGTGAACAGGGCAGCAGGGCGGCCAGGTGCTTGGACAGGCGGATGGCTTCGCTCATCGCGTGTGACCGGGCAGGGATTGCAGGCGTTCGACATGGGCCAGCAGCGAGCGTTTGGCCACCGGCCAGATGCTTTGCGGGACGTCGTCGTAGGCCAGCGCCACCCAGTCGTCCAGCGTGCCTTGCGGGCGGGCGTGCATGGCCGCGCGCACTTTGGCCTCGCGCGCCAGCCGGTGGGCCTTCAGATGGGCGATCACCGCGCGGGCTTCGTCCATGGCATGGCCGTGCGCCGGCAGGATGTAGCGCAGGGTGTGCGTGACACAGGCCTGATCGAGCGCGTCCAGGGCATCGAGGTAGGCCGTCATGTTGCCGTCCGGCGGGTTGACCACGGTGGTGCTGCCGTTGAGGATGTGGTCACCGGTGAACAGCAGGCCGTCCTGCGCCAGCACCAGGCACAGGTGGTTGGCGGCGTGGCCGGGCGTGTGGATCACTTCCAGCGTATGGCAGATGCGGCCATCAGCACCGTGCAGCGTGAGGCGTTCGCCGTCGGCCAGGGCGCGGTCGGGGCTGAAGGCGCTGGCGGCGTTGGCCGTGGCGGCCGAGGGCAGGCCCAGCAGGGGCGGGGTGGGGGCGCCGCGCTGTGCGCACAGCGCCTGCAGCGGCCGCGCGGCCGGGGCGTGGTCGGCGTGCGAGTGGGTGCAGACGATCAGGCGGATGTCGCCGCCGGTGGCCTGCCACAGGCGTTCGATGTGCTCCGGCTCCAGCGGGCCGGGGTCGATCACCAGCCAGCCCGTGGCGGCTTCGCCCACCAGATAGCTGTTGGTGCCGGGGCCCGTCATCAGCCCGGGATTGGGCGCGGTCAGGCGCCGCACATGCGGCAGCAGGGCCACGGCCGAGGCATGCTGCCAGGCCGGGCGGGCCAGCAGCCCGCCTTGGGGTTCCTGCGGAGAGGGCGGGGCGGGGTTTGGACTTACCATGGGGTGATTCTGCACGACCTACGAGGAGACACCACGATGCAAAAACAAACGTTCCGGCGACTGCTGCTGGCGCTGGCCGGCGCGGTCTGCCTGGGTCTGAGCCAGGGTGCCGCCGCCCAGGACTGGCCCGCCAGGCAGCCGATCAAGCTGGTCGCGGTGTTTCCCCCGGGCGGCTCGGTGGACCAGGTCTCGCGTCTGCTGGCGCCCCATCTGCAGCAGGAACTGGGCCAGAACGTGATCGTCGAGAACAAGGGCGGCGCCTCCGGCTCGATCGGCGCAGCCCAGGTCGCGGCAGCGCCGGCCGATGGCTACACCTTTGCCGTGGTGTTCGATACCCATGGCGTCAACCCCGCCCTGATCCCCAACCTGCCCTTTGATTCCAGGAAGGACCTGAGCACGGTCATCGTGATCGGCACCTCGCCCATGGTGCTGGCCACGCATGCGGGCTCCGAGTTCAAGACCTTCGCCGACGTGGTGGCGGCCGCCAAAGGCGCCCAGGGCGCGAGCTACGGCTCCATCGGCTCGGGCAGCCTGGGGCACCTGGCCATGGCCCTGCTGGGCAAGAACGGCGGCATGAGCTTCAACCACATTCCCTACAAGGGCGGCGGCCCGCTGATGAACGACGCGGTCGCGGGCCATGTGCCGCTGGCCATCGGCTCGGTCTTCGTGGTCAAGCCGCACGTGGACAGCAAGCGCATGCGCGCCCTGGCGGTCACCACCAGCAAGCGCGCGCCGCAACTGCCCGATGTGCCGACCGTTGCCGAGAGCGGTTTTGCCGGCTTCGACGCGCCGGCCTGGTGGGCCGTGCTGGCCCCGGCCAAGACGCCCCCGGCCATCGTGCAGCGCATGAACGAGGCCATCGCCAAGATCATGAAGAACCCCGAGGTCGCCAAGCGCCTGGAGAGCCAGGGCATCGATGTGCTGGGCGGCACGCCCCAGGTGGGCCAGGCCTTCGTCGAGCGCCAGATGGACATCTGGGGCAAGGTGGTGAAGGACAACAACATCAAGCCGGACTGAAGAGAAACGTCGTTTCGGGGGGCTTTGCGCGGAACGCCGCGGAACCGGCTTTGCCGGGCCGCTGGCGTTGCCCCCTGCAAGGGGGAGGGCGGCCTCAGGGCCGCCACGGGGGTGTGTTATTCCTCAGGTGTGACCTGCAAGGCCACCAGGAAGCGCGCCACCATGTTGTAGGTGGCAATGGCGCTGGTCAGTTCGACGATCTGGGTCTCGTCGAAGTGCCGGCGCAAGGCGTCGAAGACCTCGTCGCTCACCTCCACGTCCAGCGTCATCTGCGCGGCATAACGGATCACCAGCGCGTCCAGTTCGCTCAGCGAGGCATCGCGCGGAATGCCGCGCGGGTCGGACTGGACAAAGGCGTTGAGCGCATCAAGCTGGGCCTGCGTGCCGCCCGCGCCCAGGAAATCGGGGGCGTGGTGGCGGTACTCGTATTTCGCGCCGGTCAGCAGGGCCACGGTGCAGATGCCGAGCTCGCGCAGCTTCAGGCTGGTGGGCAGTTCGCTGCGCACGGCCTTGAGGTAGGTGTTCCAGCCACGCGCCAAGGGCTCGCTCCAGAGCAAGGCCTTGTCGAGGTTGATCAGGGTGCCGCCGCGGCGCGCCAGGATGGCGTCCACCAGTTCCTGTGGTTGGGGCTTGCGTTCGGGGGTCCAGTCGGGCAGGCGCATCGTTGTTTTCTCGTCGGTGGAAGAGGGATGGCCCCAAGGATAAACCTTGATTGGGCGGATAATTTGCGGCCATGCGTATCCGCTTTACCAAGATGCAGGGCGCGGGCAATGATTTCGTCGTGCTCGACGAGACGCACGGCCGTCTGGGCCTGTCCACTGCCCAGTACCGCTGGCTGGCCGACCGCCATTTCGGCGTTGGCGCCGACCAGATCCTCACCGTGCGGCCGGCCCCGGCGGCCGGCATCGATTTTGAATACGTGATCCACAACGCCGACGGCGCCGAGGTCGAGCAGTGCGGCAACGGCGCGCGCTGCTTCGCGCGCTACGTGCGCGACCAGGGGCTGACAGCCAAGGACAGCCTGCGGGTGTTGACCCTCGGCGGAGTGATCGAGCCGCGCCTCACGCCCGATGGCCGGGTCACCGTGGACATGGGCGCGCCCATTTTCGAACCCGCGCGCATCCCCTTCGACGGCGCGGGCCTCACGCCCGTGGCCAGCGGTGGCTGGGAGACTTGGCCGCTGCAGCTCCAAGGCGCCACGGTGTCCGTGGCCCTCGCGTCCATGGGCAATCCGCACGCGGTGCAACTGGTGGACGACGTGGAGACCGCGCCCGTGCAGGCGCAAGGGCCTTTGATCGAACACCACGCGCGCTTCCCGCGTCGCGTCAACGCCGGCTTCCTGCAGGTGCTGGACCGCACGCACGTGAAGCTGCGCGTGTGGGAGCGCGGCGCCGGCGAAACGCTGGCCTGCGGCACCGGCGCCTGCGCTGCCGTGGTGGCCGGCATCCGCCTGGGCCGGCTCGATCCGCGTGTGGACGTGCAGACGCGCGGCGGTGTGCTGACGATCGAATGGGCGGGGGGGCAGGCACCGGTCATGATGACGGGACCCGCGACCACCGTCTTCCAGGGCGAAATCGATGTGCCCGATCTTTGAATTCGCTCAACACCCAACGCTCAACGCTCGACATTTATGACCGAACAAGACATCGCCAACTACCTGCACGCCAACCCCGGGTTCTTCGAGCGCCAGGCCGATCTGCTGGCCGCCGTGCGCCTGATCAGTCCGCACAGCCGACGCACGGTCAGCCTGCAGGAGCGCCAGGCCGAGATGCTGCGCGAAAAGATCCGCATGCTCGAAGGCCGCCTGATCGAGATGATTCGTCACGGCAGCGACAACCTGGCGCTGTCGGACCGCATGTTGTGCTGGGCCCGCGATCTCTACCTGACGCAGGAGGCGACGGAAATCCCCGAGGCGATCGCCAGCTCCATCCAGCTGCAATTCGCCGTGCCTCAGGTGGCCATACGCGTCTGGGATGTCGACGCGGATTTCTCCGGCGCCGATTTTGCCCAGGGCGTGAGCGAGGACGCACGCCTGCTGGCCAATTCGCTGCGCGAGCCTTTCTGCGGCGTCAATTCCGGTTTCGAAGCCACCGCCTGGCTCGCCCATCCCTCGCAGGCCGTCTCGCTGGCGCTGCTGCCCTTGCGTCCGCTGGAAGCCGGCAACAACGGTCCGGCTTTCGGCATGCTGGTGCTGGCCTCGCCCGATGCCCAGCGCTACACCAGCACCATGGGCACGGAGTTCCTGGCGCGCATTGCCGAGGTCGCGAGCGCGGCCTTGACGCCGCTGAGGTAAGCCATGTCCGGCCCGGTCATGCTCGGGGGCGACGATCAGGCGTTGATCGAGCGTTATCTCGAACACGTCAGGGTCGAGAAACGCCTGGCGCAGCGCACCGTCGAGCTTTATGCGCTGGATCTGCGCAAGCTCGCCGGTTTCGCCGCCACGGCCCAGGTGCCGCTGCGCCAGGTGCACAGCGCGCATGTGCGGCGCTGGATCGCGCAGATGCACGGTGGCGGCCGCAGCGGGCGCGGCATTGCGCTCATCCTGTCAGGCTGGCGCGGTCTGTATGCCTGGCTCGGACGCGAGGGGCTGGTGGCCAGCAATCCGGTGCAGGACGTGCGTGCGCCCAGGGCGGCCAAGCCCCTGCCCAAGGCCTTGAGCGTCGACGATGCCGTGCAGCTGGCCGGTTTTCATGCGGAAGAGAATGAGCCCTGGCAGGAGGCGCGCGACGCCGCCATGGTGGAACTGCTCTACAGCAGCGGTCTGCGCGTGAGCGAGTTGACCGGGCTGGATGTGCTCGCCAGCGGCGCGGCGCGCGGCTGGATCGATCTCCAGGCCGCCGAGGCCCATGTGCTGGGCAAGGGCAGCAAGCGGCGCAGTGTGCCGGTGGGCCGTGCGGCGCTGGTGGCGCTTCGGCGCTGGCTGGACGTGCGCGCCCAGGTCGGTGTGCCGCCGGAACAGTCCGCGCTTTTCATCGGTCGTGGCGGTACGCGTTTGACGGCGCAATCGGTCTGGTTGCGCCTCAAGCGGCGCAGCCTGCAGGCCGGGCTGGCCACGCCGGTGCACCCGCACATGCTGCGCCACTCCTTTGCCAGCCATGTGCTGCAGTCCAGCAGCGATCTGCGCGCCGTGCAGGAACTGCTGGGCCACGCCAACATCAGCACCACCCAGGTCTACACCCGGCTGGATTTTCAGCACCTGGCCCAGGCCTACGACGCGGCGCATCCGCGTGCGCGCAGCAAGGGCCCGGGCAAAGGCTGAGCGCCTAGAAATTTTCCCAGTCGCTGTCGGTTCTGGGGGCCGGCTTGGCGGGCGCCACGGCTTTGGCCGGGACTGGCGCGCCCAGGCGTCGTGGCTGGCCAGGGGAGGGTATGGGGGCCGGCCGCTTGGCGGGCGGCGGTGCGGTGGCTGCGCCCTCGGCCAGCTTGAAGACGGCCACCGTGCTGACCAGCTCCTGCGCCTGGCCCTTGAGGCTGGAGGCCGCCGCCGCCATCTCCTCCACCAGGGCCGCGTTCTGCTGCGTGGCCTGGTCCATGTTCGTCACCGCC
>JACCDS010230078.1_pt1 | contig 16950 bp, 12 predicted proteins | sample 7446441 | NCBI WGS metagenome assembly JACCDS01 (sample SAMN15323445, study PRJNA562643) | freshwater metagenome | isolation source: river surface water | place: USA:Blue River Watershed | collected 2017-08-17
CGCTTGAACAATGGCATCCGCCGTTTTGTGGTTCAATGCCCATTCGTATTGACCGGGACGGCCAATGGCACTATCAGGACAGTCCGATCCAGCGGCTGGAACTGGTGCGTTTATTCGCTGCAGTGCTGAGTTGTCAGGATGGTCGTTATCTGCTGACCACGCCAGCCGAACAGGTCGAAATTCAGGTCGATGATGCGCCTTTTTTGCTGGTGCAGGCCGACTGGCTGAGCGGCCAGGATGGCCCTTTGTTGCAGCTGACCACCAATTTGCAGCAGCACTATGTTGCAAGTGCCGCCTGTCCGGTGTTGTTGCAGCCAGAACCTGGCAGCGGTCAGTTGCTGCCTTATTTGCAGTTAAAAAGAGGGCTCAGGGCCAAGTTCAGCCGGAATTTGTATTATCAGCTGGCAGAGCAGGCCCAGTTGCAGGAAGGGGAACCACCCGCTTTTTTGTTGCAAAGCGGGGCTTATCGGTTTGCGCTTGGCTGAAGCTGTTGGCCGGCGTCAGACCACCTGCGAATAACTTTGTTGTTGGGGTAACAGATAAGCATCAAATGCGGCTGCGATGACCCGGACCCAAGGCCGGCCTCTTGTAGTGACCTGCAGTTCCTGCCCTCGCCACTCGGCCAGACCATCGGCCAGGCAGGGCGCCAGCTGTGCCAGTGCTGTGGCGAAGTATGACTGGAAATCCAGCTGCCAGCGCCTGGCAAAAGCGGCGGTATCGAGCCGGAAATTACACATCAGCGCCGCGATGAGATCTGCTCTGATCCGATCGTCACGAGTCAGGGTCAGGCCCTTGTCAATCGCCAGCTGCTGCTGTTGCTCGAGCGGCAAATAATAATGTTTCAGCTCTTTATGCTGCTGCCAAATCACATCACCGACCTGACTAATGGCTGAAACGCCCAAACCCAGCAATGCATCGCCGGCATTGACGGTATACCCCTGGAAATTGCGCGTCAGCCGGCCGGCCTGTTGGGCCTGACTGAGCGGGTCAGCCGGTTTGGCAAAATGGTCCATGCCGATACTGACGTAGCCGGCTTGCAGCAAAGTTTCGACCGCGCAGTCCAGCAAACCAAGTTTACTGCGGGCATCGGGCAGCGCCTCGGCCGGGATCTTGCGCTGGGCGGCAAAACGTTCTGGCAGATGGGCGTAACTGAACAGCGAAATCCGGTCCGGGTTCAGTTGAATAACCTGCTGCAAACTGTGGCCAAAACCGGCCTCTGTCTGCCAGGGCAGGCCATAAACCAGGTCGAGATTGACGGATTGGAAACCGAGCGCCCGGCTTGTCATAACCAACTGTTCAACCAGTTGAAAAGACTGGCGCCGGTTGATGGCGGCCTGCACCTGCGGGTCAAAATCCTGCACACCAAAACTGACCCTGCTAAAACCCAATTCGCGCAACAGCGTGAGCTTGGCGCTGTCACAGCTACGGGGGTCGATTTCGATACTGAGTTCAGCCTGTGGGTCAAAGCGGAAATGTGTGTGGAGTTGCTGCATTAACAGACGGAGCTGGCGTTCATCGAGAAAGGTCGGCGTGCCGCCACCCAAATGCAGCTGCTGCACCGTTTTGCCAGCACAGGCGTGCTGGTACAGCGCCATCTCGGTGGCCAGTGCCGCCAGATAGCGATCGGCTTTGCTTTGGTCGCGGCTAATCACTTTATTACAGCCGCAGTAATAACAAAGCTCCCGGCAAAATGGCACATGCAGATACAGGCTCAGCGCCGGGCCGGTCTGTGCCAGCGCGGTGAATGCCTGCGCCGGAGCGAAGCCACTGCGCAGCAACAGCGCCGTTGGATAAGAGGTGTAACGGGGTCCTTTGACGTTGTATTTACGGACCAGGGCTTCATCCCGGATTGTCGTCATCGTATCGCATCTGTCTGGCGGAACATGGCGCCAGTATAAAGTCTGTGCTGAAGTGGGCTTTGATCCAACACAACAGATTGGACGCTAAAACAAAAATCCCAGGAACCACTATGAAAAAAACCACTGTTGCCATGTTGCTGGCAGGTCTGGTGCCTCTGAGCAGCCAGGCAGCCACGCTGATCCACGCCGGAACTGTCATCACTGCAGAGGGTGAACAAGTCCTGCAAAAACAAACCATCGTGATCGACAAAGATCAAATCACCGCGATTGAAGCCGGCTTTCGTCAACCGGCAGCTTCCGACCAGCTGATTGATTTAAAAGATAAAACTGTGTTGCCAGGCCTGATGGACATGCACACACATTTCTCATATCAGAGCAGTCCGGCCGCTTACAGCGAAGGCTTCAGCATGAACGAGGCGGATATCGCGCTGCGCGGGGCGACTTACGCCGAAAAAACGCTGATGGCCGGTTTTACTACAGTACGCGAGCTGGGTGACAGCCATCTGATCAGCACGGCTTTGCGCAAAGCAATCAATGCCGGTTATGTCAAAGGACCGCGGATTTTCACGGCAGGGAAATCGATTGCGACCACTGGCGGCCATGCTGATCCGACCAATGGCGTGTCCTACCTGCGCATGGGCGATCCGGGGCCGGATCAAGGCGTGATCAATGGGGCGGATGATGCGCGTAAAGCGGTCCGTCAGCGCTACAAAGAAGGCGCTGATCTGATCAAGATCACCGCCACCGGCGGCGTGCTCAGTGTGGCGAAAAGCGGTATGAATGCGCAGTTCAGCGATGAAGAGCTGGCCGCGATTGTCGCAACAGCGAAAGACTATGGCTTTACAGTTGCAGTGCATGCGCACGGTAAAGAAGGCATGGAAAGAGCGATTAAAGCCGGCGTCAGTTCCATCGAGCACGGCACCTTTATGGATGAGCAGACCATCAAGCTGATGAAACAGCATGGTACCTACTTTGTCCCGACGATCAGCGCTGGCAAGTTTGTCGCCGAAAAAGCCAAAGAACCGGGTTATTTCCCGGAAATGGTGCGGTTAAAAGCCGCAACTATTGGCCCGCTGATCCAGGCCACTTTCAGTAAAGCGCAAAAAGCCGGCGTGAAAATCGCCTTTGGTACCGATGCCGGTGTGGGGATGCACGGCGACAACTGGCGTGAATTTGTTTACATGACCGAAGCTGGCATGTCCGCACATCAGGCGCTTCTCAGTGCCACCATCGAAGCAGCAAAACTGCTGCGGATGGAACAGAGCCTTGGCAGTCTGAAAGCTGGTAAAACAGCCGATATCATCGCGGTGGAAGGCAATCCACTGCAGGATATTGCGGTCATGGGCAAAGTGAGTTTCGTGATGAAAGCCGGGCAAGTGTTTAAAAGTTAAAACGGGCCGCTAAGCTGTTTGGAACGCAGCCTGCGATGCTGCTGTTCAATGCCGCCCAGCGTTAAACAGCTGGTTACCGGCCGTGTTGAAACCAATAAAAAAGCCGCCAGCGGGCGGCTTTTTCTATGCCATTTAGCTTAAATGCCTGCGGTCATGAATTTGATAGCGTCGAGGATCTCGTCGTCAGAACAGTCGCCACAAGTACCACGTGGTGGCATGTTGCGGATCCCTTCAATCGCATGCTTATGTAAAGTTTCCAGACCTTGTGCCAGACGTGGTTTCCAGGCTGCATCCCCTTTCTTCGGTGCATCCATAGCCCCAGTGCCATGACAAGCAAAACAGGCACCCTGATAGACCTGTTCACCCGTTCTTGGACCCGCCGGCTTGGCGGCAACCGGTTCTGAACCTGCCAGGTAAACCTGACCTACTGGCGCGATCCGTGCTTTTAACTCTTCCAGGCTTTTATCTTCAGCTGGTGTTTGTGCCAGCACAGCAAAACTCAGCATCGCCACTGCAACAGTGATTTTTTTCATCGATCGGGGTCCCCGGGATTAAAATGCCTTACAAATTTCAGGGCATTATAGCGTTGGCACCACAGATTGTGAAAGCCCTGCCAGCGGATCAATCAAGATAGTGCGGTGATCTGCAACGGAAAACAGGATCATCAAGGATCCTTAATCGTTCCCATCGAAAACTGACAGTCAAATCAAGCAAATTTTTTTTAGTTTTTCCGCTTTGCATTCAGCCGTATTGTGGTAGTCTAACTGCCCGTTGCAGATTTTGTGTCGCCATCTTTGACACTCCGAAGGGCTCTGTATCAGGCCGGCAGCGTCAGTGGGAAAAACTGTTTTCCACACACAGGAAGTAAAGAATAATAACAAGGGTTCAAAAGTCTTCCCCTTAGTTTTTTCTTACAAAACACACACTTAATATTTCCTTGCGTTATTTTTCTGTCGCAGGGCTGACTTTGCTATTGCATTTTTCTCACAGATATACCCACAGGATATCCACAGCGGGCGTAGCAGCTTTTGACTGGTTGTCGGGCGCCGCTTGTGGCATGCTGACCAAAAATTTTCCGGAGAATCTGTTATGCCTCAGATCCCAGCGGATCCCTTGATCCTGGTCGATGGATCGTCGTACTTATTTCGTGCTTACCATTCACCTCCTCATCTGACTAACTCCCGCGGCGAAGCGACCGGCGCTATTTATGGTGTGGTCAACATGCTGAAAAGTCTGTTGCGTCAATACAATCCAAGCCAGATGGCTGTAGTGTTTGACGCCAAAGGCCCGACTTTTCGTAATGAACTCTATGCCGATTACAAAGCGCACCGGCCGCCGATGCCGGACGATTTGCGCAGCCAAATTGAACCGCTGCATCAAATCATTAAAGCGATGGGGTTGCCGCTGCTGTGTATTTCCGGCGTCGAAGCGGATGATGTGATTGGGACCCTGGCGGTCCAGGCCAGCCGTGAAGGCCGTCATGTGTTGATTTCAACCGGCGACAAAGATATGGCGCAGCTGGTCAATCCGCATGTCACGCTGATCAATACCATGACCGATACCATTCTGGACCCGGCCGGAGTCACTGAAAAGTTTGGGGTTGGCCCGGAGCTGATTATCGATTTGCTGGCGCTGATGGGTGACAAGGCCGACAACATTCCCGGCTTGCCCGGTGTTGGCGAAAAAACTGCGCAAGCTCTGTTGCAAGGCATTGGTTCTATAGCGACTTTGTACCAACGCCTGGACGATATTGCCCCACTGGGTTTTCGTGGCAGTAAAACCATTGCGGACAAAATGCGTGAATTCAGAGCGCAGCTGGAGCTTTCTTACGAGCTGGCCACCATCAAAACCGATGTTGGGTTGCCGCTGGCCTACCATCAGTTGGATCTGCAACCTGTGGCACTGGGTGAACTGGCGGATTTGTTCGCGCAGTGCGAATTCAGACGTTGGCTGTCGGAAGTGCAGAACCAACAGAAAACTTCTGTTTTGCAATCCGAGACTACGGCGGCGACTGTTGAGCCGGCGCCAGCAGATACCGCTGATGAAACCCGGCAGCTGGATCGCAGCCAGTACCAGACCATCCTGACTACACAGGCGTTTGAAGAGCTGTTGCAGATACTGCAGCACAGTGCACTGACAGCCTTTGATACGGAAACGACCAGTCTGGACTATATGCAGGCGGAGCTGGTTGGATTGTCGTTTGCAACAGCGCCAGGCAAAGCCTGGTATCTGCCGGTCGGTCACGATTATCTCGGTGCGCCGGAGCAGCTTGACCGCGATGAGGTGCTGGCAAAGCTCAAAGGCTGGCTGGAGAATCCGGCGGCCGCCAAAGTCGGTCAGAACCTCAAATATGACAAAAGCGTTTTGGCACGCTACCAGATTGAATTGCAAGGTATTCAGTTCGATACCATGCTGGAATCCTACACGCTGAACAGCGTAGCGGGCCGGCATGACATGGACAGCCTGGCCGAGCGGCATTTGCAGCATAAAACCATCGCTTTTGAGGATATTGCCGGCAAAGGCAGCAAACAGCTGACGTTTAATCAGATTGAACTGGAAAAAGCCGCCGAGTATGCCGCTGAAGACGCGGACGTAACGCTGCAACTGCATGAGGCGTTGTGGCCGCAGCTGCAGCAGGCCCAAGGGCCGGCCACTGTGTTCCGTGAGATTGAAATGCCACTGCTCAGCGTTTTATCGCGGATGGAGCGCAATGGCGTGCTGATTGATGCGAAGCTGCTGGGGGTACAAAGTGAATATCTGGCTGGCCGGATTGCCGAGCTGGAACAGCAGGCTCATGCCAATGCGGGCAAAGCTTTTAATCTGTCATCACCCAAGCAGCTGCAGGAGATCCTGTTTGAGCAACAGCAGCTGCCGGTGCTGAAAAAAACACCGACGGGCGTGCCATCCACGGCGGAAGAAGTATTGGTTGACCTCGCTCAGCAGGGTTACGAGCTACCAAGAATTATCATGGAACATCGCAGCCTGACCAAACTGAAGTCGACTTACACCGACAAACTGCCACAAAGTATCAACCCGGTCACTGGTCGTGTACATACCTCTTATCATCAGGCGGTTGCGGCGACAGGCAGGCTGAGTTCAACCGAACCGAACTTGCAAAATATCCCAATCCGTACCGAAGAAGGACGGCGCATCCGGCAAGCGTTTATTGCGCCGGCCGGTAAAAAGATACTGGCCATCGACTATTCGCAAATCGAGCTGCGCATCATGGCGCACTTGTCACAGGACAAAGCGCTGCTGGATGCCTTTGCACAAGGTCGCGACATTCACCGGGCGACTGCTGCGGAAGTCTTTGGGGTCGGGCTTGATGACGTGACGTCGGAGCAACGCCGGCGCGCCAAAGCGGTCAACTTTGGGCTGATTTACGGCATGTCTGCTTTTGGCCTGGCGCAGCAGTTGGATATCAGCCGCGGCGAAGCGCAGCATTATGTAGACACTTACTTCGCCCGTTTCCCTGGTGTGCTTGCTTACATGGAAGGGACACGCCAGCAGGCGCATGAGCTGGGGTATGTGGAGACTTTGTTTGGCCGGCGTTTGTATCTGCCGGAGATTAACAGCAAAAACATGGGCCGGCGCAAAGGTGCTGAGCGGGCCGCGATTAACGCGCCAATGCAGGGTACTGCGGCGGACATCATTAAAAAGGCCATGCTGGCAGTCGATCAATATCTGCAGCAGCAGGACCCGACGGAGATCCTGATGATCATGCAGGTACATGACGAACTGGTGTTTGAAATCAGTGAGCAGGGTCTGGCCCGGCACCAGACTGCCTTAGTGGATTTGATGCAACAGGCGGCCAGGCTGGATGTGCCCTTGCTGGCTGAAGCTGGTTCTGGCAATAACTGGGACGAAGCACACTGATTCGGTATAGAGGAGCAGGCAGAGCGAATGCCGGCAGGTATGACGGCGTTTATCTGCTTTGCTTCAGCTAACTTGCTGAAATATTTCACAGAGGCGTGAACTTTCTGAGCGAAGCGGACTCTGAGTACCTGTGAACATGTCCCGTTCCTGGTACGACACCCATTTAGCCCCTGCTTGTGCAGGGGCTTTTTTTTGCCCTGTGGCTTTTTAGTGCTTTGGTGCGGTGCTGCATTTCGTCAGCGTTTTCTGTGTGGATTTACCTTTTGTCTGTCAGGCCTGGCAGCAAAGCGCTGCTGATGTTTTTCCAGTTGCTTAATTACGGAAAAATTGGGTTTGATGAAAAAAAGAACAAAAAATGTAGTTTTATTACGTAACGACGCTTGCTTTTTGAACTGGCTGCAGTAGAATCAAAAACGTAGGGTACAGAGGTAAGATGTTCTATCTTTCAGTAGTTTCAGGCGTTAGTTGTTGATTCTACATAGAAAGTAGGCTTTTTTAGCCGCCCCACTGCTTGCAGTGGGGCGTTTTTTTTTATCTTATTCTGAAAATTTATTAGATTTATTAGAGCAAATACTTCAAACAAAGAAAAATTAAGGTATAATGGCCATGTCTTCTTCGTAAGACACCCTGTTGATTTGAAATTTATTAAATAGCTTCTCCCCGTTTGCTATGCCGGCAGTTCTCTGAATTGCCGGTTTTTTCTTTTGGGCAGAATTTGATAGCCGATGGTCGTCGACGGTGGAATTCAGTCACGTCATTCCGGTCAATCAGTGATGGCAATAAAAAAGCGCCCGCAGGCGCTTTATGCTGTGATCAGGTTCACTCAGGCCTGTGGTTCTGCCGCTGTATCGGCTTCGTCTTCGCCGCTGTACCAGCGATCCAACACTTGTTCCAGTTCTGTCAGGCCGATTCTGTTTAATGAGCTGAACGCTTCGACGGTGACATCGCCCATAAATGCCAGAGCTGCTTCGCGAACTTCCAACACGGTCTTTTTGCGTGGGCCAGGGCTTAACTTATCAGCCTTGGTCAGCAGAATTAAGACCGGCAATTTGCATTCTACAGCCCAAAAGACCAGTTGCTGGTCCAGATCCTTTAATGGATGACGAATATCCATCAGGACCACCAGCCCTTTCAGGCTTTCTCTTTTGATCAGGTATTCACTGAGTGACTTTTGCCATTTCTCTTTGACTTCCAGCGGGACTTTGGCAAAGCCATAGCCTGGCAAGTCAATCAGCCGTTTACCTTCAGCCAGATGGAACGTATTGATGAGCTGAGTACGGCCCGGTGTTTTACTGGTTCGTGCCAGATTGTTCTGTCGGGTCAGTGTGTTGAGTGCACTGGATTTACCGGCATTCGAACGTCCGGCAAACGCAATTTCGATACCGGTATCAGCCGGCAAAGCCCTGATATCAGGGGCACTGGTCAGAAAACGCGTTTGCTGGTAGTTGAATTTCGCTTTGTACACTTCTTACTCCGGACACAAATTTGGCTATAGTTTAGCGGAAATCAATGATCTGCAGAAGTATTGGGATTCTCTCCCGGCAGGTTTCGTGTAAAATAGGCATAAAAACTAGGGTTATTATCTTCTAAGCCTGCCTGGCAACTGGCAGGGTCACGCAGAACAGAGACAATAAAACATGAGAAAAATCGCAATTCCAGTCATGCTTGTATTAGGGTTGGCCGGCCAGGCTGCTGCGGTGGAAGGCAACATCGAAGCAGGTAAAGCTAAATCTGCGACCTGTGCAGCCTGCCATGGTCCTGATGGTAATAGCCCAACGGATATGTACCCGAAAATTGCGGGCCAACATGCCGGTTATATTTACAAGCAGCTGAAAGAATTCAAACAAGGTGCCGCAACAGGCGGTAAAGAAGGCCGGAATAACGCCGTGATGGCGGGCATGGTTGCTGCCCTGTCTGATGAAGACATGAAAGATTTGGCGGTCTATTTTGCTTCTCAAACGATGAAATCCGGTACTACGCCAGAAGATGTGGTGGAAGCGGGTCAGAAGTTGTATCGCGCCGGCGATATGCAGCGTGGGATCCCGGCTTGTATTGCTTGCCATGGTCCGCGCGGTGTCGGCCATAGCTTGGCAGGCTTTCCGAAAATCTCTTTCCAGCATGCTGCTTATATCAAAACTCAGCTGGAATCTTTCCGCGCTGGCACACGCGCCAACGACTTGAACGGCATGATGCGTGACACTGCGCACAAGCTGACAGATCATGATATTGAAGTCTTATCAAAGTATCTGGGCGGTCTGCACTAATTCCTTTCTAAATGATGAAAACCGGAGCAAGCTCCGGTTTTTTTATGGCTGACGCACAGTGAAGGCAGCTCAGCCCTTCTGCCAGATCGTGGCCAGAGTAGCAGCTCTGTATCCGGCGATCGTCAACCGTGATCCTGCAACTTGTGAAACATCAGCAAAAGGTAAACGCTATGCGGTTTCATATCATGAATTTTTGTGAGATATATCTCACGCGGCTGTGAGTAAAAGTCCAAAATCCATGCAGAGATTGTGGGAAATTTCCGAGTGATACTTCTTAACTATATGATTTTAAATGGTGTTATTTTTTGGTTCAGTCTTCTGGTGATTTTTTTTTAATCAACGTATTGCCATTCTGCGTAATCAGAGTAAATTAAACCCCGTTACTTTTGGTAACAAATCAACAAAACGGAATAGATTGCACGGAAAGCAGCAGCGCTTCAGTAATTTGGAATGACATCGTCGCTGATGTCTGCGTGTTTGACGCAAGCTGCATGGAAGATGAAAAAAGTATTAGGACGATCGCGAATAACTATTTCTATAGGGAAGTGACGCAACAATATACGGAAACTGACCAGACAGGGTGTCTATAACGGTTAGGAAGACGTAACAAAATTCAGTGCTTACTTGCACACTTTTCAGGCGGCGATAACTCAGGTTATCGCCGTTTTGTTTTGGCTGGCAGAAATTCCCTGGCAGCGACCACAAAGACATAGGTTTTCTGCCAGAATCTGGTTAAAATACGCGCCCTTTTTCTTCAGGTATAAACTATGACACGCATCAAAAAATCCCGCGGTAGCGGCCAGATTGGCATCCGCCACAAACCTGCTGCTGAAGCACGGCAACAGCGTGAGCGTCCGGTGGAAACCAAGAAAAAGGGTTCTGGTTTAAAATCAGGCAGTCGCAATACCCCGCCAAAAACCGAGTTGACCTCGCAACAGCAAGCCAATAAAGATCCACGTCATGGCAGTAAAAAGCCGATAGCTTTGCAGCTGAGTGACGCTGAGCAGAAGCTGATGCAGCAGCAAGCCGACTTCCAGCCCAAAGCAATGCTGAGCAAGGCGAAAGCGCCTCAGTTACCACCTGAGCAGGAACTGGCTGCGCTGGAACAGGACGAGAAGCTGCTGGGTTTATTAGAGCGCGTCGAAAACGGTGAGATCCTGACTGGCAAAGACGCCAAATATTTCAACAGCAAGACCGCCCGTCATGCTGAGCTGGTCGACCTGCTCGGCCTGGCTGATGAAGACGATGCGGATGAGGCAGAACTGGATCCGCTGAGTAAGCTTGAACAAACCGATTGGCGTAAAGATCTTTTAGGCGAATAACAGATGACCATGTGGTGGATATTGCTGGCTGTGGGAGTGTTGATTGTCGCCGGCCTGGCTTTTTATCTGGGCCAGTTGTTGTCTCAGTTACAGAAGCAACAGCAACAGCAGCAGCAGGCCCTGGCAGAGCAGCAACGCAAACAGGCAGAACACCAGCAATATCTGCTCGACAGTATTGTGCTGATTGGTCAGGCCACGCTGGAAGAGCAATGCGAGCTGTCTGAAGCGGGATTGCGCATCTGGGTGTTGCTGGAAAATCTGCAGCCTGAACTGGCGCAGGCCTGCCGCTTTCCGGGGCTTTTTGCGATGTATGACTGTGTCAAAGACATGCCGACGCATGACGCACGCAAAGCGCTGGATAAAAAAGAGCTGCGCCGGCTGGATCATATTCGTCAGCAAACAGAGATCGATCTGGCAACTTCCATCAAAGATGATATTCGTCAATTGCTGAGTCTGCTGAGGCCTGTCCACTGACAGGATTGAACGCGTGACTCTGACAGCAGAGTCGCGCGCTTTCGCGAGAGAGCCGCTTTTTATTCAGTCATATCTCCCTTACATTTTTCATACAATAACCAAATGGTCTAAAAAGCCGGCATAAAATCCGCTGGCAAGCCTTTCATCTGTTTATTCTTTGTGCATAATAGAACCGGTTCTGCATAAAGATCCGACCACCGGGTCACTAACAACAATCAGATAAGAGCGTCCGTTGAAGGAATTAAGCGCAAACGCCACGAACCGTCAGACCGGCAAAGTTCGTCGCCTCAAATCCCTGTTAAAGAAGTACCGTCATGCTTATGCGGTGCAGCAGGCATTGCTGAATCTGTCAGAGCTGGCCAGTACCCTGACGGATATGGCGCAGTTCTACCCGCAAATCCACCGCTTAGTGAACCGTTATCTGGCTGCCGAAAACTTCTATGTCGTGTTAGTGGACCGGCAAAGCGGGCTGTTCAGCGTCGAATATTATGCCGATGAAAAAGACCAGCTGGCGCCAGAGCAATTGGCGTCTGCTGATTTTGCCCGCGGGATGACGGGCTATGTGTACCGATCTGGTCAGCCGTTATTGTCTGACCATCAGCGTTTTCTGCAGTTGATTGACAGCGGTGATATTGAAGCGCAGGGTACGCCCAGCCATCATTGGCTGGGCGTACCGCTGCGGCGTGGCCAGTTGGTGATCGGGGTCATGGTGGTTCAGTTGTATGACGAGAGCCGGCTTTATCAGCAAAAAGATGTCGATTTACTGACCGAGTTGGCGGTACATACTGTCACCGCTATCGATCGGGTCAAGAGCCGTGAGTTGCTCGAACAAACAGTGCGGGAACGTACCCGTCAGCTGCAAAGCAGCAATCAGTCGCTGCAGCGGGAGATCCGCGAACGCAGCAATGCAGAACAATTGCAGGCGGCGCTGTATAAAATCTCAGAATTAACGGCGACAGAGCCGGACATGGCTGCCTTTTACCGGCAGGTGCACCAAATTCTCAGCAGTCTGATGCCGGCAGAAAACTGCTATATCGCTTTACTGGACGAATCCGGCAAAACCCTGAGTTTTCCATTTTATGCCGATCAGTTTTATCCGCCGGCGGCTGAACGGCCGTTACGTAAAGGTTTTACTGAATATGTGCTGCGGGTTGGTGAAGCGCGGCTCATCAACAAAGAGCTGTCGGATTTGCTGGTCAGTCAGGGCGAAGTGATCCGGCTGGTGCCAGACCCGCAACTGGCGTCTTTGCCCCATGCGGTGAGCTGGCTGGGCGCGCCACTGTTGATGGAGCAGCAGGCGCTCGGCGTGATTGCGGTGCAGTCTTATCATGCCGACTATCTGTATGGCGAAAATGAGCTGAATATCCTGCGTTTTGTGTCGCAACATATCGCGGCGGCAATCCAGCGCCGGCTGAACTTCGAACAGCAGAAAATGCACCAGGAAGAGCTGGAACGGAAAATCTTCGAACGGACCCGCGAGCTGCGCCAGACCAATCTGTTTTTACGGTTACAGGTGGAAGAGCGCAAAAAAGCCGAAGAGAAACTGTTTCACGAAGCGCACCATGATGCGCTGACCGGGCTGGCAAACCGCCAATTGTTTTTGCTGCAGCTAAAACGCAAATTTGCCTTGCGCAGCCGCGAACCAGAAATGAAGTTCGCTCTATTATTCATTGATTTAGATAAGTTTAAGTTAATCAATGACACCTTAGGTCATCATGCCGGTGATTTGTTTTTAATCGAAATCAGCCGCCGCCTGCAAAGCACAGTACGTGAACATGATTTGGTTGCCCGCTTAGGTGGCGACGAGTTTGTGGTCTTGCTGACTGAATTACAGCAGGACGCGGATGCTGAAGATGTGGCCGACCGTATTATCGAAAACGTCCGGCAACCTATTGATGTACAAGGGCAGGCGGTATTTTCTGGAGCGTCAGTCGGTATCGCGCATTATCAGCCATCGTACCAGCAATCTGACGATATGCTGCGCGACGCGGATGCGGCGATGTATCAGGCCAAATCGATGGGCCGCAACCGTTTTGTGATTTTTACTGAGTCGATGCGTCAGCAGTTGCTGCAGGAATTATCACTGGAGCATGCGCTGCATCAGGCGGTGACAGAACAGCAGTTTTCGGTGGCTTATGAGCCGATTGTCTGCAGTGAAAAACATCACACGCTGGGATATGCCGCCCGTATGCAGTGGGAGCATCCGGAGCTTGGGCCGCAGCAGGATTGTTGTCGCCAGGCAGAGCAGGCCGGTGTATTACCACAAATTGAACTGCAGTTGCTGCAGCAAATCCTCGACCTGCTGGCACGCCAGCCGCAACCAGCCGTCATTTGCCTGCCGCTGTGCAGCCAGCATCTGAGCAGTCCGACCCAGTTCGACCGGTTGCAGAAACTGCTGGCACAAAGACCGGCATTGTTACACCGGCTGAGCCTTGGTTTCAGTGAAGCCGATCTGCTGAAACTGACGCCTAACGCTTTGAGTTATTTGCATAATCTTAAGCGCAGCGGCGTGCGGCTGACGCTGGAGAATTTTGGCGCAGAGATGATGCCACTGGGGATCCTGACTGGTTATCCGTTTGATTTTGTCAGGCTGGAAGCGGCTTTCTGCCGCAGTCTGCAGCGGCAGGTGCAAAAGCGCCAGCTGCTGGATTTACTGGTCAGTCTGGCGCAAAACTACAAATTCCGCTTGATTGCCGATGGCGTGGACGACCAGCCACTGCGGCAGTTGCTGGTGGAGGCGGGATGCTGTTATCTGCAGGGTGGGCTGGTGCAGTCACTGCAGGAGCAACAGCAATCTTCAGTTTTTCTTCAGCAGCTGGCGTAAGCGGTCCAGATGGGCCAGACCCGTCTGCTGGCGTTCAGTTTCTGTTTTCACCGGGGCCGCTTTGGCCCATTCCAGATCATCTTGTGGCAACTCGTCTAAAAACCGGCTGGGTTCTGGTTTGATGATCTCGCCAAACTGGCGGCGTTCGCGGGCATAAGTAAAAATCAGCTCGCGTTGGGCGCGGGTAATGCCGACATACGCCAACCGTCGTTCTTCTTCGACATTGTCTTCGTCGATGCTACTTTGGTGCGGCAGAATGCCCTCTTCGACGCCGACCATAAACACATAAGGAAACTCCAGCCCCTTCGAGGCGTGCAGTGTCAGCAGCTGTACCTGATCGGCGTCGTCCTGCTGCTCCTGGCGCTCCATCATGTCGCGCAGTGTCAGTTTGGTGACGACTTCGGGTAAGGTCAGTGGTTCATGTTCTTCGTCGCCTTTGAGCATTTCACTGATCCAGCGGAACAGTTCATTGACGTTTTTCAGCGCCATCTCAGCGGCTTTCGGGCTGGCACTGGTTTCAAACAGATAGGCTTCGTACTGGCTCTGGCGAATGAGGTCACGCACTGCTTCGGCCGGCTCGGCCCGCACAGCGTTGTCGGCCAGCGCCACTATCCAGTTGGCGAAGTTGCGCACCGCGGCCAGGCTTTTGGCTGACAATTCGTCGGACAACTCCGGCGCGCAGCAGGCGTCGAACAAACTGATTTTCAGTTCGTTGGCCAGTGAACCAATCCGTTCCAGTGTGGCGGCGCCAATTTCCCGTTTTGGGGTATTGATGATGCGCAGCAAGGCGTTGTCGTCATCCTGATTTACCAGGAGGCGCAGGTAAGCCATGATGTCTTTGATTTCACTGCGGGAAAAAAACGACGTACCGCCAGAAATTTTGTACGGAATACGGTTGGTCATCAGCGCTTTTTCAAACACCCGCGATTGATGGTTACCGCGATACAAAATGGCGTAATCCTTGTACTGACTGCGGTTTAAAAAGCGGTGCGAGATAATTTCGGCCACCACTTTTTCGGCTTCGTCTTCTTCATTGCGGGTTGGCAGCACTTTGAGCGGGACGCCATAACCCAGTTCACTGAACAGCGCTTTGTCGTATTCATGCGGATTATTGGCGATCAGAATATTGGCCGCCTTCAGAATACGCTCACAGGAGCGGTAATTCTGCTCCAGTTTGATCACGCGCAAATTGGGGAAGTCTTTGCCGAGCAGCACCAGGTTCTGCGGTTTGGCGCCGCGCCAGGAATAAATCGATTGATCGTCGTCGCCGACCACAGTGAAGCGCTGCCGCTCGCCGACCAGCCATTTCACCAGCTCATACTGGCTGGTGTTGGTGTCCTGATATTCGTCGACCAGCAGGTACTGAATTTTGCGCTGCCAGCGTTCGCGCACCGCCGGATCGGCGGCAAAAAGCAAGGTCGGCACCATGATCAGGTCGTCAAAATCGAGCGCGTTATAAGCCCGCAGCTGCTGAGCATACTGGGCATAAAAATTGGCAAAGCTGATGGACTGTGCGTCTTTTGCCTGTGCCATGGCCTGTTGCGGTAACAGTAAGTCGTTCTTCCAGTTTGAGATTTTGTTTTGCAGCGCTTTGAGTAAATCTTTATCGCCGAGCAGTTCGTGTTCAGTCAGCTCTTTGAGCAGGGCCATAGTGTCGGTGTCATCAAACAGCGTGAAATTGGCTTTATAACCAATGGCTTTGTGCTCTTTTTTGATGATCTCGAGCCCCAGCGTGTGAAACGTGGAAACGGTCAGACCACGCAGTTTGCTTTTATCCAGCTGATGGCTGATGCGCTCTTTCATTTCGCGGGCAGCTTTGTTGGTAAAAGTCACGGCCGCAATGTGACGGGCCGACATACCACATTCTTCAATCAGATAAGCAATTTTATTGGTGATCACCCGGGTTTTGCCGGAACCGGCGCCAGCCAGTACCAGGCAAGGGCCGGCGATATATTTCACCGCAGCGTTTTGTTGCTCGTTCAGTTTCATCGGTTGGCGGGTCACTCTGACTGTCAGGGCGGCTGGTGCCTGAACCAAACCGCAAAAACCGCCAGTTTACCGTAAAGTGGCGGCTTGCACTAACATCCCGGCGGGTCGAAAGGCTTGAAAAAAAGGTCGCCAGTACCCACTTGTGGCTTTAGACTAAAAGTCTGTGTCCGTCCGCTTCAGGCGCGGATCCCCGGCCAGACAGGAGCCCAACATGCTTGATCCGAAAAAAATTGACGAAGTGGTGCGCCAGCTGGCGGCGTCAGTTCCACCGAAATTCCGTGACGTTGCCGACGATATCGAAAGCAAATTCAAAGCTGTGCTGCAGGCGAAGCTGAGTTCGCTGGATTTTGTCTCGCGCGAAGAATTTGATGTGCAGCGCCAGGTGCTGCTGCGCACCCGAGAAAAACTCGACGCGCTGGAGCTGCAGGTACAGCAACTGCTGGCAGCCCAGACGACTCCAGCCGCTGACCAAGCCAAGACTGACGAATAAGGAACTGTGATGGACGATTTTGACTTCGATTTAGACCATCTGGATTTTGATACTGCGGCGGCTAACAACGCGGCCAAACTGGCCGAGGCTGATGCGGCGGCCGCAGCGGCCGAAGCGCTGCCGGATGAAGACGATTGTGCCGGCGGCGCCTGTAAGATCTAATCACTGCATGAAAATCGTGCTGCTGACCCTGCTTTTTTGTGGTTCAGCAGCCGCTGGCGCGTCGGACTGGCTGCGTATCCACAGCCCCGAATTGCGTTATGACCTGCAATACAAAGCCATTCAAACCACCGGTTACCAGCCAGGTGATCCGGTCCTTTATGTAGTCGACGGCGCCTGGTACGAAAATGAAGGGCAGTTGCCGGCGCTGGTGAGCCAGCTGGTCGGGCAGCATCAGATCCGGCCTTTGTTGCTGGTACTGGTGGATGCGCGTGATCCGGATGATTTGCGTCAGAACCGCC
>JACCDS010538322.1_pt1 | contig 16947 bp, 16 predicted proteins | sample 7446441 | NCBI WGS metagenome assembly JACCDS01 (sample SAMN15323445, study PRJNA562643) | freshwater metagenome | isolation source: river surface water | place: USA:Blue River Watershed | collected 2017-08-17
GTCACGGAAATACCGTGGCCGTCTTAGTCCAGAGGAGGTCGGGTTAACACATGCGTCACTATGAACTCATGATCATTCTTGATCCAGATCTAGAAGAACGTACAGTCACACCATCACTTGAGACATATCTCAAGATCATCAAGGACAGCGGAGGCGCAGTCAACAAGCTCGATGTTTGGGGCAAGCGTCGCCTATCGTTCGAAATCAATAAGAAGGCAGAAGGCATCTACGCAGTTGCAGATATGAACTGTGAGCCAGCCGCAATCAAGGAGCTCGATCGTCAGCTCAACTTGAATGAATCAATCCTTCGCACAAAGGTGATGCGCCCCGAGTAATCGGTCAAAATCCATCCACAGCCTACGGAATTGCTTCCAAAGAATGTGGGTGGTGGCGAGTAACTTAATAGCACGGACTCAACCAGTAGAAAACCCCAGAGAAGAATAGAAGGTAGAAAAATGGCAGCAGGAGATACAACAATCACATTGATCGGAAACCTCGTTGACGATCCTGAGCTTCGCTTCACCCCATCGGGTGCAGCTGTAGCGAAATTCCGCGTTGCTTCAACCCCTCGTTACTTAGATAAAGCAACTAACGAGTGGAAAGATGGCGAGAGCCTCTTCCTTCAATGCAATATCTGGCGTCAAGCTGCGGAGAACGTTGCAGAGACATTGACTAAGGGAATGCGCGTCATTCTCACAGGCCGTCTCAAGCAGCGTTCATATGAGACAAAAGAAGGCGAGAAGCGCACAGTCTTTGAGGTAGAAGTTGATGAGGTAGGTCCATCACTTCGCAATGCAACAGCTAAGGTCACACGTACCCAAGGTCAACGTGGATCGGGCGCTGCAGGCGGAAATGGTGGAGGGGGCTACTCAGCTCCAGCTGCTGACTTCAACGATGATCCATGGGCTGCAGCATCAACGTCACCAGCCGGTGGGGGATGGGGATCTCCATCTACAACCGACGAACCACCTTTTTAATTCATTAACTAGGTAAATATCCGTAACTACACCATTCCTAACTGTAAAAAGTTAGGGCCCGAAAAGGAGCACCATAATGGGAGCAAGAAATAACCGTAACCTCAAAGAGGTGAAGAATAAGGGCGCGAAAGCTGCTGCTCTTAATAAGAAGTTCAAGAAGAAGCCTTGTAGCTTCTGCCGCGATAAGGTCACATATATCGATTACAAGGATATTGCGACCCTTCGCAAGTACATCTCAGATCGTGGCAAGATCCGCGCTCGCCGCGTCACAGGCGCATGTACACAACACCAGCGCGCAGTAGCTACAGCTGTTAAGAACAGCCGTGAAGTAGCACTACTGCCTTACACATCTTCAGCGCGATAAGGAGAATCAGACACTATGAAGCTTATTCTTACTCGTGAAGTTGCAAAGCTCGGTTCAGCCGGAGACGTTGTAACAGTAAAAGATGGTTATGCACGTAACTTCCTCCTCCCACGTGGTGCAGCGATTGCATGGACACTTGGTGGAGAGAAGCAGATCGAGGGTATCCGTCGTGCACGCGCTGCACGCGAGATCCGCGATATCGACCACGCTAAGGAGATCAAAGCAGCTCTCGAAGCAGCTAAGGTCTCTGTTGCAGTCAAGACAGGAACAGCAGGTCGCCTCTTCGGTTCAGTAACCGATAAGGACATCGCTGCAGCTATCAAGACAGCGACAAAGCTCGATATCGATCGCCATAACATCAAGACAACAGGTCATATCAAGAAGACAGGTAACTACTCTGTAAAGGTCTCACTCGGACACAATGTTGTCGCGACTGTCTCCTTCACAGTGACAGCTGCTTAATTCTTTAACAGTAAAGCCCGCTACCGATTACGGTGGCGGGCTTTATTATTTGTTAAAAGTTATAACCACCCAGATTTCTTAAACTTTCGATAGAGAAATACTGTGATGAGAAGAAGTGATCCCAATACCGCTGGATAACCGTATTGCCAGCGTAATTCAGGCATCGTGTCGAAGTTCATACCGTAGATACCTGCAACCATAGTTGGAACGGATGCGAGTGCTACATAGGAAGTTATCTTGCGCATATCTTCATTCTGTTGAAGTTGAACTTGAGCAATCTCAGCTTGGAGGGCAGAGGAGAGGAGTGAATCAAGTCCTGCTGCAGCATCTGATGCACGAGCAAGGTGATCGAGGGTATCTCTAAAGAATGGTGTGAGCTCAGGTGGAATATGTTTAGCGCCAATACTTGCGATGTTTTGAAGAGGCGCAAGGAGTGGATCGATTGCATGTCGGAACTCGATTACCTCGCGCTTGAGAAGATAGATCTCTTGTGATGCGCTCTCTCTCGTCTCACCAAATACCTTCTGCTCTGCTTGCGAGACATCTGTCTCGAGTTCAACTGAGATATCGATATAACAATCGATAACATGATCGAGAATTGCATGGAGGACGGCATAGGGATCCTTCGCTAATTGATCAGGGTTTGCTTCGAGGTTCTGGCGAGTATTAGCAAGAGGTGCGCCACTTCCATGGCGCACAACAACGATGAAGTACTCACCGATAAAGGTGATGATCTCACCGGTGGAGATCAAACTTCCCTTCTCTTCATAGAAGGCGGTATTGATCACCATCGCCTGCACATTGGGGAACTCTTCAAATTTAGGTCGAGAGTGAGCTGCAACTGCATCCTCGACTGCAAGGGGATGGATCTGAAAATCCTTTGCGATCTTGGCAAACTCTTCCTCGCTCGGTTCAGCAAGGCCTAACCAGATAAATCCACCTTCACTGCGGGCGCGAGCGATCATCTCGGTGAGATTAGATGGCTCTTTAACGCGGTGGCCATTTTGATAGAGGGCGTAGTCGACGATCATGGAGGTTAGTTTCCTCCAGCCCAGAGCCATTCTTAGGAAAGACCAGAATATGAGATGTCGGAGAGCCAATTTCCTCCACAGATATCTACGCTCAATTCTGGGCTTATCCACCGATATCCAGAGTTATCCACACTTTATCCCCACCCCTCCACACAGGAAAAGGGCCTTTACCCACACCCTTACCCACACCTCTAATCGCTTTTGTCCCCCCTGAGTGGGAAGTTACTCCTCGTGAGCATCGCAGAGTTTCCCTCCAATGGACCCCGCCAAGAGCGCGGGGGAAGTAACCCTGTCGGCGTCGAATTTGAGCGAACACCACCACAAGATCTTCAGGCAGAGCAATCTGTCTTGGGTGGAATGTTGTTATCGAAAGATGCGATTGCAGATGTAGTTGAAGTCTTGCGATCTCGTGATTTCTATCGTCCAGCACATGAACTTATCTTTGAAGCGATCCTTGATCTCTATGGACATGGCGAGCCAGCAGATGCAATTACAGTTGCAGCAGAGTTAACAAAGCGCGGTGAGATTGCACGCGCAGGTGGCGCGCCATATCTCCACACTCTTATCTCATCTGTTCCCACTGCAGCTAATGCAAGTTACTACGCAAAGATTGTTCTCGATCATGCAATCATGCGCCGCCTCGTTGAGGCAGGAACAAAGGTTGTTCAACTCGGTTACGATCAAAGTGGTGAGGTCGATGATGCAGTAGATGCAGCGCAAGCTGAGATCTATGCCGTCACAGAGCGTCGTTCATCAGAAGATTACGTTCAACTCAACACACTTCTCCCACAAGCGCTCGATGAGATTGAAGCAATCTCAAAGGGAAGTGGTGTTGAAGGTGTGATGACTGGCTTCCGTGATCTCGATAAGTTGACTCACGGACTTCATCCTGGAAATATGATTATCGTTGCAGCTCGTCCTGCTGTTGGTAAGTCAACGCTCGGCCTTGATATTGCGCGACATGCAGCAATTCATGACAATAAGACTGCTGTCATCTTCTCGCTTGAAATGTCGAAATCTGAAATCACAATGCGTATGTTGTCATCTGAGGCGCGCGTTGGCCTTAACAATATTCGCTCTGGCCAACTCAGCGATGACGAGTGGGCAAAGCTTGCTCGTCGTATGGGTGAGATCTCAGATGCACCACTCTTTATCGATGATTCACCGAACCTCTCCATGATGGAGATTCGCGCAAAGGCGCGACGCCTTAAACAGCGCCATGATTTGAAGTTAATCGTGATCGATTACCTCCAGTTGATGACATCAGGTAAGCGGGTTGAGAACCGTCAGCAAGAGGTCTCTGACTTCTCTCGCCAGATTAAGTTGATGGCAAAAGAGCTCGATGTCCCTGTTATTGCTATCTCACAGCTCAATCGTGGTCCAGAGCAGCGCACCGATAAGAAGCCGATGCTCTCAGATCTCCGTGAATCAGGTTCTATTGAGCAGGATGCCGACGTTGTTATTCTCTTACACCGTGAGGATATGTATGACTCACAGAACCGCGCAGGCGAAGCTGATCTGATTGTGGCAAAACACCGTAATGGTCCAACTCGAACTATCACCGTCTCTGCGCAACTTCACTTTGCACGCTTCTTTGATATGGCAGAGAGTCAGCAGCCTCGCAATTGGAATGAGCCTGCCTCAGTTCCGGTGACCGCACCTGCCGGTTACGTCCCTGAATCTCCATACGGTGATCAACAACCATCTGAATCCGGCGATGGCGGTTGGAACGAATAACCGATATGGAGATCCTTTTCTCCGCAGAGATCATTGAGTGGCGTGGTCCCGCCCCATATCTATTTGCTCCCATTCCTCCTTCAGAATCTGAGCGAATCAGAGAGATTTCGAAGGATGTGAGTTACGGCTGGGGTGTAATTCCTGTTGAAGTGACTATAGGGAAGACGAGGGTGACAACCTCTTTAATCCCCAAAGATGGGATCTACCTTTTGCCTGTAAAAGTTGTGATTCAAAGAAGCGAAGGGGTTGGTTTAGGAGATCTAGTTACTGCGAAGATTTTGATCGATCTGCAAGATAGATACCGATAAGAACAACAACAGCTCCAACGAGTTGAATCGCATCCCAAGACTGCCCGAGCCAGATCCAGGCGAGTGCTCCAGCAAAGACTGGCTCCAACATTCCAAGAACAGAACTCTTTGATTCGCTTAAGAGGCGAAGTCCACTGATGACAAAGAGATAGGGAACGATCGTTCCCATCACAACTACCCAGAGAAGTAGCGACCAACCTGGGAAGAGTTGGCCGGCGAGATATCCATGGATATCCATCTGGGTTGAGAAGATTTCGGTAGGAAAGTTCCAGATCGGAAGGACGATGAGCCAGAAGGCCCCTGCGACTGCAAGACCGATGATTGTTGAACCCATGGGATGGCGATTGCCACCAAACTTCTTTCCAATAAGAAAGTAACCGGTGAGAGCGAATGCGCTTCCGAGAGCTCCCGCTAATCCGATCAGGTCGAATTTAAATCCATCCCAGATCTTGGTGAGAAGTACTAAACCTGCAAGAGAGAGGGCGATGGCAAGCCACATATCCTTTGCGACAAAGCCCTTACGGACATACTTAATCCAGAGGGCGATCCAGATAGGTGCGGTGAATTCGATAACCAGGACAAGGCCAAGGGGCAGTCCGCGCTCGATGCCAAGGAAGTAACCGACATTGACGAGGGCAAAACCAATAACACCATAGGCAATCGCGATCGGAATCTCACGGCGAGTGATTCTCAGTAACTCACGGCGGAAGATGAGAGCGAAGATAAAGAGGAGTGTGAAAGCAGAGAGAGCGCGGATCTGAGCAAGGCGGAAGGCCGACATATGCTCAAGGACAACGGTGGAGAAGATTCCATTGACGGAGAAGGTGAGAGCTCCTAGGAAAAGATAAAGCTCGCCGCGGTGGTTTTTTAACACCGGGCGAGCCTATCTTATTTTCAAATTTTACTTCGTGAGCAGTTTAGAACGCACCCTCTGGAAGATCCATGATGGTGTTATCGGTCGCCTCCACAATCTTGCGATCTGCTGTGATGTGAGGGAGAACGTTATGAACGAAGTAGTGAGCTGCAGCAATCTTGCCGGTGTAGAAATCCTTATCCTTCCCGGTTGCTGTTGCTAGCTTCTCTGTTGCGATATCTGCTTGGCGGAGAAGGAGCCACGAGATAATTACATCGCCGACTGCCATCAGTGCGCGTGATGTGTTGAGACCGACCTTATAGATCTCCTTTGGATCTTCCTGTGATGCCATCGCATGTCCGACTAGAACACCGATGATGCCATTGAGATCGCCGAGCGCCTTAAGGAGCGCCTGCTTCTCTGCAGCGTTAGCGCCGCCGCTCTCAGCAAATGTTTGAATCTCTTTACCGAGTGCACCGAGCGCCTTACCGCCATCCTTCACAACTTTACGGAAGAAGAAGTCGAGACCCTGGATTGCAGTTGTTCCTTCATACAAAGTGTCGATCTTTGCATCGCGAACATATTGCTCAAGTGGCCAATCCTGGGTGAAGCCAGAACCACCAAATGTCTGTAGTGATTCAGTTCCAAGAAGTGTCCATGCACGCTCTGAACCAAAGCCCTTCACAACTGGAAGGAGGAGATCGTTGAGCGCCTCTGCCTTCTTCAAGCGATCTTCATCGCCAGCTGCGCGAGCAAGTTCGACTTCATCCTGCATTGAGGCTGTGTAGAGAACGAGGGCTCTCATGCCTTCTGCATAGGACTTTTGGACCATCAATGAGCGGCGGACATCAGGGTGGTTGATGATGGTGACGCGAGGTGATGCCTTGTCATTCATCACCTTCATATCTCCACCTTGAACACGTGACTTTGCATAGGCAAGTGCTTGGAGATATCCGGCAGAGAGAGTTGAGATCGCCTTTGTTCCGACCATCATGCGAGCAAATTCAATGACCTTAAACATCTGAGCAATGCCTTCATGGACATCACCAAGGAGGTAGCCAACTGCAGGCTCTTTCTCACCAAGGTTCATTTCACATGTGGCAGAGACATTGAGACCCATCTTGTGTTCAACATTTGTCACATAGACACCGTTGCGCTTACCAAGTTCACCGGTCTCGAGATCAAACATAAATTTAGGAATAAGGAAGAGTGAGAGACCCTTTGTTCCTGGTCCTCCACCTTCACGACGAGCGAGTGTGAAGTGCATGATGTTCTCATAGATATCAGCATCACCTGAAGTGATGAAGCGCTTTGTGCCGGTGATATGCCATGTTCCATCTGGTTGCTGCACAGCCTTGGTGCGACCTGCACCAACATCAGAACCTGCATCAGGTTCAGTCAACTGCATCGTTGCACCCCAGTGGCGATTGACCATGTGGCCTGCCATCTTCTTCTGCTCTTCTGTTCCGAGAGTGTATGCAACTTGTGCAAATGCATAACCAGATGCATAGATATGAATTGCAGGGTTTGAACCGAGAACCATCTCTGCAATTGCCCAACGAAGTGATGGAGGAATCTTTGTTCCACCAAGTTCAACTGGAGCATCGAGGCTCCACCATCCCTGATCAACAAATGCCTTATAGGACTTCTTAAAACTCTCTGGAAGTTTCACCTCACCAGTTGCTTTATCAAATGTTGTTCCGAGGCGATCGCCATCGACAAATGAGGCAGCGAGATCATTTTCAGTAATGCGCTTGATCTCTTCCAACATTCCCATCGCAGTGTCACGATCGAGGTCAGAGTAGAGAGAGTTTCCAAGGAGCTTCTCGCGACCGAGGAGGTCGAAGAGGCAGAATTCGATATCGCGGAGGTTTGCTGTGTAGTGGCTCATGGCGTAATAGTTCTACTGGTCAGTAACTTATGCAAGTGGTGGCGATGGCTAATTTTTCGCGCCTGCAGATATATGGTGGCGCCGTGCTACTCAGTGACCGCGATATCCGTGCCCAGATTAACGACAAGCGTGTGGGGGTTGAGCCTTTCGATGAGGCGATGATCCAGCCATCCTCGGTCGATGTCCGCCTCGATAAGTTCTTCCGCGTCTTTGAGAACCATAAATATGAGGTGATCGATCCCGCCCTCGAGCAGCCTGAGCTGACTCGCGAGATTATCGCCGAAGATGGTGAGGCCTTTATCTTGCACCCAGGTGAGTTTGTGCTCGCCTCCACCTATGAGGTCATCACACTCCCTGATGACATCGCAGGTCGCCTCGAAGGAAAGTCATCCCTCGGCCGCCTCGGACTCCTCACCCACTCCACTGCCGGATTTATCGATCCAGGCTTCTCGGGACATATCACTCTCGAACTCTCCAATGTGGCAAACCTTCCGGTGAAGTTATACCCAGGTATGAAGATAGGTCAGCTCTGCCTCATTAAACTCTCATCAGCTGCTGAGCACCCTTATGGATCTGCCCAGTATCTCAATCGTTACCAGGGACAACGTGGGCCTACCCCATCGCGCTCCTTTATGAACTTCCACCGCAGTACTATTAAGTAGAGTTCTGGGAATACAGCCCAGAGCAAAGGGGTTGTAATCATCATGGAAATCATTCTCATCGTTGGCGCTCTCGCGCTTATCGCTCTCTTCTTTATCGCTCAATACAACCGCCTCGTCCGCCTCAACATCACAGTTGATGAGGCCTGGGCGCAGATTGAGGTGCAGCTCAAGCGCCGCGCAGATCTCATCCCTAATCTCGTTGAGACTGTGAAGGGCTATGCAAAGCATGAGCAATCAACCTTCGATGCAGTTGTGGAGGCTCGCGCAAAATCAACAACAGCATCAACTGTTGGTGAAGTAGCAGCAGCAGATGGCGCGCTCACCAATGCGCTCCGTGGACTCCTTGCAGTTGCTGAGGCATATCCAGATCTCAAGGCATCAGCAAACTTCCTCTCACTTCAGGAAGAGCTTTCAACTACTGAGAATAAAGTCGCATTCTCACGCCAGTTCTATAACGACAATGTGCGCTCGCTCAATCAAGCGGTTGCAACTATCCCAACAAGTTTCTTTGCTGGTTTTGCAAAGGTGAGCGCCCGCGCCTTCTATGAGGTTGAAAATCCCGCAGATCGCAACGTCCCTAACGTTAAGTTCTAATTCATGGCTAGCAGCACCAACTTTCGCGACCTGCAATCGGCGAATAAGGGAAAGACATACTTTCTCTTAGCATCGATGGGTCTGCTCACCTGGCTTGTCGCTTATGCAGCGCTGACCTACTTCGGTGCCGGAACAACAACATTTGTCGTTCCGCTCGCTGTTGGTATCGCTCTCGTTGGTGTCTGGGGCTCTTATTACGGCTCAGATAAGTTAGTTCTCACCATGACTGGCGCAAAGGTCATCACACGAGATGATGCACCAGAGCTCTTTAACGTGATTGAAGAGGTTGTGATTGCATCAGGACTACCGATGCCAAAGGTTGCCATCGTTGAAGATTCAGCCCCCAACGCCTTTGCAACTGGACGCAATCCAGAACATGCTCTCATTGCATTCACAACTCGAATCCTTGAAATTATGGATCGCGATGAACTTCAAGGCGTTATCGCCCATGAGTTAAGCCATGTCGCCAACCGTGACACCCTCGTCTCTGCAGTTGCTGCAACGACAGCTGGCGCTATTGCAATTCTCTCTGACTTCCTCACACGGATGATGTGGTTTGGCGGCGGAAGAGATCGCAGAGATGGCAATTCAAACCCCATCGCACTTATTGTCTCGCTCGCAATTCTAATTCTGGCGCCACTTGCTGCGATGCTCCTTAAATCTGCGATATCACGCAAGCGTGAGTCACTCGCTGATGCGACTGCAGTTCAATTCACACGAAACCCAGCTGGTCTTCGTAAAGCACTGGAAGTTCTTGCCGCCGACTCCACAGTTGTTCGCCAGCAATCAAATGCTGTTGCCCATATCTGGATCGAGTCTCCACTGGATGGAAGATCCGTATCTAAGATGTTTGCCACCCACCCACCGATTGAAGAGCGAATTGCAACGCTTAAGGCGATGGAGTCTTTAGGGCCTACAAACTAATCTCTCTAGTGTGAGATCAGATTAGTTATCAACTGGAAAGAACAAGGTAAAGGTCGAGCCCTTTCCTAGCTCTGAAGTCACTGTTACAGAGCCGCCATGGGCCTTCATCACGGCGTCGACGATAGAGAGCCCTAAGCCGCTGCCTTCACCATCAACGCGAACACGTGATGGATCTGCACGGTAGAAGCGTTCAAAGATCTTCTTCTGATCTTCCTCACTAAGCCCTGGTCCATTATCTGCAACAGAGATACGAATTCCATCAGTATCGCGAGTAATAGAGACATCAATCTTTGTGCCTGCAGGTGTATGTGCACGAGCATTTGCAAGGAGATTTGCCACTACTTGATGGATGCGGGCTTCATCACCAAGTGCGAAAAGTTCCTCACTTGATTTTGTAAATGAGACGGGATGGTTAGGTCCGGCAGCGCGTGCTGATGCAACAGCAGAGTCAACAACTTCGGTGAGATCGACAGGTTTTGCCTCCATCTCACGTGCTTGGTCAAGGCGGGCAAGCAGGAGTAGGTCCTCAACAAGGGAACCCATTCTCTTTGACTCACCTTCAATACGACCTAGTAGTTCACGTGTTGGCTCTTCGCCTGTGACTGCTCCTTGACGATAGAGCTCTGAGAAGCCACGAATTGCAGTGAGTGGTGTGCGGAGCTCGTGTGAGGCATCTGCCACGAATCTACGAAGTTTATTTTCGGACTCAGTTCGCGCATCAAAAGATTGCTCGATGCGCCCAAGCATGGAGTTCAGTGATGTGACAAGCCTTCCCACTTCAGTATGGGGGTTGGCATCTGGCATGCGAGCAGAGAGATCTCCTGCCGCAATCTGCTCTGCAGTTACTTCAACATCCTCAAGTGGCCTCATACCAATCTTGATCACAATACGTGATGCGATTGCAACGAGTGCAAGCAGGGATGCTCCGATTAATAGGAAGAGAAAACCAAGTTGGCCCACAGTTCTATTGAGATCACCGAGTGATTGAGCGGCGACGATAGAACCTGCGTTATTTGGAAGCGCAACTGCTACTGCGCGAAAGCTCTCACCTTCTCCCTCAACAGTGAACGCTTCTCCTTGATGGATAGCAACCTCTGAGAGGTCGAAACGATCCAAATAATCAGCGATTCTCGCTGAGTTGAGGTCACCACCGAGGTTTCCTGTGACGAGGCCATTGGCATCGAGAACTGTGACCGAGAACGTTGTTGGAATGCGAGAAAGAGGTGCACCTGGACGTGGAAGGCCATCTCGTTCACGTCGATCATCATGACGACCAAAGTAATCATCTTGGTCTTCTGCAATTCCCGATTGAGCAACTCGAGGCAGTGTTGTCTCAGAGAGAGTGAGAAGTTGGCGATCTACCTGTCCAATGAGGTAATCCTCAAGGGCATGTTTTGCAACAAGGCTTGAGAGGATGAAACCTGCGGCAGTTAGCAATACAACGCCGAGGGTGAGTCGGCTTCGTAGTGACCAGGTGCGAAGGGGGCTCTTCATCTATTTACCGATTACTTTGTTTGCGCAATACGTAGTCGATATCCAACTCCGCGCACAGTGTGAATAAGGGCTGGTTCGTAGATATCTATCTTTTTGCGAAGATAGGAGATGTAAGTTTCAACAATTCCAGCATCTCCACCGAAGTCGTAATCCCAGACGTGATCGAGAATTTGAGCCTTTGATACGACCCGATCTGCGTTAATCATGAGATATCGCAGAAGAGTGAACTCTGTGGGGGAGAGCTCAATGAGATTGCCAGCTCTGCGTACCTCATGTGTTGCCTCATCAAGTTCCAGATCGGCAAATGAAATCTTCTCATCATCCATCGGCTGTTCCACAACGCCGATGCGACGAAGGAGTGCACGAAGGCGAGCAACTAACTCTTCCAAACTAAATGGCTTGGTCATGTAGTCATCGCCACCGATTGTGAGACCTTGGACCTTATCTTTCATCTCATCTTTTGCAGTAAGGAAGAGAACACCAATCTGATGGCCTTCATTGCGAATCTGTCGACAGACTTCAAAGCCATCAAGGTCAGGCAACATGACATCGAGAATCATTGCGTGAGGTTTAAACTCTTCAGCGATGGTGAGAGCTTGTGATCCACTTGCTGCGGTGCGGACATCGAATCCCACAAACTTCAACGATGTTGCGATGAGATCGCTGATACTTGATTCATCATCGACGACGAGGATCCGGTTTGCTGTGGGTGTGCTCATGGCTCAATGGTGGCCCCCAACCCTGAGACTTTGCTGAGAATGGAGCGAAGAATGGTGGGGAAGGGTATTTGAGCGTGGTAATTAGCCCCACCCCACAGGGAACCTTAGGAAGCGGGCTCAAACTTCCCAATTTCTGCCACCCAAGGCTTTTGGCGGTATTTACAGATCTGATTTACCACTAGGATAATTGCCTGGCCCGAGCTAATCGGGCATATGAGGCCATTTGAGGCCTTTTCGATATAGCCAATGGAGGCTCGATGAGCGAGAAGAAGCAGGGTTACGACGCCTCTTCCATCACCGTCCTCGAGGGCCTTGAGGCGGTCCGCAAGCGGCCAGGTATGTATATCGGATCTACCGGTGAGCGTGGCCTCCACCACCTCGTCTATGAGATCGTCGATAACGCAGTCGATGAAGCTCTCGCTGGCTACTGCACAGAGATCCAAGTGACTTTAATGAAGGATGGATCACTTCGCGTTGTCGATAACGGTCGTGGAATTCCAGTCGATATCCACCCAGTTGAGAAGAAGCCAGCTCTTGAAGTTGTTCTCACAGTTTTGCATGCAGGTGGAAAGTTTGGAGATGGTGGTTACTCCGTCTCTGGTGGACTCCATGGTGTTGGTTCATCTGTAGTGAATGCGCTCTCAACTGATCTCTCAGCGATGGTCAAGCGCGATGGATTTATCTGGACCCAGGAATACAAACTCGGTGTGCCAACTGCTCCAGTGAAGAAGGGTGAGGCAACTACTGAGACCGGAACAACAATTCAATTCTGGCCATCACCTGAAATCTTTGAAACCGTTGATTTCTCCTTCGAGGTTCTCTCTACTCGATTCCGCGAAATGGCATTTCTCAATAAGGGACTTATTTTGTCTCTTACCGATCTTCGCGAAGGACATGTGGATGAAAAGGGTGAGCAGTTATCTGTTCGCTACCAATATGCCGGTGGAATTACCGACTTCGTAAAGCACCTCAACTCGACTCGTGGCGAGCTTCATAAGTCAGTAATTGCCATTGAGGCAGAAGATACAAAGGCCCGCCTCTCACTTGAAGTATCGATGCAGTGGAACCAAGGTTTCTCTGAATCTGTCTACACCTTTGCAAATACCATCCACACCCACGAAGGTGGAACCCATGAAGAAGGTTTCCGCACAGCGCTCACCTCTGTGGTGAATAAGTTTGCCGAAGAGCAAGGTTTGATTCGCAAGAAGGAAGATCGCCTCACCGGTGATGATGTCCGCGAAGGTCTGACTGCAATCGTCTCTATCAAATTAGGTGAACCACAATTTGAAGGACAGACAAAGACAAAGCTTGGTAACACTGAGGCGAAATCTTTCACACAGAAGATTGTTAATGAACAACTCACCGCTTGGTTTGAACAGAACCCACAAGAGGGTAAAGACATTATTCGTAAGTCGATTGATGCAGCTTCTGCACGCGTGGCAGCTCGAAAAGCACGTGATTTAGCGCGTAATCGCAAGGGTCTGCTCGAAGGTCGCGGCATGCCAGGAAAGCTCGCTGATTGCCAGTGGACAGATCCAGCAAAGTGCGAGCTCTATATCGTTGAGGGAGATTCAGCAGGTGGTTCGACCAAGGGTGGTCGTGATTCACGTAATCAAGCTGTGCTTCCAATCCGCGGAAAGATTCTTAATGTGGAGAAAGCGCGTATTGATCGCGTATTGCAGAACAATGAGGTCCAAGCGCTTATTACTGCACTCGGTACGGGTGTTCATGATGACTTTGATATTGAGAAGCTTCGCTATCACAAGATTATCTTGATGGCAGATGCTGACGTTGATGGTCAGCATATCCGCACCCTCCTACTGACTCTCCTCTTCCGCTTTATGCGTCCACTCCTTGAGAATGGTTTTGTCTATCTCGCGCAACCACCTCTCTATAAGTTGAAGTGGGCTGGCAAGGATGAGGTGCAGTACGCATTTAGCGATCGCGAACGCGATGCGATGATTAAAGATGGAATCGATGCTGGAAAGCGCCTTCCAAAAGATGACGGTATTCAGCGCTTTAAGGGTCTTGGTGAGATGCCAGCGAAAGAGTTGTGGGATACAACGATGGATCCAGATCACCGCGTTCTCATCCAAGTCACATTGGAAGATGCAGCAGCGGCAGATGATCTCTTCTCTGTTTTGATGGGTGAAGATGTTGAGCAGCGACGCGCATTTATTCAGCGCAACGCTAAGGATGTTAGGTTCTTGGATATCTAATGAGCGATGAGAAGATAACTGCACCTGACTCAAGCGGAGCAACTTATGACCGCGTTGAGACTGTTGACCTCCAAGTGGAGATGGCGCGAAGCTACCTCGACTATGCGATGTCAGTTATTGTGGGACGAGCACTTCCTGATGTGCGCGATGGTTTAAAGCCAGTTCATCGCCGCGTTCTCTATGCGATGTTCGATGCCGGATATCGCCCAGATAAGGGGTACTACAAGTCCTCTCGTATCGTCGGTGATGTGATGGGTAATTACCACCCACATGGCGATACAGCTATCTATGACTCTGTCGTTCGCTTAGCTCAGCCATGGTCTCTTCGCTATCCATTGGTAGATGGCAACGGTAACTTCGGCTCTCCAGGTAACGATCCCGCTGCTGCGATGCGTTATACCGAGGCCCGCCTTGCTCCACTTGCGATGGAGATGATGCGCGATATCGATGAAGATACCGTCGACTTCTCACCTAACTACGATGGCCGCTCACAAGAGCCAGATGTATTGCCATCTCGTTTTCCAAATCTTCTCGTCAACGGCTCTGCCGGTATTGCTGTGGGTATGGCGACCAATATTCCGCCACATAACCTACGTGAAATCGGCGAAGCAGTTATCTACACCCTTGAACATCCTGATCAACCAACCGATGAGCTCCTGTCACATCTACTCACAGTTGTGAAGGGCCCAGATTTCCCAACGAAGGCTCTCATTGTCGGCCGCGGTGGAATTGAAGATGCCTACCGCACCGGTCGCGGCTCGATCACGATGCGCGCAGTTGTGAATGTGGAAGAGATCAATAAGCGCACCTGCCTTGTTGTGACAGAGCTTCCATACCAAGTAAACCCAGATAACTTGGCGCTAAAGATTGCTGAGCTTGTGAAAGATGGCAAGATCAAGGGAATTGCCGATGTGCGCGATGAGGGTAATGAGCGTCTAGGTCAGCGCCTTGTCATTGTCTTGCAGACCTCTGCTATTCCAAAGGTTGTGCTCAATAACCTTTATAAGCAGACTCAACTTCAGGACACATTCGGTGCCAATATGTTGGCACTTGTCGATGGAGTTCCTCGCACACTTCGACTCGATGAGTTCATCAAGTACTACATCGAACATCAGATTGAAGTCATCGTCCGTCGCACCAAGTTCCGACTTGTTGAGAAGGAGAAGCGCGCTCATATCTTGAAGGGCTACCTCAAGGCACTCGATGCCCTCGATGCGGTAATCGCTCTCATTCGCGCCTCTAAGACGCCGGAGGAAGCTCGCACTGGATTGATGAAGCTCCTTGATGTTGATGAAGTTCAAGCTAATGCAATCCTGGATATGCAGCTGCGCCGTATTGCAGCCCTTGAGCGCCAGAAGATCAATGATGAATATGAAGGATTAATGGCCGACATTATTGAGCTCAATGCGATCTTGGCATCTGAGGCTAAGCAGCGTGAAATTGTGAAGACAGAGCTTTCAGAATTGGTTGCAAAGTATGGCGATGATCGCCGCACTCAACTTGTTGCATCTGAAGGTGATTTCTCAGCAGAAGATCTCATTCCGGATTCTGATGTTGTTGTGACAATTACTCGAGGTGGCTACTCCAAGCGCACTGCGGCAGATCTGTACAAGTCACAGCGTCGCGGTGGCCGTGGCGTGAAGGGGGCATCACTAAAGCAGGATGATGTAGTCGATCATTTCTTCGTTGCCTCAACCCACGACTGGTTGTTGTTCTTCACCAACCAAGGTCGCGTCTATCGCGCAAAGGTTCACGAACTTCCTGATGCAGGCCGTGATGCTCGTGGTCAGCATGTTGCAAACCTTCTTGCCTTCAAACCGGAAGAGACAATTGCACAGGTTCTCTCATTTAAGGATTACAACGCAGCACCATTCTTGATTCTTGCAACAAAGGGAGGTCTGATTAAGAAGACCCCTCTCGTTGAATACGATTCACCGCGCACCGGTGGCCTTATCGCAATCAATCTTAAGCCTGGTGATGAAGTTGTCTCAGCAACGCTTGCTGCCGATGGTGATGAGATTCTCCTCGTATCAAAGAAGGCGATGTCTGTTCGCTTTGTCTGTGACGATGAATCACTTCGCTCCATGGGCCGCTCCACATCAGGCGTGATTGGTATGAAGTTCCGCGAAGGCGATGAACTTCTCACCATGTCACGAGTCGATGGCGAGAATTCATTTGTCTTCACCGCAACAGATGGTGGCTATGGAAAGAAGACTCCGATTGAGGAGTATCGCCTCCAGGGACGTGGTGGTATCGGAATTAAGGCGGCGAAGATCGATGAGGGCTCACGCGGCTCTCTCGTCTCTGCCCTGGTATTGGTAGATAGCGATGAGATTCTCGCCATCACCAGCGCAGGAACTGTGATGCGCACCCAAGCTTCTGAGATCCGCCAGACCGGCCGTGACTCGATGGGCGTTCGCCTCGTCAATCTCGATGAAGGCGCCACCCTCTTGACCGTCACCCGCAGCCGGGAAGATGAGATTTCGGAAGAAAAGTAGTACTGTCTGCGCCTGTAGCAATAGGCCCAATCCAGAAATGGAATTGGGGCGTTTTGGCTACTTGGTGAAAATCAAGTAATCTACGCATTCTGCAAATGAACGAAAGTTTATCTGCGGGCCTATAGCTCAGCCCGGTTAGAGCGCTTCCCTGATAAGGAAGAGGTCGATGGTTCAAGTCCATCTAGGCCCACCCCGCACTAACAACGGGGACCTA
>JACCDS012402953.1_pt1 | contig 16947 bp, 7 predicted proteins | sample 7446441 | NCBI WGS metagenome assembly JACCDS01 (sample SAMN15323445, study PRJNA562643) | freshwater metagenome | isolation source: river surface water | place: USA:Blue River Watershed | collected 2017-08-17
GGCGCCGCCTTTGGTTTTGGCCAAGGCCAGGTCTTGCATCAACAGGATGCCAACAGCCACGCAAGCGGCCAGGAGATGGGCATACACAATCAGGGTTTTAAACATAGTTGTCCGCGCCTTTGTTGTTTTCTTTAATCAAAGTATATTTACCGATAAATGATTGCGCTAACATTTTTAAATCGTGACATATTCGATATATCCTCCCTTGGATTATCGAAACAGAATCATGACGCCAATGTTTGCAACAATTATTTGTAACTTGATGGTGAAGCTAATTAGTGTGTTTTCTACTGGAAAAATCACTTTTTTCTTTGGTAATTACTTTTTTGCCAGCAATGAAAAACATTGTTTTTTTGAATTAAGGTTTGAACATTCAGTAAACGAATTGCCGGTTGAATTCACACTTATATTTATTGGAACCAAAGTTAACGCAGATTGGTAGCGCGATCAAATAAAGATGCACAAGTATACAAGTAAAAAAATGGATATATTTCAAAAAATACGTGAAATGGATGCTGATCCAGGTGTGTTTAAATTTACAGGTAAAAAAATGGTTTTAACCATGGCAGTTGACCTGTCGGAGTTAAATATTCCAGAGGGTTATTTATTAGCGCAGAAACCAATATCTGTAATGGATTTACCAAGACCTCAAGTCGCGTTCCATTCAAGCCGTTTCAGCTTGTTTTGCTGCTCATTTGTATGACAGAAGCCTCCCTAGCGTTATTAATAATGCCCGCAATAACTATACCTGTTTGCCAAACTACCGCCGGTGCTCCGTTATTGGTGACGGGCAACCCCGCGCAATTACCTGAGTTGCAGTCGCTGGTTACCTTCTAGCACACAGTAACTTGCCCTAATTCGAGATCGAGTTCCCTACGCTAGAAACTACCCAATATCTGTTTGATATGGAGCTGCTGCTTGGTACAGGGCTGTTAGTCGTGGTAAAGCTTGAGGAGCTTCTGCCCGAGCTACTTGCAGTCGAGCTGGGTGGTTTAGATGTCGCGACTACACTTAATGACATGGGCTGGCTGTTATAAGTCGAACGTTAAATGCAGCTCTTATTGTTCTCATAACCTCAACCGCTTTGCGTGCACAGGCTGTTGCATCGCGACCACCCGCTAACCAAATAACAAAAGGGGCTTTGAAACGGCGAGCTGAGGGGGAGGTTCGCAGCAGGAGATACCTTGAAGGTTGGGGCCTTGTCGGTGCTTAAATAAAAGGTATTGCCGGATCATGCGTAGAGCTTAGGTCGGTCTGAGCGATCTACTTCTACAATTGAACCTGCAGGTAAACAAGAAATTACAATCCATGTGCTTCCAAACGCCGTTGACACAAAAGCTGCTGTTGTATCACCCAGCGCCCAAACAATGTTGCGTCCATCGTCGGATGAGGCGGCGTTGCCACCAGACATTGCGCCTGTAGCTGCCTTGTCATCAGTTACTCCCTGCTAACGTGGAAAGCGTTGTACCTCCGGTGCCCTGCGCGGTTAGATTCTCACTACCTTAAACATAGTGGCACCAATGCCATACATGAGGTGGTTGGAGTTGTATGTGGAGGCAATTTCAACGGGCTCGTTCATCCGCCCCAGTTTGCCGGTAGGTGCTGCCGGGTTATTTGAGCATGTAACGCCGAAATTAAGCCAAGGCACCTCAGATATGTCCAAAGTATAGCGTTGGGTTTTACTCCGGTAACCAGCCCAATCCCAAATACGAGTCCAGGTTGCGCCTCCATCAGTGATGCAGAAGAAAATGGCGTCTGGCCACCAGAAAGCCTGTGTGACAACCATCAGGGTTTTCGGTTTTTTTCGATAGATCGTCAAACTGTTATAACCGAAATAAAGGTCTGAACCACTGGAATGGCGCCGTTGTTTGGGGGCTAGTTATTGGTATGCATGCCAGTGGCGGCATAGAGTCGGTTAGTGTCAACTGAATTGGTCGATATTCTGGGGGCGCCGTTCCAGCTCCAGTTATCCCAGCCAACCCAATCGAGCAACGGAGTTCATTTCTTATTGGTTTTGTCCCAACGATAGGCACTGCCTATGCCTGTACGTCCATAAATCAAATTTGGCTCTTTCTGGTTAAATAGGGTGCGGGGCACAAAACCTCCGTCATCCATACGAACACTGTTCCAGTTATAGGTTTCAGTGCGGGCAGCAAGGTGGACGGTGGCGATTAATGCACCACCTAAAGGGCTGGCAATAGCTAGGCTAAGAAATCAGCGTAGATTTAAGGTAATTCTTCGCTATTTAAATCGACTTTAAGTAATTTAACAATTCAAAAAATTTTCAAATTTCTAAAAATAAAATCGAAGGTTTTTTTGATTTTTGTTATTCGGAAGGCTGTTTTTGGGATGGCTAAAAGCGTTAAAAATGCCTCAAAACAAAGATTTTTTAGGTTTTAAATAAATGATGGGGGCAAAGGTAAGACGACTTCTTTTAAAAATAATTTTTCTTTAAAGCTAATATTTTTTTGTTTGGTCGATGTGGTGCACAACAAAAGTCTGCGTCTTTGATATTGAGTGGTTGTTCCTGCGAAGTCTAAGGAGTGCAACTAAAGCGAATCGGACTTTAATTTTCAAATATAACGGAAATTTCATTTGCGGGTGAGTGATATTTATCACATAAATTCAGTGTTTGTGGAAAAATCAGACAATTTTAATATAAGGGGTTGCCAATTCCGAATATTTGCAATACTTTTGGCGAATTGAATTGACAGCGCTGTTTTGCATCTCGACCTGTTGTTTTTATATATTAAAAAATCATCAGTAAAAGCTAATAAGTATAAAAAGATTCAAGTGTTCCAAGCGCTGTCCTGCCAATGATGTCTCTATTAACCCTGTCTGTTTGTTTCATTAGCCTGAAGAAGTTAAAAATTTGTTGTAAATGCCATGAGGCATAGCGTGGCGCTTAAATGATAGCGCTGCCAAGCTGTAAGTTTTCTTCATGTGTACAAGTGTGCAGTGAGATATTTTTCGCAGAATGGAATTGCTGAATAGTAGGATAATAACGTTAATGTTTTTGTGTTTCCCTTCAGCATTCCTCACTAGAAATATATGCAGTTTTGACGATTTATGGTGTTTTTACCGTTCGTTTTCAATGAGCGGTAATGGTCACTTCATAGGTCGGTTGGTGTTGTTTCAACACCTTCATTTCAAATAAAGATTCAAACGATACTAACAATAATAACCGCGAGAAATTGTTAAAAGATTAAGGTAGCGCTAACAAGCCTTTATCTTTCAGCCCCGATGGAATGAACAACCACAGCCGTTTTGTGGTGCCTTGCAGGAAGTAAGGAACATAAGCGCCTGTAGTAGAAGGCGCCGAATAATAACGAGAGCTTACAGCTCTACTCACTGGAATCCAGGAGAACTTCAATGATGACTCCAACAAGAAAAACCTTAGGTCTGGCGATTGCGCTGGGTCTTGGTTTGTCGGCAGCTGGCCAAAGTGCTAATGCTGCTTGTACTTACAAAATTAGCAATGAGTGGTCTACCGGTCTGACCGGAGAAATTATTGTTACTAACAGCGGTAGCTCAGCGGTAAACGGGTGGTCCGTGGGTTGGCAATATACTACCAATCGCCTGACCGGCTCATGGAATGCACAGGTTAGCGGCAGCAACCCTTACACTGCATCCAACGTGAGCTGGAACGGCACCCTGCAACCCGGTGGCAGTGCGACATTTGGCTTTCAAGTTGATAAGCGCGGCGGTTCTGCCGAAATGCCAACTCTGACTGGCAGTATCTGCTCTGGTACTCCACCAGTAACTACCAGTTCCTCTGCACCTTCAAGCATTGCTGTGACCAGCACCTCACGTTCAAGTAGCAGCACTCCAATAGTGTCAGGTGAGCAGTGTAATTGGTACGGCTCCTTGCAACCTCTATGTGCTACTACCCAAAGCGGTTGGGGCTATGAAAATGGCAAGAGCTGTGTGTCTCGCACAACCTGTGCTGCACAACCAGCACCCTATGGTGTAGTTGGAACAACCAGTTCTGTTCCTCGTAGTTCAAGCGTACCTGCTACTTCAAGCTCCCGCCCAAGTAGTTCCAGCACGCCAGCAACTTCCAGCTCGCGTCCGAGTAGTTCGAGCGTGATTTCAACGTCTACCTCTCGTAGCTCAAGCAGCGTGTCTTGCTCGGAAGGCAATAATCCATCTTGTTACACCAGTTCATCTCGTCCGAGCAGCTCAAGTGTTCCGGCGACCTCCAGCAGCGTTGTTGCAACCTCAACATCGCGTAGCTCAAGCAGCGTGGCCACGACATCACGTTCAAGCTCAAGTGTTCCTGTTGGTCCTCGTTTGGATAACCCATTTGTTGGTGCTAACTGGTACGTAGATCCAATTTGGTCAGCCAAAGCGCAAGCTGAAACTGGCGGTTCAAAAGTTTCTGGTTACAACACTGCTGTGTGGATGGACCGTATCGGAGCTATTGAGCCAACTGATGGTTCTTACGGATTGCGTGATCACCTGAATGCTGCGCTCGCGCAAAACGCTAACGTAATTCAAGTTGTTGTTTACGACCTGCCCAACCGCGATTGTAAAGCGCTCGCGTCTAATGGCGAGTTGAAGCAAGGTGTTGAAGGTTCAACTCGCTATCGCACTGAGTACGTTGACAAGATCGTGTCAATTTTCTCGGATCCTAAATATGCAAGCCTGCGCATCATTGCGATCATTGAACCAGATTCATTACCAAATCTGGTAACTAACCTGAACGATCCTGATTGCCAGGCGGCAACTGATCCAACCTACGGTTACATTGCCAACACTCGTTATACGCTGAGCAAGTTGTATCCGTTGACCAACGTTTACTCCTACGTAGATATCGGTCACTCAGGCTGGTTGGGTTGGGATGACAACTTCGGTAAAGCAGTGACTTTGATTGGCGATGCAATCAAAGGTGCTACCGGTGGTGTTAACTCAGTGGCTGGTTTTGTATCTAACACTGCAGGTTATACCCCACTGTACGAACCATTCCTGGATTCACTGGCTAACAGCGCGTTCCCAGGTAGCGGTGGCGGTACTCAAACCCGTCAGGCAACTTTCTTTGAATGGAACCCTTACTTCAGCGAAGTGGCCTTCGTTCAAGCATGGCGTACTCGCATGATTGCTGCTGGCTTCCCTGCAACAATCGGTATGTTGGTAGATACCTCACGTAATGGTTGGGGTGGTCCGAACCGTCCAACTGCTGCTTCAACCAGCACTGTATTGGATACCTTCGTAGACCAATCTCGTGTTGATAAGCGTACCCATCGCGGTAACTGGTGCAACCAGAAAGGTGGTATCGGTGAGCGCCCACAAGCGACCCCAGCACCAGGTATCGATGCTTATGTGTGGGTGAAACCACCAGGTGAGTCAGATGGCGCTGCGTCTTTGGAATTGTCTTTCGATCCACAAGATCCAGCTAAAGGCTTTGACCGTATGTGTGACCCAACTTACACCTATAGCGCAGGCAATAGCACTGTGGCAACCGGTGCGTTGGCAAATGCTCCTGTAGCAGGTCGCTGGTTCAAAGAAGGCTTCACTGTACTGGTGAACAACGCTTATCCAGCATTGCAATAAATGCGTCGAGTGAGAGTGAGCCCAGGACAGGCATTTGGAGAGATGCCTTGGTCACGGACGACTACTTTGTGAAATGAAGTCAGATAGAAAAACTTTTCACGCTCACACTTTTTATCTGATTTCGCGTGTTACCCCTGAAACAACTGTGACTTTTCCGGCCTTCACCTTGTGATGGCCGGATTTTTGTTTTATGGGATCTTGAAATTAGTGGTCGAAATTTTTTTATAGGAAATATTTTTCTTACAAGTGATTCCTACAAAAAAATTTTTGAAATAAAAATGCTTTTTTATCTAGGTCAGCACACAGGAGCTCATTTGATTCAAGGACATGAGTCATCCATAACAAATAAAAAATTTTTCATTAACTATCAGGAGACTATGACCATGCAGTCTGCGTTTTTTAGAAAAACGCTGGGAGTTGCAGTCGTTGCTTGTGGCGGAATTTGGGCACAGCAATCACTCGCGCAATCAGCGAATTGTAGTTACAGCATTAGCAATGAATGGAGTACCGGCGCCACCGCCGCTATTACAATTACCAATACCAGCACCACCGCAATTAATGGCTGGACAGTGGGATGGCAATATGCAACCAATCGACTGTCAGGATCCTGGAATGCGAACGTTTCTGGTAACAATCCTTACACGGCTAGCAACTTGAGTTGGAATGGCAGTATTCCGCCAGGTCAAAGCGTGCAATTCGGGTTTCAGGTGGACAAGCGTGGTGGCAGCGCTGAACGCCCGACCATTACCGGCAGTATTTGCGGTGGTGCGAGGTCCTCTGCACCAAGTTCAGCACCGAGTTCAGTAGCAGTGAGTAGTGTGAGAAGTTCATCTAGCATTGCTATAAGTAGTAGCCTAAGGAGTTCAATTGCATCCAGTGCGATTAGCGGGCAGCAATGTAATTGGTATGGAACTATTTATCCTCTGTGTGTGAGCACCCAAAATGGTTGGGGCTATGAAAACAACAAAAGTTGTATTTCACGGACTACTTGCGCCTCACAGCCTGCACCTTGGGGAATTGTTGGCGGCAGTAGCTCGCAGATTGCTCTATCAAGTAGCAGCCGTTCAAGTTCTTCAGCGATGCTATCGTCTGTTGGTTCTTCTTCATTAGCTCCGTCTTCCTCTTCCGCGCCTTCTTCAGTGGCACCTTCATCCAGTTCTTCTGTGGCGTCTTCTGTGGTTGTTTCAAGCTCCTCTGTGGCGTCCTCTGTAGTTGCGTCCAGCTCTTCGGTGGTGACATCAAGCAGCTTGGGTACTTCTAGCTCGGTAAGTTCATCGATCGCAAATAATATTGCAGTCAATGGCGATGTAGAAAGTGGTACCACAAATTGGGGTACCCGCGGCGCGGCGACTATCGTTCAAAGTACGGCGGATCGTTATGCGGGCAACGCAAGTTTGTTTGTCAGCGGCAGAACGGCCTATTGGAATGGTGCAACGTTTAGCGTAAAAGCTTTAACCGCAGGTAACTCCTATGAAGTTGCCGCTTGGGTTAAGTTGGCTCCGGGAGAATTGCCGGAAACCATCAAACTCACTGGTAAATTGGTTGATGATGCGGATACCGCGACTTACAACGAATACACTGAAATTGCCAGTGCGCAAGTCAGTGCGAATGGTTGGACTTTACTGCGCGGTACCTATACGCCAAGTGGAGCGACGCCATTTGAAAGCTTTATCGTTGAATCGGTTGATGGATCAGTTAATGTCAGCTTCTTCGTTGACAATTTCTCTGTGGCAGGCGATGTAAGTGAGCCACCACCAGTGCCTGTTGGCAGCGGACTTTCCAGTCTGGTTAATTTCCCGATTGGTGTTGCAGTTGCTGCGGGAAGTGGTGCTGCAGATATCTTCACCAATACTGCGCGTCAAAATATTGTGCGTGAAGAATTCAGCCAAATCGTTGCTGAAAATATTATGAAAATGAGCTACATGTACTCCGGTGGCAATTTCTCATTCACCAACGCAGATCGTCTGGCAAATTGGGCTGCAAGCAATGGCAAATCGTTGCATGGTCATGCGTTGGTTTGGCACCCGAGCTATCAGCTGCCAACCTGGGCTACTGATACCAATGCCAACTTCCGTACTGACTTCGCACGTCACATTGATACCGTTGCCGCGCATTTTGCGGGCAAGGTAAAAAGCTGGGATGTGGTAAACGAAGCATTGTTTGATGCAGCGGATGACGACGGTCGCGGCTCCGCGAACGGCTATCGTCAATCGGTCTTCTATCGTCAATATGCTGGCCCGTCATACATCGATGAAGCCTTCCGTCGCGCGCGCGCTGCGGATCCTACGGCGGAGTTGTATTACAACGATTTCAACACTGAAGAAAACGGAACCAAAACCACTGCATTAGTAAATTTGGTGCAACGCTTGTTAACTAATGGCGCACCTATTGATGGTGTTGGTTTCCAAATGCACGTGATGAATGACTATCCGTCGATTGCCAACATTCGTGCATCATTGCAGAAAATTGTTGATCTGAGTCCAACGCTCAAAATCAAAATTTCTGAATTGGATGTGCGTATTAACAACCCATACGATGGCAACACTAATAACGATTTTAAGAATCGCAGTGACTGTGCAATTTCATGTACGGGCCTTGATCGTCAAAAAGCGCGCTACAAAGAAATCATTCAGGCTTACTTGGATATAGTTCCACCCGCACGTCGTGGTGGTGTTGTGGTTTGGGGGATTGCAGATCCGGACAGTTGGTTCTATACCAATCAAAATTTGCCGGATTGGCCGCTGATGTTTAACGACAGCTTGCAGAAAAAACCTGCGTACCAAGGCGTTGCAGAAGCTCTGGCGACAGTACCGCGCGCCAGTTCGAGTGCGGCAACCTCTAGCTCGCGTCCAAGTAGTACCAGTGCAACTAGTTCTTCAAGGTCGTCTCCACCGAGTTCAAACAGTTTCAACTCAACCTGTTCTACCGGATTTAACCCATCATGCGCGAGCATGCCTGCGACCTCAAGCAGCCTGGCGATGACCTCCAGCTCGCGCAGTTCAAACAGTGCGGTGATTAGCTCGAGCTCGCGCTCAAGTGTTGCTGTAACCCCTGGCGTGCGTTTGGATAACCCATTTGTTGACGCGCGCTGGTACGTTGATCCAATCTGGTCGGCAAAAGCACAAGCTGAAACCGGTGGTTCAAAAGTGTCTGGTTACAACACCGCTGTGTGGATGGACCGCATAGGCGCAATAGAGCCAACCGATGGCAGCTGGGGGCTGCGCGATCACCTCGATGCAGCGCTTGCGCAAAACGCAAACGTTATTCAGGTAGTGGTTTATGACTTGCCAAACCGCGACTGTAAAGCGCTGGCGTCTAACGGTGAATTGAAGCAAGGCGTTGAAGGTTCGACTCGCTATCGCACTGAATACGTCGACAAACTTGTTTCAATCTTCTCTGATGCGAAATATGCAAGCCTGCGTATTATCGCAATCATCGAACCGGATTCGCTGCCAAACCTGGTTACCAATCTGAGCACGCCAGCCTGTCAGGAAGCAGCTGATACAACCTACGGTTACATTGCTAACACCCGTTACACCCTGAGCAAGTTGTACCCGTTGACCAACGTTTACTCCTACGTAGATATAGGCCACTCAGGCTGGTTGGGTTGGACCGACAACTTCGGCAAGGCGGTTACGCTGATTGCTGACGCCATCAAAGGTTCAACTGGTGGTGTTAACTCGATTGCTGGTTTTGTTTCCAATACCTCTGGCTACACTCCCTTATACGAACCCTTCCTGGATTCACTGGCTAACAGCGCATTCCCGGGCAGCGGTGGCGGCACTCAAACCCGTCAAGCCAAGTTCTATGAGTGGAACCCCCAGTTCAGTGAAGTTGCCTTCGTACAAGCATGGCGCACAGCAATGATTGCCGCTGGTTTCCCATCTTCAATCGGTATGTTGGTAGACACCTCACGCAATGGTTGGGGCGGTGCTAATCGTCCAACGGCGCAGTCAACCAGCACCGTGTTGGATACCTTTGTTGATCAATCGCGTATTGACCGTCGTGCTCATCGCGGCAACTGGTGTAACCAACCCGGCGGTGTAGGCGAGCGTCCTCAAGCGGCGCCAGCAGTGGGTATAGATGCATATGTGTGGGTTAAACCACCAGGCGAGTCTGATGGTGCGGCATCGAAAGAATTATCTTTCGATCCATTAGATCCAGCAAAAGGCTTTGACCGTATGTGTGATCCGACTTATACCAATGCGGCTGGCACCACTACGGGTGCGATGGCGAACGCGCCAGTAGCTGGTCGTTGGTTCAAAGAAGGTTTCCAAGTGTTGATTAATAACGCTTATCCGCCTTTGCAATAATTCGACACCGAGGTGTTGAATAAAAAAACTCCCGGCCTAAAAACTGGGAGTTTTTTATTGATGAGTTCGAAAAATCTGTGTGAGCCCGGCCTCTGCGTGATGCTATCAACACGCGAATCTTTTTAAAAATTAAATATTTTGTGCGTAAGAATGCGGTTTTTTTTATTGAAAAGTGAGATTCTTGCGCAACGGTAAAAATATTTATAGGTTAACGTTTGTTTCCTAATAAAAATAACAGTTCGATTGTTTTAAATTTGAATTTTTTTGCTCCATTTGTTTTCAATAATAAAAAATATCGTATCCGGTCACTACAAACATCCTAATCCAGCTCCCCGGAGAAACTCTATGAAACTTCCGAAACTCAATCGTTTCAGGATGGCTTTCTGCTTGAGTGTTTTTGCTTCTGTTGCAACTCAACAGGCGATGGCACAAACCGCCAGTTGTATCTACTCGGTCGCTAATGAGTGGAACACTGGTTTAACAGGCAGCATCACAATTACTAATATCAGCAATACGGCCATTAATGGTTGGTCAGTGAATTGGCAATACACCACCAATCGCATTAGTAGCAGTTGGAACGCAAACCTGACTGGTGCAAATCCTTATACAGCCACTAATATTTCCTGGAACGGTACAATCCAGCCGGGGCAGTCGGCAAATTTTGGCTTTCAAGTTAATAAGAATGGTGGTGTTGCAGAAAAACCGCAGGTGACTGGCAGTATTTGTAGTGGCGTGGTGGTAAATAGTTCAGTTGCAGCCAGTTCAGTGGCACCGTCAAGCGTAGCGCCTTCTAGCATTGCAATTTCCAGTACAGCTCTATCAAGCATCGCTGCCAGCAGTACAGTCGCGACGAGTAAAAGCAGCTCAGTAGTGGCGAGCAGTATGTCCAGTGCAGTTAATGCAATCAACCTTGCGCTCGCAGCAACTGCGTCGACTTCTTATGTTTCATCCTGGGAAACATTGGCGGCAGTGAATGATAATTCGCAGCCAGCAAGCTCTAACGATAAATCCAAAGGAGCCTACGGCAACTGGAATAACCCTAACTCCTACCAGTGGGTGGAATACCAATGGGCTAATCCAGTGACTATTTCTTCAACAGAAATATATTGGTTTGATGATGCCGGCGGTGTGCTCACACCAACCGATGCGGTGCTGGAATATTTTAACGGCTCCAACTGGGTGGCGATTGGCAATTTGCCTTTGGTGATTAATCGTTTTAATACACTGGCAGTGCCGAATGTAACCACTAATCGCGTGCGTGTACGTATGCTCAACACGCAGCAATCCACCGGTATTTTGGAATGGCGGGTATTGGGTGTGAATCAAACCGGGGCGCTTTCCAGTCAGTCCTCCAGCAAAAATTCTATTGCGAGCAGCTCGTTACTATCAACCAGCTCGTTAACTTCGAGTAGCCGCTCATCAACCATTAGCTCTGTAGTATCGAGTTCTCGCTCATCAATTGCTTCTTCGGTTGTATCTTCTTCAGTGCTGAACAGTTCTGTGCGCAGTTCTTCCAGTTCCAGTGTTGCGCCCCAAGCGTGCGTTACGCCCAAGGCCGATAACGTTTGGGCAGGTTCAAGTTGTTCTACACCACCGGTAAATAATTGCGTAGCGGGCAATTGGGTTGCGCCAAAAGATGGTGGTGAAAACGGCGCGCCTTTGCGTTTGGAATCGGAACACTTTGCGGTTTATTGGAAAGACGGAACCAATATCACCACTGCAAATGCGCAAGCCGCATTGACCACATTGGAAGGTATTTGGGATTCGTATTTCGGTGCGCCGATTTATTTCCCGCAGCCTTATTGCACGTCATCAACCAAATACAAAGCGGCGGTGCATTTTGATAATGAATTCCCGCTCTGGGGTGGCGGCTGGTCGCGCAATGGAATTAATTACATGGGCATGTGGATTGGACCGGGCGCTGCAAATGACCCCTGGGGTTTAGCGCACGAATTTATGCACGGTGTGCAATCTACTACGCAAGGTTTTGGTGATTGCGGTGGGGCTGGTTGCTGGATTTATGAATCTCACGCTAACTGGATGCCACATCAATTATTCAACACCAATGTGCACTGTTCGGAAATGCTGCCCAACATGCCGCACTTGTATTACGGCAATACCCGCGATCGCTACTGTAACTGGCAATTCTTTGAATTCGTAAAAGATAAATACTGTCACAGTGCGGTAAATAATATGTGGGCTTACAACGCGCCCGCAGGTCAGCGCGACCCCTGGCAAAAATTAATGCTCAGCCAAAACTGGAACATCGAACAATTAAATGATCGCTTTGGTGAGTGGGCAATGCACAACGTGACCTGGGATTATAAAGATCCGGATGGTGCAGATCAGGGCGCCGTGTATCGCCAGAATTATGGCAATTTAAATGCGGATGCCGGCAGTTACACCGCGCGTCGTTTGCGTTTAACACAGCTTGAATCTTTGGATACCAATTTTGCGCAGAATCGCCGTTTTGTATCGCCATATTATTGGGCTCCGCAGCGTTGGGGTTACAACGTTGTGCAATTATTCCCGGAGGCAGGTGCAACAACGATTACGGTGAAATTCCGCGGTGTTGTGCAAAGCGGCGCAAATTCCGGTTGGCGTTGGGGGCTGGTATCTACCAACAGCAGTATGACGCAATCGCGCTACACCGAATTGCAACGTGGCACTGATGGTGAAATTTCACTGTGTTTGACTCCCGGCGAAAATGTATTTTTGGTTGTCACTGCAACACCGACTGCCTACCAAAAAATTACCTGGGATAATCCCGGCGATGGCAAAGCTTATCCGTCAATTTATCGCTACCCCTATATGGTGGAAGTGCAGGGCGCCTGGCCGCAAGGCTTTAAAAATGGTGCGCGTGATGCCTGCCCGAGTGGAACTGTTCGCCACAGTAATGGCGGCGGTTGTGCGCCGAGCGGAACTCCATCCACTGTCTATGTTGGTCCCTATGCAAAAATCCTGGGTGGCAGCGTGACGGGCAGTGCGCGTATTGATAACCAGGCAACGGTGATAAATGGCACAGTCTCGGGCGGCACTGTTGGTGCACTGAGCTTGATTGGTGTGGCTAGCCATCCGCATCACGGCGCGAGCAATTTCAATGTGAGCGGATCTGCAAAAGTGCTGGGGACTTTCTATCCATTGGGATGGTTTGGCAATAACCAGACTGCCTCGGGTACTGCAACCCTGATGGGGGATCTGGAATTTGTATCCAGCGGAAAATCGGCCAACACTTTCTACGGCTTTGTTGCCGATGATTGGAGTGGTGTGACATCGGCCACAGACATTACCCTGGCCCCGCCTTATATCTGGCGTCCTTGATACAAGTAAAAAACTCCCGGCCTGAAAAACCGGGAGTTTTTTTGTTTTTGCCGGGTAAAACACTGGCGATAATCCTGCGCTGTGCTATTCGTTAACTGCCCGAGATAAGATTGTTAACCGGGTACGATTAAGACCATCAACAATAAACCTGTGGTAATCACTGTCAGTCAATAATAACGGAGGCAATTTATGCCCATCAGTACTGAGGTAGCTGCCGAGCTACAAATTCTGCAGATGTTTGATTCTGCCAATCACCAGACTGGTTTAAAAGTTCACTCCAATGCAGCTCCTGAGTTGATTGCGGCCACGCGCCGGCTCTACGAAAAACAACTCATTACCCACGTGGACGGCGGTTACCCGACGCCGCTGGGCAGTGAGTGTTGTGAGCATTTGCAAAAACTGCTGCATATTTTGAATTCCAAGCCTTTGCTCTAAGCCAGTGATCTCCGGTTAGCGATTAATTAACTAGTGACATTTACGAATGACAATGAGAGCATTCGCGCCGCTACAGCTACGCACAACAATCAGCCGCATTAAATAACCAAGCGGTGTTAGTCAAAAAAATACACGCTAGCGAAGCTGCAATTGAGTTCATCAACAAGCGCGGTTTTTAACAAGAATGCTAGCCAATAAAAAATTGTGAGAGATCAAGCATGCCTAAAATATTTATTTTCCTGATAAGGAATTTTTTTCTTATGTTTGTTCCTCTCGCGCTCTCGGCACAGGCCGAAGTAGAAACTCTTCGTCTCGCTAACGATACCCTGGCAGTAGAAATTACGCCGGATATCGGCGGTCGTTTATTGTCTGCACATCTGGTTAACAAGCCCAATTTTTTAAAAGTGGGGGATGCTGTTGTCACCGAACCTAATCCGGATGTTTCACCAACTGCGAATAATATTGGTTATTTAGGGCATGAAATCTGGGTAGGTCCGCAGAGCCAGTGGTGGCAGCAGCAATTGTTGAATGATACGCGGCGTGCGGCAAAAGCCGTTTGGCCTCCGGATCCCTATTTGATTCTGGCGAAAAATACAACGCAGGAAAAAAATGCACAGCAAGTAGTGTTGCAAAGCCCTAACAGCCCTATATCTGGCGTTGCAATTAAAAAGGCTTACAGCCTGGTGAGCGGTAACCCCAATCAAATAAAACTGGACGTAGAAGCAACGAACATTCGCGATTCCAACGTTGCGTGGGATATTTGGTTTAACTCTCGCGTGCCTTACACATCTCAGGTATATGTTCCTGTTGCAAATATGAAAGATGTGCGTGTCGAACATTTTTCAGATACCACATACGATGGTTTAACTCATAATTTTAGCGATGGTATTTTTGCGTTGGAAAATGCTAACTCGGCACAAAAGCAGGGGCGCAAGGGCAAGGTGTTTATCCAGCCATCACAGGGTTGGATGGCGGCATTTCGCGCGGATCAATTGTTGATTATCCAATTTGCCTTGCAACCAAAAAGCGCCATTCACCCGGAGCAGGGGCAGATAGAGTTGTATCAGGAATTTCTGCACAGCGAGCCCGACGCGGGACTACTGGAGTTGGAAGTGCACGCGCCTTACAAGACTTTGGCACCCGGGGCGAGCATGGGGGCAGCAGAGATCTGGACCTTATTACCCTACACTGGAGCGAATACTCGCGCGGCGCATGTCGAGTTTTTGCATCAGCTAAACATTGCCGGTAAGTTGTAACTCGTTTTTCCAAATTAAACCTACGCAACCCCTCTTGTTCATCAGTTAATGCTTCTAATGGCTTCCATCCCCCTCGTGGTGAAAGAGGGTGGTGGTGGCTTAATCCTGATTTTCAGCAAGCGCGATCATCGACTGGCGCATATATCCAAAAGTACGTTTGAGTCTAACTGACAATAACCAAATAATGTTTGGTTATTGATTCTTAATCTATTAGTATTAATTAACATATTTAAACCATAAAATTTTTGCTTCTAATAAAAATAATTGGCAAGTATACGGTTATATCGGGCTTATCCCCCAAGCTCTTGGTTTTAACAAAGCATCGAACGTTTTAAACGATTCCGAAGGAAGAGTATCTCCTTCAGGCGGTTGCCCGTTGTGCAACTGTCATCCGAATTTGTGCGGTTACTGGTGGTGCCAGCCAGTGAAGGGAGAGGGTAGGCCTGCTGGTAACCGTACAAATCTAGCTACACGCACGACCAAAGCTCATTTCAGTACAAATAATAAGCTCCTAAATAACGCTAATAACGAGAAGTCACTCGACGAGAGATCACTATGCAACTCAAAAAAATTGCCTTGGGCACGCTCTTGGCTGTCGCTAGTTTCAGCCCCTTGGTTTCACTTAACACCATCGCTCAAACCTCTGAAGCCTACAACTGGGACAGCCTCGCCATTGGCGGCGGAGGTTTTGTCTCGGCGGTAATTCCCAGCAAAACTGAGCAGGGCGTTGTCTACGCCCGCACCGATGTGGGTGGCGCTTATCGTTGGGATAAAGCCAACAGTCGTTGGGTATCGATGCTGGATTGGGTGTCTGAAGATCAAACTGGTTTACTCGGCGTCGAGTCGATTGCAGTAGATCCAAAAGATGCAGCCAAAGTCTACCTGTTTGCGGGTATTAGCTATTTCAATAACGGTAACAGCGCCATTTTGCGCTCTACGGATTACGGTAAAACCTTCACGCTGATTAACGTGAGCAACCAGTTCAAAGCCCACGGTAATGGCATGGGGCGCCAGAACGGCGAACGTTTGCAAGTCGATCCGGGTTCCAGCAACGTCCTTTACGTGGGTACCCGTTTTAATGGCTTGTTCAAGAGTTCTGATTCCGGTTCCAGCTGGGCGCGCTTGTCCGGCCTGAATGTCACCACCACACCCAATGAAAACGGCATCAGCTTTGTGGCGCCTGACCCGCTCAGTGTCTCTGGCGGCACTGCACAACGTTTGATTGTCGGTGTTTCCCGCTTTGGCTCGGTGGGTGCAAACCTCTATCGCAGTAACGATGGCGGCGCGACTTTCACAGCTATCTCCGGTGCACCCACTGCCTATATTCCGCAGCGCGCGGCCTACGCGGGCGATGGCAATCTCTACATCACCTACGCCAATGGCGCTGGCCCTCACGGTCACTGGGCGCAGCCCGAACCCATGGATGCCGGCCAGATCTGGAAGTACAACGTCAGTAGCGGTGTCTGGACTAACGTAACCCCCAGTGGCTACACCCGGGCCTTTGGCGGAATCAGTGTTGACCCCAGCAATCCGCAGCGTTTGTTGGCCACTACCGTGAATACCTATATGCAACAGGGCGATGCCTGGGGTGATCGAATCTTTATTTCTACCAACGGCGGCAGTAGCTGGACCGATGTGATTCAGCGTGGTTTTGCACGCGATGCTCAGGGTATTACCTGGATTAATGGTCATGCGATCCATTGGGCTGGTTCGATCGAGTTTGATCCCTTTGATACCAATGCAGCCTGGGTTACGTCGGGCAATGGTATTTTCAGAACTTCAAATATCAATGCCACTACCACCACCTGGGCGTTTAACGTGAAGGGGCTGGAGGAAACTGTACCGCTGAATATCGTTAGCGTCGCGAATGGCCCGCTCTTCACGGTGATTGGTGACTATGATGGCTTCCGCCATACCGACCCAGCCCAATACGCACCGATTCATAATCCACGCATGGGCAGCACCACCGGTTTGGCAGTTGCATCCCAGGCGACCAACATTGTGGCGCGCGCTGGAGGTAACGATACGCCGGCGATTTACACCTCCGTCGATACCGGGGTGACCTGGAC
>JACCDS010602946.1_pt1 | contig 16946 bp, 16 predicted proteins | sample 7446441 | NCBI WGS metagenome assembly JACCDS01 (sample SAMN15323445, study PRJNA562643) | freshwater metagenome | isolation source: river surface water | place: USA:Blue River Watershed | collected 2017-08-17
AACCCACGGATACACCAGATAAAATAAATTATCCGCTTATGGCCAAGCGAGCACAGTTAGTCTATTACACCGCATGGGAAATGGCTAACCGGAATGATATGCTGAAAAGAGATTTGAAACTGGATATGCCTCCCCGATAAATTAGGTAATAGAAAATATAATAAAATAAACTGCTAGCGATTAATTAATTGATGGCAGTTTATTTGAATTCCCTCATTCTGAGATGTTTAGTAAGTGCCGAGCAACACTTTCGACTTCCTCATTTGTAATACAACGTGTAAAATATTTAATGTATTTGCTCAAATCCTGAACTGTCAATAGTTTCACAAATTGAAATTCCTCGTTAGGCTTCTCATTCACAAATACTACAACATTCCTTACGGGCATTTTTTTATTTCCCCAAAAGTGTGGACTCAGTAAGCCTGAATCATGATGTATCGAATTGTTAAGTATACTATACATTGCAAATCCAGTTCTTCGTATTTGTTTAATTGGAGAAAACATATCAATATTTCTTATTGACGCGCTACTCCAATTTTTAGTTTCAATAATAAAAATTCCTGAAGGGCCAATTAAAACATGATCTACTTGAATAGACTTTACATACTCATTTGTAGAGGGGTCAAAAATGTACTTTCGAAATTTGTACTTAAAATCATTAATTAAAACGTAATCATCAGGTAAATTTTTTAATTCTGAAACAACCGCTTTCTCTCCATAAGTACCAACAATTAAAGATTCAAATTCATTGATTTTATTTATTTTTTTTATTAATAGCTCTAATTCATTAGCGGCACTTTCTTGAATTGCCTCATCAGATGAAAGTTTGATAAATTCATAGCGAGCTGTTTTCTTAGCAATCAAGGAAGACATTTCCATTAAAGACTTATTGACTTTAGGTAGATAATTTGACTCTCGCTCATGAAGTACTTTTTTATAAATATATTTTTTTACCCCCACCCAGATTGATAGGAAAAAGCCAGCTTGATTAATAATAGATAAACCATCTAACCTATTTTTTATAATTTCAATTCCCCTCTTTAACTCAAATTCAATTTTTACTTTTTGAACTTCGAGTTCACCTTTTAGATCAACAATTTCGCTTTTTAATTTTTTTTCTTCCTCAGCAATAAGTATAGAATGTCTTAAAATAATATCACCTCGAAGAAACTTATAATCACTTCTAAATTTTGAAATTTCATGTATAGTTGTAAAATCGACAATGCCGTCCTCATTCAACTTGGAAAGTAAACTAGTCAATGACCCGACTTCATTATAAATCAAACACATAGAAGGATTGAATAGACAGAATAAATTTGGTTTATTTTAATCTACATTCCAAACTATTTTTTACATACTGTCTAATCGAGTATACAGCTTAGAAAAAATTACCAACCCAAGATCCACGCAAAGATCAAAGGAGCAACAATGGTCGCATCACTTTCGACAATAAACTTGGGTGTATTGATATCTAATTTACCCCAGGTAATTTTTTCATTGGGAACAGCCCCAGAGTAGGAGCCATACGAAGTAGTAGAATCACTAATCTGACAGAAATAACTCCAGAACGGAACATCATGCCATTCCAAATCCTGATACATCATCGGCACTACACAAATAGGGAAGTCTCCAGCAATACCGCCACCAATTTGGAAAAAGCCTACGCCCTTTCCACTTGAATTTTGACGATACCAATCAGCCAACCAAGCCATATACTCAATACCATTTTTAACGGTACTCGCTTTTAATTCGTTTTTAATTACATAGCTGGCAAAAATGTTACCAGTAGTGCTGTCCTCCCAACCTGGTACAACAATGGGAATATTTTTTTCAGCAGCCGCCACAATCCAACTATCCTTGGGATCAATTTCGTAATACTGTTTTAATTCTCCACTCAACACTACTTTATACAGAAACTCGTGTGGGAAATAACGTTCGCCTTTTTCCTCAGCATCTTTCCATTGTTTCACCAGGTGTTTTTGTAAACGACGAAACGCCTCTTCCTCCGGAATACAAGTATCCGTTACACGGTTGTAATGATTCTCCAATAAATCCCATTCCTCCTGTGGTGTGAGATCCCGATAATTAGGAATACGCTTGTAATGGGAATGAGCTACCAGATTCATAACATCTTCCTCCAAGTTGGCTCCTGTGCAACTAATAATATCCACCTTACCTTGACGAATCATTTCAGCAAGTGAAACCCCAAGTTCTGCCGTACTCATAGCACCTGCAAGGGTAACCATCATTTTTCCACCTTCCGTTAAGTGCTGCTCATAACCTTTAGCGGCATCCATCAAGGCAGCTGCGTTGAAATGGCGATAATGATGTTGGATAAACTGGGAAACCGGACCTTTGCTCATAGATTAAATTTGATCCGCCTTCAGATCACAATACCGTGAGACATTGCGGGCGGTGCAAAGATATAGTTTCACACAATTGCGGGAATGTATCGAACTTTGTGAAATGCGACTTTTACTATTTCCACTGTTCTTGATTGTTACTTCCTCTACGCTGGCGCAGGTTATTCGAAAAGATTCTGTTGATTGCAGTATTCCCATTCAGGATGGTGCACTTGCGGGTACGCTGTTCACACCCCGGGGAGTTACAAAACCGCCCGTGGTATTAATAATTGCAGGGTCGGGACCCACGGATCGAGACGGTAATAGTACCATGATAAAAGGAAAGAATAACTCCTTGTTACAACTCGCTGATAGTTTGGCCAATTATGGTATTGCTTCCTTGCGGTATGATAAAAAAGGAGTGGGAAAGAGCCAGGTCCGAGGATTAAAAGAGGAGAATATGCGATTTGAGGATGGTGCCAATGATGCAATGGCTTGCATCAATTGGCTACGCGAAAAGGGATTTAAAAAAATTTACATTGCTGGTCACAGTGAAGGTTCACTCGTGGGCTTGATAGCGGCACAACAAACAAAACTCAAAGGCTTTATTAGTTTGGCGGGTGCTGGAAGACCCATTGACCAAGTACTGCGCGAACAAATTAATAATGGAGGTGGTCCTGACTCTATCAAATTATTGGCAAATCGCTATCTGGATACCTTGTTAGCAGGTCAACGCATTGCAAAACCCAATCCTCTATTGTTCTCTATTTTCCGACCTTCTGTGCAGCCCTATATGATTTCCTGGTTACGTTATGATCCGGGGAAATTATTACAAACACTGCGCTGTCCGGTTTTATTGGTACAAGGGAACAAGGATATTCAGGTACAGGTAGCCGATGCGCTGCTGCTGGAAAAAGCTAAACCTTCAGCTCGTTTGGCGGTGCTGGAGAATATGAATCATATTTTCAAGATTGTTACTTCAACTAACCCCGCTGATAATATTAAAACGTATAGTGATCCTGCTTTAGCAATAGCTTCTTCCCTTGTGCAGGAAATAATAAAATTTATTCATCCAAATCGTACTTTGTGAGTATGAAATCAACTAATTGGAAAGCCGATACCCGCTATGTGCATGCCGGAGCACATCCTGATCCGTCTACCGGAGCCATCATGACTCCGATTTATCAAACTTCTACCTATGTACAAGAAGCACCTGGAGTAAACCAAGGCTTTGAGTATGCCAGAAGTCAAAATCCCACCCGCAAGGCACTAGAAGAAGCACTTGCTGTTTTGGAAGGAGGCAACTACGGTCTTGCCTTTAGCAGTGGCGTGGCAGCTACCGATGCTGTGATCAAATTATTATCTGCAGGAGACGAGGTAGTGTGCGGTAATGACATGTATGGAGGAACGTATCGGCAGTTTACAAAAATCTTTCAGCGCCTGGGTATCACTTTTCACATGGTAAATACTACAGATGCTGCCAATGTTGCTAAAGCCATTACTTCTAAAACAAAACTGATTTGGCTGGAGACACCCACTAACCCGTTGATGAATATCAGCGACATTGAAACAATTGCCGCCCTTGCCAAACAACATGGAATTTTACTGGCAGTAGATAATACGTTTGCCTCCCCTGCTTTACAACAACCGCTATTACTAGGAGCAGATATTGTCATGCATTCCGCTACCAAATACCTGGGTGGACATAGTGATGTGATTCAAGGTGCCTTAGTGATAAAAGATAAATCGCTACATGATCAATTACACTTTATTCAAAAAAGTAGTGGTGCAGTTCCAGGTCCGATGGATTGTTTCTTGGTATTACGTGGTATCAAAACACTTGGCTTACGCATGAAGGCACATTGTGAGAACGGAGAAAAGGTTGCGAATTGGCTGGCGGCACATCCAAAAGTGAAAAAAGTTTATTGGCCTGGGTTCACTAGTCATCCCAATCATCTTGTTGCTAAAAAACAAATGAGTGGATATGGAGGAATGATCTCCTTTGAATTGGCTGGCGATTCAGTAGAGGAAACTAAAAAAGTCTTATCGACAACGCGTCTGTTCTCTTTAGCAGAAAGTTTAGGAGGAGTTGAATCATTGATCAATCATCCCGCTACCATGACACACGCCTCAATCCCCCGCGAGGAGCGTATTAAAAATGGTTTATCAGATACCTTGATTCGCTTATCAGTGGGTATTGAAGATGCAGATGATCTGATAGCAGATTTGGCGCAAGCGATTGGGTAAATGGATCAACAACTGCTTTACAAATTGCTGGAAGAAAAACTCCAGCAATACAACCGTCCTGACTTTATCTCCACTGATCCTATTTCTATTCCACATCGATTTTCTCTACAACAGGATATTGAAATAGCCGGCTTCTTTGCCGCCATTTTTGCCTGGGGCAACAGAACCACGATACTGAAAAAGTGTGAAGAATTATTAAACCGAATGGATGCATCGCCATTTGCGTTTGTCCAACAACACCAGGCAGTGGATCTTAAACGATTTTTATCATTCAAGCATCGAACCTTTCAGCCCATCGATATTCTTTATTGTATTGAATTTTTGAAACACCATTATCAGCACTACACAAGTTTGGAGGCTGCATTTTGTTTACAGCAGCAGGACATGGAAAGTAGGTTAAATGCATTTCATGCATACTTTTTCTCTTTACCCGACGCACCCGAAAGAACGCGTAAACATATTCCTGCTCCTGCAAGAGGATCTACCTGCAAACGATTGAATATGTTTCTTCGTTGGATGGTTCGAAAAGATCAATGCGGCGTAGACTTTGGTATTTGGAAAAAAATAAACCCCTCTACCTTAATTTGTCCGGTAGATGTGCATGTGGCACGCGTTGCACGTTCACTCGGCTTAATTAATAGAAAACAAACCGATTGGCAAACAGCAGTGGAACTAACTAAAGCACTTGCAAATTTTGATCCGGCTGATCCTGTAAAATATGATCTGGCCTTATTTAGTTTAGGTGTACATGAACAGTCTCGAATGCTCAAGACTTCTTTTCAAACATCAAAGCGTTGACGCTTTCCTGATCCTCTTGTTCCTTGTGTAAGTCAAACATGGTTCCAAAAATATGATCCCAAAGGGTAGAACTCACTCCAAAACCCTGATGTTCATTTTTATAATGATGCAAGTGATGATTTCTCCAGAGTGGTTTCATCCATTTAAAAGGGGGATTCCAAGCGTGGATGGCATAGTGCATAGATCCATACAATAGATAGCCCAAAACAAATCCAGGAAAGAACATAAATACATAGGACCCCATGCTAAGACGTATCAGTAAAAAAAGCGTAGTAGCAATCAGCAAACTGGGAAGGGGAGGCATAAATAATCGCTGACGATCCCGTGGATAATGATGATGATTACCATGTAGTGTATACACAAATTTTGTAGAACGAGGTGTCTTGGGAATCCAATGGAAAAGAAAACGATGTGCCACATACTCAAATAATGACCAAAACAGTAGTCCCGCTATAAATACCAATGTAATAGTAAGCAGGTTAAATCCAAGGATGCTGCCTGAACGGAAGAGAAAATAAACGATAATAGGCAAATACATCCCCCAGATAACCAGCGGGTGTGATTTGGTGAGCGCCTCCATAAATGGATTTTCAAAAAGTCGCGCTTGCCCTTTATTATGTATTTTTTCAAATTTCATGGCGCAAAGATAATGCGGTTTTCATTGGAAGAAATGAGCACGGTCATTGCAACATCATTAACTTCGCCTTACGAATATTTCACCTATGAGATTGTTGAGCTACTATAAAGAGGACCGCGAACAGTTGGGCGTGCTGATCAACGGCATTGTCTACGATATGGAGCAGCTGCACCCGGATTTGCCCAATAGCATGAATCTATTGCTCAATTTTTGGGACGATTATTTTCCCGTAGCACAGGCCGGAGAAGCACTCATTAAGGAGGGACAACGCTCCTTGAGCGGCGGCCAGCCTATAGAAAGCTTACGACTAATGGCCCCCGTTCCTTTTCCCTCCTCTTGCAGGGACGGCTATGCTTTTCGCCAACACGTGGCAGCTGCCCGTCGTAATCGAAAAGTGGACATGATTCCCCAGTTTGATGAATACCCCATCTTCTATTTCACCAATCACCATAGTATACAAGGACCCGGACCTATTCGTTGCATGCCCGACCATTTTGAAAAATTAGATTTTGAGCTAGAAGCTGCGATTGTAATTAGCAAACACGGAAGAAATATTCGTGCTGCCGAAGCAGATCAACATATTGCCGGGTTGATGATTATGAATGATATGAGTGCACGCACCTTACAGATGGAAGAGATGCTGTTAAACCTGGGCCCGGCAAAGGGTAAAGATTTTTCGACAGTGATAGGTCCATGGTTGGTTACGTTGGACGAACTGGAGCCATGTATTACTGCCCCGAAAACTAATCATCAGGGACTGAGCTGGAATCTACCCATGACCTGCAAGGTGAATGGTGTGCAAGTCAGCGCAGGTAATTTGGGAGATATGGATTGGACCTTTGCCGAAATTATAGAAAGAGCCTCTTACGGAGTTGACCTGTACCCCGGCGATGTGATTGGTAGCGGAACGGTGGGTACCGGCTGTTTTTTAGAACTGAATGGCACAGGTAAACTTAATGACCCCAATTATAAAGAACAATGGTTGCAACCAGGCGATATAGTGGAGATGGAGATCGAAAAACTGGGAACATTAACCAACACCATCGTAAGAGAAGAAGAGGACTGGAGTATTTTGAAAAAGAAAAAAACAGCCCAGCTTTAAATGCTATTTGATTTTTCAAAGCTTAGTCCGGCGGACAGACAGTATTACCTGCAAAATGCAGTAGCCCCAAGACCTATTTGTTTTGCGTCTACGATTGATCAGGAAGGAAATGTCAATCTAAGTCCTTTTAGTTTTTTCAATGTATTTTCTTCAAACCCTCCCATTGTAATTTTTTCTCCGGCACGACGTGTAAGAGATAATACAACAAAACATACTTTGGAAAATGTATGGGCGGTTCCGGAAGTAGCCATAAACATGGTTACAATAGATATGGTGCAACAACAGTCGCTAGCGAGTTGTGAGTTTCCCCGTGAAGTAAGTGAATTTGAAAAGGCAGGATTTACTCCTGTTCCTGCCACCCGAATCAAGCCGCCATTGGTAAAAGAAAGTAAAATACAATTGGAGTGTAAGGTTCTTGAAGTGAAACCACTGGGGAATGAAGGAGGCGCAGGTAATTTGGTAATCTGCGAGGTTCTTTGCATGCACATTAATGATGCACTATTGGATACTAATAAAAAAATGGACCCCCGTCAACTACCCCTGGTAGCCAGACTGGGAGGAGATTGGTATACGGTTGTCAACGAACAGAATTTATTTGAGGTCCCCAAACCCAATACTGCGCTTGGAATGGGAATAGACGCCTTACCGGTTGCCGTTCGTACTAGCCAAATCTTAACCGGAAATGATCTGGGCCAGCTGGCTAATTTTACGAGCATACCTCCCGTTGACCCGGGTTTTCAAGATGACCACTTAAAACAGATTATCCAGTACTTTTCTGTAAATCCGGACGAAATGGAAAAGGAAATTCACCGTTATGCGAGCCAATTGCTGACCCAAGGAGAGGCGGCCGCAGCCTGGCAAGTACTGCTTTCCTCAGTAGTTTCTTGATTTACAATAAATTAAATCCAAATTTCCCTTAAATATTATCAGGGCAGATCTGCTAAAGTTTAGGGAAACTAAAATATCTTTGCGCGCAACAGCTTAAGTAGTAAATGCTTAACTTAGGTTGCCGTTTTAGCTGAACCAAAAAAACTGATATGAAAAAATTGTTTTTCCTGTTCGCCCTGCTTACCCCCTTTGCTTTACTAGCCCAAAAATCTATGGTGGGTGTAACAGGCGGTATCACCATGGGCAACCAATATGGAACCAAAGGTGGTGCGCTGATTAAAGATGATCAAAAAATCGGCTATACACTAGGATTAGTAATGGAAACTCCTATTGCAAAAAGCAATTTTAGTTTTCAGCCTGGTTTGTTCTATGCCCAAAAGGGAAGAATTGAAAATGTTAGCTTCAAAGAAAAGCGTCATTGGAGTCTTCGCTATGCTGAACTACAAGCCAATGTACTTTACAATTTAAAGTGCGATAAAGGAGGTACTTTCTTTGCGGGAGGTGGTCCAACTTTAGCAGCAGACCTACCTTCATTTGTTGAAACACGTTTATTGGATACAGATCCAACTTCTCCAACTAGCAATGATTTTGTAGCAAGCGGAGATCGCAGCGTAAACTTCGGTACACAAGCCGCTTCTGATTTTAAAGGTCCAGATTGGGGTGTAAATATGACTATTGGCTACCGCACTAAAGCAGGGTGGTCAATTGGATACAATTACACGATTGGATTGCGTAACATTATGCCTGTGGTAACAGGTAATGACGGTGTTCGTAATCACTTCATGGGTCTTCGTATCAGCTACTGGGTAAAGAATAAATAATTTTTCCCGCTTTGCGGGATACTCGAAAGCCTCCTGCATGGGAGGCTTTCGCATTGATACCCGAATCGAAACAAATAACTTTGCGCGCGAAACAGTAGAAATAAATGTATATGATTGATCTGCAACTTTCAGAACAGGAACAATTAAGACGCGAAAAACTCGCTGAACTAATTATGATGGGTGTTGAACCCTACCCCGCTCCCTTATATCCTGTCAATATTTTCTCCACAGATATCAAAGAAAAAGTTAGTGATCAAAACATCAGTGAATTTACAGACTGTTGTGTGGCAGGTCGCATCATGAGTGTCCGGGATATGGGTAAAGCCAATTTTGCGGTACTACAAGATGGAAAGGGAAGAATCCAAGTATACATCAAGCGCGATGATATCTGTCCTGGCGAGGATAAATCACTCTATGATGTGATTTGGAAAAAGCTATTGGATATTGGTGACTTCATTGGAGTCAAAGGATATATGTTTCGTACTAAAACAGGAGAACTCACTATTCATGTAAAAGAATTCACGCTGCTTAGTAAAGCATTACGTCCGCTTCCCATTGTAAAAGAGGCAGAAGGACAAACCTTTGATGCTGTCACAGATCCTGAATTCAAGTATCGTCAACGGTATGCGGATTTAATTATCAATCCCGCTGTCAAAGAGACCTTTATCAAGCGTACCAAACTAATCAACTCTATTCGTACATTTTTGAATGAACAGGGTGCGCTGGAAGTAGACACTCCGGTTTTACAAAGCATTCCCGGTGGTGCAGCCGCTCGTCCATTTATCACACATCACAATGCACTAGATATTCCGCTTTACCTGCGTATTGCCAATGAACTTTATTTGAAACGGTTGATAGTGGGTGGATTTGATTGGGTTTATGAATTCAGTCGCAACTTCCGTAACGAGGGAATGGATCGCACGCATAATCCTGAGTTTACTATTCTTGAGTTTTATACCTCCTACAAGGATTATTTCTGGATGATGGAAACCACCGAGCAGTTGCTGGAAAAAGCAGCACTCGATGTTTGTGAGACTACGGATGTAACTGTAGGTGATAAAACTATTTCTTTCAAAGCTCCCTTCAAACGCATCAGCATCTTTGATGCAATTCAAGAGCATACTGGCTTTGATATTAGTCGGATGAATGAGGAGCAACTACGCTCCGTATGTAAGCAATTACATATTCAGGTGGACAATACCATGGGTAAAGGCAAACTGATTGATGCCATCTTTGGTGAAAAATGTGAGAAGCATTATATCCAACCCACGTTTATTATTGACTACCCCGTAGAAATGAGTCCGCTTACCAAAAAGCATCGCGATAAACAAGGACTCGTAGAGCGCTTTGAGTTAATGATTAACGGAAAAGAAATTGCCAACGCTTATAGTGAGTTAAACGACCCCATAGACCAACGGGAGCGTTTCGAAGAACAAGTTCGTCTGGCTGAACGTGGCGATGATGAAGCCATGTTTATTGATCAGGACTTCTTACGCGCGCTCGAATATGGAATGCCTCCTACTGCAGGTATTGGTTTCGGTATTGATCGTATCTGTATGCTGTTGACCAATAATCCATCGATACAAGATGTATTACTATTTCCGCAGATGAGACCGGAGAAGAAATTTTCAGAGGGAGAAGAGCCGGCTGAGCAGGAATAATTGCAACGTGGCAATTAGTTCACTCTACAAATAGATCCGTGTAAAGTTCAGCGCCGGGGACCACTGAATAAGGTGCCAGGTCAGTAATGCCTTCGGCAGCTAGTACTTGTTCATCTAGGAAGAGATTCCCCGTGCAAGTAGCCGAAGGTTTACTAAGAATATAAAAAGCAGCATCGGCAAGGATCTCTGGCTTGCGGCTCATATTCGCGAGCGCCTGACCTCCTAATAAATTTCTTACAGCAGCCGTATCAATGGTAGTACGTGGCCATAATGCATTAGCAGCAATCCCTTCTTGTTTGAATTCCCGCGCCCAGCCAATGGTCAGTAAACTCATATCATATTTACTAACGGTATAAGCCACATGGTGAGCAAACCATTTTGGATCAAGATTCAAGGGAGGAGACAGAGTAAGAATATGTGGATTATTGCCTTTGCGTAAAAAAGGGATACAGGCTTTAGTAACTAAAAACGTTCCTCGTACATTGATTGTATACATCAAATCAAACCGCTTCGATTCTGTCTGTTCCGTTGGTGTTAAAGAAATTGCTGAAGCATTATTAATTAGGATATCGATCCCTCCAAACTTTTCTACTGCTTTATCAATAACATTTTGGATTTGATCTTCGAAACGAATATCACAGGGAACCGCTAAGGCTTTACCACCCGCAGCTTCCATTTCTGCAGCTGCGGTATAAATAGTACCGCCAAGTTTTGGATTCTCCTCTACACTTTTGGCAGCAATCACAATATTGGCTCCTTCACGTGCAAAGCGAAGTCCCATCGCTTTACCAATACCACGCGTAGCACCTGTGATCAGTATTGTTTTGCCTGCAAAAGACATAGTCAATTCAATTAATATTCTGGAAGAATAGGTTTAGTACCAGTGATCGTATCAATACGATTCATTACTTCAGGGGTAAGTAAGTCCAAAACATCCAGCGATTTCAAATTCTCTATTAATTGCTCTTTGCGTGTTGCTCCCAAAATAGCCGTGGTAACATTCGGATTTTTTACACACCATGCAATACTCAATGCAGGCAAGGTAACACCCAACTCGGAGGCTAACTGACCCAACGATTGTACTGCATTGAGTACTTTATCTTGCATCCAGCGATCCTTGAGCCATTCAAATCCTTTGATTCCAAAACGGCTATCTTCAGGTACGCCTTTATTATACTTGCCTGTAAGCATACCGGATGCCAACGGACTCCAAATAGTGGTACCAAGTCCTACTGTTTTATAGACCATCAAAAATTCGTTCTCAATTTTGTTGCGCTCAAACAAATTGTATTGCGGCTGCTCAACTGTAGGACCAATCAAATGATGTTGTTGCGCAATACGATGTGCCTCCATAATTTCAACTCCACTCCACTCACTCGTTCCCCAGTATAAAATTTTTCCCTGCATAATTAAGTTATGCATAGTCCATACCACTTCTTCAATGGGTACATTCTTATCGGGTCTGTGACAGAAATATAAATCGAGATAATCCGTTTGTAAACGCTGTAAAGCTTCATGGCAAGCTTCCGTAATATGTTTGCGACTCAGTCCATGTTGGTTGGGCTTATTCTCTTTGCCACGCCAACCCCAAAAGACTTTTGAAGAAACGGTATAAGAAGTACGGTCCCAATTTTTTTTCTTTAGGACACGACCCATCATTTTTTCACTTTCACCTAGGGCATAGACTTCGGCATTATCAAAAAAGTTGACGCCATTATCATAAGCGATACCCATTAATTCGTCAGCGATGCCGTCATCAATTTGTTTGTGAAAACTGACCCAGCTTCCAAAAGAAAGGACGCTTAATTGCAGACCGGTACGGCCCATGTTACGATATTGCATAGTAATCAAAATTGAGAACTGTAAAGGTAGTTCTTATTGGCTCTTGGGAGCATCCACCAATCCAGTTGTGGACTTAAAAGTGATTCGTTTTAAATCCTGCGTAGCTTCCAAGCCCTGTCCCCCTAAAATCTGTTGGCCGGGACTACGATAGCTGGCATACTTATCAGTATAAAAAAGCTTTGTGTTCTGATCCCACCAGAGTTCTGGCGACAATAACGTATCACCTTTTACAGTGATCACCACCACACTATCTCGTAAATATACTTTATTGAGATTTTCATAATAGATCCCAAACCGCGCATCTAAACGGGTTTCAATTTTGGCGCTATCATTATAAAAATCACAATGTAGTGTTCGAGGAAAGGTCATTTGGATGGTATCCCCCGCTTCTTTGACCATAAAGGGAGATTTAATTCGGGCCTTCAGCTTCCCCTCCTGACTGATTGTACTCAATACATCAGTGGCTTCCTCTTTGAGCCGTAATTGCTTGGTCCAATTAGTCAAGACACGATCATCGTTCTCACATGCTGAGAGTAATAAAATAAAAAAAGCCGATAGGGCTGTCCGGATGGACTTAATCATATTGACGCTTGATAAACCAAATATCACTCAGTGAGAATCCAAGTGTAAAACGGAATAAATTATCCTGCAATAGGTTTTGTTTATTACCTCGCTTGATATACTCCAATGCTACATTGACAAAAGTGATCTGGTTAGGAGCCTGGCGGCTGATAGAAATAGGAAGACCGGCTCCAAAACTGGCACCGAACCGGGGTGTACTTTGATTTAAGCGGACATAGTCAGGCCCTACAAAAAATCCAAAACGATAATTGACATTTGTAAAATAACTGCGGCGAGGTACCGGAGTAATTTGTGCTCCTACACGAATCTCCCAAGTATCCTGGATTGAATCAGCTTTTCCAAAAAAACGATAATCGCTCCAAGCTTGTCTGTTGTAATCTGCACCAATCATCCATCCGCCTTCCTTATTTGGAATAGCATACTTCTGCCATACAAATCCCACAGTGTAGGAAGCTGGTAATTCCAATTTACCTTTACGACCCCGAATATCAGAAACACTGTCGAGACGAACCTCTCCCTGTCCCTGGTCGTAATAGAAAGTTTCACGTAGTATATCCTGTTCAGCATTGATTTTCTGTCCTAAATTTCCGTAAGCCCCAAGGGTAAGGGTCATACTTTTATTCAATGGAATCTGATATTGCAAACCTGCACTGGCTTGTAGTTTTCCAAAAGTTGTTTTGGTTTGGAAATTAGCTTGATAATAAGCAACCGAATCGTTGATCAGGCTTCTGCGTGTACTGTAATCTTTCCTACCAAATAAATATCCTGTATTAAAACCAACACTAAGTTTTTCTTCCAACCCAAACTTCTCTCGGCTGAAAAAGGAAAGTCCTGTTCCCATGGAAGCCATATAAGAACCACCATCTCCCCGGTAACGGGTAATTGAACTATCAATAGCAGCCCCAGTTATAGGATCGCTCAGTCGTTCGTTCTTATCAATACGATAACTGATTCGGGAAACGGGACGTAAGCCAAAACTCATTCCCCAACCTTTACGAAGAGGCAACCCTACTTGCATGTAAGAAAAAACTGCATTGCTGGCTTTAAAACTCTTAGCAAAAGAAGGATCTCTTAACGTGCGATTATCTACGTTCACTCCCATATCTAAAATGGCACGACCGGAGCTTAGCTTCTTTGATTTTTTTTCCTTCCAGGCCTGAAAAGATGAAAAAGAAGCCGGATTATTAAAGTTGACAGACAATTGATCGGTATAGCCTGCAGTTATACCTCCCATACCTCTGTTATTAATATTGGTAGTTGAAGTCAAATCTCCAATCCCATAACGTGAGTAAGGAGAATTATCCTGTGCAAAAGCTGAGGTAATTAATACCGATATAAATAAGACGGCTAAGCCGAATGACTTGTATAACAAATTGATACTGTTAGGAATTATTGACTTCGCTGATGGCATAGAGCCCCTTATAGATTAAATCAGGGTCCGCAAATATCCTGTTTTTACAGTGGGCAGCCAAATAGGGCAGATCCCCCCCGGTTAATAGCACGTTAAAGTTCTCATAACGAGCACTGTACGCATCAATAAATCCATCTATTTCAAAGGCCATACCCTTGATTACGCCCGATAAAATGTTTGTATTGGTGTCGTAGCCAATCAAGGGGGTATCCGCATCAGGTTTAACCAGGGGCAGTAAAGCAGTATAGTGCTGGAGAGACTTTAAGCGCATCTCAAGGCCTGGAGAAATGCCACCACCTAAAAATGCATGCTGAGCGCTGATAAAATTATAAGTGATGCATGACCCCAAGGCAATAACCAAGGTATGCTGATTGGGATAATAATGAACGGCTGCGGCTGCAATAGCTAAACGATCGGCACCAATGGTTTCAGGTTTACCTACTGGAGTAGTGAACGCCAGGCGCGTTTGATGGTTGAGTTTATGAAATCGAGTGCGTTGCCCCAGCACATCTTCCAATGCGGGATTATGATTTACCACGGAAGAAAGAATGGATTTTACTGGCTTATACTCTATGATTAGTTTTTCAATCGTATCGGTATTATCGTCGGTAAGTGTAAGCGCTTCGCGCAAATTGGCATTTTCAAAAACAGCTACTTTACGACGGGTATTACCAAAATCAAAGCATAGGGTTACTGCCATGGCGCAAAGTTATCCTTTTTGCAAAGAGTCAAACCAATTCAGTGCAGTGGTCACACTCTGGTCCCAATTAAATTTTTCCAAAAGTTGGAATCGACTTTTTTCTGCTAGTTGAATACGCAGCGCTTTGTTATCAAACAGTGTAGTTAGTGCTGTAATAATTGCAGTGGTATTCTCCGTAGGGATCAGTAGGGCTGTTTCATTTGCCTTGGTATAATCAGCATGCCCTCCTATGTCTGTACAAACAACAGCACATCCACATGCCATCGCTTCGGCAGGTGGTAAAGCCCAGCCTTCCCCTAAGGAGGCAGAAAGAAAAATTGCATGTTGATTGTATAGAGCTGCCAGATTAGTAGGCTTCTGATAATACTGCACCCACTCTGGTAAGGAAGCAGGACGCGGATATACCCCAAAAAAACTAAAGTGTAAGCCAGGATAGTGGGCGCGTAAAGGCTCGAGTGCAGCTAGTATATAACGGGTGCCTTTTCTGGACTCTTCAGAGTATAGGGCAAGCACTGAAAAATTATCACGTAAAGCTGGTTCAACTGTTTGCGTAAATCGACTTGTATCGATGGCATTGGGTAATAATTGAACGCTACGTCCCGATTCCTTCTCTACCAAAACACGAAGCCAATTAGAAATAGCTGCATGCTGCAGCGGTAAACGATAGGAGGATTTTACTAAGTCCTCTTGCCCAGTCCAAGTTTCGTAGTCTTGCACCAGATTTACGGGTACTCCTTTACGGGGCGAAAGTTTAGCTAGTGCATAAGCAGTTTGCCACCAAGTAGAAAATAGAATATCACCATCAGGAACAAATGAGTCGCTGAATTCGTCAACAATCTTTGAAGTGACCCGACTGTCCAGCGAAAACCAGGCAGGACGTGCCGCACCTCTGATTACAAAAATCAATCGCTTCCACCATAAGGGAGAGCGCATCTTTTTAAAAGGCCGACGTAAAGAATGCAATACAGTCACCTGATGCCCAAGTGCTGCAAAGCGATTGGCATATTCATACATCACCCGTGCGCCACCAACAGGCTTAGTAACAGGAAAAGGAAGAAGAACGGTGATGCGCAATTTTTAAAATAGATTTGTAGCTACGGCAATTTAGTAAACCTTTTATTAGTTGCTGAATTAATATGAAAGAACCCCAATCCGTTGCTACTGAGTTACCAGCTGTAACCGTGGTACTTTGTACCTACAACGGAGAAAAATATATAGATCAACAGCTACACTCCATCCGAAATCAAACATATAAAAATTTGTTGATCCTGATTTCGGACGACGCTTCGAGCGATAGAACCTGGGAGCGGCTAAAAATTCACGCGGCAGCTGACCCCCGAATCCAGTTACACCAAAATTCAAACAATCAAGGCTACAATCAGAATTTTAGTCAAAGCTGTGAACGCGTGACTACGCCACTACTTGCATTTGCGGATCAGGATGACTTATGGCATGAAGAAAAAATTGAACGACTGGTTCTTGCGCTGGGAAAAAACTCACCCTTAATCTATTGCGATTCACGCTCATTTACGGGCGATAACCCCAAGACCACATCTCCAAAATCACTTTATCAGCGATTTGAAGGAAACAATATTCTTCGCCTCTGTTTATTTAACACCGTGAATGGCCATGCGATTCTGGCGCGTACCGATTTTATTAAAAAGACACTCCCTTTCCCTTCTCAATTATTTTATGATTGGTACATAGCTGGCAGGGCAGCCCTGGAAGGTGGTGTACAATATTTACCAGCGTTGTTAGTATACCAACGTATGCACACTTCAAATGCATCCGTGTTTGGAGAAAAAACTGGACAAAAAAAGACAAAGCTGTTACACATGGCCGCAGTGAGAGAACATTGTAAAGTATTTGCTGAAAGTCCAGGCATAAAGGAGGGATCGCTTGCGCTTTTACAACA
>JACCDS010477476.1_pt1 | contig 16934 bp, 17 predicted proteins | sample 7446441 | NCBI WGS metagenome assembly JACCDS01 (sample SAMN15323445, study PRJNA562643) | freshwater metagenome | isolation source: river surface water | place: USA:Blue River Watershed | collected 2017-08-17
CGCCGCGCAAGACCGACGGCAAGAAGCACCTGGTGACCAACCAGGCCTGCTTCGGCTGCACCATCGCCTGCGGGCGCATCAGCAAGATGGACGAGGGCCACTTCACCATCGAGAACAAGCCGCAGTACCGCGGCGCCAACGGCGGCCTGGAGTACGAGGCGGCCTGGGCGCTGGGCGCGGCCAACGGCGTCAATGACCTGGAGGCGCTGCAGTACGCCAACCTGCTGTGCAACGAGTACGGCATGGACCCGATCAGCTTCGGCGCCACCGTGGGCGCGGTGATGGAGCTGTACGACATGGGCGTGCTGAAGAAGGAGCAGCTCGGCATCGAGGCCACCTTCGGTTCGGCCAAGGCGCTGGCCTACTTCGCGGAAGTGACCGCCAAGGGCGAGGGCTTCGGCAAGGAGATCGGCCAGGGCTCCAAGCGCCTGACGGCCAAGTACGGCCACCCGGACCTGTCCATGAGCGTCAAGGGCCAGGAGTTCCCGGCCTACGACGGCCGCGGCATCCAGGGCATCGGCCTGGCCTACGCCACCAGCAACCGCGGCGCCTGCCACCTGCGCGGCTACACCGTGGCTTCCGAAGTGCTGGGCATCCCGGTCAAGACCGACCCGCTGGAGAGCGAGGGCAAGCCGGAACTGGTGAAGGCCTTCCAGGACGCCACCGCGGCCTTCGACTCGTCGGGCCTGTGCATCTTCACCACCTTCGCCTGGAGCCTGCCGGACCTGGCGCCGCAGCTGCAGGCCGCCTGTGACGACGGCTACACGGTGGAGGAACTCAGCAAGATCGGCGAGCGCATCTGGAACATGGAGCGCGAGTTCAACAACCGCGCCGGCCTGACACCGAAGGACGACCAGCTGCCCAAGCGCCTGCTGACCGAGCCGGCCAAGACCGGCCCGGCCAAGGGCAAGGTCAACGAGCTGGCCAAGATGCTGCCCAAGTACTACGAGGTGCGCGGCTGGGACAAGGAAGGCCGGCCGACGGCGGACACGAAGAAGCGCCTGGGGCTGTAGACGCAAAACTTCCCCTCCCCGCCGGGGAGCGGATCGAGCAACTCCCTCGCCCCTCTGGGGAGAGGGCAGGGGTGAGGGGCCTTACCCGAGCGAACAAGCCTGGAGCAACACATGCATCACGTCATCCTCGGCGCCGGTCCGGCCGGCGTCATCGCGGCCGAAACCCTGCGCAAGCACGCGCCGGACGACCGCATCACCCTGGTGGGCGAGGAGCGTGAGGCGCCGTACTCGCGCATGGCCATCCCCTACCTGCTGATGGGCAACATCGGCGAGGAGGGCACGCTGCTGCGCAAGGGCGCGCGCCACTACGGCGACCTGCGCATCGAGCAGCTGCAGGCCGCGGCGACGGGCGTGGACGTGAAGGCGCGCCAGGTGCGGCTCGACAACGGCGCCACACTGGCCTTCGACACCCTGCTGATCGCCACCGGTTCCACGCCGGCCAGCCCGCCCATCCCCGGCATCACCCTGCCGGGCGTGGAGCATTGCTGGACGCTGGCCGATGCGCGCGCGATCCAGGCCCGCGCCGCCAAGGGCGCGCGCGTGCTGCAGATGGGCGCGGGCTTCATCGGCTGCATCATCCTGGAGGCGCTGGCCGCGCGCGGCGTGCAGCTCACCGTGGTGGAGATGGGCGACCGCATGGTGCCGCGCATGATGGGGCCGGCCGCCGGCGGCATGATCAAGCAGTGGGTGCAGGCCAAGGGCGTGGCGGTGCACACCGGCACGCGCGTGGAGTCCATCGCACAAGGGAAAGACCAGACGCTGGACGTCAGGCTCTCCAACGGCCAGACGCTCAATGTGGACCTGGTGATCAGCGCGACCGGCGTCAAGCCGGCCATCGGCTTCCTCAAGGACTCGGGCATCAACTGCCTGCTGGGCGTGCTGACCGACGAGCACCTGCAGACCAGCGTGCCCGGCATCTACGCCGCCGGCGACTGCGCCGAGGCCTACGACAAGATCAGCGGCCAGGCCATCGTGAGCGCCATCCAGCCCAACGCCGCCGAGCAGGCGCGCATTGCCGCGCTCAACATGGCACGGCAGGGGCAGCCGGGCAAGCGTGCGGTGCTGCATGGCGTCACGCAGATCAACGTGCTCGACACCCTGGGCCTGATCTCGGCCAGTTTCGGCAACTGGCAGGGCGTGAGCGGCGGCGAGCACGTGGCGCTGACCGACGCGGCGAACTGGCGCCACCTGAGCCTGCAGTTCCAGGACGACGTGCTGGTGGGTTGCAACAGCGTGGGCTGGACCGAACACGTGGGCGTGATGCGCGGCCTGGTGGAAGACCAGGTCAGGCTCGGGCGCTGGAAGGACGAGCTGCTGCGCGATCCCACGCAGCTGGTGCCCGCCTACCTGGCCAGCGCGCAGGGCCAGGGCCTGTGGAACGGCGCCGGGGATGAGCGCCGCCGCTGAGGGCGCGCACCGATAATCGCGGTGATGAAGATCACCTTCAAGCTCTTCGCCACGCTGACCGACTACCTGCCGCCGCATGCGCGCGGCGAGAACCAGGTGGCGCTGGAGGTGGATCCCGCCGCCAGCATCGAGCAGATCGTCGCGCCCTACGGCCTGCCGCACAAGCTGGTGCACCTGGTGCTGGTCAACGGCGTGTACGTGCCGCCGGCCGAGCGCGCCACGCGTACGCTGGCCGAGGGCGACGTGCTGGCCATCTGGCCGCCGATTGCCGGCGGATAAGGCGGGTGGTTGACAGTTCCCGTTCGGGCTGAGCCCGTCGAAGCCCCGCGCCAACCTTGCCCGTGCAGTCCTACTACCCCGAAACCTTCGAGCGCGACATGGCCTGCACCGAGGCCGAGTGGCTGGCCTGGCTGCCGGCGGCCATCGGCGCCCAGGCCTATGAGTTGAAAGGCGGCACCGCGCATGTCACGCTGGCCGGCGGCGAGTTGCAGCTGCAGTGGCGGGCGCAGCCGCCACGCCAGATCGCCCTGATCAGCCTGCCGCGCCTGCACGTCTCCTTCGTGTTCGACGGCGTGTCCGCAGCGGACCGGCAGGCCTTCATGCGGCGCTTCGATCTCTACATGCAGCGCGGCGGGGGGTGATTATTTGAATAGCAACCGCGCTGTGCGCGCCTATCATCGGGACGGCTTTTGCCGTCCCGATGATAGGTTCCGACACCCCACCACCGGAACGCTTGATAGACTCAAATACAGCGCCATCGTAATCACCTCTGGCGTTCCGACACCCCACCACCGGAACGCTTGATAGACTCGTAGTTGCTTCCTGCTGTTTGGGACAGGTCGTTCCGACACCCCACCACCGGAACGCTTGATAGACTCCAGCATCCGCAGCGGCACCCTGGAAGAGCGGTTCCGACACCCCACCACCGGAACGCTTGATAGACTCGAGCCTTGTCCCCGGAACAGGTTCGAGAAGGTTCCGACACCCCACCACCGGAACGCTTGATAGACTCTAGTCCTCCTCGTTGATGTCCATCCCGCCGGTTCCGACACCCCACCACCGGAACGCTTGATAGACTCCTCCAGTTCCATCATGTAGGTGGTGAAGCCCGTTCCGACACCCCACCACCGGAACGCTTGATAGACTCGCCCTGCCGACCGCATCGAAGGTCTACTTCGTTCCGACACCCCACCACCGGAACGCTTGATAGACTCCCATGGTTTGGGGTTCCTCTGTTCTGTTCTGTTCCGACACCCCACCACCGGAACGCTTGATAGACTCGCCAGGCACTGCGCCTGCCCGGTGGCGACAGTTCCGACACCCCACCACCGGAACGCTTGATAGACTCTATGGTTCGGCTTCAGCATCAACCGTTCACGTTCCGACACCCCACCACCGGAACGCTTGATAGACTCCGGGTGGACTACTGCAACAAGCCGGTGGCCGTTCCGACACCCCACCACCGGAACGCTTGATAGACTCGCGGTGTAGAAGTTGTCGACCATGCCCTGCGTTCCGACACCCCACCACCGGAACGCTTGATAGACTCTCGATCCCGCTAAGTCCTTGACTTAGCGGGATTTTCTCTAGAAAAGTTCAATCTGATCGGGCTCATCTGGGGCTCTTTTCGTGGCGTCTTTTCCGAAGAATTCACGGGTCATGCCGTACTGCTTGTCGGTCAACATGAAGAAGGCTACATGCCCATCGTCCGGGACTGAGGGTTTTAAGCGGTCGATTTCGGCCTGCGCTGCAGCCATCGTGGGGAAATGTTTCAGATACACCGAATACTGATGCTGGATGAAATTTTCCTTCAGCAGCATTTTCCGGAAATTGGTGTAAGCCCGCCTTTCCTCGGGTGTTTGCACGGGCACATCAAATACGGCCAGCACCCACATCACACGCCATCCATTGACCGCCACGGCTCACTGCCCTGGGGGAAGGGCTAGTTCGCCGGTACTGGTTTCCAGGATGCGAACGTAGCTTGCTATGGTTTCCCGTACGCCAGGGATCAGGCGGAAGTCCTTCTTGCCGATGCGCACCGTCTCCTCAGCGATGCGCGCCATGGCGACGCGGGCTGCCGCGTCGAATTCCCCGCTGGCGGCGCTCGGCCTTGCAAGACGCTCCACAACATATCGATAGGGCTCCATGAAGTCGTCGGCCAGATTGAACGGGTTCTCGCTGCTGCGGTGCCCTATTCCAAGTTCCGGAGATAGGCCGGCAGCGACCAGTTCGCGGGCTACAAGGCTGCGCAAGACCGCATAACCGAAATTCAGACGGGCGTTTACGTGGTCGGTTGCACCTTGTTTCTCGCGCTTGAAGTCCGGCTCAGCTTCCTGCCAGAGGTGCTGCCAGTAATGCCTGGCGGCTTGACCTTCGCGGTGCGTCTGATCGCCTGGTTCGACTTCGGCCACCATACGTTCCAGCCGCAAGGCGCCGGTCAACTCAAAGTGCCGTAGATTGGCCGCCTGGGTGCGTATGCGGGCACGCACGACCTCTTGCCAAAGTTTCGCGGACAGCGCACTGTCCAAATGGGTGATCTGCCGGCGCAGGCGGGATGCGGCGGCGCGGTTGGCCTGGGTGGGGACCATAAGTGCGCACGGCATGTGTTGGGCATCGGTTGCCATGACACAGGCGCCGGCCAAAGCCAATTCGCGCAAAATGCCAACGCTCAGCGAAATGGTGTGGTGGTGCAGCACAAGAGCGGCCACATCGCCAGGTGCAACATGCGTGTCAGTCTTGTCCGCCCTACGTATGCGCACTCGGCCAAGATCGATATTCAGCTCACACGGATTCTCGATCAATAGAATGCGATCCGCACTCATGTCACTCCTCAACGCGGAGTTTCATGACGGCAGTCTTCCCAAATTGCCTGGCACCTGATTCGGCACCAAGCTGTATCCACGTTCTTGATTCGATCAAAGGGGCGGTCCGTATCGTTCCGTCAGCCAGGATCTGATGAACCAAGTGACGCTCGCCATTGGCATCCATGACCGTATCGTTCCGAAATATGCGACGGGCAACTCGGGATGTGTCAAAGATTGGCGCATCTGCCGAGCGGACGGAGACGGCATCGACAACTGAGCCGGTCTCGTCCTTGATGAGCGCCACATAGGCATAGCCGTCGCTCAGATAGTGTTTCCCGCCAGTACTGTCATCGACGTACGAGCGCCCCGTCATATTGACCCGAATCGCGTCCTCGCCGCTGGCGTAGCCGCGGCCAAGGCGCTGATAGACCTGCACCTGCCTGACAAGGGTGCCATATCTCGGGTCGGGTATCGGAGTCGCCAAGGCTGCTTCCACACTCTCTCCGCGTGCGATGCGTGACTCAAATTCCTTGCTGACGATATCTCTTGTCGCTGGACTGACGATGTCTGAAATCCCCTTGCGTGCCTTGTCCAGGGAATGTTTCTCGTCCGTCAGTTCGCTGAGGTCGTACGAACGTGCAATACGACTCTTGCCGTCATCGGTGTATTTCTTGGCGTAGGCCATGCCCTGGAAGAAAGCGCCGGCAGGATAGCGGTCAGGTCGATGCCTGACTTTGGTCTCGCGCACCATTTTCAAGGCCACGTCGCGGACGTTGCCGATAGGTGGCTCTGGCGTTTCCCAAGGCTTGACATTGCGCAGACCGGCGGCCCGCTGCTCCATGCGTTCCTTGTAGCGCCTAGCCATGGTCATGTAGAGGCTGCGGTCGGTCAAGCCGATGACCAAGGCATCGATCAGGTGGTGACGATGGTCAATGCGCTTGTCGATCCGTCGGTCGGTGCGCTCCACCTCCGGGCCGTGATGGTTTTCCCAGCAGGCGCGGTAACGCTCAAAATCCTCTCGTGTGATCGGTTCGGGCGGCTGGTCGTCGTCGAACAGGGGCAGGTGGTTGTCCGGGGCATCGCTCTTGGGGTCGACCTTGGTTTCCAGGCGTACTTGCGGAATCACGGTCTCCAGCTTCCAGCCGCGGCGTAGCTGGGCGGTCAATTCCCCACGGGAGACGCTGACATTTGGACAGACCTCGCGCATCCACAGCGCCGTCAGCTTGGCGATCCACGAGCTTTCCGCATACTGACGTTCCGTGAAGTCTTCCAGAGACTTATCGTTGAGCTTCTCCGCTTCGTAGCTCTCGGCCATCAGATAGCTGGCCTTGCGGAAAAGCTTCTTGCGCTTGAGGATGTTGGCGCAGTTCTCAACTGCGCTGATGCGGTCGGCCTCCGCCTTAAAAGCTACCAAAGGGACGTCATCGCCTTTGGCGGCGTTGCAGGCCCGGTGCGCAATGACCAGATGAGAGCGAAGACGCTTCACCTGGGTGAGGGAGCGCGGCAGGATGTGATCGACGTTACTCGCGTTGCCGTTCAATGCCTCGCTCAGTTCCAGCCGCTTGCTGCAATAAGGACAATGGAAGTCCTGCTCCCACGCCAGCAGATAACGAAAGATGTCATTGTTGGTTGCTGTGCGGCCGGGAATGCTGCTCTCGATCTGCCGCTTTGCATATAGCCTGGCCTTGCGGTTCTTGTCGATGCTTTCCTCTCTCTTGGACCTGGCTTTCAGCCCCAAGGCCATGTCACGCGACAGCTCGACGATGATCTGGGATGGTGGGCTGCCCATGGCGTCGAGGCATTGATTGACGGCATGCCGTACCACGCGCAGCGCCACATCCACCACCACATTGCCGGTGGGGGCAGGTGCAGGCAGGTGCATCAGCATCTCGCCGCTTGGCTCTTCGGCCTTGTAGAAGTGCTCGCGGGCCGTGTGCTCGTCACAACCATCGCCATCCTGCATCTTGGCGGCGAGTTGTTTCAGCGCCTTGACGCTGTAAGCGGCACGGCCCGTGTCGAACCCCATTTTCCCCAGACGGGCGAATGATCCCTGCTCGACGCACTGATTGATGAAGGTCACGACCTCCGGCTTAGGAGTGGGTTGCATGCGCTCATGCCAGTTCTCTGCGTCCACCGACTCCGGCGATCCAAGATTGGCGATGAAATTGATCACGCGCAGCTGTGTGACGGAGTTCAACGCCCGCCATGGCGCCAGCAGGCCCAGATTGTCAAAAACCTTGCTGGTTCTGTCGCCGGTCACGGTTTCGCGGCTGAAACGATCAGTATTGAACTGGCTGGGGAACTCCTGGCGCAGGCCGGCTTTCTCCAGGGACTTGTAGATCTTTCCAAAGGTCAGCTCACCGTCTTTGTTCAACAGGTCCGGATCCTGCAGCATCACGCGAACATGGTCCCGCTGCGCTTTGCTCAGTGGCCGCTGGGCGCGACCCATGCCCCAGCGCAGATCGGCCAGTTGCTTCTCGATCCTGAAGATCTGTGCAGCCGGCTGCGCGGCGGGAGCCCGCGGGAGGGTCGGCTCGAGCGTGCATTGCCCCACCATGGCCGCCACTGATTTCAAGGGGCGTTGGTGGAACACAGCTTCTTTGAAATGCTGCTTGATGGGTAACGTCTCCACGGTACCCCGCACCGAGTACGCCGGGGCGCTTCCGTTCAGAACGTCGTGATGCTGTGCCTGCTGGTTCCAGATGAGATCGAACTCCTGCTCGATCATCGAGCGGTGCGCGTAGAGCCCGATGTTCTTCAGCTTCAATGAGTCGCGTGGGCCGCGTCCGGCATGATCGGGATCGCCGAAACGTTGGTGCATCAATTGGCCCAGGGTCTGGCAATTGTTTTCCTGCAGCAGACCATTGAGGTTCTTGATCCCGCTTTCGACCTGGCCGGCATCTTCATCCTCCTTCTTAATCTTGAACCCGCCCGCATAGCCGCGGCGCTTGGCCAGTTTGAGCAGAACATTTACCAGCTCGGGCAACTCTATGCGCTGGTTGACGGCGCGCGCACGTAGCGCGTGTATGTTCTGCCCGCTGTCCGGCGGAATCTCGTTAGGCCGGACCCCGATGAGGTGCGTCAGGTGCGCAATGCGTCGAAGTCTGCGAGCACGCCGCTCGAATAGCCGTCGTGCTTGACGCGCCTTGCGCCGGGCAGCCTTCTTGGGCTCCCCGATGCCGCCGGATTTGGCCGGTAGCAGTGGTTCGGAAAAGACGTGGAGCGCGGAGAAGGCGATATCGGCAGGTTGCACTTGTTCATTCAGAGAAAGCGCAACCAAACCGAGGGATGCGGTGCCGACATCAAGCGCAAGACGATAGACCAATTGCTGTCTCCCTAAGTTTTTCTTGCAAGCCTATCCAAACTTCGACATACTGGCAATCCTATCGAGCGTTGCGGTGGTGGGGACTGTCGGCAACAAGTCTAGGGAGCTTGCTCCTGAAGACGCCAATAAGAAACGGGCACTTCGGTGCCCGTTTTCCTTTTCTTTTCCGGGTTACTTCTCGCTGCATTTCGGCGCAACGGGGCGGTGACACATCCAGGCGCTGCTCAGCGCAGATGCTGTAGCAGCGTGCCCTTGATCTCTTTCATCACCGCATAGGTGCGCGTCTAGCGCTCGCTGCGTGGCTCTGTCCGCTAACAAGCTGAAAGATGCACCAAATGGAAGGCCGCGCATGCGCGGCCTTCGTCTTTTCAGAGGGAAAACAGCCCCGTTGCGGCTATGTTCTCGTGTTCGCGGGGGCGTCCCAGGTGCTCAGCCGCCGCAGCCCCGCTGCCCCGATTCCTGCACGGGCGGGCAGGGCACGGTGCCGTAGGAGCAGTAGACGCAGCAGTCGCCCTGCAGGGGCGTGAGGATGGTGCGGCAGCGCTCGCACTCGTAGAACCACTGGCAGGCATCGGTGGGCATGGTCTCGGTCTTGACGTGGCCGCAGACGGGGCAGGTCAGCGTGGATTCGAGGATCACGGTGCTCATTTGCTTGCGGGCTCGAGCAGGGTGGCGGGGTAGCCGGCGTCTTCGGTGGCGTCGAGCAGGTCGTCCACGCGGGCCTGGCTGTCGTTGAAGGTCACGGTGCTCTGCTTCTTCTCCAGGCTGCTGCGCACGTCCAGCACGCCGGGCACCTTGCGCAGCGCCACTTTCACGGTGATGGGACAGGTCGGGCAGCTCATGCCGGGGACGGACAGCGTGACGGTGCGCACCGCGGCCCCGGCCGGCAGGGTGCCGAGCACCAGGGCCAGGCTGAGGAAGAGTCGTTTCAGCTTCATGGAGGGTTTCTTTCCTTTCAATAGAAGAGCGGCGCCAGCCAGGGATAGGCCAGGCCGACGGCAACCAGTGCCGTGACGAGCCAGAAGAAGAACTTGTAGGCGCGCCGCACGGCAGGGATGGCGCAGACCTGCCCGGGCACGCAGGCGGCTTGGGCCGGCCAGATCTGCCGCCGGGCCAGCTCCAGCGCCAGCAGCGCGGCACCCAGGAAGTAGGGGCGGTAGGGCTCCAGCTGCGCGAGGTTGCCGATCCAGGCGCCGGAGAAGCCGAGCAGCACCAGCACGAGCGGGCCCAGGCAGCAGCTGGAAGCCAGCAGGGCAGCCACGGCGCCGGTCAGCAGTGGCAGGCGGCCGGGCGCGGGCGTGCAAGCAGCGGGGTTCGGTGGTGTCTCCATGAATTAAGCTTAGGTCCGTACCAAAGTACGGAGTCAAGCGGCGCCAGGCCGCAGGGGTATGCCATGCAGCAGGAAACAGACAGCTACACCATCGGCGCGCTGGCGCAGGCGGCCGGTGTGAACGTGGAGACGGTGCGTTTCTACCAGCGCAAGGGCCTGTTGCGCGAACCGGGCCGGCCGCAGGGCGCCATCCGGCGCTATGCGCAGGCCGACCTGGCGCGCCTCGGTTTCATCAAGGCGGCGCAACGGCTGGGCTTCTCGCTGGACGAAGTGAGCGAGCTGCTGAAGCTGGAGGATGGCGCCAGCTGCAGGGCGGCGAGCGAGAAGGCGCAGCGCAAGCTGGCCGATGTGCGCGCTCGGCTGGCCGACCTGCAGCGCCTGGAGGCGGTGCTGGCCGAGCTGGTGGGGCGCTGCGAGTCTTCCCGCGGCAAGGTGCATTGCCCGCTTATTGCTGCGCTGCAGGAAGGCTGACCGCCTGCGTACGGTGCGCACGGGGGGGCGTGGTCCATGCCGGCTGGGCTTGACGCCGCGCGCCCGGCCTCCTGGCTTGGCGCGGGCTGGGCCGAGCCTGACTTGTGCAGTGCAGCAAATCCTGTGGTTTTCACGGCTTGCAGAATAGTGAAACTTTCTTATATTTATAGGTTCTTATTTCTGAGCCCGGGCTGTCACTCCTGCGGGAGCACAGACCCGATTTGCCCAATCGCCCAGCCGCTACCCAGACATGTCCCTGCTACGAATCACCGACGCGATCCGCTCCACCGTGCGCAATCTCTGGTTCCTCGATCCGGGCGACCGCACGCTCGTCATCAACGACATCGCGGTGCGCATCCGCGCCGGCCTGCTGCTGGCGGTCCCGCTCTACATGAGCTTCACGCTCTACGACGTGGTGTTCGGCGCGCACTGGGTGGTGACCGGCGACTACATCAAGGACACCTTCGACACCGATTTCGAGGGCCGCATCCTCTACCACGTGGAGGCCGTGCGCCGCACCTACGACTACACGGTGCAGACCTGGGTGCTGTTCTACGCCCTGTTCGAGATGCTGGCCGGCATGTTCGCCTTCACGGCGCGCCTGTCGCCGACCATCTACATCGCCACCCTGCTGGCGCGCGGCCATGCGCCGCTCTGGAAGCCGCTGATGCCCAAGCGCTTCGCCTGGTCCATCGGCGCCACCTTCATCACGGTCTGCCTGGTGTTCTTCAATCCCGACACCTTTGCCGGCTGGGTCAACACGCTCACCCGGCACGAGCTGCTGCCGACCACCGAGAACTTCATGCCCAAGTGGATCCCGCTGGTGCTGGTCTGGGTCTGCCTGGGCTTCATGTGGATGGAGACCGTGCTGGGCTTCTGCGTCGGCTGCAAGGTGCACTCGCTGCTGGTGCGGCTGGGCTGGCTGCAGGAGGAGTGCGTGGCCTGCAACAACTGGTCGCCGGACCGCACGCTGCCCTGAGCTGGCGCCAAGTCATGAAAAAGGCCGCGCAGTGCGCGGCCTTTTCCATGCCCGGCAGCCCTCAGAGCAGGCGGAAGGCCAGCACGGCGGTCAGCGTGGCGGGCAGGGCGGCGATGAGCAGGCCCAGTGGGTGGATGGCACCGTCCTCGAACTTGCCGCGCAGGATGGCGAAGCCGGCCGGGTTGGGCGCGTTGGCGATCACGGTCAGGCCGCCGCCGGTCACGGCACCGGCCACCAGCGAGTACTTGAACTCGTCGCTCAGGCCTTCGACCAGGGAGCCGAGGTAGGTCAGCGCCGCGTTGTCGGTGATGGCGGTCAGCGCGGTGGCGCCGAAATAGACGGTGGTGGCGTCCATGCCCTGCAGCAAGGGCGCCAGCCACCACTGCTGCTGGCCGCCCAGTACCACCAGGCCGGCCAGGAAGAAGGCCACCAGCAGGCCCTCACGCAGGATCAGGCGGTCCTGGTGCTGCGGGTAGGCCGAGGCAAAGCCCATGAAGAAGAGGAACAGGCCCATGAACACGGCAGGGTGGTGGGCGAAGGCCACCACCATGGCCAGGAAGGCCAGGTGCACGCCCACCATCCAGGCCGGGACGCGCGCACGCTGTGCGTCCGCGGGGGGCAGCGAGCTGCGCGCGAGTTCGCGGCGAAAGAGCAGCGTGGTGACCAGGGTGTTGACCAGCACGGCGACGGCGGCCTTCCAGCCGAAGTGGGCCAGCATGAACCAGCTGTCCCATTGCCAGACTGCGGCGACCATGAGCACGGGCGGTGCGGCAAAGGAGGTCAGCGTGCCGCCGATGGAGATGTTGACGAAGAGCACGCCCAGCGTGGCGTACTTGAAGCGGGTCGAGGCGCTGGCGGCGAAGATGCGGTCGCGCAGCATCAACGCGGCCAGCGTCATGGCGGCCGGTTCGGTGATCAGCGAGCCCAGCAGGGGCACGAAGGTGAGCACCACGAAGTAAAAGCCCATGGTGCCGCGCAGGGGGATGAAGCCGGCGATCAGGTTCACGAGCCCGGCCGAGAGCTGCAGGATGGAGCGCGTGCCGGCGATCACCATGATGGCGAAGACGAACATGGGCTCGGTGAAGTTGCGCGTGTCCAGGTACTGGGTGGCCGCACCGGTGCCCTGCATGACGGCCATGGTCACCAGCAGGACCATGGCCCAGAAGCCGAAGACCACCTCCACCTCGCCCAGCAGGTGCCAGATGCCGGCATGGGCGGGGCGCCGGTGCGCCAGCCGCTCGAAGAATTTGGTCGAGAATGTGTGGACCAGCGCCGCGCCAAAGATGCACGCGGCGACGATGTTCAGGCTGATCAAGAGTGGCTCCGCTCTTCGAGTTGGGTGCGCAGGCCCCGGCGCAGGCGGCGGATGTGGACTGGCACGAAGACCGCCAGCAGCAGCGGCACGGTGACGACAAGGTTGATCACCACGCTGTAGGCCAGGCGACCGGCTTCGGGACTGCTGTCCACCAGCTGGCGCACCAGGGCCGTCACCAGCACCAGCCAGATGGCCAGCAACAGCAGTTCCGGCGCCTCAAGCGAGCTTGCGCGCGCCAGCCGCAAGGCGCCGCGCTGCTCGGCGGGCGGGAACTGGCGCAACTCGGGCAGCAGGGTCTGCCACAGCTTGCTCATGCGCCGGCTCCTGCAGGGTGCGGGCCGGTCGGGGGAAATGCGGGGGACAACGCGTCGATCCTTGAAAGCCAAGGAGACTATCGGTTTGCCCCGCCGCTGGATATTCGTGCGCGGCCGTAAGGTGGCTACGTACGTAGCCCGGCGCGACTCAGATCTTGCCCTGGCCGGCCAGGCGCGCCAGTTCGACGATGTTCTGCACGCCCGCCTTGTTCAGCACGCGCGCGCGGTGCACTTCGACGGTGCGCGGGCTGATGCCCAGTTGCTCGGCGATGTGGCGGTTGTGCAGGCCCTGGATCAGCAGCTGCATCACCTCGCGTTCGCGCTCGGTGAGTCCGGAGCGGCCGCGCGGGCCCGGCGCCGGCGTGGCAGCCTCGGGCTGCTCGGGGGCCAGGGCGCGCTCGATGGCGGCCATGAGCTGCTCGCCGTCGAAGGGCTTTTCGATGAAATCCACCGCCTGGGCGAGGAAGGCGCGCCGCGCCGCGGTGACGTCGCCATGCGCGGTGACCACGATCACCGGCAGTGCCGGCGCCTGGCGCTGCAGCTGCTCCTGCAGCTCCAGCCCGGACATGCCTGGCATGCGGATGTCGGCCACCACGCAGCCGCGCCACTCGGGGCGCAGCGCGCCCAGGAAATCCTCGGCGCTGGCGAAGACCAGCGTGGCATGGCCGCGCAGGCTCAGCAGCAGGGCCAGTGAGTCGCGCACGGACGGGTCGTCGTCGACGAGGTAGACGGTGTGGTTGGGCATCTTCAGATTCTGGGGTTGCCGGCGGGGTGTTCCGGCAACGGTAGCGTAAAGCAGAAATGGCCCTGGCCCTGCGCCTGCGCCCACAGCCGGCCGCCATGCGCCGCGACGATGGCGCGGCAGATCCCCAGCCCGATGCCCATGCCGCCGGGCTTGTCGCTGCCGCCGCCCTCGAACAGCTGGGGCAGGCGGGCGGCATCGATGCCAGGCCCGCTGTCGCGCACCTCGACCAGCAGGTGGTCACCCGCCACGCCGGCACGGACCTCGACCCAGGTCGGGCCGGGTGCACCGGCGGCGGCGTGCAGGCCGTTGTCGATCAGGTTGCGCAGCACGATGCCGATCTGCACCGGGTCCATCAGCACGGCGGGCAGCGTCGCTGCCACGGCACTTCGCAGTTCGGCGCCGCGGTGCGCCGCATGCGGGCGGTGGGCGGCCAGGGCGGCGTCCACCACGCCGGCCAGGGCCAGCGGCCTGAGTTGCAGCGCCCCGGTGCGGAAGAAGTCGCGCAGCCGCTTGATGACCGCGCTGGCGCGGGTGGCGTCGCTGACGATGCGCTGCATCACGTCGTCGAGCTGCGCACGCCGCTGCGGCGCCAGCTCCGGTGCGTCTTTCAGCAGCAGCAGCGAGGCCTGGGCGTAGTTGTTCAGCGCCGTCAGGGGCTGGCTCAGCTCATGGGCCAGCGCGGCGGCCATCTGCCCGGCCATGGCCAGGCGCAGGCTCTCGCGCAGGGCCTCGGCGGTGCGCGACCGCTCGTCGACCAGCACCCCCACCAGCAGGCCGGTCATGGTGATGGCGGCCATCAGGAACTGCAGTTCGAAGACGGCCAGGTCGGGCTGCGGGTAGGTCTGCACGGCGACGATGAGGCCGAGCTGGGTCAGGCTGGCCGCCAGCACCGCGCCCAGGCTGCCCAACAGCGTGGAGGCGAAGACGATGGGGATGAAGAGCAGGTAGAAGAAGCGCAGGTAGATGCCGCCGCCGTGGCCCAGCACGGCCCACAGCAGCAGGCTGATGCAGGCGATGAACAGCAGCCACCAGGGCGAGCGTACCGCCGCCAGCAGGGCCTGCCGGCGCGGGGCGTCGATCAGCAGCAGCAGGACCGGCAGCGTGACCAGCACGCCGACCAGGTCGCCGATCCAGTAGCGCACGATGGCGCCGCCGATGGCGGCGGCCGTGCCCAGGCCCGGCGCCGCGTAGGTGGCCACATAGCTCAGGGCCGAGAGCAGGGCGCCGAGCGCGGCGAGGGCGGTGAACCAGACCAGATCGCGCAGCGTGGCCAGCGCCGGCACCGGGCCGAGCCGGCGGGCCAGGGCGCGCGCCAGGCCGGCCCAGATCCAGCTCTGCGCCAGCGACGCGACGAACACCAGCCACCAGCTGGCCGGCAGGCCGCGCACCAGCACCTCGGCCGTGAGCAGGCCCAGCCAGACCAGCCAGAGCCGGTGCGGCGTCCACAGCAGCAGCGCAATGGCCAGCGCCGGCTGCGGGTTCCAGGGCGTGATGTTGAAGCCCTGCAGCGGCCGGATGTAGCTGACCCAGTCCAGCAGCACGTACAGCAGCAGGTAGCCCAGGGCCAGCAGCAGCACGGGGCCGCTCAGGCGTCGCCGGACGGCAGTGGGGAGCACGGTGGACATGGCGGCATTGTCGCCAATCGTCGCGGCCATCGGCGGCGGCTGGTGCCGGGTTAGGATCAGGCGCCGCCGATCCCATCGCTCCCATCGCTCGACCTGTTCCGCTTGCCATGCCCCAGACCATCGCCAGCGCGAGTTCCAGCGAGCTGCTGGTCAAGAAGAGCCGCTTCATCGGCTGCGTGCAGCCCGTGATGGACCGCGCCCGGGCCCAGCAGATCGTGGCCGGCCTGCGCGCCGAGCATCCGGGCGCGGCCCATGTGTGCTGGGCCCTGCTGGCCGGTGGCCAGTCGGCCGCGGTCGACGATGGCGAGCCCGGCGGCACCGCGGGACGGCCCATGCTGGACGTGCTGCGCCACCAGGACCTGGACGGGGTGCTGGCGACGGTGGTGCGCTACTACGGCGGCGTCAAGCTGGGCGCGGGCGGCCTGGTGCGCGCCTACACCGATTGCGTGGCGCAGGCGCTGCTGGTGGCGCAGAAGGTGCCGATCGTGAAGCGGGTCACGCTGCGCTGCGCGCTGCCCTATGCGCTGGAGGGGCTGGCGCGGCGCGAGCTGGCGCTGGCGGGCGCCAGCCTGGGCGAGGTCGAGCACGCGGCGCAGGTCGACCTGCGCTTCAGCCTGCCGCAAGACGCCGCGGCCGCCCTCGTGGCCCGCCTCAATGATGCCGGCCACGGTCTCATCGTCTGGCACGAGGAGCCGCCGGCAGCGCCGGCCTGAGGCGCGCGGGCGCCGCCCGCAAAGAATAGGCCGCACGATGCGCGGCGATGCAGCGCACCCGGCGCACACACCCTGTGCGTCATGCACAGGCATGGCGCGGGTTTCCCCCATGAATGCCGCCTGCCCCCTATGGCATAAACGTTGCTTGATGAATTCAAGTCACTTGAATTTTGTGCAAGGAACCGGATTCGAGTCGGCTTGACGTTGATCGACCCCCTCAATTCCATTGAAAGGATATGACCATGCTCGCAAGGAAAACCGTACGCGCAGGCTCGGCCCTGCTGGCCGGCGCGGCGCTGACGCTGCTGTCCGTTCCCGTCCTGGCCAAGGACGTCGTGAAGATCGCCTTCATCGCGCCGCTGACGGGCGGGGTGTCGAACATGGGCCTGGGCGGGCGCAATTCGGCGGACCTGGCCGTGCGCCTGCGCAACGAGGACCCGAAGTCCAGGTACACCTACCAGCTGGTGACCCAGGACGACGAATGCAAGCCCAATGTGGGCGTGCAGGTGGCGACCAAGATGGCGGCCGACAAGAGCATCGTGGCCGGCGTGACGCACTACTGCTCGGCCGTGGCCATGGCCACCGTCAGCGTCTACAACCGCTTCGGCATGCCGGCCATCGTCTGGGGCGCGGTGCTGCCGGACGTGACCTACGCCAACAACTTCAAGGAAGTGCACCGGGTCAACGGCACCATGATCAACCAGAACGAGGTGGCGGCCAAGTTCATGACCGGCCTGGGCTACAAGAAGTGGGCCATCATCCATGACACCACCGACTACGGCAAGGGCCACAACAAGTATTTCAGCGAGGCGCTGGCCAAGCAGGGCGGCCGCATCGTCGGCACCTTCGGCGTCACCTCCGACCAGCAGGATTTCGCCGCCGAGCTGACCCAG
>JACCDS011050706.1_pt1 | contig 16927 bp, 15 predicted proteins | sample 7446441 | NCBI WGS metagenome assembly JACCDS01 (sample SAMN15323445, study PRJNA562643) | freshwater metagenome | isolation source: river surface water | place: USA:Blue River Watershed | collected 2017-08-17
CAGCTCATCCCCTGACGGAACGATCGGTCCATCTGCGCGCTGTACAAACCGCTCATCGATTCATCGATGACATTGCGAAACCAACCCACCAACATAAACACCAACAGCGCCACCCCAGCCAGCAGCAAATATTCGCCGTGACCTTCTTTGTTGCGTGTGACTTCATTCACAAAATGGCCGGCACCAAAAGCCAGCAAAAATAGAGCAATAGCCCCGACTATCGGCCATGGGCTTTGCTCCGGTACATAATAAGTTTGATACGTCTTGGCCATGTTACTTCCCCGTCTGATAAACAGCAGCCACTTGCGCGGCTGGACTATGCTGGGTTACGTCGTACAGCGTGTAAGACAGCGTAATGGTTGAAAACTGCTCCGGCAGCGCCGGATCTACGTAGAACTGTAGAGGCATCAGCAACTTCTCGCCGGCTTTTAAAGTCTGGCGCTGAAAGCAGAAACATTCCATTTTGTTAAAATATAAAGCAGCCTGTCCGGGCGATACTGACGGCACTGCCTGAGCGACCATCAATGCCTGAGTCGGATTTTCTGCTTCGTAATACACCAGTTTAATTTCGCCAGGATGCACCTGGATTTGCCGGGTTTGCGGCTGAAATACCCAAGGCATTTTCGGATCCGGTTTCGCCAGAAACTCAATAGTGACCTGACGTTTCAGATCAGCAACCGCTTTATCTGCTGTCGCCGCCATACTGCTGGTTTTGCCATTCAGCCCGGTCAAATCACAAAATACGTCATACAACGGCACCAAAGCGTAACCGAACCCAAACATGCCTCCAGTGATAAGCATTAGTTTAAGCAACAATGGTCTGTGATTTGGCGCCGTCATAAGTTGGCCCTATTTCACATCTGGTGGTGTCGTAAAGCTGTGATATGGCGGCGGTGAAGACAACTGCCACTCCAGCCCTTCCGCACCTTCCCAGACCTGTGCCGTCGCCGCCGGTCCGCCCTTGATGCATTTCACCAGCAGCCAGACAAACAGCAACTGTGATAAACCAAAAGCAAAACCCCCGATACTAATCAACGCATTAAAGTCAGCAAATTGCAGCGCATAATCCGGGATCCGGCGCGGCATACCGGCAAGGCCAACAAAATGCATCGGGAAAAACAGCACATTGACTGAAATGAGCGAACACCAGAAATGCCACTGCCCCAACGTTTCGTCGTACATATGTCCGGTCCATTTTGGCAACCAGTAATATGCAGCCGCGATGATCGAGAATATGGCGCCTGTCACTAACACATAGTGGAAATGTGCGACGACAAAATAAGTGTCGTGGTACTGGAAATCCGCCGGAGTAATAGCCAGCATCAGCCCAGAAAATCCACCAATGGTGAACAGCACGATAAAGGCGATGGCAAACATCATCGGAACTTCAAAGGTCAGCGCGCCGCGCCACATGGTCGCTACCCAGTTAAACACCTTCACGCCGGTCGGCACCGCTATCAACATGGTGCAGTACATAAAAAACAACTCAGCAAATACCGGCATCCCAGTGGTAAACATATGGTGTGCCCAAACCAGAAAAGACAATAACGCGATACTGGATGTGGCATAAACCATCGATGCATAGCCAAACAACGGCTTGCGTGAAAAGGTCGGGACTATGCTGGAAACGATGCCAAAAGCCGGCAGAATCATGATATAGACTTCAGGATGGCCAAAGAACCAGAAGATATGCTGGAACAAAACCGGGTCACCACCGCCTGCAGCATCAAAAAAGCTGGTGCCGAAGTACTTATCTGTCAGCACCATTGTCACGGTACCGGCCAGAACAGGCATCACCGCAATCAGCAAAAATGCCGTAATCAGCCAGGTCCAGACAAACAATGGCATTTTCATCCAAGTCATGCCTGGCGCACGCAGGTTAAAGATGGTCACTATCACGTTTATTGCGCCCATGATCGACGAAATACCCATGATATGCACCGAAAAAACAAATAACGCCGTACTATCTCCACTGTACTTGGTCGACAATGGTGCGTAAAAAGTCCAGCCGAAACCAGGCCCGCCACCTTCCATAAACAGCGACATCAGCAAAATGGCAAACGCAAATGGCAGGATCCAAAAACTCCAGTTGTTCATCCGCGGCAATGCCATGTCTGGCGCGCCAATCATCATCGGGATTAACCAGTTGGCAAGTCCGGTAAAAGCCGGCATCACGGCGCCGAATACCATGATCAGGCCATGCACTGTGGTCATCTGATTAAAAAATGCTGGCTCTACCAGTTGTAAGCCCGGCTGGAACAGTTCGGCACGGATCACCATCGCCATTGCCCCACCAATAAAAAACATGGTCAATGCAAATAGCAGATACAAGGTGCCAATATCTTTGTGGTTGGTCGTATAAAACCAGCGTTTCAGACCTGCTGGAGGGTGGTGATGACCATGGTCGGCGTGATGATGTGGATCAGTTGAGATTGTGCTCATGCCTTACTCCTTCTGTCCATTTTTCGCAGCCTGTACATCAGCTGCCTGGACAAGATCGCCGGTATTATTGTCCCAGGCATTGCGCTCATAGCTAATCACCGCAGCAATTTCCTGCAGGCTTAACTGTTTGCCAAATGCTTGCATTGCTGTGCCCGCCTTTCCGTTCAGCACAATGTTGATGTGCGCGGCCTTTTGGTCAGCTAAGGTTGCCATTTTACTGCCTTTGAGCGCTGGGAATACGCCGGGTAGGCCCGTGCCTCCGGCCTGATGACATGCTGCACAATAACCCTGATAAACTTTCTCCCCCAGCGTCATTGCTTCTGCCATTGTCATCTGCATCGACAGTAATTCCTGCTCTGCCGCTTTGAGTTTGGCCAGCCTTGCACCTTCGGCCTCAATCCACTGGTTAAAATCATCCGGAGACTTGGCGACAACAACAATCGGCATGAAACCGTGGTCTTTGCCGCAAAGCTCCGCACACTGGCCACGATAGGTCCCTGGTTCATTCACCTGGGTCCAGGCTTCGTTGATAAACCCAGGATTTGCGTCTTTTTTCACCGCAAAAGCAGGTACCCACCAGGAATGAATCACATCGTCTGAGGTCATCAGAAAACGAACTTTTTTACCGGTCGGGATCACCAGTGGGCGATCGACTTCCAGCAAATAATTCTCGTTTTTCTGCAGTTTGTTCTGGATTTGCTTGGCAGGTGTGGCGAGTAGCGAATAATACTCCACCGGGTATTCAAGATATTTGTAGTGCCACTTCCATTGTGAGCCGGTGACCAACACCGTCACATCGGATTTGGTGGTGTCCTCCATCGCAATGAGAGTCTGGGTGGCAGGAATTGCCATCAACACCAGTATAACGACGGGAATTGCAGTCCAAAGCAGTTCAACTTTGGTACTTTCATGGAATTGCGCAGGCTGCACACCTTTTGCTTTGCGATGATGGACAATGGACCAAAACATAGCTCCAAATACCACCAGGCCAATTCCACAGCAAATGTAGAAAATCGTCATATGCAGGTCGTACACCTGCTGACTGATTTCCGTAACCCCCTTGGTCATATTCAGGGGCATTTCTGCGGCAATAGCCGAATCGACACACAACAAGGCCAGCAGCGAGCAACGACTTAACATCGTGTTCGCCACAGTACGTCTCCTCTGTCAGTTTTGCATAAACTGTTGCCAGAATCCGACGCGCCCACCACTTTGCATCTCGATTCCGCAACTTATCGTTGTTATTTTTTCCTGTAAGAAACCGCCCTTGGTCTTCTAGTTGACCATTTGTTTTGGCCGGTTCCGCTTAAGAATTAGACAAAATCTGTAAAAAGCCAAGGTGAGAATGAAAAAAAAACGCCACAATGTCTAAAACTGTGGCACTTGTGTATAAATCAATGATTTGTTTTAAAAATCACCAGGTCTGAGTACGGACAACTCCAACGGCTAAACCTTCAATTGCAAAGAACTGCTGAGTTAAGTCTACTTTTATCACATTAAAGTCGGTGTTTTCGGGGTGTAAGTAAACAAATTGTCCATCCTTGCGGAATCGCTTTACTGTGACATCTTCATCAACCCGCGCAACGATCACTTCACCTTGTCTGGCTTCGGTTGTTTTGTGCACAACAAGTAAATCGCCATCCAGAATGCCAATGTCTTTCATACTCATGCCAGATACTTTAAGCAGGAAATCCGCGGATGGATGGAACAGGTTAGCGTCGATCTGATGGTATTGTTCAATATGTTGTGTTGCCAGAATAGGCTGACCGGCAGCAACTCGGCCGATCAACGGCAGTCCCTGAATTTCAGGCTCATTGGCCGCGACTTCAGTGGTGTCTTCGATGAGACGGATCCCACGCGATGTCCCCGGCAACATTTCAATAAAACCTTTTTTTGCCAGCGCCTTTAAGTGCTCTTCAGCAGCATTTGCCGACTTAAATCCGAGCTGCGTTGCAATTTCCGCTCGCGTCGGTGGCATCCCGGTCTGGGCCTGATAATCTTTCAGAAGTTGCAGAATTTCGGCTTGTCGTGGTGTAAGTGGTCGCATGATGCTGAATGCCTATACAGTGGATACTGGGAGTATATACAGTGAAATGCGGCGTGCCAAGCGCCTTACGGCACAATTTACTGGTAAGACCTGAATTTGGCGCTGTTTTTCATTCCGTGCTAAAGTAGCGGGCTGTCGTTTTTGCAGGTTTCTTATGTTCGCCCGACTCACTTTTTTGGCCAGGATGCTTTATTGGCCACTTAAACCGCTGGTGCAGTGCAAAATTGTTGCCGCGCCGCCATCTCAGTCTGCATTAGGTGCAGACAAGCCATTGTTTTACATTACCAAAGTATCTTCGGCCAGCGATCTAGCCACGCTGATGCGTGTCTGCCGGCAACTGGGATTACCTGCACCAGATGACGAAGTACAACTGGGTTCAGTGCGCTTACCGCGTACGCTGTATCTGGAAAATCCGAAAACCCTCAGTGGACATCAACGTCCTTCTGCAGCCCTGCAAATTGGTCAGCAGCTGTTAGAAGCTCATCTTGATCACACACAAGATGCTCAACTCATCCCGGTTTCGATCAATTGGGGCCGCGCTCCAGGTAAAGAGGCCAGTGTTAAAGCCATCATTGGTGAGCAAGCCGCACCAAACTGGCTACGTAAGCTGTTGATTGTGCTTATTTCCGGCCGCCATACGCTGGTGCAATTTTCCGACGCATTGTCATTGCGGGACATGGCCGGCCAGTATGGGGCGGCAACTGATACTGCGCATAAGTTGTTGCGGATGGCCCGTTTCCACTTTTATCGCCAACAGCTAGCCGCGACCGGGCCGCGCCAGCCTGACCGTGCAGCCTTGTTTAATGCGTTATTAGGGTCAGCGTCCGTTCGGCAAGCAATTGAAGAAGAAGCGCTGCAGAAACAAATGCCACTGACGGCTGCCCGGCAGGAAGCATTATTGTTACTCGAAGAAATTGCCGCCGATCAACGTGAATCCACAGTGCGGCTTGGCGAGCGTTTTTTACGCTGGTTATTTGGCAAACTCTATACCGGTATTCAGGTTCGCAATAACGAACAAGTACGAGAGCTGGCTCAGCGCGGGCACGAGATAGTCTATCTGCCCTGTCACCGCAGCCATATGGACTATTTGTTGCTCAGCTACGTGATTTATCAGCAAGGTCTGGCGTCACCGCATATTGCAGCCGGTATAAACCTGAATTTCTGGCCCATTGGGAAAGCTTTCCGTCGGGGCGGTGCGTTTTTTATCCGGCGCAGTTTCAGTGGTAACAAGCTGTATTCAACGGTATTTCGTGAATATCTGACGCAATTATTCCGCAAAGGTTACGCTGTGAAATACTACAGCGAAGGTGGTCGCAGCCGCACTGGCCGGCTGTTGCAACCGAAAACCGGCATGCTCGCCATGACGATCCAGGCGATGCTGCGTGGCATTGACCGACCGGTCACTATTGTGCCGGTTTATCTCGGTTACGAACATGTGATGGAAGTGGGCACTTATTTACGTGAACTCAAAGGCACTCATAAGGCCAAAGAATCTGCGTTTGGTATTGTCAAAGCCGCAACAAAGCTCAGAAATTACGGTTTTGGCTTTGTAAATTTTGGCGAACCGCTGTCGCTGAATCAGTTTTTGCAACAACAAGTTCCGGACTGGAAAACTGCCATTGACCCGCTGGAACCACCAAGACCTGACTGGCTGAACCCCGTCGTGTCGGTGCTGGCCCATCAGGTGATGCTGCGAATTAATCAGAGCGCCGCCGTCAACAGCGTTAATCTGCTGGCAACCTGTATTCTGGCTGCGCCGCAACAGGTATTGCCAAAGCCGCAACTGTTGGCACAAATGGAGTTGTATCTGCGATTGTTACGCGACGCGCCTTATCATGCCAATGTGACATTAGCGGCAGGCTCCGCAACGGAGCTATTGCAGCATGCGGAGCGCTTGCAAAAAGTGCAGATCGAACAAGATGACTTTGGTGCTTTGGTACGATTTGCACCACATGATCAAGTACTGATGAGCTATTACCGTAGTAATATCAGTCATTTGTTTATTATACCCGCTATTCTCGCTACAGCACTGTTACAACAAGCACAGACCAAGCATGCCTTACTGCAATTGACTCAACAGCTGCAGCCATTGCTGGAGCAAGAACTATTCCTGGCCCCTCAGCATCTCGGTAACTATGTTGAAAGCCTGATTCAGTTTATGCAACAGGAAGGTCTGATTGACTGTAACTCGCAAACCGATAGCTTGAGTGTCGCCGAACCACAGCGAGCCAAGCTGGAATTGCTGGCCTGCTTGGCCGATGCGGTCTTGCAAAGGTACAGCATGGTCTTGCAACTGATCCGCGGTGCTGAACCGATGGAACGCGATGCACTTGAGCAAAAAGCACATCAGCTGGCGCTGCGGCTGTCGACGTTACACGGACTGGATTCACCGGAGTTTCACGACAAACGTTTGTTTGTCACGCTGATTAATGCATTGAAAGATCTAGGTTATATCCATGCGGATGCGCAATACAAACTGCAAATCAGTGAAAGCTTTGACGGCTTAGATCGGCAAATCAGCCAACTGCTCAGTGCTACCGTCAATGCCAGTATCCACCAAATTGGCAGCCAATCCGCCTAGTATCGGTTCGAAGTCACAAATGGGCGATCACTCGCCCTTTGCTTTGTCGTAACTGCGGATCACACCTTCTTGCATGGTCGACGCCACTAAAGTACCGGCGCGGTTAAAAAACTGTCCTCGCACCAGACCCCGGGCGCCGGATGCACTTGGGCTGTCCACCGAGTACAACAACCAGTCGTCGAAGCGGAAATCTTCATGAAACCACATCGCATGGTCAATCGTTGCCACCTGCATATTGGGCGCCATAAAAGACTTCCCATGCGGCTGCAGCGCTGTTGGCAGGAAATTGAAGTCTGATGCATACGCCAATAAATATTTGTGTACGCGCAAGTCATCCGGCATCGCGCCATTGGCTTTAAACCAAACGTGGCGTTTGGCCTGACTCACTTGCGGCCTGAATGGATTATGAAATGCCACTGAACGCATCTCGATAGGCTTTTCGCAGATAAATTTACTACGGATCGATTCCGGGATTGAAGCAGCATGCTCGCGATAAAACTCCAGATCTGATACCAACTCTTCAGGTTGCGGCACTTGTGGCATTAAATCCTGATGGGCAAAGCCGGGCTCATCGGCCTGAAAGGATGCAGTCAGATAAAAAATTGGTTTGCCGTATTGGATCGCACTGACGCGTCTCGTACTGAAACTTTTGCCGTCACGGATGTTTTCTACTTCATAAACAATAGGCCGCGCGGCATCACCGGGCCGCAAAAAGTAGGAGTGGAAAGAATGGACTTTCCGGTCTTCCGGGATGGTTTCCTTAGCGGCAGACAACGCTTGCCCCATGACCTGACCACCAAAGACGGCTTTAAACCCCAGGTCCTGACTCTGCCCGCGATACAGGCCGTATTCGATAGTTTCTAACTTCAACAGCGACAACAGATCTGACAGTACCTGACTCATCCGATGCTCCTCAAAATGCGGGGTAAGCCACTATTTTGCAGGAACATCGGCCAAAGTGCCAAGTTTCTTACTCAGCCGCCACCGCCCAGAGACTGTTGCAAAGAACGGTCATTGACCATTTGCTCTGCTTGTTTACGCTCTTCATCTTGTTGCGCAATCGTTTTGCACACCTTCACGCTACGGTTGCTACCCAGCACTTTTTCTTTGCGGCACACGACTGCGTTTTTGTCCGTGTCTTTATTATATGATTTCACCACCGCAACTTTAGCAGGTGCGCTGGTCGTCTTAGCGGCAGATGCGGTTTCTGATGGTGTTGATGTGCAAGCGACCAGGTGTATACAACCCAGCAGCAACATCCATTTAGGCTTGAACATAGTGTTTCCTTGTTATCAATAATGCAACATCTAACTTACCCCGCCTTACCTTGCCGTGCAAGTAGGACAGTGATAATTTACCTACAATGATTACAAAATAAGAAATCAGCAGCTTATGTTCTGGGTATTTAAAACTGAACCTGCGGAATGCAGTATCGCAGATATAGAAGCGGCAGGCAGCGCTGGTGTGGTTTGGGAAGGTGTGCGTAACTATCAGGCACGTAATTTCCTACGGGATCAGGTAAAAACCGGCGACATGGTACTGATCCATCATTCCAGCTGCGCTGCTGTTGGTATTGCGGGTGTCGCAACCATTATTACTGAAGCATTCACCGATCCCAGTCAGTTTGTCACTGACAGCCTCTATTACGACCCTAAAGCCAATGCAGACAAAGCGCCCTGGGTTGCCGTCAGAGTTGGATTCGTCCGCAAATTCCCGCGGATCCTGTCCATGGCAGACCTTCGCGCTATAGCAGGGCTTGCAGAGATGCAATTGTTGAAAAAAGGCAACAGATTGTCGATTATGCCGACAACAAATGCAGAATTTGACCTTGTACTTTTGGCGGCGAAGGCTTAGAGTCTTAGGTGCACCTCGAAGGAGGATCTGTAGCCGACTTAAGACGGAGTTGTTAACATGGTCGCTGTAGCTGAAGACAGACGCGCAGAAGAAAGAGATCTCAACTACTTTTGGGATCGATTAAATATCGCACAAAAATTTTCGGTGTCTGAGTTACAACGCTTTGGCTACGAACTGGCATTTGTCCGCCGCAGCCCGAGCTTTAGCATGGCTGTGTTGAGATCAGGCGAACGCCTGGCCGCTGTTGACCAGGACGGACAAATCGATACTACCCCAACGATTTCATTCCGAAGTTAAGATTGCAGGTCAATTACTGACACCCGCATGCGTCGGTTTCTGTATATCTTTGTGTGAAAACTCTTTTGCCAACAAAAACATCTGCTGACACATCTGTAAGTACCCTGCAAAATTTTGCTTTTGCCAACCGTTGATTAAACGACCGTGTTTGCTAATGACGGCTTCGACAGCCGGAAACTCCAAATCTGCATGTAATTTCAGCGCACGCTGCAACGCAGGCTTTAATGCCAGCTGCCGGCTAGACATTTCTTTGCATAGTGTCGGGATCAGCTGGATTGCCAATTCAAAGATATACAATTCCTCTTCAGCCAGACGACTCATGCGCCGGACGCTACCGAGCTGAAGTAACAAAAACTGACTGAATTCCTCAGCCAACTCATAAGTAAATTGCTGAACTTGTGAAGACTCTTGATCTAACATTCTGAACTGAGCTAACAACCGTTTGTGTTCAGATGCGAGGCTGTCGGTCCTGACCAACATCACGACCATTAATACGATGAGACAAACAAAGGCAAGAACCCACCAGACCACAACAATTTTCCCAATCACTGACAGATAATGTACTGAAATTTAACACAAACAGTGGTTAGTCAGCCAGCGCTTACCAACCACTGTTTCCATTCCGCTTTATCTAGCCTGTCCGATATACAAATCGATCTGCTGTTCCAGTACTGGCAACGGCACACTGCCATTGGACAACACTGCATCATGGAACTCGCGTACGTTAAATTTATCTCCCAGCACAGTTTCTGCTTTTTGACGTAACCGTTTAATGGTCAGCTCGCCGAGCTTGTAGGACAACGCCTGAGCCGGCCAGCTGATATAGCGATCGACTTCAGTCGTGACATTGTGCATTGACAAAGCGGTGTTTTGTGCAAGGAAATCAATAGCCTGCTGCCGACTCCATCCCATGGTATGCATGCCAGTGTCCACGACCAGACGGCAAGCACGCCACATTTCATAAGTCAGCCGGCCGAAATTGCTGTACGGGTCCTGATAAAAACCCACTTCCAGGCCAAGATATTCGGAGTACAAACCCCAGCCTTCACCAAAAGCAGAAGTATAAAAACTGCGTCGGTAGCTGGGCAGACTTTCCTGCTCATTGGCCAGTGCGACCTGCAAATGGTGACCCGGTACTGCTTCGTGCAACGTCAGCGCCTCCAGCTCGTATAAAGGCCGACGGTCCAGTGCATAGGTGTTGACCCAATAAAACCCCGGATCGCCTGCCGCCCGACCGCCTGAATAACGACCTGTGGTGTATTTAGGCGCAATCTCGGCTGGCACAGGCTCTACACCGTATGGTGTGCGTGGTAAGGTTTTAAATAGCTTTGGCAGCTGCGCATCAATTTTTTTCGACAGATACGCAGCTTCTTTTAGCAACTGTTCCGGCGTGTTGACATAAAACTGCGGATCGGTACGCAGGAACTGCACAAAATCGGCAAAACTGCCCTTAAACCCCGTTTTATCAATAACCTGCTGCATTTCAGCCCGAATTCTCGCCACTTCTTTCAGGCCAATATCATGGACCTGCTGCGGCGTCATTTTCAGCGTGGTGTAATGCTCCAACCGGTTTTGATAAAAGGCAGCGCCATCCGGTAAAGCAACAGCGGCGATATTATCCCGCGCCCCCGGCACATACTGGCCGACAAAAAAGTCCAGATACTGTTGATACACCGGTGTGATCTGGCTGCTGATCAGGGTTTTGGCTTGTTGCTGCAGCGCCTGCCAGCGTGTGGCGTCAATGCCCGCAGGTTGCTTCAGCAATGGCCGGTAAAACGGGCTTTTTGTCGGATCGTTCGAAATAAAAGACTTAATGCTGTCTTCATAGCCTGCCAGTACGGCTTTGGGCTGGGTATAACCGGTTTTTAGCCCCTGCTGCATCCAGCTAATCTGTTGCTGCATGTAAGTGGGTACTGCGGCCAGTTTCTCCAGATATGTCTGTATATCCTTGTCTGTTTTCACTGAGGACATATTCAGCATAAACAGTACGTCGCTGTGGAAGCCAGACTCAGCCGTCAACGGCATGTAATGTGCGCCAAACCGATATTCATCGATATCATTCTGCAGTCGGTATTGCAGGATGGCGAAATTGATTTTCTGTTGTTCTGTTAGATGACTGACATTGGTTTTATTCAGCTCTGCAATCAGCTGTAAACGTTGCTTGTGGGCTTTCTCCAACGCTGCCGCAGACATGTCGGGTAACCCTGATTTGGTATTGGGTTGCACCTGACCAACCTTTTCCCACCAATCATTGGCAAAGCGGTCAAAATCAAGGGGGGAGCTTGCAGGCTGCTGTGCACACGACATCAAAGTGGCACAACAGAGGGCAACCAACAGTTTTTGCTTCATATCTGGCAATCCAAATGGCTAATTTTGTCGATTGATTGTATACAATTCTGCACGTCGCTCAGTCGCTAACCAACTTGCATTTCTGCCTGTTGAACCGATTTGGTCTGCAGTCGCAGTACATTCAGGATCTCATATTAGGCAAACACCTGAATAATTTGAAAAAAATGTAGGAAACAGATAAAAAACGCTTGGCGGGATCCACTTGTCCCGTTATTTTAAGGATGACAGCGCTGTAATTTCCCCGCAGTGCTTGCGTTGGCATGGCATTTCCGTAACATATCGGCCTTAAGTTACGCTAAGTCTATGCAGTATCCATTGGAGTTTTACTTGGCATGATGTATCAGGATTCAATCGAGCAAGCGAGCGAGAAGGCGGCTTTAGCCATAGCCTTCCTGCAGCGGCATCGTTTGGCTGCTCACCCGGTAAACTTCACTGTCGCCTACGAGTATATCAGCGGTGTGATCGCTGAATTATGTCAGGCGATCGAAGACAAACTCAGCGCCCGTATCCCGTTTGACGATTTCGTCATGACCGAGCTGTACAGCAATTACATAGTCCCGACCGGTCGCCAGAACGAGCAGATGATTGCGGCTGTGTACAAGATGGTCAGCACGCTGAATCAACAATCTGAACAAGCCGGCGAAGCGATCCACGACTATATCGATGTGCTGGACCATAGCCTGGTTGCATTGAAGACAGACACCCCGGTGCAGGCTCGTGACACCATCAGCCGGATCATGAGCGCTACGTACGAACTCAAAGCCACTCAACAAAAGCTGCGCGACCAACTGGCACAATCCAATGACCAGAGTTATCAGTTACGTGCAGAGTTGGAGCAGCTGAAACGGGAACGTCACGTTGACGCATTAACCGGTTTGTATAACCGGTTAGCGATGCAGGAACACATTGACCAGTGGCTGGCCGAAAATCCACAACGACGGATCGCTGCCATAGCCGTTGATTTAGACCATTTTAAGCAATTCAATCAGGATTATGGCTACAACATCGGTGATGTGATCCTGTCGAAAGTGGCGAAAAAAATCAGTGCCTACGTGCAGGAAAGTGGTCTGCCGGTGCGTGCTGGTGGTGAAGAATTTCTGATCTTGCTGCCCGATGTTGACCTGCGCACAGCCAGTGAAATTGCTGAGCAGGTGCGTCGGGGTGTAGAGAAACTGCGTTTTGTCTCGTCCCGCAGTAAAAAAGCGCTGCCAAAAGTGACGATTTCTTTAGGTGTGGCGTTGTACCAAGCCCAAGAAAATTGGCACCAATTTCTGGCGCGCTCCAATCAGGTTCTCAGCATTGCGAAAAAGCGCGGCCGCAATCAGGTCGCCACTGAAGCCATGCTGTAAGCACGATGAGTGCACCTCTGCTCAAAGACCTGCTAGACCTGCCGTTACTGCAGCGCCTGGCAACCTCCGTACAACAACAGCATGCCGCATTTGACCCTACCCGGTTTATCCACTCTTTATGGGATGCGCAATACGCCGAACAAAGCCTGAAACAACGGGTGCGGCGAATTGCGACCACCTTGTACCACCAGCTGAATTTGCCTTTTGCCGACACTTGCACGCTATTACAACCGGTCAGTACAGAGATCACCGGCCTGCCCGGCTTTATTTTCCCCGATATCGTTGAGCAGTTTGGCCTTGATGACTTCCCGACATCGATGCAGGCGCTGGCACATTTCACCTGTTATTCCACTGCTGAATTCGCCATCCGGCCATTTTTCCGGGTGTATCCTGCGCAGAGCCTGCAACAATTGCAAATCTGGAGTCAGTCAGCCAATGTGCATCATCGCCGGCTCGCCTCTGAAGGCTGTCGGCCACGTTTGCCCTGGGGCCAGGCTTTGCCGCAGTTTATCGCTGATCCAACGCCGATTTTACCGGTGCTGCAGGCGCTGAAGCAGGATCCGGAAGATTATGTGCGGCGCAGTGTTGCCAATAACCTCAACGACATCAGCAAAGATCACCCGGCACTGGTGCTGGAACTGGCCCAGCAATGGCACGGTGCGCACGTGCACACCGACTGGATCCTAAAGCACGCACTGCGTGGTTTACTGAAACAACGCAACAGTGCGGCGCTGGCGTTATTCGACTGCGCTCCGCGGCAACTCACTAACGCCACCCTGTCGCTCCAACAGCAAGTGTTAAATTATGGCGAGACGCTGCAATTTAACGCAGCATTGACGCTGGAGGACGGCCCGTCGCCGCTTCGAGTGGAATATGCGATTGATTTTGCATCAAAAAACGGTGCCAAACGCCACAAAGTATTTCAGTGGATCCAACGGGAGCATGGGCCAGGTTTGCTGTCGCTGCAGAAGTCTTATCGCTTTGCTGATCTAACGACACGTAAGCACTATGCTGGCGCCCATCAACTGCATCTGATCGTCAACGGCGAAATTGTCGTAACACAACAGTTCGATTTGATCCGCGACAATTGATCCACCGCTTTCGGTTGGACTCTGCCCGAGGATCTTTTACACTAGCGCCAACTTCTTCTGGTTAAGGCAATTTCATGTCCGAACAACAGCATTCCGGCAATCAAGACAGTACTCACTTTGGTTTTAAAACTGTTGCGCGCGATGACAAAGTCTCGCTGGTTGCCAACGTATTTCACAGTGTTGCCGCCAAATATGATGTGATGAACGACCTGATGTCATTAGGTATTCATCGGTTATGGAAACGCTTCACGATCGATTGCAGTGGAGTTCGTCCGGGCCAGAAAGTGCTGGATTTAGCCGGTGGAACTGGTGATCTGACCGCATTATTTTCCCGCCGGGTCGGTCCGACCGGTCAGGTCGTACTGGCAGATATTAACGAATCGATGCTCAATGTCGGTAAAGACAAACTGCGTGATCTGGGCCTCGTCAACAATATCAGCTATGTACAAGCCAATGCCGAAGCGCTGCCATTTGCCGACAACAGCTTTGACATCATCACCATCGCGTTTGGCCTGCGTAACGTTACTGATAAAGACGCTGCACTGCGCTCGATGTTCCGCGTACTAAAACCTGGTGGCCGGTTACTGGTACTGGAATTTTCCAAACCAACTGAAGCCTGGCTCAGCAAAGTGTATGACGTGTATTCCTTTAAGCTATTGCCGGCGATGGGGCAGCTGGTCGCTAATGACCGCGAATCTTATCAATATCTGGCGGAATCGATCCGGATGCACCCGGATCAGGAAACACTGAAGCAGATGATGGAACAAGCCGGTTTCAGCGAGACCAGCTACCACAATCTGACCGGCGGCATCGTCGCGTTACACCGCGGTTATAAATTCTGACGGAAATCATCATGTTAAAACTGCTGTGGCCCGGCCTGCTCTGTACGCTCGGCGAGAAAGTCCTGAATCCATTGATCAGCATGGATCCGGACGCTTTAATGCGACTACAGCGGCTACAAGGCAAACAATTAGCAGTGTGTTTACGCGGCATCGATATACGGCTGGTGCTGACCGCTCAGCCGAACGGCATCTGGCTGAACAGCCATCAGGAAGCCGTGGATTGTGCCGTAGAAACTGAATTCAGCGCCTTGCAGCAATTGTCGGATCCGAGCCAGCTGACACGACTGATCCGCGAAAATAAATTACAAATTGACGGGGACCTGCAAACTTTGCAGCAATTCTCGCAGTTTTTCCAACAGCTGAACCCGGACTGGCAGGAGAAACTATCGGCCTTGTTGGGTGATGCAGTTGCCCACAAAACGGCCCGCGCTATTGTCGCGCTGCAACAGGGCATCCGTAATTATCTGCAACAGGCTGACCAAACCATTCAGGAACTGGCACAGGATGAATTACGTCTGACGCCGGTCGCAGCCGAGGTTCAGCAATTCAGCCGGGAGGTCAGTACTTTGGCTGGCCGTACCGAATTATTACAACGCCAGCTTGCTGGCCTGCTCCCGCAGCTACAGGCGTCCTCATGAGTATCAGTCGTTTTTACCAGATTATTAAAACCTTGCTGCAATACGGCTTAGACGAGCTGATCCCGCAGGCGCGACGGCCATGGTGGCTGGCACCGCTGCGTACTGCGCTGTTCTGGTTGCGTAACCGTCATCCTGAGCAAAGCCCGGGCATGCGGCTGCGCCTTGCACTGCAAAGCCTCGGGCCGGTTTGGGTCAAATTTGGTCAGATGTTATCAACAAGGCGTGATTTGTTCCCGCCGGAACTGGCCGACGAACTGGCCAAACTGCAAGATCAAGTGGCACCTTTTGATGGACACGCAGCTCAGCGCCTGATTGAACAGGCGTTAGGTCTGAATGATATCAATGAGTTGTTCGCTGATTTTGCAATAAAACCACTTGCATCAGCTTCGGTGGCGCAAGTGCACACGGCGCGGCTTCGCCTGCCAGACGGCACAGAGCCAGAGGTGGTGATCAAAGTGATCCGGCCGGACATCCGACAGCAAATTCTGGCAGATCTGGAACTGATGGCCGATTTAGCCATCGCAGCAGCTCGCTTTTTACCGGATGGCAAACGCCTGCGGCCACGGGAAGTCGTCGCCGAGTATCGTAAAACCATTCTGGATGAATTGGATTTACAGCGCGAAGCTGCGAATGCCATCCAGCTGCGGCGTAATTTCGAAGGCTCAGAGTCGCTGTATATTCCATTTGTGTACAGCGACCACAGCCGGGTTAACGTGATGGTGATGGAGCGGATTTACGGTATTCCGGTCTCAGAAACCGAACGGCTCATCGCCAATGGCACCGACATGGAATTACTGGCAAAACGCGGTGTTGAAGTCTTTTTCACTCAGGTATTCCGCGACAGTTTTTTCCATGCCGACATGCATCCCGGCAATATTTTTGTCGCCGCGGACAAACCACTGAACCCACAATATATTGGCATCGATTGTGGTATTGTCGGCACCCTGAACCGCGAAGACAAACGTTATCTTGCGGAAAATTTTGTCGCCTTTTTTAATCGCGATTACCGCAAGGTGGCAGAGCTGCACGTCGATTCCGGCTGGGTGCCGGCAGATACGTCGATTGAAGAATTTGAAAGCGCGATCCGGACTGTATGCGAGCCGATTTTCCAAAAGCCACTGGCCGACATATCTTTTGGTCAGGTACTGATGAATCTGTTTAATACCGCGCGACGCTTCAACATGCAGGTACAACCACAGTTGGTGCTGCTGCAAAAGACCTTGCTGTACATAGAAGGGCTGGGCCGACAGTTGTATCCGCAGCTGGATCTGTGGAAGACCGCAAAGCCATTTCTGGAAAACTGGGTCAAACAGCAAATGGGACCCTGGGCTGTGCTGCGGCAAATTAAAGAGAATCTGCCGTTCTGGGCCGAGAAACTGCCGGAAATGCCGACGCTGCTACATAGTTACCTGCAACAACATCCGCGCTCTCAGCAAC
>JACCDS010330104.1_pt1 | contig 16920 bp, 15 predicted proteins | sample 7446441 | NCBI WGS metagenome assembly JACCDS01 (sample SAMN15323445, study PRJNA562643) | freshwater metagenome | isolation source: river surface water | place: USA:Blue River Watershed | collected 2017-08-17
CACCGACGCCGGCTGCGGCTCGGGGATCCTCGCCCTCTCGGCCGCCAAGCTCGGCTGCGGCCGCGTCGCCGGCTTCGACCGCGACCCGGAATCCGTCCGCGTCAGCATCGCCAACCGCCAGGAGAACGGCATCGCCGACGAGCGCGTCGCCTTCCACCACGCCGGCCTCGAGGAAGGCTTCAAGCTGACCGGCCCCGCCGACGTCGTGCTCGCGAACATCATCAGCGACGTCCTCTGCATCTACGCCGACGACCTCGTCAAGGCCGTGACCCCCGGTGGCGTGCTCGCGCTCAGCGGCATCCTCGCCAAGGAGCAGGCCGCCGTCCGCGCGCACTTCGAAGCCAAATGCGCCGCCGCCTGGGGCTCCGTCCGCGCCGATGGGCGCGTGATGGGCGAATGGAGCGACGTCGCGCTGTTCCGTCCGGCCTAATACCTCGGGCGCGGACGTCCTCCGGGTTGCGCCCGGCGGGTTTCCCGCTTTGCTCACGGACATGGAAGCCTCCCGCACCGAGCTCTCGATCCGCTACGCCCGTTGGGCGACCCTCGCGTTCGCGGCCCTCTGCGTCTGGCTCGGCGCGCTCGAGCTCGTCGGCGGCTTCGCCCTCGGCCCGCTGCATGTCGCGCCGCGCTGGAATCCGGCCTACGTGACGTTCCCGAACGCGCTGCGCGTCGAGTGCGGCTTTTTCTTCGCCTTCGCGGGGCTGCTGCTCGCGCCGCTCCACCGCATCGCCGACGAACGCGTCTGGCGCCGCTGGTTCGCCGTGCTCTGCCTCGCCGCGGTCGTCTTCGCCTTCGCGATGATCTCCGAGGTCATGGCCAAGAACTACATCGCCGCCGCGCAGAAGATGAAGGCGCGCATCCCGGTGTTCCAGGCGATCCTGCTGTTCTGCGCGCTCGGCCAGATCCCGGTGGCGCTGTTCTCGCGCAAGCCCGAGCTGCTCGACTGATCAGGCGGAGAGCGCGGCGAAGAGGCCTTCGGCCCGGCGCAAGGCGTCCTCCAAGGTCGGCGCCGTCACGGTCACGTGGCCCATCTTGCGGCCAGGCGCGGCCTTGCCCTTGTCGTAAAGGTGGAGCTTGGCGGCGGGATCGGCGAGGACCTTGGTCCAGTCGGGCTCCTGCCCGTTCTTCCAAAGGTCGCCGAGGAGGTTGAGCATCACCGACGGCTGCAGCGGCTTCGTCCCGCCGAGGGGCAGGCCGCAGACGGCGCGGACATGCTGCTCGAACTGCGAGGTCTCGTTGGCGTCGAAGGTCTGGTGGCCGCTGTTGTGCGGACGCGGCGCGAGCTCGTTGACGACGATGCGGCCGTCCTGCACGAACATCTCGACGGCGAGCAGGCCGACGAGGCCGATCTTCTCCGCGATGCCGAGCGCCAAGGCGCGCGCTTCGGCGGCGGTGGCCGCGGAGATGCGGGCCGGCGAGAGCGAGAGGTGGAGGATGTGGTTCCGGTGGATGTTCTCGGCGGCGGCGTAGACGGCGGTGCGGCCGTCGACGGTGCGCGCGACGAGCACCGAGATCTCCAGCTGGAACGGCACCCACGCCTCGAGGACGCCGGCGGCTCCGCCGATCTTCGTCCAGGCGGCGCCGAGGTCGGCCTCCGCGGTCGGGAGCTTGACCTGGCCCTTGCCGTCGTAGCCGAAATCCGCGGTCTTGAGCACGCACGGGAAATCGATGGTCTTCACGGCCGCCTGCAGTTCGGCGAGCGAGGTGACGACGGCGAAGTTCGCGCACGGGATGCCCGCGGCGCGGAGGAACTCCTTCTCGCGGCGGCGGTTCTGGCAGGTCGCGAGGACGTGCGCCGAAGGATGGCTCGGCACGGACTTCGCGACGAACTCGACCGTGGCGGGCGGGATGTTCTCGAACTCGAGCGTGATGCGGCCGCAGCCTTGGGCGAAGCGCGTCAGCGCGGCGGTGTCGGACCAGTCGGCGGCGACATGCTCATCGGCGATGGCTGCGGCGCAGGCGTTGGCCGACGGATCGAAGGTGCGCACCTTGTAGCCGAGACGGCGCGCGGCGATCGCGGACATGCGGCCCAGCTGGCCTCCGCCGAGGATCCCGATCGTCCCACCTGGCAGCAACGGACGCTCCATCGTTCAGCGCTGCTTGCGGCCCTTCTGGCCAGGGATGGGGTTGTCGAGGACGGCCTTGGTCTGGCGGGCGCGGAACGCGTCGAGACGGGCGGACAAGGCGGAGTCGCTCAAGGCGAGGATGGCCGCGGCGCCCAACGCGGCGTTGATCGCGCCGGCGCGGCCGATGGCGAAGGTGTGCACCGGGATGCCGGCGGGCATCTGGACGATCGAGAGCAGCGAATCGATGCCGTCGAGGGCCTTCGACTGGACGGGCACGCCCATCACGGGGAGGACGGTCATGGCCGCGGCCATGCCGGGGAGATGCGCCGCGCCGCCGGCGCCGGCGACGATGACCTTCAGGCCGCGCTTCTTCGCCGCCAAGGCGTAGTCCTTGAGCTTGAGCGGCGTGCGATGGGCGCTGACGACCTCGGCCTCGAAGGGCACGCCCAGGTCCTTGAGCGTGTCGGCCGCGTGCACCATCGTCTCCCAGTCCGACTGGGAGCCCATGATGATTCCGACGACGGGTGCGGACGTTTTGGTCTTTCGTGCCATGCCGCCAGCGTGGCGACATCGGCTCGGCCTGTGAAGCCCGAAGCGAAAAAACTACTCCACGTAGGGGACGTACTCGGGCACCAGGCGCTTGAGGCCCTGCTTGCACGCGGCCTTCTCCTGCGGGACCAACGCGCGCACATCGGCCAGGAGGCCGGCCAGCCCTTCGTAGCGGGAGCCCTGGGCGACGAACCGGAAGATGCGGGCATGCGCGGTCGTGCGGTACTGCTCGCCGTGGTGCTGGAGCTCCTCGACGAGCTTCTCGCCCGGGCGGAGCCCGACGAACTTGACCTCGATGTCGACGTCCGGACGGAAGCCGCTGAGCTCGATGAGCTGACGGGCCACGTCGACGATCTTCATCGGCTGGCCCATCTCAAGGACGAGGATGTCGCCGCCTTCGCCCTGGGTCGCGCTCTGCAGGACGAGCCCCACGGCCTCGGGGATCGTCATGAAGTAGCGTTTCACGTCGGGGTGCGTCACGGTGACGGGCCCGCCGGCGGCGATCTGCTTGCGGAAGAGCGGGATGACCGAACCGGAGGAGCCCAGCACGTTGCCGAACCGCACCGCGACGAAGCGCGTGACGTTGCCGGGGCGGCCCTGCATCGACTGGACGACCATCTCGGCCAGGCGCTTGGAGGCGCCCATGACGTTCGTCGGGTTGATCGCCTTGTCGGTGGAGATGAGGACGAAGCGTTCGACCTGGTGCTCGGAGGCGAGCGCGGCGACCAGCGCCGTGCCCAACGTGTTGTTCTTGAGCGCCTCGCCGGGCTGCGGCTCCATCATCGGGACGTGCTTGTGCGCGGCGGCGTGCAGCACCAGCGTCGGCCGGGTCGCGGCGAAGATCTCGCGCATGCGCGCCTCGTCCGTGACGTCGGCGACCAGCGGCGTGATGACGGCGCCCGCGCCGAGGGCGATGAGGTCCTGTTCGGCCTGGTACAGCAGGGCTTCGCACTGGTCCACCATGATGAGGCGGGCGGGGCCGCGGAGGGCGACCTGGCGGCAGATCTCCTGGCCGATGCTGCCGCCGGCGCCGGTGACGAGGACCGTGCGGCCGCCGACCATCGCACCGATGGCGGCGTCGTCGAGCTGCGCCGGCGCGCGTCCGAGAAGGTCTTCCACGGAGACGGGACGGAGGTCCGTCGCGCGGACGCGGCCGCCGGCGAGTTCGGTCATCGAGGGGACGACGAGCACGCGCAAGCCGTTGGCGGATGCGAGGGCGCTGATCTCCCGGATGCGCTTGGCGCTCTGCGCCGGCAAGGCGAGGATGACTTCCGTGACGCCGTATTTCTCAGCGAGGGTCGGGAGTCGTTCGGGCGCGCCGATCACCGGGATGCCGTGGATCTCCAGGCCATGCTTGGTGGCGTTGTCGTCCAGGAAGCAGACCGGCTGCAGGCCGTGGCCGCGCCGCGAGAGGAGGTCGGAGGCGAGCTGTTCGCCGGAATTGCCGGCCCCGACGATGGCGATGCGCTCGAGCGACGTCGGCGCGGCCGCGGCTTCGCCGGTGAAGCGCTCGCGCAAGGTGCGGATGGACACGCGGAAACCGACGAAGAGGATCAGCGAGAGGTTGAAGTCGACGAGCGCGACGCTGCGGGGGATGCCCAGGACGGCGGTCGGCCCGTTCTGGCCGCTGACGAACGGCAGCAGCAGGATGACGAGCGTCGCGAGCGCCAACGCGAAGCCCATGCGCAACGCGTCATGCAGGCGGAAATAATAGAAGACGCCCCGGAACTGGCCGCAGAGCCCCAAGAGCGCGAACTTCAGCGGCACGATCCACAACAGGGCCCAAGGGCGCTGCGTGAAGAGGTAAGCCTCGATATCCTTGTCGGCCGCCGTCAACGCGGCGCCACCGGAGAAACGCATCTCGTAACTGAGCCAGAGGGAGAGCGCGGCCAAGGTCCCATAGACCAAAAAGAAGAAGGCCGCCCGTTGGAACGGACCGACCTTAGGCATGGGAGCGCTCTGGGACATGGGGCGGGTTTTAAGTAGGCCGTCGGTGGCCGTCATTCAATCACGATACGGAAGCCGATGGTGCGGCTTTTCTCCCGCTTCAGGGCCTGACGTAGCGGCAGGCCGGCGACCGGCACCCAATGGACGCTGCCGCCGACGACAGCGGCGGCTTCGTTCTTCTCCTCGGCCCAGGCCCACTCCTCCACATTGCCGAGCAGGTCATGGAAGCCCGTGGCACCGGGTTGGGAGAGTCCGACCGGGCGGGCGTTGATGCCATCGGTGTTGTCGAAGGTCCAAGCGGTGGCCTTGGCCGGCGGAGCCGACAGGTCCCCCAGCGCCGCCGTGTATTCCGCCACGGTCGGGAGACGGACGCGCCGACCGGTCATCCAACCCAGGGCTTCGCAGAAAGCCATGGCATCGGCGTAGGAAACGGATTCGACGGGCAGGTTCTCGCGCATGACCGCGGAAGGGTTCACGCCCATGACCGTCGAGTAGAAGCCTTGGGAGACCTCCTGCTTCATGAGCCGGACCTGGGTCCGCGGAACCGGCAGGACGAGCTGATCGACGGTCGGCAGGACCGCGCGCAGGACGGCTTCATGCGTGCAGAGGAACTCCAGGCGGCGGCGGGCCTCGTCGCCCGGGGGGACGACCCCGGGATTGTCGGCCTCGAGCCGCATCAGCTTGTCGCGCAGCTCGCGGGCCAAGCCCAAGGCCTCGGCGGCCTGACCGGCGCGGAGCTGCTTCGCGACCACCGCCGAACGCTCGGAGATATCGCGCAACGCGCCCGCGGAGCGCCATTGGTTGCGCAGGTTCTCGAGTTCGGTCCGGCGCGTCGCGGTCGCCCAGGCGCTGCGCGGGAACTCCTGCAGCAGCTTGAGTTGCAGCGTCAACGCGCGGTCGTAGGCCGTCGCCGCCGCCTGCGAATGCTCTTCGCTCGGCGTCGTCCGGTAACGGGCGATGCCGGCCTGCGCGGTCGCCTCCGCGGCGACGATCTCGCGGTGCAGCGCATCGGAGCGCATGGTCTCCTGGCGGTTGACCAAGCGGTCCGCGCGGCCGAATTCTGTCTCGAGGACATCGCGGTATTTCTCGACGTAGTTCTGTTCGAGTTCGATGGCTTCACCCAGCAGGCGGACCGCCTCGGTCACCTGGCCGGACTTGAAAGCTGCTTCCGCGGAAGCCTCCAACGCGCGGCCCTTCTCCTGCAACGGTTGGGCTTCGAGACGACGGAGGCGCGTGTCCAGACGCGCGATCTTACCGACGTCGGCGTAGCCGGAGAAGATCCAACGGCCCTCGATGAGGCGCTCGGCGTCGAGCGCCCGGCGCAGTTCGCTCAGCGCGGTGGCATGGTCGGTCTTGGCCAAGGCCGTGGACTTCTCCTCCGCTTCGGTGGCGGTGGCCCGGAGCCGTTCGGCTTGGATGACGTGGTAACGGCGGCGCAAGGCCTCCAACCGGGCGTTCTCGGAGGCCAAGGCGCCGCGACAGGCCAGGTAATCCTCCTGGGCCTGCACGGCCTCGCCGAGCAGCGCGATGTCACCGTCGTCGAGCAGCGGCTTGTCGAGGCGACGGCGTTCGAACGCGGCCTCTTTCGTGAGAGAGAGTTGCCGCAGCTCTTCGGCCTGCGCCGGACTGAGCGCGGCCAAGCTGCTGCCGGCGGAACGTTGGCTCTCGGTCACCAACCAACCGGCGAGCAACAGCAACCCGACGGAAGCCACGACCATGAGGGGGGTGCCCGCCTTGTCCCAGAGACGTTCCCAGAAGCCCGGCCCCGCTTGCGGGCGGGATTTCTTGCCGGGGAGGAAATCGGTCTGGGGGTCGTGGGGGCCTGGGGACATGGAACGTCATCGGCCAGTTTCGACGCCGGCTGATTGTTTGCTTTAATAGTTTGCTAGGCTGGTTCATGAAAGAAGGACCTTCAACCTTCGAAATGCCTCATTTCAAACGCATCGCTGTCGTAGGAGCCGGCCTCATCGGAGGCTCGGTCCTCCTCGCCGCGGCCCGGCGCCAACTGGCCGGGTCCCTGGCCTGCTGGTCGCGTTCGGCGGAAGCCCGGGCGATGCTCAAGGGCTATGGAGTCGCCGAGGTCTTCGACAACCCCGTGGACGCCGTGCGTGGGGCCGATGTGGTCGTGGTCGCCACCCCCGTCGACAAGATGGAGGAATCCTTCCGCCAGATCTCGGCTGGGCTCGCCCCTGGCGCGCTCATCACCGACGCCGGCAGCGTCAAGGCAGCCATCCAGACCGCCGCGCAGGTCCTGCCCAAGCACGTGTCCTTCGTCGGCGCCCACCCGATGGCGGGATCCGAGAAAGCCGGCGCCGCCCACGCCTCGGCCGAGCTCTTCGTCAACCGTCCTTGCTTCGTGACGCCCACCGGCGCCGAAACCGCCGCCGAGGTCCAACGCACGCATGCGTTCTGGCAGGGGCTCGGTTGCCGCACGGTCGAATGCAGCGCGCAACGCCACGATGAGATCGTCGCGGCCATCAGCCATGTGCCGCACGCCAGCGCTTCCGCGCTGATGCTGGCGGTCGGTGGCTTGCCGGGCTTCGATCCCGCGACGGCGGGTTCCGGCCTGAAGGACGCTACCCGCATCGCCGCCGGCGAAGAGAACCTCTGGGTCGGCATCCTGCTCGCGAACGCGACGCATGTCGCCGCCGGCCTGCGCGCCGCCGAAGAACAAACCGCCCGTCTCCGCCGCGCGCTCGAGGCCGGCGACGCCGCCCAGGTCCGCCAGCTGCTGGCCGACGCGCGCGTCCTCCGCCAATCCCTCGACCGTCCAGCATGAGCCCGCCCCTGACGATCACGCCCTTCCGTTCCCCCGCCCGCGGCGTGGCCCAAGTTCCCGGCTCCAAAAGCATCACGAACCGCGCGCTGCTGCTCGCCGCCCTCGCGGAGGGTGAGACGCTCTTCACGGGCGCGCTCTTCAGCCGCGACACGCGCATCCTCATCGCCGCGCTGCAGGCGCTCGGCTTCGAGGTCTCCGCGGATGAAGCCGCGCAGACGATCCGCATCGTCGGTCTCGGCGGCCGCATCCCCAAGGCCCAGGCCAGCATCCACGTCGGCAACGCCGGCACCGCGGCACGCTTCCTGACCGCTTTCCTCGCGCTCGCGCCGAACGGCGTCTACGCCTTGGACGGCGACGAAGCCATGCGCGCCCGCCCGATGGCCGGCCTGCTCGAAGCCTTGCGCGGCGCCGGCTGCCGCGCCGTGCGCGCCGACGGGCAACCTGCGACGCACTTCCCGTTCACGCTGCATACCGCCGGACGGCTCGGCGCGCTCGAGGTCGACGCCTCGGCGTCCTCGCAGCTGCTGTCCGCCCTGCTCATGGCCCTGCCGCTCTCGCCGGGCGCTTCCGTCCGCATGAAGGGCGCCACGGTCTCCGAACCGTTCGTCGTGATGACGGAGAAGATGTGCGCGCAGTTCGGTCGGCCGCTGACGCGCGGCGACGATGGCGCTTGGCGCTGCGCCCAGCCCGGGCCCTACCGCGCCGCCGGGACGTATGCGATCGAGCCCGACGCGACCGCCGCCAGCTATTTCATCGCCCTGCCCGCCGTCACCGGCGCCGGCGCTTCCGTCCGCCTCCAGGGCTACGTGAAGGACGGCCTGCAAGGCGATACCGCGTTCGCCGACGTCGCTTCACGCTGCGGCGCGGCGCTCGCCCCGCAAGGCACGGCGCTGGTCGTAAGCACCTGGACGGACCTCCGCGGCGGCGATTTCGACTTCAACGATTTCTCCGACACGTTCCTGACGCTCGCGACGTTGGCCCCGCTGGCGTCGTCGCCGACGACCATCCGGAACATCGGCCACACGCGCAAGCAGGAGACCGACCGCGTGCTCGCGATGGCGACCGAACTCGAGCGCCTCGGCGTCCGGGTCGAGCCGTCCGCCGCCGAGCTCCGCGCCGACGAACGGTTGGCCACGCTGACCATCCACCCGGCCCGCGCGGCGCTCCAGAAGGCAGCCGCCCGCGGCCCGGTCGAGATCCACACGTACGAGGACCATCGCATGGCGATGAGCTTCGGCATCCTGGGTTCCTGCGATCTCTTCGGCGACGGTCGTCCGTGGATCGCCATCCAGGATCCGGCCTGCACCAGCAAGACCTTCCCGAAGTTCTTCCAGGCGCTCGAAGCCTTGCGCACGCGCTTCGTCGCGGTCGCCGTGGACGGCGGCGCGGCGTCCGGCAAGTCGAGCACCTCCCGCGCCGTCGCTCGCGACCTCGGCCTGCTGCACGTCGACACCGGCGCCCATTACCGTTCCGTGACGCGCGCCTTGCTGGACGCCGGCGCGCGCCCGGACGACGCCGGCTCGGTCGAACTCGCCCTCGGCAAATTGCGCCTGGGTTCCGTGATCGCCGGCGTCTCCTCGAGCCTCACGCTCGACGGTCGTCAGCCCGCCGACGCGACGCTGCGCACCGAGGACGTCAACGCGACGGTCTCGCGCTTCGCCGCCCTGCCTGCCGTACGCGCGTTCCTCCTCGCCTACCAACGTTCGCAGGTCGAGCTCGCCCGCGCCGCCGGCTTCGCGGGAGTCATCATGGAAGGCCGCGACATCGGCTCCGTGGTCCTCCCGCAGGCGGAGGTCCGTCTTTTCCTGCAGGCCGACCCCGTCGCGCGCGCCCAGCGCCGTGCCGCCGAAGGCCAGGCGGATGCCGTCGCCCAACGCGACCTGCTCGATTCCACCCGCGCCGCGGCCCCGATGGTCTGCCCCGAAGGCGCGACGCGCCTCGACAACACTCACCTTCCGCTGGCCGAAGTCGTCGCGCAGGTGAAGACGCTGGTGCAGACCGCCGCGCGCCTCGGATGATCCTCTCGTCGAACAACCTCGTCTACAAGGCCGTGTACCATGGTGCGCGCGCGTTCGCCGAGGTTTTCGCCACGCTCGAGGTCGAAGGTTGGGAGAACATCCCGACCGGCGCCTGCCTGTTCGCGTCGAACCACCAGAGCATGCTCGATCCGCCCTTGATCGGCTCGTGCCTCCCGCGCGAGATCGCGTTCATCGCCCGTCGTTCGCTCTTCGACAACCCCGTGTTCGGTTCGGTCATCCGCGCCTGCCACGCCATCCCGGTGGACCGCGGGGAAGCCGACATCGGCGCCATCCGCGTCGCGCTCGCGGCGCTCGCCGAAGGCCGCGGCCTCCTGATCTTCCCCGAAGGCACGCGCAGCCAGGACGGCCAGTTCGGCGAGGCCAAGGCCGGCGCCGGCCTGCTGGCCTGCAAATCCGGCGTACCGGTCGTCCCCATCCAGATCCGCGGCGCCCGCGACGTGCTGCCGCGCGGCGCGCTCTTCCCCGTGGGTGGCGCACAGGTCCGCGTCCGTTTCGGCAAGCCGCTGCTGCCGGCCGATTACGATCCGGGCGAAGGCGCGCCCGGCCGCACGATGGAAGCCTCGCGGCGCATCCTCGCGGCGATCAAGGCGCTGCCTGATTGCTCGACGCCCGGGCTCTGAAAGCGCCGGCGGCGCTTACGAGATGCGCTGCGGCATCACGACGCAGAGGAAGTCTTCCTTCAGGCCGCGGATGACGCCCGGGGACAGGTCGTCCTTGAACTCGAAATCGAGCTCGTCCTCGGTGACCGCCTTGAGCGGTTCGGTGACGTACTGCGGGTTGAATGCGATGTTCACTTCGGGACCGTCGTACTTCACGGCGATCGGTTCATGGGCTTCGCCGGAATCCGACTTCGCGGTGATCTCGAGGTTCTGGTTCTTCTTCGAGACGCTGAAGCGGATGGTGTTGTTGCGGTCGTCGCACATGAGCGCGGCGCGGGCGACGCTGTCCAAGAGCTTCTCGCGCTCGAGGCGGACCTTGCTGCCGGCTTCCTTCGGGATGACCTGGCGGTAGTTCGGGTAGTTGCCTTCGACGACCTTGGAGACGAGCTGGATGCGGTCCACGAGGCCTTCGTCGTTCTTGGGGATGTCGATGGTGAAGCCGACCTGACGCTCGTTGTGCGAGACGTGGGCCTTGCCGCCGACCTTCAGCAAGCGCTGCAGTTCGGCGATCGTGCGGGCGGGCAGGATGAGGGCAAGGGCCTTATCCGGGCCTTCCAAGGCGCGTTCGCACTTGGCGAGACGACGACCGTCGGTCGCGACGACCGTGAGCTTGCCGTTGGAGAATTCGAAGAAGACGCCGTTGAGGATGTAGCGGTTCTCGTCGGTCGACTGCGCGTAGCTGACCTTGCGGAGCATCGAACCCAGGTCTTCCTGTTCGATGGAGATCGTGGGCTGACCGGAGAAGCTGGCGATCGGCGGGAACTGATCGGCCGGCAGACCGGCGATCTGGAAGACCGAGCTACCGGATGTGACCTTGACGCGGTCCTTGCCGGTGAGTTCGACGACGGTTTCGGCGCCCGAGAGGGAGCGCACGATCGGGACGAGCTTCTTGACGGGCAAGGTGATGCGACCCGGGGACGTGACGGTGGCCTTGATGCGGCAGCAGATGCCGAGGTCGAGGTTGGTCGTGGTCAGGGTGACCGTATCGCCTTCGGCTTCGATGAGCACGTTCTGCAGGATCGGCATCGTGGCGCGGTTGCCGACGACGTTGGTGACGCTGGAGAGGCCGTTGAAGAAGTGATTACGGTTTACCTTGAACTTCATGATGCTGACAGGTTTGAGGCTGAGCGGGGTCTGTTGCAATCCATCAATGCCCACTTCCGGAGGGTGTGTATTAATAGATTACCCTTTGAATTAAATACAGTAACACCCGTAAGGCTCGGAAGGGCGTGGATAGTTCCCCAAGGCGTTGAAAGCAGGCGGGATGGGCTTTTCCGGGGAGTGTGCATAGCCTGCGAATAGGGCCGGCCTTGTTCACACGGACCTATAAGCCCCGATCCCTCACCCGTTATTCACACTTCGGGCTCGGTTTCGTCCTCATCCTCGGGAGCGGGGTCGGTCTCTTCCTTGCGGAGCAGGAAGAAGTGCCGGATGACCCCCCAAGTGATGTAGCCAAGGAAGATCGCCGGAAGCGCGAACTCACGGTACCGGTAGGCGGCGACGGCCACCAGGATGATGAGGATGAAACCGCGCGAACGTGTCTTGGTGTTCCAATTGACCTTCTTGAAGCTCGGGAAGCGCACGTTGCTGACCATCAGGTAGGAGATGATGAGCATCAGCGGCAGCAGGGTCCAGGACCAGGACTGCAAGGGGAGGACGTCGGACTGCGCATCGGGGGCGACCTTGATGATCTTCGAGAGAACGAGGACCAGGGAGGCCATCATCCCGGCCGCCGCAGGCGAAGGCAGGCCCACGAAGTCGCCGCCGGCCGCCCGTTTCTCGTTCCCGGGGACCAAAGGGTTGGTGAGCACGTTGAAGCGGGCGAGGCGCACGCCGACGCAGAGCAGGTAGATGAAGGCCAGCAGCCAGGTCACGAGCTGGATGTCGTCGTTCGTGCCGGGGTTGATGATGAGGAAGCAGGCCATCAGCGCCGGCGCGACGCCGAAGGAGACGGTGTCAGCGATGGAGTCGAACTCCGCCCCGAAGAGCGATTCGCGCTGCGTGGCGCGGGCGACGCGGCCGTCGAAGAGGTCGCAGACGCAGGCGAACAGGATGAACCAGACGGTCATCACGTAGTGGTCGGCGCGGTCCGCCGCGCTCAGCGTGGTGAAGCGGGCCTCGATGCACTGCTTCATGGCCAGGAAGCCGCAGAGCATGTTGCCCGCGGTGAAGAGGTTCGGCAGGAGGTAGATGCGCGCGGCCTCCTCCGGAGAGTTGTAACGCTGGGGGTTCGGATTGCTCACGGTCAGGATTTCTCGTCGTCGAGGTACTTCCAGAAACCGCCTTCTTGTTCGATGCGCGCCTCGTCCTCGGGGAACGGCAGATGCGAGCGGAAGGCGAAGTCGGCGTAGGTATGGCGGTGCAGGACGTAGTTGGCCAGCAGCGCGGTCTCGGTGGCTTCGAAGTAGATGCGGAACTCGCCGACGCGCAGGCGATGGTAGACGTGCCCGGCGCGACGCACGGTGCCGAGGTCGGAACGGCCCCGCAGCAGCTCCTCGGGCGTGAGCGAAGAGAAAGCTTCGACGACCTCCATCTGCTCCAGGGTCGGCAGCTTCGCCAACTCCCGGATCGCTTGGTCGCTGAAATTGACTTGGTACATCGGTGCGGAAAGCGAACCTCGCTTCAGGCCCGGTCGCAACCTAACAGTTGGCCGCCGGCCACGTGGAAAGCAGGAAATCCACGCGTTTCTCGACCAGATCGAGCACTTTCTCGAAGCCGTCGGCCTCCCCATAGTAAGGATCCGGCAACGGTTCGGTGCCGAGGAACAGCGCGAGCTTCGGCAGATGCTCCGCCGGGCAACGGCGGCGGATCTCGCGGAGGTTGAGCGCGTCGGCGGCGTAGATGACGTCGAAGCGGGCGAAGTCCTCGGCCGCGAGCTGTCGGGCGCGCAGCGGGGTCAGGTCGTAGCCGCGCAGGCGCGCGTGGTGGATCGAGCGCGGGTCCGGTGGTTCGCCGATGTGATACGCTTCGGTGCCGACGGAATCCACTTCCACATCGATGCCGCGGCGGCGGGCCTGCTCGCGGAGGACCACTTCCGCGGTGGGGCTCCGGCAGATGTTGCCCATGCAGACGAAGAGGACCTTACGTCGCGCGGCGGCCATGATGGCGGGCGTGGTTCAGACCTTGCCGCCGAAGCTCTGGTGGTCGTCCAGATCGAGGACGTCGAACCAGGTCGTGATGTCCTCGCGCTTGGCGCCGGCCGGGGTGGAGGACTGGTAATGGCTGAGGCGCTCGCGGCCGGCGGGGGCCGAGGGAGCGCGCTGTTCGTGGAACGCGCTGAAGGCGGCGATCTCGTAGGCGGCGCGGGGGTGCTTGGCGTTGGCGTGCATCCAGGCTAGGATCTCCCCGTCGCCGAGGCCCTTGGCGACCTGGGCCTTGAGGGCTTCGGCGTCGATGCCGAGGAAGTTCAGGACGTTCTGGTCCAGGGAGCAGTTATAGGTGTATTCGCCGTTCTTGCCGACGAGGGTTGCCCGGGCTTTGTCGAGCATTCGGGGGAGAATCACCATGCCGCCGAGTCGGCAGCGGGGGCTGCGAGGGGGGTGTTCGGTCAGTTCGTAGGGGTTGTAGGCCATAATTTGGCTAAAATGGGGCGTTTTCTGGGTTTCGCAAGGAAACAGGGATAATACCTATGTATGGGGGGTTGCCAAAATGTCACACCCCGCTCTAACTCTAGGCATGGCTCCCCTGCCAGGTGATACCCCCCTCCCCTTTTCGCAAGGGGTCTTGGGGATGGCGTGCGCGTTCGTCTTCTTAATAGGTGCGGCATGGGATTGGCAGGTGAAGTCCGGGGCTACGGACCCTGCCCTGCGTTCGGGGGGCTCTTGGTTCCTCCGCCTGGGTTGGCTGATCCTCACGGCCGGCTTGGCCTATGATGGCCTGACCCGCAACACGTTGCCGATCGATACCTCCGCCGGGCTCTTGCTGTCGATCGGTTGGGGGCTCGCCGGGGTGGCCATCTTCCTGGATCTCACGTTCGAGCATCGGTTGCCGGTGTGGGTGATTTCTTCGGCGACGATGGTCTGCGTTTTCGTGGCGAGCCGTTTGGGCGGCGAAGCGCATGCGTTCGCGTCCACGGTGAAGCCGCTGATCCGCCTGCACATCGGCGCCACCATCCTCGCCTATTGTCTCCTTGTCGCGCAGGCGCTGAACGCCCTCGTCTATCTCCTGCAGGACCAGGCCTTGGCCCGTCGCCGTTTCGGCGGCATCTACGGTCTGCTGCCCGCGTTGGTCCCGCTGGATAAGATAGGCGCGCACCTGCTGGGCGCGACGGTGTGGATGCTCGGGTTGGCCGTCGTCATCGGCGCGGTCGATGGTTTCGCCTCGTCCGCCGGTTTCGTGAATCCGCCGAAGCTGCTCCTCGCCGCCGTCACGTGGGGCGCCGCCGCTTCCCTGCTCTTCCTCCGTCGCCGCGGCGCGATCGGCGGCGCGGCGTTCGCCCGCGGTTCCCTGTGGATCCTCCTGCCTGCGCTGGCCGCGTTGTGGCTCGCCTTGCCGACCGCCCGATGAGCGCGCGGCCTTCCACCTTGGTGGCGCTCAGCGCCACGCACCACACCGCCGGGCTCGACGCGCGCGCCGCGTTCAGCGTCTCGCCGGCGGGCGTCGAGTCGTTCTACCGCGCGGCTCGGGAGGCGGGGCTGGGCGAGGTCGTCCTGCTCGCCACCTGCAACCGGCTCGAGGCCTACGCGATCGGCGACGAAGCCGCGGCGCTCCACGCGCGCGCCGCGCTTATCCAAGCCACGGGCGTGCCGCCCGCCGAACTCGACCGTCACCTGCGGCCGATCCCCGGCCTGCAGGCCGTCGAGCATCTCTTCTCCGTCGTGTCCGGTCTGGATTCGCAGATGATCGGCGAAGCCGAGATCGCGGGCCAGGCCAAGGACGCCTACGCCGACGCCTTGGCGCGCGGCATGACGGGGCCCGTGCTCAACCGCATCTTCCAACGCGCCTTCCAGGCCGGCGCCTGGGCGCGTACGCACACCGGCATCTCGCAGGGCCAGGTCAGCCTCGGCAACGTGGCCGTCGAGCTCGCGACGCGCGTCTTCGGCCGGCTCGCCGAGGCGCGCGTCCTCGTCCTCGGCACCGGCGACGTCGGCCGCCAGGTCGTCCAGGCGCTCGTCTCCCGCGGGGCCACGCAGGTGTCCGTCGCGTCGCGCACGTTCGAGAACGCGCGCGTCCTCGCCGAGGAGTTCGCCGGCGCCTCGCTCACGTTGGCCGACGCCCTGCAGCAGGCCCATGCGCATGACGTCGTCGTCGGCTGCGCGTCGGTCGAACGCTCCCTGCTCGACGCCGACGCGGTGCGCGAGCTCACCCGCCGCCGCCAAGGGCGTCCGCTGCTCCTCGTCGACCTCGGCGTGCCCCGCAACTTCGACGCCGCCAGCCGTTCGGTCGAAGGCGTCTACCTCTGCGACCTCGACGATCTCGCCGGCGTCGCCAACGCCAACCTCCAGGCCCGCTTGGCGGAGGTCGACCGCGCGCGCGCCGCGCTTGGCGAGAAGGCCGCCCGCGCCTGGGGCGCCACCCAACGACCTGAATCCGGAACCCCATGAAGCCCACCGTCCTGATCGTCGATGACGAGAAGCACACGCGCGACGGCCTGCGCGCGGCGCTCGAAGACAAGTACGAGACCTTCGTCGCGAAGGACGCCGCCGAGGCCGCGCGCCTGATGCAGGATGTCCCGCCCGACGCGGTCCTCACCGACCTCCGCATGGCGGGCGACGACGGCATGGCGGTGATCGACCGCGCGCTCAAGCTCTCGCCTCAGCCCGTCTGCCTGATGATGACCGCCTATGGCGACGTCGAGACCGCGGTGCGCGCGATGAGCCATGGCGCGTACTGGTTCCTGCAGAAGCCGGTGGACCTCCGCCAGGTCGAACTCCTGCTCGAGCGCGGGCTCAAGGCGCGCGCGACCGAGAAGGAAGTCGCGGTGCTGAAGACGCGCCTCGACCGCAAGTTCTCGCTCGGCGAGGTGGTGGGTTCCTCCGCCGCCCTGCAGCATGCGATCGAGCAGGTGCGTTCGGTGGCGACTTCGAACGCGACGGTGCTCCTGCTCGGCGAGACCGGCACGGGCAAGGAGCTCTTCGCGCAGATGATCCATCAGGCCAGCCCGCGCGCGAAGGGCCCGTTCATGGCCGTGCATTGCGCGGCCATCCCGGCGAACCTGCTGGAGAGCGAGCTCTTCGGCCATGAGAAGGGTTCGTTCACCGGCGCGAACGAACGCCGCGTCGGGCGCTTCGAATCGGCCGACGGCGGCACGCTCTTCCTCGACGAGATCGGCGAGATCGACGCGACGACGCAGATCAAGCTGCTGCGTTTCCTGGAGACGCGCAGCGTGGAGCGCCTGGGTTCGCACAAGCCGATCCCGCTCGACCTCCGTCTGGTGTGCGCGACCAACCGCGACCTGCAGCAGATGGTGAAGGAAGGGAAGTTCCGCGAGGACCTCTTCTATCGCCTGTCCGTCGTGCCCTTGCGCATGCCGCCGCTGCGCGAGCGCCAGGACGACATCCCGTTGCTCCTTGCGCATTACCTGAAGCGGTTCTCCTCCGAGAACAACCTGCCCGAGGCCCGCCTCTCCGCGGACGCGTTGGCCGCGCTCGGCCGCTACCCCTGGCCCGGCAACATCCGCGAGCTCCGCAACACCTGCGAGAACCTCGCGGTGCTGCGCGCCGGCAAGGTCGTCGCGGCGGCGGACCTCGATCCCCGCTACACGCAGCCGGTCGCCGGCGCCGGTGTCGCGCGCCCCATCCTGCCCGTGGCTTCGGGCGGCATGTTCGACAAGGAGCAGACCGAGAAGGAGCTCTTGCAGCAGGCGCGAGCCTCGGCGTCCGGCAACCGGACCAAGGCCGCCGAGCTGCTGGGCATCGCGCGCCGCACGCTGCACAGCAAGC
>JACCDS011353041.1_pt1 | contig 16920 bp, 13 predicted proteins | sample 7446441 | NCBI WGS metagenome assembly JACCDS01 (sample SAMN15323445, study PRJNA562643) | freshwater metagenome | isolation source: river surface water | place: USA:Blue River Watershed | collected 2017-08-17
CGTGGCGTCGTTGCACACGATCACGCATTCCACACTGGAGATGCGTCCGATGCCGGCGATCACGCCCGCGCACGGCGCCGAGTCGCTGCCGTCGGCTTCTTTGTAGACCCCGTGGGCGGCCAGCGGCGCGATTTCGAGGAAGGGCGAGTCGGGATCGAGCAGGCGCTCTACCCGGTCGCGCGGCAGCAGCTTGCCGCGGGCCAGGTGCTTGGCGCGGGCCGTTTCCCCACCGCCTTCGGAGATGCGGGCCAGGCGGGCTCGCAGGTCCTCGATCAGCGAGCGCATGGCGGCCGCGTTGGCCTGGGCTTCGGGCGAACGGGGCAACAGCTTGGAAGCGATGACGGCCATGGCGGGTCCGGATAGGTGAGGGTGCTTGCAAAGGGGCGGTGATGCCCGGTGGACTGCCGCGTGAGGCGCTGCGACGTGTCGCGCGCCGCCAAGCCGACGCTAGGCCGTCTCGTTGAACAGTTCGCGCCCGATCAGCATCCGGCGGATCTCGCTGGTGCCCGCGCCGATCTCGTAGAGCTTGGCGTCGCGCCACAGGCGCTCGACGGGGAAGTCCTTGGTGTAGCCCACGCCGCCCAGCGCCTGGATGGCCTCGCCCGCCATCCACGTCGCCTTCTCGGCGGTGTAGAGGATGACGCCGGCCGCGTCCTTGCGCAGCGTGCGCGAGTGGTCGCCACGGTCGCAGGCCTGCGCTACGGCGTAGGCGTAGGCGCGGCAGGCCTGGAAGGTGGAGTACATGTCGGCGATCTTTCCTTGCATGAGCTGAAACTCGCCGATGCTCTGGCCGAACTGCTTGCGCTCGTGCACAAAGGGCACGACCACGTCCAGGCAGGCGGCCATGAGACCCAGCGGCCCGCCGGAGAGCACGACGCGCTCGTAGTCCAGTCCGCTCATCAGCACCTTGGTGCCGTTGCCCACGCCGCCCAGCACGTTCTCTTCGGGCACTTCGCAGTCGTCGAAGAACAGCGGGTAGGTGTTGGAGCCGCGCATGCCCAGCTTGTCGAGGTGCTCGCCGTGCGTGAAGCCCTTGAAGCCCTTCTCGATGAGGAAGGCGGTCATGCCCTTGGCTCCGGCAGCGGGGTCGGTCTTGGCGTAGACCACCAGCGTGTCGGCGTCACCGCCGTTGGTGATCCACATCTTGGAGCCGTTGAGCACGTAGCGGTCGCCGCGCTTCTCGGCGCGCAGCTTCATGCTGACCACGTCCGAGCCGGCGCCGGGCTCGCTCATGGCCAGTGCGCCGATGTGTTCGCCGCTGATGAGCTTGGGCAGGTACTTCTGTTTTTGCGCCTCGGTGCCGTTGCGCTTGATCTGGTTGACGCACAGGTTGGAGTGCGCGCCGTACGACAGCGCCACCGACGCGCTGGCCCGGCTGATTTCTTCCATGGCCACCATGTGGGCGGTGTAGCCCATGGGGGTGCCGCCGTATTCCTCGGGCGCGGTCAGGCCGTGCACGCCCAGCACGCCCAGCTTGCGCCACAGGTCGGCCGGGAAGAGGTTGTCGCGGTCGATCTGCGCCGCACGGGGGGCGATCTCGGCCTGGGCGAAGGTGCGCACGGCGTCGCGCAGGGCGGCGATGTCCTCGCCGAGGGGGAAGGTGAAGGTCGATTCAAACATCGCGCGCGCTCCGGATGAGAGGGTGAGTTGATGTTGACTCAATCATGGATGCGCGTGACCTGTGGTTTACACGGATCCAGAACGCGTATTCCGATTTGAGATTCAGAGCGATGGAGTTGGTTTTTGTTGAGTTCTACTCAATTTTGATCCACTCAAGTTGAATTCCGGAGTGCCGATGACCCGCACAGAGAAAACCGCAAGGAGAGGCCATGCAATGCGAGCGTCTGAGGTGGGCGGCGGGGTCGGGGTGGTGCACCGAGGGGGCGGCGATGGGCCGCAGTGCCTCCCTGGTGCTGGCGTTTTCCACGCTCAATGCCGAAGACTCCGAGGAAATGTGCGCCGACCTGCGCGTGAGGCATCCACTGGCGGTGTTGGCCGCCTGCAGCACCGCCACGACGGCGATGGGGGCGGACGTGTCTGACGAAGGGGCCGTGGCGGTTGCGGTGCATCTGGCGCACACCCAGGTGAGCGCCCAGCGGGCGGTCGTGCTTCGCCCCGAAGATTCCTTTGAAGCCGGACTCGGCATGGGGCGTTCGTTCCGCACGGATGACCTCGTGCTGGTGCTGCTCCTGTCCGATGGCCTGAACGTCAACGGCAGTCGGTTGATTGAAGGGCTGAGTGCCGGTTTGGGGGGCTCGGTGCTCATCGCTGGCGGGCTGGCGGGCGATGGCGCCCGTTTTGTCCAGACCTGGACGGCGCTGGACGGCGAGCCACAGGCCCATCAGGTGGTGGCCGTCGGCTTTCATGGGCGGCACTTGCGGGTGTCGGCCGCCGCCGTGGGGGGCTGGGACCCGTTCGGTCCTCGCCGAGGGGTGACGCGTTCGTGTGGCCCGGTGCTGCATGAACTCGACGGCGCGCCGGCACTGGATCTGTACGAAAAATACCTGGGTGACGAAGCGGTGGAGTTGCCGGGCAGTGCGCTGCGATATCCCCTTCAGATCTGGCCGCCGGGCGAGCCCGAACGGGCCGTGGTGCGGACGGTGCTGGGCGTCGACGCCCGGACCCGTTCCATGACGTTTGCCGGAGACATGCCGCAGGGATGGAACGCCCAGCTCATGCGGGGACACCACACCCGCCTGGTCGATGGTGCGGAGCAGGCGGCCCGGCTCACCTCGCAGGATCTCCTGGCCCAAGGGCACCGGGAGGACGAGCACGCGCTGGCGCTGCTCGTGAGCTGCGCGGGTCGGCGTCTGGTGATGCATCAGCGAACGGGCGAGGAAGTCGACGCCGTTCAGCAGGTGCTGGGAGCCGGGGTGACCACGCTGGGTTTCTATTCCCACGGCGAGATGGCTCCAGTGCGCCGCGGCGGGCCCTGTGACCTGCACAACGAAACGATGTCCGTGACGTTGCTGAGTGAAGCGTTCGAGGGGGCCGGGTCATGAGCGGCTGGGATCATCCCCTGCTGCGCAGGCAGTGGGCGCGCTGCCTGGGGGAAGACGGCCGCGTCGATCTGGATCGGCTGTGCACGCTGGTCCAGGCCACCTACGACGAACAGGACCGTGACCGGGTGCGCGTCGATCGGGCCAATCTGCTGATGGCCGAGGAAATCGAGGCCGAGCAGGCCCGTTCGCGGGCGCTGGTCGAGTCCCTGCGCACCCAGAACACGCGCTTCGATGCAGCCCTGCAGCACATGGGTCAGGGCCTGTGCATGTTCGACCGCGAAGGGCGGGTCGTGGTCCACAACCGGCGCTTTGCCGACATGTTCGGACTGGATCCTGCCCACCTGATCGGCATGGAGGCTGGGAAGGTGGCGAGCCACTGCGGCAGCCGAGTGGGTGATGCCCGTCAGTCCTCGGCCGAGGTCGACGCGTTGCAAGCCCTGTCGCGGCGGCCCGTGCGCGAGATGATTCAGCAGGAGCGCGCCGACGGGCGCATCCTGGTTGTGCTGCACGAACCCTTGCCGGATGGGGACGGGTTTGTCCACACTTTCGATGACGTGACCGAGTTGCGAGCGGCCGATGCCCGCATGGCGCGCATGGCCTCGCACGATGCGCTCACCGATCTGCCCAACCGGGTGCTTCTGCAGCAGCGGTTGGAGCTGGCGCTGATGGGGCGGCCCCACGACCGTGGCTGCGCCCTCATGTACGTCGACCTGGACCGATTCAAGGCGGTCAACGACACCCTGGGGCATCCGGCCGGCGATCTCCTGCTGGTCCAGGTCACGCACCGATTGCGCCGCGTGGTGCGCGGTTCCGACGTCGTGGCCCGGCTGGGGGGCGACGAGTTCGCCATCCTGCTCGAAGGCCTGCCCGAGGGCTTTCGCCTCGGGGATCTGGCCCAACGCATCGTGCACACGCTGGAGCAGCCGTTCGACCTGGAGGGCCACACCGCCAACATCGGTGCCAGCATCGGCATTGCGCTGGCGCCCCAGGACGGCACGGATCCCGTGGTGCTCACCAAGCGTGCCGATCAGGCACTGTACGAGGCCAAGGCGGCGGGTCGGGGGCGCTACCGCTTCTTCCAGCCCGAGATGGACGAAACCGCCCGTGTTCGGCGTGAGATCGAGCTCGAACTGCGCGGGGCACTGGCCCGCGACGAATTCGTGCTGCACTACCAGCCCGTGGTGGGCCTGTCCGACCAGCGCGTTTCGGGTTGTGAGGCCCTGCTGCGCTGGTATGCACCCGGCAAGGGGCTGGTGCCCCCCGACCGATTCATTCCCCTGGCGGAAGAGTTGGGTCTGATCGTGCAGATCGGTGACTGGGTGCTGCGACGGGCCTGCCGGGACGCCATGGGGTGGCCTGAGCACATGAAACTGGCCGTCAACGTCTCGGCCCGGCAGGTGCAGCAAGGCGAGGCCCTGGTGCATTCGGTTGCGCGGGCGCTGTCCGAGTCGGGTCTGTCGGCCCAGCGGCTGGAACTCGAAATCACCGAGAGCGTGCTCATGGTCGAGAACGCCGCTACGTTGCACACCCTTGGGCGCCTGCGCGAGATGGGCGTGCGCATCGTCATGGACGACTTCGGGATCGGCTATTCTTCCCTGGCGTATCTGCGCAGCTTCCCCTTCGACAAGGTCAAGATCGACCGCACCTTCGTCCAGGAGATCGGGCAGCGGGCCGACGCCCTGGCCATCGTGCGGGCGGTCAGCAGCCTGTGCCACAGTCTGGGCATCGCCAGCACCGCCGAGGGCGTGGAAACCGCCGAGCAACTCGACCAAGTCACCGACCACGCATGCACCGAAGCCCAGGGTTATCTGTTCAGCCGGCCGGTTCCGAATGGGGATCTGCCGGCGTTGTTCGAGCACTTGCGGCGGGACCTGCCCCCGCAGGATCAGGCGGTGCTCGACCAATTGCAGGCGGCGTTGAACTGACGCCTGCCAGGCGGTCTGCCTGGCTGGATGGGGCTGCGGGATTGTGAGCGCCGCCGCGCCTCCTCCCCCGGCGGCCGATCCGGCCTCCACGGCGAGCTCCGGAGCCGAGTCCGGTCGCCCCGCACGGCCGGCCGTGCGGCGTGCCGCAGCCAGCTCCCGTTCGGAGCAGCGCATCCAGGACCTGCTGCGAGTGGGGCGCGACGTGTTTGCCGAGCGGGGTTATGAGCGGGCCACCACCGCCGAGATCGCCCAACGACTGGGCATCAGCGAAGCCACGGTGTTCACCTACTTCCGCGGCAAGCGCGAGCTGTGCGTGCAGGTCATCAGCGACTGGTACGACGAGATCATCGCGGCCATGGAGACCGGCATGCCGCGCGAAGCCGGGACCCGGGCCGAACTGAGCTTTTTTGTGCATACCCACTTGCGGCTGTTCCTCATCCAGGGCACGGGCCTGTGTGCCTTGGTGCTGTCGGAGGGCCGCAGCCGGGGCCAGGCCCTGGGCGAGAGCTTCCTGCCGCTGCAGCGCCGCTACACCGCTCCGCTGATGGACCTGCTGGCCCGTGGCCAGGCCCGTGGCGACATCCGCACCGACGTGCCGTTGCGCTACCTGCGCCCCCTGGTGCTGGGGCCCCTGGAGCACCTGCTGTGGGAGGCCATCGGCCAGCCCGACAAGCCGCTCGACCTGGACTTCTCCACGGAGGCGGTGGTTCGCCTGATCTGGAGCGCGGTGGCCGCGCCGGACGCGGAGCTGGACGCCCTGCGGCGGCTGCGTGACCGTCTGTGCCTCGCCCTGGCGGAAAGTGCCGGCGGGGAGCGCCCGACTCAGAGCAGTTGACCCACGTTCATCAACGTCAAGACCCCCAGCACGGCGAACAAGGCCGCAGCGATGCGGTGCACCAGCGTCATCGACACCCGCTGGGCGATCTGGTCGCCCAGAAAGATGGCCGGCACGTTCGAGATCATCATGCCCAGCGTGGTGCCGGCCACGACCGCCGTCAGGTCGCTGTAGCGTGCGGCCAGTGCCACGGTGGCGATCTGCGTCTTGTCGCCCATCTCGGCCAGGAAAAACGTGACCACGGTGGTGCCGAACACGCCCAGGCGGGCAAATCCGGACGCCTCGGTGTCTTCGAGGTCGTCGGGAACCAGCATCCAGCCGGCCATGGCCAGGAACGACAAGCCGATCACCCAGCGCAACACGTTCGGGCCGAGGGCTTGGGCCACCCAGTCACCGACCGCGCCGGCCATGGCGTGGTTGGCCAGCGTGGCCACCAGGATGCCGAGGATGATGGGGACCGGTCGCTTGAAGCGAGCCGCCAGCAACAGGGCCAGCAACTGGGTCTTGTCGCCCATTTCACCCAGGGCGACCAGACCGGTCGAGACAAAAAATGCTTCCACGATGACAACATTCCCAGGGCCGGCGGGAGCGCAATGACCACAGCGCCTCCCGGCCCAGGGCAGAGGCGATGCGGTCATCGGTCTTGCTGGACGCCACGGGTGTCGTGGACGTTGTGGATGCCATGGCCTCACCGGCCAAGTGTGTTGACATCCACTCCGGAGGGGTATCGCAGGGGCGACGCCGGCCGGTTGGCTACTCCCCAATGACGAGAGCGGGCGCGAGTGTAGCGCAGGCGTGCGGCTGGACGGATGTGCAGGAAGTCACACTTCGTCACCGTGAGGGGGTAAGCTCGCACGGTGCGAATCACCGGGGGGTCCGGTGGCTGCGCATTCCCACTCACAACACCCACCAAAGGAGTCTGCCCATGGGCCTCATCAGTTTCTTCAAGGAAGCCGGCGAAAAACTGTTCGGTCACAAGGACACCGAGGAGGCTGCGGCTGCCGTGCAGTCGGCCCCCGATGATGGCGCCGCCCAGGCCCGACTGGCCCAGGCCAACGCCAAGGCCGCTGCAGCCATCACGACCTACATCGCCTCGCAGGGCCTGAGCACCGACGGCCTGACGGTCGAGTTCGACGGCGCCTCCTGCGACGTCACGGTCAGCGGCAACTGTCCCGACCAGGCCACCAAGGAAAAGGTCGTGCTGTGCTGCGGCAACGTGGCGGGCGTCAAGGGCGTCAACGACTTGCTGACCGTGTCCGAACCCGCCGACGAGTCGCGCTACTACACCGTCGTGAAGGGCGACAACCTGTCGCACATTGCCAAGGAGCACTATGGCAATGCCAATGCTTACATGAAGATCTTCGAGGCCAACAAGCCGATGCTGAGCCACCCGGACAAGATCTATCCGGGTCAGGTGCTGCGCATTCCGGCCTGAACCGGGCCGGCCTGACGCCCCACGGTGACCCTCGGGTCGCCGTGGTGGGGGACGTTCAGCGGAGCGGAGTTGGCGTCCTGGGCTGGATCCAGCGCCGGTAGATCGGCTCGGTGAGCACCAGCACGATCACGTAACGCACGACGTGGAAACCCGTCACCAGCGGCACCCCCAGGTCGAGCACCTTGGCGGTCAGGCACATTTCGGCGATGCCACCGGGCGAGTTGCCCAGCAGCGCGGTGGCCGGGTGCACCCCGGACCCCTGCGCCAGGCACCACGCGTAGCCGGCCGATGCGGCGATCATGCCCAACGTGCCCACGGTCACGGCGGCCAGCCACCGCGGCGCCGTGTGCACAAAGGCCGGGGTGAAACGAGTGCCCAGCGCCACGCCGATGAACAGCTGTGCCGTGCCGGAGAGTTCACGCGGAATGGCGCTGAGCTCCACGCCACTGGCCGTCAGGGCCATGGCCACGAGCAGCGAGCCCAGTACCCAGGGATTGGGTTGTTTCAACCGGGCCAGACATCCGGCGCCGGCGGCCGTGGCCAGGCCCAGCACCAGCAGCCCCTCGGGGCGAATCCCCACGCCCGACACCGGGGCCGGATCGTGACCGTGCAAGCCCAGCCCCTGGAACGCAAAAGGGATGACCCCCACCACGAGCATCACCCGCAGCGAGTGGGCGGCAGCCACCAGGTCGACCCGGGCGCCCATGCGTTCGGCAAAGGCCGCCATCTCGGATGCGCCGCCGATGACGGACGCGAAGTAGGCGGTGGTCGCATCGACCGTGCCGGCAGGTTGTGAGCGCAGCAGCCAGCGCCTGAAGAGGTCGCCCATCAGCAGGGCCCACGCCGCCCCGAGCAGCATCCACGGGGCGAGTTCCAGCACACGCAGCGCCACCGTCGGCGTGAAGTACAGGCCCAGCACCGAGCCCACGATCCACTGTCCGACGTTGCGCAAGCGGCGCGAGGCGCGCAGGGGCAAACCCAGGATCGAGAGCCCGGCGGTGGCAAACAGGGGGCCGATCATCCACGGCAAAGGGGTGCGCAGGTGTTCGCACAGCCGGGCGGCCAGCCAGGCCACGAGCAGTGTGGCGCCGATGCGTGCGGCGGTGCGGCAGGCCTCGCGGGAAATCAGGAAGGGGGTCACGGGCCGCGATGCTAGCGGGGTCGTCTCCCGTGCAGCTGACAGGCTGGGGTGGCCCGACCCATCGGTCAGGGCTCCCCGAGCTGGGGGGCCGAGGGTGAGCGAGCGTTCCGCAGGCGCGACACTCCGGGCAGACCTCCTGCCTGCGGCCGCCCATGACGTCCTCCTCCCGCCTTCCCGTTCTTCGCGCCACCGTCACCGACGATCTGGAGACCTGGGCCACTTCCTGGCGAGAGCTGGAAACACGGCACGAAGGCCGGGGCCTGTACGCCAGCCACGGGTTCGTCTCCCATGCCTGGCGCCATCTGCGATCCGACACCGATCGCCTCTGGATCGTGCGCGTGGACGACGACCTGGGCCGGTTGCAGGGGGTGCTGCCGCTGTGGTTGCGCGAAGAGCGTCAATTCGGGGTGCGCCTGAAGGTGTTGCTGCATCCGGGCATCCTGGAGGGCGAGCGGCCTGATCTGCTGGCTGCAACCGATCCGGATCGGGTGTGGTCCGCCGCCTGGGCGGCCCTGCTCGCACGGCGACGCGAGTGGCATCGGCTGGAACTGCGTGAAACCGATGCGCAGGCGTTTGCGCTGCGTGAGGCGGAGCGGATGTCGGTGTGGCAGGGGTGGCGGGCGCAGGCGTCGTCCGACCATGCGGCTCCCTACTGGCCCGCCCGAAACACCTGGACGGCTTCGGGAGGGCCGACCTCGGAGAGAACGGCGGTCCTGCCACCGGGGCCGGATCCGTCCGCCTGGCGGCTGCAGGTTTTGACCCATCCGGAGGACATGGCCTGCGGCGTGGCCCGGTACGAGGCGCTGGAGGCCGCGATGCTGGCGGGCGCGGAGGCCCCGATCCGGGCCGGCACGCTGCAGGCCAGCCCGGGGGCCGGCGACCTCTACCGGCACTGGTTGCCGGAGCTGGCCCGAATCGGCCGGGTGCAATGGGCGTTCGCGGTGGATGCGCAGGGCCGGGACTTGGCCGGCTGGCTGCGCCTGCTGGAACCGAATGGGGCGAGGCCCGCGCTGGCCGGGGATTCAGCGGCATCGCCTCAGCGTTCGGCGGACGGGGGTGGGGCAGCTTGGCTGGAGCGACACGGTGCCTGGCGGCCAGACGGTTCCGGACCGATCCACCTGCATCGCCTGTGGTGGGCGCTTCAGGCCGCTCCCTGGACCGATCCCGACGCCGAGTCGCAATGCGTGCATTGGCCGGTGCCTGCGGGGGGGCACGCCGGGCCAGACCGGGCCGCTCCACACGACCGGTTTCGCGAGACCCGCCGACTGCGGATCTGGAACCTGCGCAGCCGGGTGGGTCCGCTGCTGGTGGCGCAGCAGATCGTCCAGCGCATTCAGGGGCGGCGCTGACTTTCCGGGTCCGGTGGGTCGATCAGCGCCGGGATTTCGCTGCGGCCAATGCCCAGGTCGTTCAGTTGTGACGAGGACATGTCCTGCAGGTCGGAATGGTCGCGAAGCCGGCGTTGGCGCCGGGTCCAGCCCTCGATCCCGGCGCGCCATCCCTGGGTGAGGGCGCTCAGGAGTGTGGACAGCAAGGTCGCAGGGGTGCCGCCCGGTGGGGTGTCCACCCTGAACGATCGGTTCATGGCCGGCGGTGGCGCGGCGCTGTGGGCCTGCGCCGTGCGGTGGTGCGAAGGGGGATGCGGTGTCATGGGCTCTCCTGAGAGGTCCCATGGTTCCGCGGCGAAGGGTTCATGAAAAGTTGATTTTTATGGATCAATAATTCAGCTTTTCTGAAGGATCAAGGGTGCGACATCTCAACCTGGATCAGTTGCGCACGCTGGTGACGATCGCCGACCTGGGCACCTTGGCGGCAGCCTCTCGGGCGCTCCATCTGGCCCCGCCGACGGTCAGCCTGCACGTGAGCGAGCTGGAAGCACGGGTGGGGGCGCCGTTGCTGGAGCGAGGTGGGCGGCAGGTGCATCTCACAGGTGCCGGACAGATGTTGGTTGAACGGGGGCGCGGGCTGTTGCGGGATCTGGACTTGATGCTGGAGGAAACCCGCCGAGTCGCCCTCGGGCTGTCCGGCAAGGTGCGGTTGGGCACCTCCACTGGGGTGCTGGTGCATTTGTTGCCGCGGGTGTTGGCACGCCTGTCGGTCGACGCGCCGGACGTGGAGGTGGATGTGGAGATCCTGGGCTCTTCCGACACGATGGCTCGCCTGCGCAGTCGGTCGCTGGATCTGGGCATCGTGGCCCTGCCTCAGCCTGTTCACGACGATCTGGAGGTGAGCCCGTGGCGCAGCGATCCCATGGTGGCGTTCCTGCCGCCGCAGTGGTCGGGTGTGCCCGACGTGGTCACGCCGAACTGGCTGGCGACCCGGCCGCTGGTGGCCAACGATGCCCACACGCAGATGCATCGTCTCACGGCGGGTTGGTTCGGGAATGCGGGCCTTCAGCCCCGAGCCCGCATCGAGCTCAATTACACCGAAGCCATGAAGAGCCTGGTCGTGGCGGGTTATGGGGCGGCCGTGTTGCCCCATGAGTGGACGGATGGCGAACCACAGGCCACCCTTGCGGCGCAGGTTCGGCCGCTGGACCCACCGCTGACACGGCATCTTGGGTTGGGCCATCGGCGGGAGACGGGACTGGATCCTGCGGTCCTGCGGGTGCTGGCTCTGCTGCGTGCGTTCGCTGTGGCGCCCGGTGATTGAATTGACCGCCCCGACGGGCGAGGGCGTGCACGGCGGTCGGCGTGTTTGGCACTGGAGTCAGTAAGGGCGGTTTTGGCCGTCACTCTCCGGCCATTCCGGCAAACTCTGCAGACCCGCCGGCACGCTGTGAGGGCCCCCCACCGGTACCCACACCCGGAAGGTGCTGCCCACGCCGACGGTCGATTTCACCTGGATCGTGCCGCCGTGCTTCTGCACGATCGAGAACGACAGCGACAGCCCCAGCCCGGTGCCCTTGCCGACTTCCTTGGTCGTGAAAAAGGGCTCGAAGATGCGGCGCATGACGTCTTCGGTCATGCCGCAGCCGTCGTCCGAGATCTCCACCCAGGCCCACTCCGAGCAGTGGCCTGCTACCCCGGTGGCGATGCGCAGCGTGCCCCGTTCGCGGATCGCCTGGGAGGCGTTGACGATCAGGTTCAGGAAGACCTGGTTGAGCTGGGCGGCCAGGCACAGCACGGGAGGCAAGGGCTGCATTTCCAGCAGCACCTCGGCCTTGTACTTGACCTCATGGCGCACAACGTTGAGTGTGGACTGCAGGCCGGCGTTGAGGTCCGCCTCCTGCCAGTCGGCCTGGTCCACGCGTGAGAAGTCCTTGAGATCCTGCACGATCTTGCGCACCCGGCCCAGGCCGTCGGCGCATTCGTCGAGCAGTTGGGGGAGGTCCTCGCGCAGGTAGGCCAGCTCCACTGTGGCGCGCATTTCGGACAGGGCGGCCCGCGCCGATTCGTCCTGTGGGGCCTGGGTGGCCCGCTCATGGGCTTCGACCAGGCCGAACAGCTCCGTGACGTAGCCGCGCAGGGTGTGCAGGTTGGAGGTCACGAACCCGACGGGGTTGTTGATCTCGTGCGCGATGCCCGCCGCGAGTTGGCCGATGGAGGCCATCTTGTCCGATTGCAGCAGCTGGTTCTGGGCTTCTTCGAGTTGCCGGTTGATGTCCTGCAGTTGGCTGAAGCGGGTGCGCAGTTCTTCCTGGGCCGAGCGCATCTCGGTGCGGTCCTGCAGCATCCACCAGGTGCCGGCGGCGGTGTTCTGGTGGTCGCTCACATAGGCGCTCTGCTGGATCCAGATGGGACGTCCGCTGCTGTGCTTCATCCACATTTCGTGGTGCAGCGGCATGCCGCGCGAGAGCAGGGGGGCGGCCACGTGGCTGAGGGCCTCGTGGTCGCCCGGGGACAGGAACAGGTCGCGCGTGGCCATGCCGGTCACGGCTTCGGGTTCCAGGCCGAAGATCTTGGACAGCGCCTGGTTGCAGCGCAGCACGCGGCCCTGGACGGTGTAGGCCACCCCGATGGGGGCGTTGTCGATGAAGGTCTTGAGTTCACGGACGCTGGCGGCCAGTTCAACCGATCGGGCTTCCACCAGCTGTTCGAGCTGGTTGCGGTGCTGGGTGAGCTCCTGTTCGGCCCGGCGCCGCTGGCTGACGTCCTGGAGGGTTTCGACCGCCCCGATGATGTCTCCGGCCTCGTTGCGCAACGGCGCGGCGGTGTAGTGGAGCCATCGCCCGTGGGGGCCCAGGTTCGGAAAGAAGGTCTCGACTTCGTACGCCCCGTCCAGCAAAGGCGAAGGCTTCACCTGGTGGTCGAACAGTTGGAGCAGTTCCCCTTCCGTGGCGCCGCTGACGATCAGGTCGGCCAACAGCGGGCGCTCTTCGTCGTAGAACGCTTTCCACGTGTCCGTGCCGCCGATCATCTCGTGGGCGGCGTGGTCGGTGAGCTGTTCGCACGCGCTGTTCCAGTGCGTGACGTGGTGCTGTGCGTCGATCACGAACGAGGCCACCGGGGCCCCGTCGATGATCTGCCGCAGCAGCCCGCTCATGGTCTGCAGGCTGTTCTGGACGTGGTGGAAGTCGCTGAGGTCGTGGCAGGTGATGAGGGCGGTGGGCCGGCCGTCCAGATCGATGCGGCGCAGCGTCAATTCGACCGGGCGGGTGCTGTGGTCCCTCGTGAGCAGTGTCAGGGACTGAGCTGGGGGTTCACCGCTGCCGTGCAGGCAGTCGTGGGCGGCGTTCAAGAAGGCCTCGCGGTCGGTGGGCGCCACCAACTGGGACGACGGCAGGTTCAGCAAGTCGTCCGGTGGGTGCCCGACCAGGCGCAGCAGCGCATCGTTGGCGTGCAGGGGGTGGTCGTCCTGTTGCAGCCAGGCCGCCGAGGGCATGGCGTTCACCAGGTTTCTGGCGAGATCCGATGGGGTGCTCATATGGCCCCTCCGCGGGTCGCGCCATGGGCGGTGAGGGCCACCGGCACCGAGTCGCGCTGAATGGACAGTTTCAGTTTGAGCCCCTGCTTGTGTGCGAAGTCGTTGACGACCCGGATGACCCGTTCGTCGAACACGTGTCCGGCCGTGAGCAGGATGGCGCCCTTGGTCGACACCAGGTCCTGGCCCAGCACCATGCCCGCGCGCAGTTCATGGGGCTCCAGCAGCACGTCGCTGCTGATTTCCGCCTGGGTTTCCTGCAGCACCTTCACGAAGGTGTCGACCACTCGGCGGTCGTAGCGGGTGTCGCAGCCCCCCTTGATCGCCTGCAGGGCCGATTCCACGGTGTGGCGTCGTTCCGAAAGGGCCCCGTGCAACAGGTCGTCGTAGTCGCTGACCACGGCCAGCAGGCGGGCGCCGAGGTCGATCTCGTCTCCCGAAAGGCCGTCCGGAAAGCCCAGCCCGTCCAGGCGTTCGTGGTGCTGGCGGATGAGGTGGCCCGCCGTGTGCAGCTGGGCCAGCGGCAGCAAGGCGGCCTCACCATCGACGGGGTGGCGGCGGTAGCGCGACGCTTCCTCGGGGCTGAAGGTCGAGACCGGCTTGCCCAGCATGCGGTCCGGAAAGCCGATCTTGCCGATGTCGTGCAGCAGCGCAGCCAGGTGGGTGTCGCGCTGGGCGCGCGGGTCCATGCCCAGCCGGGGGGCCACACGTTGCACCAGAGTGGCCACGCGCCGGGAGTGTCCGGCGATGCCGTCCTCGCGCATTTCCATGAGGCCGGAAAAGACGGTCATGGCCAGCGTGAAGTTGGCGTCCAGGTCCTCATAGGCCTTGCCGAGCATGGCGTTGACCTGTTCCAGCTCCGAGGTGCGCGCCTGCACGCGGGCTTCGAGCGAGTGGTTGAGTTCGGCCAGGGCCTCGTTCTGCTTTTGCGTGAGCGCCAGCAGTTCGGCGTTGTGGCGCTCCAGATCGCGACGGCCCAAGGCTTCGCGCACCACCAGCAGCATGTCCTGGTCATCCCAGGGCTTGGCGATGTAGCGGTGGATCTCGCCGTTGTTGATGGCGGCGATCGTGGAGGTGATGTCGGCGTAACCGGTCAGCAGGATGCGGGTGATGCGCGGATCGTGCCGGCGGACTTCTTCCAGAAAGCGGGCGCCGTCCATGACCGGCATGCGCATGTCGGAGATGACGAGGTCGACCGTGTTCTGGCGCAGCAGTTCCAGCCCTTCCTGTCCGCCAGGGGCCATCAGAATGCGATAACCCTGCGGGCGGAACAGCCGCCGCAGGGCGTTGAGCACCGAGGGCTCGTCGTCCACCAGCAGCAGGGTGGGGGGCGTCGCCGAGGTGGACTGAAGGGCGGTCACATCGTTCTCCAGGGGTCAGAGGCGGAACGTGCCGACCACCTCGGCCAGTCGGTCGGCCTGCATGCGCAGGCTTTCCGCAGCGGCGGCGCTTTGTTCGACCAGGGCTGCGTTCTGCTGGGTGGTCTGATCGAGGTCATTCATCGCCTGACCCACCTGCCCGATGCCGTCGGCCTGGTCCTGCGTGGCCTCGGAGATCTCCCGGATCAGGTCACTGACCCGTTGCACCTGCTGGACGATGTCGTCCATCGAGTGGCCGGCGTCGGTCACGAGTCGGCTGCCCGCGTCCACCCGCTCGACGCTGTCGCCGATGAGGGTCTTGATCTCGCGTGCGGCGCTGGCGCTGCGCTGTGCCAGGTTGCGCACCTCTGCCGCGACGACCGCGAAGCCGCGGCCCTGTTCACCCGCCCGGGCCGCTTCCACCGCGGCGTTGAGCGCCAGGATGTTGGTCTGGAAGGCGATGCCGTCGATCACGCCGGTGATGTCGGCGATCTTGCGCGAGGCGCTGGCGATGTCCTGCATGGTGTCGACCACTTCCTGCACGACGGTGCCGCCCTTGCCTGCGGCCTCCGTGGCGGTGCCTGCGATGGTGGCGGCCTGACGGGCGGTGTCGGCGTTGTGGCGGACGATCTCGGTCAGTTGCTCCATCGACGACGTGGTTTGCTGCAGGCTGCTGGCCTGTTCCTCGGTGCGGTGGCTGAGATCGGCGTTGCCGGTGGAGATCTCGGCCGAGCCGGTGGCGATCGAGTCGGAGGCGTGGCGGACCTGCTGCACCAGCTGGGCCAGGCGGGTCTGCATGTCGGTGAGCGAGGCGTACACACTGCCGGGGGGGATCCGGTCCTCGCCGCAGGGACGGGACAGGTCGCCCTGCGCCACCCGTTCGGCCACGGCCCGCAGTTCCGCGGGCTCGGCCCCCAGGGCCTGCAGGACGCCCCGGGCGGTTCGCATGGCGTAGGCCACCGCGCCCGCCATCAGGGCCAGCACCACGCCGAGCACGCCAAACGCCGCCTGGCGCTGCGACTGTGCGTGTGCGCGCACGCTGGTCTCGAGCAGTGTCATGCTCTGGTCCAGGGCGCCGTACATGTCGTCGATCACCTGCGTGGCGTCGGCCACGTACTGCAGCGCCGGATAGTTCGGGACGTCGGGGGTGAGCACCTTTTCCTGCGCCAGGGCCACACCGCGGTTGGCATGCTCGGCCAGCTTGGCCGCGATGGATTCGGTCTGCGTGCGGGTGTCGACACTGTGGGCCACGGCCTTCTTCAGCGTGAGCTGGGCCTGGTCAAATGTGTCCCGCATGCGGACCTGCAGCGACTCGAACCGGGCTTTCTGGCTGCCGTCGAGGGCGGTTTGCGACGACAGCAGGGTGGCCCCGCGCGCCCGGGTCTGCCCCATGAGTTCGATCATGGCCGGGATGCCGTGCAAGGTGCCTTGGCCCAGGAAATACACCGCCCCATCGGGGCTCAGCGAAAAGCCGAAGTGGTCCGACACCTCGTCCAGGCTGCGCAGCATCTGCGCGAGGGTCGTGCCGTGCAAGGCCGAGGAGCCGCTGCCGTCCACCTTCTTTTCCGTCACCGAGGCCACGGTCTCTCGCCACTGCTGCTTGACGAGGGTCCAGCTGTCGATCAAGCGGCCGGAGGTGATGTGGTGCTGCTGAAGCTGGGCGTCGACCTTGGCGATGGCCGCGTCCACCTCCGCCTGCTTGGCTTGGCGCTGGGTCGCGGCGGCATCGCTGCCACCCAACCAGGCGGCCGACAGTCCCCGGTGTTGTTGTGTCAGCCGCACGACGTCGATCAGCTCCCGGGACGGCGCGATGCCTTCACCCATCAGCGTGGCCGCCTGTGCACCTTCCCAGTACTTGTGCCCCAGCAAGGCCGAAGGCACGAGCGTCGACAGCCCGCAGATCACGAGCAGGGCGGTGAACCGTCTGCGCAGGGTGCCGGAGGGTGCGCGAGGGGTCGCGGAGGTCGGCTCGGCGTGTGGGAAACGGATCGATGGGCTCATCATGGGGTTCCTGAACGGACACGGGCCGCCAATGGTCCGGTCGGTCCACCAATCTATAAAACCCGGGCTTCCGGGGAAGGCGGGTGATGCGGGGTCTTTGCCGCGCAGTTGGCCGTTTCCGGGCGCCCGGGCATGGATCGGGTGTTCCCCTAAAATTCGCGGTTTCCTCTGGATCGATCCTCAAAGAGAGCACGCCGTGTCCGCCACCATCCTTCAGCAGCTTCCCTCCGGCCAGCGCGTCGGCATCGCCTTCTCCGGTGGCCTGGACACCAGCGCCGCCGTGCACTGGATGCGCGCCAAGGGCGCCATCCCCTGCGCCTACACCGCCAACCTCGGCCAGCCCGACGAGTCCGACTACGA
>JACCDS010012895.1_pt1 | contig 16910 bp, 14 predicted proteins | sample 7446441 | NCBI WGS metagenome assembly JACCDS01 (sample SAMN15323445, study PRJNA562643) | freshwater metagenome | isolation source: river surface water | place: USA:Blue River Watershed | collected 2017-08-17
ACTGGGACGGCCTGGTGGTGGTGCCGCAGATGCTCGACCGCGAGATCCTCGAGACCCAGGGCGACACCGTGACCGTGGCCGGTGGCGCTGGCGAGAGCTGGGACGGCTTCGTGCGATGGACCCTGGGCCTGGGGCTGGGTGGTCTGGAGAATCTCGCCCTGATCCCCGGCACGCTGGGCGCGGCGCCGATCCAGAACATCGGCGCCTACGGCGTCGAGTTGCGCGACAGCCTGCTCTGGGTCGAGACACTGGACCTGCGCGCCGGCCGCGCCGAGCGCTTCTACAACGCTGACTGCGGCTTTGCCTACCGCGACAGCGTCTTCAAGCGCGAGCCGGACCGTCGCCTCATCACCCGCGTCGCCTTCCGCCTGTCGCGCAAGCCCGAACTGGAGCTGGACTACGGCGAGATCCGCGACGAGCTCGCTGCCGCCAAGATCGCCCACCCCACCGCGGCGCAGGTGGCCGCCGCGGTGAGCGCCATCCGCCGTCGCAAGTTGCCCGACCCGGCGCAGATCGGCAACGCCGGCAGCTTCTTCCGCAACCCGGTGGTGCCCGAGGCGCAGGCCGCCCGGCTGCGCGAGGAGCACCCCGCCATGCCGCAGTTCGCCGCGTACGGCGGCGTGAAGATCCCGGCCGGCTGGCTGATCGAGGCCTGCGGCTGGAAGGGGCGCCGCTCCGGCGACGCCGGTGTGCATGCCGGCCACGCGCTGGTGCTGGTCAACCACGGCCGCGCCACCGGCAGCCAGATCGCCAGCCTGGCGCAGCAGATCCTGGCCAGCGTGGCCGACCGCTTCGGCATCACCCTCGAGCCCGAGGTGCGGATCGTCTGACCGTGCCCGGCAGCCCACTACCTCGGGTGTCACTTGCTCTCACGCCCTGCTGCGCAAGGTCGCTTCGAAAAGGACACCCGACGGGGGCCGCCTTGTGGCGGTTATCATCGCCAGCCATGCGCTTCCTCTTCGATCTGCTGCCGGTCATCCTGTTCTTCGCTGCCTACCGCTGGGCGGGCAGCGACGCTTCCATGGCCGCGCAGCTGCTGACCGACATCGGCCTGACCGGCATCGGCGAGCGGCTGGCGCCGATCCTGCTTGCCACCGCGGTGGCCATCGCCGCCAGCGTGGCCCAGGTCGGCTGGCTGCTGGCGCTGCGCCGCCGCGTCGACACCATGCTCTGGGTCAGCCTGGCGCTCATCGTCGTCATGGGTGGCCTGACCCTCTGGCTGCAGGACCCGGCCTTCATCATGTGGAAGCCGACGCTGCTCTACTGGACCTTTGCCACCACGCTGGCCGGCTCGGCCTGGCTGCTGCGGCGCAACCTGATCCGCACGCTGATGGGCGAACAGCTGCAGCTGCCGCCGGTGGTCTGGGCGCGGCTCAACCTCGCCTGGGTCGCCTTCTTCGCCGTCATGGGCGCGCTCAACCTGTATGTTGCGCGCCACTTCGACGAGGCCACCTGGGTCAGCTTCAAGCTCTACGGCGGCATCGGCCTGATGCTGCTGTTCGTCGCCGCGCAGGGCGTCTGGCTGTCACGCCATCTGCCCGACTCACCCGAACCCTGAGGAGTACGCATGTTCTACGCCATCATCAGTGAAGACGTTCCGGCATCGCTGCCGCTGCGCGTGCAGGCCCGCCCCGCGCACATCGAGCGCCTGAGTGCCCTGCAGTCTCAGGGCCGCCTGCTGCTGGCCGGCCCGCACCCGGCCATCGACAGCGAGGACCCGGGCCCGGCCGGCTTCAGCGGTAGCCTGGTGGTGGCGCAGTTCGACTCTCTGGCCGACGCCCAGGCCTGGGCCGACGCCGACCCCTACGTCGCCGCCGGGGTCTACGCCCGCGTCACCGTCAAGCCGTTCCGCAAGGTCTTCCCGCAGTGACGTCGCCGGCGGCGGCCGGTGCGCTGGCCGACGAGGTGCGCCAGCGCCTGCAGGCGCTCGAGCCCGCGGTGCTGGACCTGCGCGACGACAGTGCCCGCCACGCCGGCCACGCCGGCAGCAACGGCGGCGGCCACCTGGTGCTGCGCATCGTCTCGCCGCAGTTCGAGGGGCTGGCCACAGTGGCCCGCCACCGCCGTATCTACGCCTTGCTCGGCGACCTGATGCCGGTGCGCCTGCACGCGCTTGCCATCACCGCCTTGACACCGGCGGAGTCTGCCGGGACCTGAGCCATCGGCGAGACGCTGTCAGGCCCTATACTCTCGCGCCATCGAGGGGCGCATCGCCCCGGACCCGGAGCCCAAAGACATGAAGCGCCACACCTTTTTCGCCGCCGCACTGGCCCTCACCCTCGCCGCACCGCTCGCTGCAACGGCTGCCGATGAGGTGGTCGCCACCGTCAACGGCGTCACCATCCGCCAGTCGCAGGTCGAGACCGCCGCGCGCAACCTGATCACCCAGGGCCAGCAGGACACGCCCGACCTTCGCACGCGGATCAAGGACGAGCTGATCGCCCGCGAACTGATCCTGCAGCAGGCCAGCACCGACGGCATCGACAAGCGCGACGAGGTGCGCGAGCAGATCGACCTGGCGCGCAGCAACATCCTGATCAACAGCTTCCTGCAGATCTGGGCCAAGGAGCACCCGGTGGCCGACGCCGACCTGCGCGCCGAGTACGACAAGCTCAAGGGCGAGATGGCCGCGATCGACGAATTCCAGACCCGCCACATCCTGATCAAGGACGAGAAGGCTGCCAAGGCCGCGCTGGCGCGCCTGAAGAAGGGCGAGAAGTTCGACAAGCTGGCCTCGACCCTGTCCGAGGACACCGGCACCAAGGCCAAGGGTGGCGAGCTGGGTTGGGTCCGCACCGACGCCAACCTGGTGGCGCCCTTCCTCGACGCCATGAAGAAGCTGAAGAAGGGCGAGACCAGCGACCTGGTGAAGACCGAATTTGGCAACCACATCATCCGCGTCGACGACGTGCGCAAGGCGCAGCCGCCGGCCTTCGACCAGGTCCGCGGCGAGCTCAACCAGTTCATGCAGCGCCGCGCCATCGAGCAGATGGTCCGCGACCTGCGCGCCAAGGCCAAGATCGAGTAAACCGGCGGAGCACGGGCCATGAGCATCAAGACCATCGTCGTCCAAGCCGGCGGCGGCTTCGACAAGGTCGTCGTCGGCAGCGACCAGCCACGCGCGCCGGGTGCCGGCGAGATCACCGTCCGCCTGCACGCCAGCTCGCTCAACTACCACGACTACGCCGTGGTCAGCGGCGCCTGGGGCCCGAGCGAGCCGCGCATCCCGATGTCCGATGGCGCCGGCGTGGTGACGGCGGTGGGGGCCGGCGTGAGCGAGCTCAAGGTCGGCGACCACGTGGTCAGCCTGTTCTTCCCCGAGTGGCCTGACGGCGAGCCGGGCATCGCCCAGGGCGACTTCTCGCGCGTGCCCGGCGACGGCATCGACGGCTACGCCCGCGAGGCGGTGACCGCGCCGGCCAGCGCCTTCACGCTGGCGCCCAAGGGCTGGAGCCACGCCGAGGCGGCCACCCTGACCTGTGCCGGCCTGACCGCCTGGTACGCGCTGTTCGAGGGTGGCCACATCAAGCCCGGCGATACGGTGCTGACCCAGGGCAGCGGCGGTGTCTCGGTGTTCGCGCTGCAGTTCGCCAAGGCGGCTGGGGCCACGGTGATCGCCACCACCTCCAGCCCGGCCAAGGCCGAGCGCCTGCGCGAGCTGGGCGCGGACCACGTCATCAACTACCGCGAAGACCCCGCCTGGGGTGAGACCGCGCGCAAGCTCACCGGTGGCATCGGTGTCGACCACGTGGTCGAGCTTGGCGGGCCGGGCACGCTGGCGCAGTCCATGCTGGCGGCGCGCATCGGCGGCCAGGTCTCGATCATCGGTATCCTGACCGGGCTCGAGGGCAGCATGTCGGTGATCACCGCGATCGCCCGCCACCTGCACCTGCGGGGTGTGCTGGTCGGCAACCGCAAGCACCAGCTCAACATGATCCGCGCCATCGAGGCCAACGGCATCCGCCCGGTCATCGACTCGGTCTACCCGCTCGAGGACATCGTGGCGGCGTTCCGGCACCAGGAATCCAACCGCCACTTCGGCAAGATCTGCCTCGAGATGTAGCAGCGCGGCCCGAGGCCGGGCCTTTTTCCGATCTTGAAATCATCTGATTCGTAGTAAATTGCTAAATCAGGTATTTCTATCGACCGGGTGCCCGCGCCTTGAACGACATCGCTTCATCCGCCTACCTGCGCAAGAACGCAGAGCTGCAGGCCCTGCTCAACGCCATCGACCGCGTGCAGGGCATTGTCGAGCTCGACCTCGACGGGCGGCTGCTGTCGGCCAACGACAACTTCCTGTCGTGGTTCGGTTACGCCGCCAGCGAGCTGCTGGGCCAGCCTCACGCCACGATCTGTCGCCCGGAATATGCTGCCTCGCAGGACTACCGGGCGTTCTGGGAGAAGCTGCGCTCGGGTGAGTTTCACGCCGGCGAATTTGCGCGGGTGGCAAAGGACGGCCGCACGGTGTGGATCCAGGCGTCCTACAACCCGGTGTTCGACGACGACGGCACGGTCCGCAGCATCGTCAAGTTCGCCACCAACGTCACCGCCGAAAAACTTCGCAACGCCGACTTCGAGAGCAAGCTGCGCGCGCTCGACCTGTCCGAGGCGGTGATCGAGTTCGATTTGACCGGTCGCGTGCTGCGCGCCAACGACAACTTCCTGCGCATCTTCAACTACACCCTCGACCAGGTGGTCGGCCGCCACCACCTGATGTTCTGCGAAGAGTCTTACGTCCGCACCCCAGCCTATGCCGAGTTCTGGCGCAGCCTGGGCGAGGGTCGTTACCGTACCGGCGAGTTCAAGCGCATCGACAGCCTCGGCCGCGAAGTCTGGCTGCAGGCCACCTACAACCCGGTCATGGACGCCGAAGGGCGGCTGGTAAAGATCGTCAAGTTCGCCACCGACATCACCGAGCAGAAGCGTCGCAACGCCGACTTCGAGGGTGTGGTCTCGGCGATCAAGCGCTCGGTCGCGGTGATCGAGTTCGACCTCAAGGGACGCGTGCTCGACATCAGCCCGCAGATGGCCGCGATCCTGGAGTACGCGCCGGAGGACCTGATCGGCGAGCACCATACGCGGCTGCTGGACCCGGAGACCTTCGACCAGGAGAAGTACACCGCCTTCTGGGCTGCGCTGCGCCGTGGCGAACCGCTGCGTGACGAGGTGGTGCGCGTCTCGCGCAGTGGCCGCCGCATCCACATGGAGGCCTCCTACACGCCGGTGGCCGACGCCGAGGGCCGCATCTACAAGGTCATCAAGTTCGCCATCGACCTGACCGAGCGCCACGCCCTCAACGAGGCGCTGCGCGAGGCGGTGCGACGGGCGCAGGCAGCGACCGAGGCGAAGACCATGTTCCTCGCCAACATGAGCCACGAGATCCGCACGCCGATGAACGCCATCATCGGCTTCACCGACCTGCTGGCGCAGGAGCAACTCGGCGAGCGACAGGCACACTACGCCGGCACCATCGGCACCTCGGCGCGCTCGCTGCTGCACCTGCTCAACGACATCCTCGACGCCTCCAAGCTCGAGCACGGCAGCATGGAGATCGAGCAGATCGACTTCTGCCTGCAGTCTGTCTGCGAGCACTGCGTCGACACCATGGCCGTGCTGGCCCAGCGCAAGGGCATCTCGCTGGAACTCGACTACCGCGGTGGACTCCCGCCTTATTTCACCGGCGACCCCGAGCGCATCCGTCAGGTGCTGATCAACCTGACCAGCAACGCCATCAAGTTCACCGAGCGCGGCGGCGTCACCATCACCATCGCGGGCAACGCCGCCGGTCACGTCGAGATCGCCGTGCGCGACACCGGCATCGGCATCCCCGCCGACCGCATCGAAAAGATCTTCGAGCCGTTCTCGCAGGCCGATGGCTCGATCACGCGGCGCTACGGCGGCACCGGACTCGGCACCACCATCGTCCGTCAGCTGGTGTCGCTGATGGACGGCCACATCGAGGTGACGAGCGAGGTCGGCAGCGGCAGCGAATTCCGCGTGACCCTGCCGCTGCGGCCCGGCCGCAAGCCCGCCGAGCGCATCGCCGGCAGCCTCGACGACATCGAGCCGCTGCGCATCCTGGTGGTCGACGATGCGCCGCAGAACATCGAACTGCTGGTCAATGTGCTGGCCAAGGGCAGGCACGTGCTGACCCCGGCCGAGAACGGCCAGCAGGCGGTCGAACTGTTCGCCGCAGGTACCTTCGACCTGATCCTGATGGACGTACACATGCCGGTGATGGACGGTCTGGAGGCCGCGCGCGAGATACGCCGCATCGAGGGCGAGCGCGGCAAGGGCGAGCAGGTGCCGATGATCGCGCTGACCGCCAGCGTCGAGGCCGAACGTCGCCACCTGGTCATCGAGGCCGGGATGGACAGCTTCGTCATGAAGCCGATCGATGTCGCCATCCTCAAGGCCGAGATCGCCCGCATCGCCACCGGCCGCATCCTGCCATTGGCCGCTGCCCTACCGCGCACCACGTCCGCGGGCGAGGGGGCTGGCCACGAGCACATCGACTGGGCCAGCGGCATCGACCGCTGGGGCGGCGAGGCCCCATTGCTGCGCGCGTTGCGCACCTTCACCGCCGAGACGCGCCGGCACCTGCAGGCGCTGCGTGCGGTGCCAGCCACGGATGCAACAGCCATCGGCCAGGCCATGCACCGCATCAAGGGCGCCGCCGGCAACCTGTCGCTGCCGGGCCTGGCCGGGCTGGCGCGTCGGGGCGAGGCTGCGGCGGGCGAGTTGAGCGAGGCCGACCACGCCGCCCTGCTGGACGGCCTCGATGGTGAGATCGAGGCTGTGGCTGGTCTGCTCGAGGCGCGCAGCCCCTACCGCCCGGCATCCGGGGCCGCGACCCATGAACTTGCCGATGCCGATCTCGCCGATCTCATCGACCGCGTCGCCGCCACCTTCCGAAACTTCGAGATCGACGAAGATTTGTTGATAAAGTTGAGCGCCGCGTGCCCCCGGGACCGCTTCGAGCCGTTGCAGCAGGCCGTCGATGCCTTCGATTTCGAGGCCGGTCTGCGTGCGCTGGATTCCATCAAGCAGTCGCTGACCGTCTAGACGCAAGAGCATGTCGAACCCTGCCAACCGCCCCACACTGCTACTGGTCGACGACGAGAGCACCAACCTCGCCATCCTGCGCGAGATTCTCAAGGACGAGTACCGGCTGCTGTTCGCCAAGGACGGCCTGCAGGCCATCGAGATCGCCACCGAACACGTCCCGGACCTGATCCTGTGCGACGTGATGATGCCCAACCTGGATGGCTTCGGTACCTGCCGCCGGCTCAAGCACGACCCGCGCACCGCCGGCATCCCGGTGATCTTCGTCACCGCCCTGGCCGACGACGTCAACGAGACCCTGGGCTTCGATGTGGGCGCCGTCGACTACATCTACAAGCCGGTCAGCCCGCCGGTGCTGTTCGCGCGCGTCCGCACCCAGCTCAAGCTGGTCAGCATCGAGCGTCTGGAAGATGCCAACAACGAACTGAACCGCGTCAACGGCGACTTGCAGCAGGCCCTGCGCAGCATCCGTGGCAACTTCAACGCGTCGATCCGCATGCTCTCCTCGGTGCTTGAGCATCGCAACGGCCGCTTGGCAGGCTACTGCCACCGCGCCGCGATTATCGCCAAGCAGGTGGCGGCCGAGATGGGCCTGCCGGCAGACGTCCAGGACGACATCTACCACGCTGCGCTGCTGCACGAGATCGGCAAGATCGGCTTCCCCGATGACCTGCTGGACAAGCCGCAGGCGGCCATGACCCAGGAGGAGTTCAAGCTCTACCGCCAGCATCCGCTCAGCGCAGAGATCATCCTGATGCCGATCGAGGAACTGGCAAACGCCTCGATGATCATCCGCCACCAGCACGAGCGCGTGGATGGCATGGGCTTCCCGGACGGCTTGACCGGCGATGCCGTACCCATCGGCGCCTCGATCCTGAGCGCGACCAAATACTATCTGGACCTGGTCATGGGTCGCCGTGCCATCGAACGGCACACCCAGAACAGTGCCATCTCCTCAACCCGCGGGCAGATCGGTGGTCGTTTTCCCGGCGCGGTGGTGGATGCACTGGACATGGTCATCTCGCGCATGCCCGAGGAGGAGACCGACCTGGTCGAGCTCGATGCCTCGGAACTGCGCAGCAGCATGGTGCTGGCGCGAGACTGGAAGAATCAGAAGGGTGTCTTGCTGCTGGCATCCGGCCTGGTCCTGTCGGACACCATGGTCCGCCAGATACAGGGCGTGGCCAAGCGCGGGGGGCTGCCGCTGACGCTGGCGGTCAAACGCCACGACGCCGACGGCAACCTGGTGGTCCGCAGCGGCGAGCGACTGGCACAACTGGCCGCCCGCTAGCCGGCAGCTCGGCGGAGCTGAGCCCCGCCGGTCTGCCAAGGCTTTCTTTCCCCAAGACGATCAGAAGAATTTCAGGTAACGGGCGCGTTCCCAGTCTGATACGTGGTTCAGGTAGCTGAGCCACTCATCGCGCTTGAAGTTGATCCAGGTGTCGCGCATCTTCTTGCCGAAGACCTGCTCGGACAGCGGGTCGGCCTCGAAGGCATTCACCGCCTCCTCCAGCGTCTTGGGCAGGCGCTTGACGCCCAGCTTCTTCAGCTCCTTGTCCGACTTGAGGTACATGTTCTCAAGATGCGGATCGCCGGGGTCGATCCCCTGCTCGATGCCCTCAAGGCCGGCCGCCAGGGTCAATGCTGCGCCGAGATAGGGATTGCAGGCGCTGTCCGCGGCGCGCAATTCCACGCGGCCGCCTCCGCGCGGGATGCGCACGGTATTGGTCCGGTTGTTGTTGCCGTAGCAGGCCCACACCGGCGCCCAGGTGAAGCCGGACATGCTCCCCTTGAGGATGAGTCGCTTGTAGCTGTTGACCGTCGGCGCGACAACGGCGCAGATCGCTGGCAAGTGCCGCAGAACGCCGCCGATGAACTGATAAGCAAGCTTGGAGATGCCGAGCTTGCGCGGGTCGTTGTCGTCGGCGAACAGGTTCTTGCCGGTCTTCGAGTCGGCGAGCGACATGTTGAAGTGAGCGCCGCTTCCCGCCCGGTCGCCATAGGGCTTGGGCATGAAAGTGGCAAAGCCGCCGTGCTTTCTCGCGATCTCATGTGCCATGAGGCGGAGCAGCACGAAGCGATCCGACATCGCGAGCGCGTTGAAGTAGTTGAAGTCCACCTCGAACTGGCCGATGCCGTCCTCGTGGTCGAAGGAATAGACATCGAGGCCGAGTTCGTTCATGGCGGCAACGAGTTCGCTCATCCAGCCCATGTTGTCCAGCATGCGCGAGACGTCGTAGGCGGGCTTCTCCAGGTGCTTGCGATCCGACATGGGCACGAAGCCATGCACCGGGTCGTCCTTCAGGACAAAGAATTCGGCCTCGATCCCCAGGTTGAAGGTGAAGCCCATGTCGCTGGCCCTCTTCATCTGGCGGCCGAGGATGTTGCGGCTGCAGGGCTCGAAGGGCTTGCCCTCGCACCACAGATCGCTGGCGAACCACGCCGTGTCGCGCTGCCACGGCAGCACCATGCACGAGGCGGGATCGGGGTGGGCCGCTACCTCTTCGTCGCTCACGTCCTGCGGGACGCCTTCCAGAGCCGCGCCCGTGCAGAGTTCGGAGCCCGTCATCATGCGATCGAAGTGAGCGATCGGCACGACCTTGCTCTTCGATACGCCATGCATGTCCACATAGCTGGCAAACAGGTGCTTCACGCCCTTGGCGGTCAGCTGTTCTTTGAGCTTTGCCAATTCGGGATTGCTGGGCTTGTCCAATATCTTCTCCTTGCGTTTACTAGGGGTGATTCAACCAGGTGGAGGCATCTCCTCCAGAGGGTTACGTTCGGCTTGCGCCTTAACCAGTTGGATCGAGAATTCCTCAACGCACTTCGCCAGCAACGCTGCGCCATCCTCTGGCGTGGCGCTGGTCGGGTCCCCACAACCGCCGTGAACGCTCTCCTTGTTCACCGTGTAGGAGAAGAAGCAGCATGTGGAGCGGTCCGGCTCGGCCGTGGCCTTGTCCATGTCGACGAGGTCCGGGTGGAGATGCAGCATCAGCGAGGTTTCCGCGGCGTTGGCGTGGAAGTTGGTGCCGCCGTCGGCAAAATAGACCTCGCCGATCTCGCGGGTGATCTCCCAGATGGAGCGCAGTGCGATGCGCACCTCGGGGAAATCGGCCCGCACGTTCTCAAGCGCGCAACGCAGCGGCGCCCAGTTGGTGACGTGGCCGTTGAGGATGACCAGGCGCTGGAAGCCGGCGGCCTCTACCCATTCGGCGATCTCGTAGACCACGCGTGCGAGCGTCTCCGGCCGTAGCGAGAGCGTTCCCGGCCAGTGCTTGCTGTGGCCCAGCGAGCAGCCGACCGGGATGGCGGGCAGCACCGGGAAACCGGTGCGTGCCGAGACGCCCTCCGCCACCGCCACCGCGGAGAGTGTATCGACCCCCAAAGGCAGGTGAAGCGCGTGCTGTTCTGTCGCCCCCACCGGCAGGATGGCCAGGTCGATGCCGCTGTCCCGCAGGGCCGCCACCTGTTCCCAGGTGAGGTCCTGCCAGCGGACGGGTGAGCCGTTACCCCTCATCGCGGCGCTCATGCTGAAAGGACGTAGCCGCAGGCGACGGCGGCGGCGCCACCGGCCAGCGCCAGGTAGGGCAGCATTCCAGCGCGGGGTGACACGGTCTCCTCATCGGCACCCACGGGGCGCATGTCCTCGGCGAGCTGCGCCGGGAACTTGCCCTTGTCCTGCACGTAATGGCGGAACAGGAAGACCGGGATGATGAGGACGGCGACAACGATGCCGGCCCCCAGCGTGCCCTGGCCCCAGACATTGGCACCCATGCCCATCATGAACAGGTTCACGAAGCCGAGCAGGGCGCCGATCGCCAGCAGCAGGCTGGGCGCGCGGTAGGGGCGCGGTGCGTGCGGGCGGTCGATACGGTGCAGCCAGCCGCTCTGCAGGTTCATGAAGATGAAGATCATGTAGTTCACGTTCGCGATCGCGAGCAGGAACACATAGTCCGACATCATCAGCAGCAGCATGTTGAAGCAGAGGTCGGTCCACATCGCCGCCGTGGGCGCACCGTTCTCGTTGACGTGCGAGAGGTACTTGGGAAGCCATCCGTCCAGTGAGCCCTGGTAGAGGGTGCGCGCGGAACCCGCCATCGCCATGCTGACCGTCAGCAGCAGCGAGACGATAAGCAGGATGACGATGACGTCCTCTACCCATACACCGCCGCCGACGATGCCGGCCATGGCCTTGGCCACGCCCATGCCGCTGTAGATGCCCGGATCCAGCATACCCTCCAGGCCGAGGGCGCCCTGGAATGCGAACGGCACCAGGGTGAATACCGCCATGCAGAGAAGGCCAGCCGCGAAGATGGCGCGGAAGGTATCGCGCGCCGGGTCCTTGAACTCGCGCGTGTAACAGATGGCCGTCTCGAAGGCGTAGGTCGACCAGCCGGCGATGAAAAGCCCGCCCGCGAACACGGTGATGCCGGCCATGTTCCACATGCCGGCGATCGGCGCGCCGGATTCGTCGTGGCTGAGCGGGACGAAGGGGGTGTAGTTGGCCTCCGGGATATCGCCCCGCAGCAGCGGCAGGACGCCGATGATGAGCAGCGGCAGCAGTGCGATGACCGCCATGATCATCTGCGCGCGCGCTGCTTTGAGAACGCCCCTGTGCTGGATGGCGAAGACCAGCAGCACCAGGGCCCAGCCCAGGAAGAAGGTCGCGTTGATGCGCAGCTTCAACCCCTCCCCCAGCCAGGACAGGGGGAGTACCGTTGCCTCCCAGGTGTGCACAGGCGAATCAGGGGCGAACAGCAGGGTGAGGATGTAGCCCGCCCCCAGCCCCGTCCCGATCGCCAGCACGGGTGACCAAGAGAACCAGTTCGACCACACCGAGATCGGCCCCAGGAGTTTGCCGTAGCGGACCCAGGCGATTGCGCCGTAGACCGATGCGCCGCCGGCCTTGTGCGGGTACATGCTGGCGATCTCTGCATAGGTGAAGCACTGCAAAAAGCCGAAGCTGATCGACAGGAACCACACCAGCGGCGAGACGTTGCCCACCGTCGCCGCGATGGCGCCGATGGAGAACAGCACGAGAGCCGGGGTCCCGGCCGCGAACCAGAAGGCATGAGACCACGTGAGACTTCGCTGGAGGGTTTGCGGCTGGGGCAAGGCGGACTTATCCGCCGACTCGGCAAAGCTCATCTACACCTCCTTGGCCCGACACAGATATGGTGCGGGCATTGCGGTTGATGACCTGTACTTCGGGGCACAAGAGACGCTGCTGGCAAAATCGGCCGCGCGCTCTTTTTTAATCCCCTCCACACATTATCAGGCTCTACTTTTTAAATCGATTGCTTGGAATAAACCGGCCAATCTGGATAACTGAACCAGACGGTTTTCGACATTATTGAGCGAACAGGTTTTGCGTTGTTCCGGGCGCTGCCTGCCAACGCGACAGGCCAAGCAAGCAAGCGGAAAGCGACCTGATAAAGGCGGTGTCGCAGGGCAGATAGTTCATCGAGTCACCGTAGCATCAAACTATGGACGGTGCAATCAATGGCGGTTATCGAATTCGTTTCGTGATTGCTTTCATTATTGAATAACTATAAGCAGTCACCGCAGGATTTATGCTTAGCCCGCGCCTGCGTCTTTGGCGGGTCGACCCGCCAGTTCGTCGCATGGCGGACAACAAAAAGCCCAGCCATCTCTGGCTGGGCCTTTCTTTTTTGGGTGGCTCCCCGACCTGGGCTCGAACCAGGGACACACGGATTAACAGTCCGTTGCTCTACCGACTGAGCTATCGGGGAACAGGCCGCGCAGTATAGGCATCCGGCACCCCGGGGTCAACGAACCCGGCCGCTTTGCACGCGCTATTTGCTGGTCAGGATCCAGATGCCGTCCCAGGTGGTCGGGGGGCGGCGCGTCAGCATCTCGCAGCGCTTCTTCATCACCTGTGCCGGCGGGTCGTTCGGCTGCAGGGCCAGGCATCGCTCGAAGTGCCTGCGGCCCTCCGGCCAGTTGCCGGCGCGGTAGGCCGCCAAGCCCTCGGCAAAGTGCTGCAAGGCGTCTTCCGGCAGAGGCAGCGTCTCGTCGGCCATGGCCAGCAGCTCGAACACCGACACCGGCTCGTTCTTGCCGACCACCGCGATGCGGTCGATCTCGCGCACGCGCACGGCGTCGCCGGCCATATCGCGGGTGTTCTGGTCGATCAGGATGCGTGTGCCGTAGACCTTGTTGGTGCCCTCCAGGCGGCTGCCCAGGTTCACCGTGTCACCCATCACCGTGAAGCTGCGCGAGGTGTCGCCGCCGATGCTGCCGACGATCGCGTCGCCGCTGGCCAGGCCTACGCGCATGTCGATCGGCGGCAGACCCTGGCGCAGGCCGATGAGGTCGGGCACGCGGCGGCGGAAGTCCTCCAGCAGGCGGAACTGCTCGAGTGCGCTGGCGCAGGCCAGCGCCGCCTGCTCGGTCGGCGGCGCGAAGGGTACGGTCCAGAACGCCATCACCGAGTCGCCGATGTACTTGTCGATGATCCCGCTGCGTGCCCGGACCGGCGCCGACATGGTCGCGAAGTACTCGTTGATCAGCGTGACCAGGCCACCCGGGCTGAGACGTTCCGAGAGCGAGGTGAAACCCACCAGGTCCGAGAAGAACACGGTGACGATCTGTTTCTGGCCCTCGCTGGCCTGATTGGCGCGGCCATCGATCAGGTTGTTCACCACGCGCGGGTCGACGTACTGGCCGAACGTACGTTTGATGCGCTCCTTGTCGCGCAGATCCACCACCATCTGGTTGAAGGCGGTGGCGACATCACCGATCTCGTCGCGGCTGGTCACGTTCACCTCGGTATCCAGGTTGCCGCCCTGCACCGCCCGTGCCGCCTGACGCAGCCGTTCGATCGGGCGCGTCATGCCGCGCGAGACCACATAGGCCAGCAGCAGGCCGACCAGCGACGCGACGACGATCATCACCGCGTTGGCGCGCAGCGCGAGCGCCTGGTTGCCCTCGACGATGCTGGCGCTGGTGCCCACGAACTGGCCCATCTCCGCGCTGGCGGCTGCCACCAGCTCGTCGATGTCCCGCATGTCTGCGCGGACCACCGTGACCTGTGCGGCACTTGCGCCATCGGCGCCGAGGCCCTCGCACAGCACCCCGACATCACGCAGGTAGCGGTCACGGCTGCGCGCGATGTTGTCCAGCATCGGCCCCACACGGGCGAACTGCAGCTTGTTGTGCTCAAGGACAGCGAGCTGGGCGCCAGCATCGCGCAGCCGTCGCGCCTCATCGATCAGGCGGCTGATCTCGGCGTGGTGGGCATCGAAGCGGGCCTTGCAGTTGCCAGCGTCGATCTCGCCGTGGTGAATGCCGCGGATCGAGACCTCGGCGCGCAGCACTTCGTCGCTTACATCTTCCAGCGCCAGCGTCAGCGGCAGCAGGGCCTGCGCCAGGGTGGCCAGCTGCCGGTTGACCTGCGCGGTGGTGTACATCGACCAGCCGGAGGCGAGCACCATGATCAGCAGCAGCCCGACCGCCACGCCGAAAATCTTGAACGAGATGGAGCGAAGGAGATTGGCCATGCTTGCGTTTACCGGGCGGGCGCCTAGGCCCCTGCGAAGGACAGAGACTGGCAAAAAAAAGGCGGACTCTGCAAGTCCGCCAGGATACCTGCGGCTGACCGCTGGCCAGCCGCAGGCAGGGGATGGCTGTGGCTCAGGGGCGCATCAGGACGATGCAGCCTTCCTGCTTGCCCTCTGGGCCCGGGCGCAGCATGGTCACGCCCACCGTCTGCCCGCTGTGCGTGACGAACTTGATCGGCGTCTCGCCGGCCGGCTCCATTTTGCCGATCAGGCCCAGGCCCATGTCGGCGACCTCGCGGTCGGCGATGAACATGGTCTGGTAGCGCGCCACCACGGTGGCCGGCTTGTCGTCGGCGTCGGCGGCTTCCTTGAAGTCAAGGTCGACGTTGCTGCCAACGCCGCACGGGAAGCGCAGCGAGTCGCCCTTGGGGATGGCAACGTTGGCGACCAGTCGCGGCGGGAAGGTCGGGCCGGCCTTTTGCTTCAGATCATTGGCCAGGGCCATGACGTCGAAGTCGGCGTACTGGCCGCTGTCGACGCGGGTGGGGCCGACGCTGGCGTGGATGTCGCCAGGGTTGTTGGATACCTTGCCGAACTTCGACAGCGTCGGGGTGTAGTCGCCCGGCAGGCTGACCTCGAACACGGCGATGTCGTAGAAGTAGGCCATCTCGACCTTCTGCGCCGGTTCCACGGCCAGGGCCGGAGCGGACAGCACCGACAGGGGAAGGGCGGCAAGCAACAGCGCGCGCAACGTTTGCATCGGAATCTCCAGGTTCATCTTCAACCGGGCGCGCTGGCCCGGTACCCTGCGGTGGCCGCCGGTGATTCACGCGGCCCGCACTGAACTCTGAACCCCCGGTGGCGGTCAAGTTCCGCAGCATTCAAGGAGAACCGCTATGGATTACGACCTTCTCACCCGTCCCCTCACCGCCACGCAGGTCCGCCGCCAGATGGATGCCGACGGCCTGGTCGAGGGCGTGGTGGTCATCGAGCTCGACGACATCATCGACAACGACCGCGACCGCGTCATGGAGCTGCTCTCCGAGGCGCTGGTCAACAGCAACGGCCTTGAGGACATCGAGTACGAGCTGGTCGGCAGCGACGGCGACATGCTGCACATCAGCGTGCGCGGCGATGCCAGCAGCCTGGTCGAGGACGAAGAGGAAGAAGAGGACGAGGACGAGGAAGAGGACGACTACTGATGGGCCTCTCGCGCATGATCAGCGCCGCCGAATCTCTGCCCGGGCGCAGCACGCCGATGCCGGTGCCGGCGCGGCACACCGTGACCGGCAACCCGCTGCAGCCGCCGTGGCCGGCGGGCCTGCAGGAGGCGGTGTTCGGCATGGGCTGCTTCTGGGGTGCCGAGCGGCGCTTCTGGCAGCAGCCCGGGGTCTGGACGACGGCGGTCGGGTATGCGGGCGGCTACACACCCAACCCCACCTACCCCGAGGTGTGCACCGGCATGACCGGCCACACCGAGGTGGTGCGCGTGGTGTTCGATCCGGCGGTTACCGGCTACGCCGACCTGCTGCGCGTTTTCTTCGAGTCGCATGACCCGACCCAGGGCATGCGCCAGGGCAACGACACCGGCACCCAGTACCGCTCGGCCATCTACACCACGACGCCCGAGCAGCTGGCGCAGGCGCGCGCCGCCGCGGTAGCCTACGAGGCCGCCCTGCGTGCCGCCGGGCACGGCGGCATCACCAGCGAGATCCGCGAGGCGCCGCCGTTCTGGTACGCCGAGCCGGACCATCAGCAGTACCTGGACAAGAACCCGGCGGGTTACTGCGGCTTGCGTGGCACCGGCGTGAACTGTGTAGTGCCGGCGGTCTGAGCCGGCGCGTCCTTGACCCGGCTGGTTCGGGCGGGGCAAGCAAACAAAAAGGCCCGGTCTCCCGGGCCTTTTTGTTGTCCGGAGCATTGCTCCGAGCGCTCATGCCTTACCCGATGAGGGGAACGATGAGCAGCGCCACGATATTGATGATCTTGATCAGCGGGTTCACTGCCGGGCCGGCCGTATCCTTGTAGGGGTCGCCCACTGTGTCGCCGGTCACCGCGGCCTTGTGCGCCTCGCTGCCCTTGCCGCCGTGGTGGCCGTCCTCGATGTACTTCTTGGCGTTGTCCCAGGCGCCGCCACCGGTACACATGCTGATGGCGACGAACAGGCCGGTGATGATGGTGCCCATCAGCAGGCCGCCCAGCGCCTGCGGGCCGAGGAACACACCGACCAGGATCGGCACGATCACCGGCAGCAGCGACGGCACGATCATCTCCTTGATCGCCGCGGCGGTGAGCATGTCCACGGCGCGGCCGTACTCCGGC
>JACCDS010305177.1_pt1 | contig 16891 bp, 16 predicted proteins | sample 7446441 | NCBI WGS metagenome assembly JACCDS01 (sample SAMN15323445, study PRJNA562643) | freshwater metagenome | isolation source: river surface water | place: USA:Blue River Watershed | collected 2017-08-17
CGCCTTCAGCGCGCTGGTGTCGACTGCCTGCGGGGTCACGTCGCCGTGCGCGAAGACGGCGCCGGACAGCGCAAAGGCTGCCGCGCAGGCGAGGCCGCGAAGGGCGAAACGGATCGTGTTGCTCATTCGATAATCTCCATTGATGTTGTAATAAAAACGTTGTGCGCGGATTGCAAGCATGAAAATGCGTTCGCCCGGCTCGGTCCGACCTTGCTTCGCAATAGCCGTGCCATCCGGTTCACCGGAGCAAAAGAGGGCCTTTGATTCCCTTTTGCTTCATAACGGAACAAGTGCTACATTCTTCCAGACAACACCGATAAAAAAAGACACAGTAGGTTGTATGGGGACAAGAGATGGCGCAGTCGCGATCGCCCGCAGCCGCGGGAAGAGAGGGGATTTCCGGTAGTTCCGGGCTGGTTGTGCCTGAGCGGCCGCCATCGACCTTGGGCATGTTTCATGCGTCGGAACAGGCCGCCATGATCGAAGAATCCCATCGCCGCTCCGCCTCCTACGGGCTGACCCCCGAGTCCGAGGCCGATTACTCGCCCATCCTGAAGGCCGACCTCGCTTGCCGCATCGACCAGAACCGCGGCCTGGCGAGCTATGCGCTGCCGGTGATGGAGACGCTGTATGAACAGATCGTCAACACGCACAGCATGGTCGTGCTCACCGATGCGCAGGGGACGATCCTGCAGTCGATGGGGGATGATGATTTCATCGAGAAGGCCGACCGTGTCGCGCTGTGTCCCGGTGTGGCGTGGTCCGAGCAGAGCAAGGGCACGAACGCAATCGGCACCGCCATCGCCGAGCAGACGCCGACGCTGGTGCATGCGGACCAGCATTTCCTCGCGATTAACCATTTCCTGACCTGTTCGGCGGCCCCGATCATGGACCATCAGGGCAAGCTGATCGGCGTGCTCGATGTGACCGGCGACCACCGCAGCTTCCACAAGCACACGATGGCGCTGGTGCGCATGTCTGCGCAGATGATCGAGAACCAGCTGTTCTCGGCGGCGTTCCAGGATGCGATCACGCTGCACTTCCACAGCCGCCCGGAATTCATCGGCACGCTGATGGAGGGCATTGCTTCGTTCTCGATGTCGGGTCGCTTCCTGTCGGCCAACCGCAGCGGCCTGTTCCAGCTCGGGCTGCCGCTGTCGGCCTTGCAGACCCATACCTTCAGTTCCCTGTTCGGCATGCCGGTGTCGGCGCTGTTCGATCACTATCGGACCGCGACGCCGGGCCTGCTTGACCTCTGCCTGCATAACGGCGTGCGCGTGTCCGCGCGTGCCGCACTGCGTTCGCCCAACCTGATCGTGCAGGCTGGCGGCATCGATACCGAGCGGCGCGCGCGCGACGACGGACAGGCCGCGAGAAAAGAGGCGCGCACGGATGAGCTGGCGCACCGGCGCGGGCTGTCCAGCCTGCATTACCTCGACACCGGTGATGAAAAAGTGTCGACGCTGATTCGCAAGGTCAACCTGGTGATGGGGCGCGACATACCGATCCTGATCACCGGCGAGACCGGCACCGGCAAGGAATTGCTCGCGCAGGCGATCCACAATGATTCGCCGCGTTCCGGCGGCCCGTTCGTCGCGGTCAACTGCGCGTCGATTCCCGAGACGCTGATCGAGTCCGAACTGTTCGGCTACGAAGACGGCGCATTCACCGGCGCGCGCAAGAAAGGCAGCACCGGCAAGATCCTGCAGGCCAACGGCGGCACGCTGTTCCTCGACGAGATCGGCGACATGCCGCTGCCGCTGCAGGCGCGCCTGCTGCGCGTGCTGCAGGAGCGGCTGGTCATGCCGCTGGGAAGCAACAAGTCGATACCGGTGAATGTCGCGCTGATCTGCGCGACCAACCGCAACCTGCGCGACATGATCGCCAAGGGCCTGTTCCGCGAAGACCTGTATTACCGGCTCAACGGCCTGGTCGTGCGCCTGCCGCCGCTGCGCGAGCGCAGCGACCTCGAGGTCGTGATCCACCGGATGCTGGCGTCCGAATCCAGCGGCGAGCCGTTCACGGTGTCGCCGGAAGTGATGGGCCTGTTCAAGCGGCACAACTGGCCGGGCAACTTCCGTCAGCTGACCAACCTGCTGCGCACCGCGCTGGTGATGGCCGGCAGTGAACGCGAGGTGAGGGCGGAGCACCTGCCCGAGGATTTCCTTGACGACATCGGCGTGGCAGCCGTGCCGGCAGCAACGGTCGCCAGCGCGCCGCCTTCGGCGCTGTCGCTGCCGGCGTCGGCGCGGCTGGAAGACATCGAGCTGCTGACCATACAGAAGGCGCTCGACGAGCACCACGGCAATGTGTCGGCCGCCGCGCGCGCCCTTGGCGTGTCGCGCAACACCATCTACCGCAAGCTGCAGAAATAAGGCGCTCTCCGGGCAGACCCGGCTCAGCCGCGCAGCGCCGCAATCGCGGTGCGCAGCCCCTGCGCAATCGCCGGGTCGGCGGGCGTATGTCCGCCATTGGCAATCCATTGCAGCCGCGCGTGCGGCATCGCCTGCGCCAGCCGCAGCGCATTCTCGGGCGGGCACACGAGGTCGTGGGTGCCGTGCACGATGGCCACCGGCGTCTGCCGCAGCAAAGCGGCATCGCTCAGCAGCGCTGCCTCGCTGGTGAAGCAGCCATTCGACAGGTAATGCGCCTGCAGCCGGTACTTGTTCAGCACGCGCACAGGCAGTTCGCCGGGCATTTCGCCGGGCCTGGCGTCCGCGCCGTCGAGCTTGCCGGACATCGCCGCCATCACTGCGTTTTCATAGTCGTTCCAGCGGCGCGCGGCATCGGTTGCCTGTGCCGCGTCGCCGTGCAGCAGCGCCTCGGCCAGCGTGCGCAGCACGGCCGCCTTCTGCGCGTCGCTCCAGCCGTCGGTCAGCCGTGCCCAGCCCTGCGGCACCAGCGCGCGCAGCGACTGGAAGAACCATTGCATCTCGCGCTCGCTCGCCAGGAAGCTGCCGCGCAGCACCAGCGCGCTGATGCGGCTTGCATGCGCGCCCGCATACAGCAGCGCCAGCGTCGCGCCCCACGAGCCGCCGACCACCATCCAGCGGTCGATGCCGAGATGCTCGCGGATGCGTTCGATGTCGGCCACCAGCCGGTGGCTGTCGTTGCCGTCCAATCCGCCCTGCGGGATCGAACGGCCCGCGCCGCGCTGGTCGAACAGCACCACGCGTTGCGTCGCGAGGTCGAACCAGTCGAGCACCGACGGCTGCGTGCCGCTGCCCGGTCCGCCGTGCAGCACCACCGCGGCCGGGCCGGCCGGCTGCCCGTATTGGGCGACGTACAGGGTGTGGCCGTCGCCGACGGGCAGGTCGATCTGGTCAAAGGGGGCGGAGAGCATCGGTTTTTTTTGCGGGGCGCGAGGCTAAAATTAAAGAAACAAAGAATGAAAACAACAGGCGCGCGCGCCCGCGGCGAACCGCGAAAAACGTGGCTCTCCCTCGGGAAAGCCGGTTTTGCAGGCAGTGCGACAGGAGACGATTATGCACGCAACACGACCCTCATCCGTGTGCGGGACCGCTGCTTCCGGCCCCGCTGCGGCGGCTCGCCCGCGCTGTCGCCTTCCGAATCGCGCAGCGCAGCCTAAGCAGCCCTATTAAAACGACCTCCTGAAAATCATGAAAATCCTGGTCCTTGGTTCCGCAGCAGGCGGCGGTTTCCCGCAATGGAATTGCAATTGCCCCAACTGCGCCGGCGTGCGCAATGGCACCATCAACGCCAAGCCGCGCACGCAGTCGTCGATCGCGGTCTCGGCCAACGGTACCGACTGGGTGCTGATCAATGCGTCGCCCGACATCCTGCAGCAGATCCGCTCGAATCCGGCGCTGCAGCCGGCGCGCGCGATCCGCGATTCCGGCATCGCCGCCGTGATGGTGATGGACGCGCAGATCGATCACATCACCGGACTGTTGATGCTGCGCGAAGGTCGCAAGAAAATGAACCTGTACTGCACCGAATCGGTGTGGGACGACCTGAACCACGGCCTGCCGCTGGCGAAGGTGCTGTCGCACTATTGCGGCGTCGAGCGTCATGCGATCGATGGCCTGTCGGCCGATGCAACCCGCTTTGCGCCGATCGAAGTGCCGGGTATCGACGGCATTCGCATTCATCCGATGCCGTTGAAAAGCAAGGCGCCGCCGTATTCGCCGCACCGTGACAGCCCGGGACCGGGTGACAACAACGGCCTGTTGATCGAGAACGTCGCCACCGGCAAGACACTGTTCTACGCGCCGGGCCTGGGCGAGATCGAGCCGCATGTGCTGGAAGCGATGCAGAAGGCGGACTGCGTGCTGGTCGACGGCACCGTCTGGACCGGCGACGAGATGATCACGCTGGGCCTGACGCAAAAGACCGCAGCCGACATGGGCCACCTGCAGCTGTCCGGTCCGGGCGGCATGATCGAGGTGCTCGACAGCGTGGGCGCGCGCCGCAAGGTGCTCATCCACATCAACAACACCAACCCAATCTTGAACGAAGACTCGGCCGAGCGCGCGACCCTGGCGCAGCACGGTATCGAGGTCTCATTTGACGGCATGGAGATCGAACTATGAACGCACCCGCCAACATGAATGACCAACTGCCCTGGAGCCGCGAAGAATTCGAGGCGCGCCTGCGCGCGAAGGGCGACAACTATCACATCAATCATTCGTTCAATGTGCGGATGAATGAAGGCAAGCTGACGCCCGACCAGATCCGCGGCTGGGTCATCAATCGCTTCTACTATCAGGTGATGATCCCGATCAAGGACGCGGCGATCATGGCCAACTGCCCGGACCGCGACGTGCGCCGCAAGTGGATCGAGCGCATTCACGACCATGACGGTCATGGCGACAAAGAAGGCGGCATCGAGGCGTGGTCGCGGCTGGGCGATGCGGTCGGCATTCCGCGCGACGAACTGTGGTCGCTGAAGAAGGTGCTGCCGGGCGTGAAGTTTGCCGTCGACGCCTATGTGAACTTCGCGCGCCAGCGCCCGTGGCAGGAAGCGGTGTGCTCGTCGCTGACCGAGATGTTCGCGCCGAAGATCCACAAAGATCGACTGGCCAACTGGCCGACCCATTATCCGTGGGTGAAGGAAGAAGGCCTCGCTTACTTCCGCAGCCGCGTGCCGCTCGCGCAGCGCGACGTCGAGCATGGTCTGCAGGTCACGCTGGACTATTTCACCACCCGCGAGCAGCAGGAGCGTGCGCTCGAGATCCTGCAGTTCAAGCTCGACGTGCTGTGGCAAATTTCCGATGCGATCGAAAAGGCCTACCCATGATCGATCTGTCATCCAAGCCCAAGCTGGCCCGCCTGTTCCGCATGCAGTACGAAGAGGCACAGGCCGGCTATGTGCTGTTGTACCCGGAAGGCATGGTGAAGCTGAACCAGCCGGCGTCCGAAATCCTGAAGCGCTGCGACGGCGAGCGTGACGTGAACGCCATCGTTGCCGACATCGAGCAGGCCTTTAATACTTCGGGCCTGCAAAAGGACGTCACCGGATTCCTTGAAATCGCAACCGAGCGAGGCTGGATTGTCTGAGCAAAAGCAAATTGCGCCGCCCCTGTGGCTGCTGGCCGAGATCACGTATCGCTGCCCCTTGCACTGCGTGTTCTGCTACAACCCGCTGAACTACGCCGGCGACAAGCGGGAACTCACGACCGACGAGTGGAAAGACGTGCTGCGGCAGGCGCGCAAGCTGGGCGCAGCGCAGCTGGGTTTTTCCGGCGGCGAGCCGCTGGTACGTGACGACCTGGAAGAACTGATCGGCGAGGCGCATCAGCTCGGCTATTACACCAATCTGATCACCTCCGGCGTTGGCTTGACCGAGGCGCGCATCGCGAAGATGAAGGAACTCGGCCTCGATCATATCCAGCTGTCGTTCCAGGATTCGACCAAGGAGATGAACGACTTCCTGTCCAGCACCAAGACCTTCGACCTGAAATCGAAAGTGGCCGCGCTGATCAAGAAGTACGACTACCCGATGGTGCTCAACGTCGTGCTGCATCGGTATAACCTCGATCACGTCGGCCGCATCATCGAGATGGCCGTCGAGATGGGCGTCGAGTACCTGGAGCTCGCCAACACCCAGTACTACGCATGGGCCAGCGTCAATCGCGACCAGCTGATGCCGACTCGCGAGCAGCTCGAGCGCGCCGAGAAGATCGTCAACGAATATCGCGCCAAGCTCGGCAACAAGATCAAGCTGCTGTTCGTCGTGCCCGACTATTTCGAGGATAAGCCCAAGGCCTGCATGAATGGCTGGGGCTCAGTGTTCCTGGCGGTCGCGGCCGATGGTTCGGCGCTGCCTTGCCACGCGGCGAAGAGCCTGCCGGGACTCACTTTTCCGAATGTCACACAGGAAAATTTACGTGATATCTGGTATAACAGCGAAGCTTTCAACCGCTTCCGCGGCTTCGGCTGGATGAAAGAGCCTTGCCGGTCGTGCTCAGAAAAAGAAAAGGACTTCGGCGGCTGCCGCTGCCAGGCCTATGCACTGACGGGCGATATGGAAAATGCGGATCCGGTCTGTGGCAAGTCCCCGTACCACGAGGACGTAAAAAAGATCGTACTTCAAGGGCGTAACCGTCCGGTAGAAGAGAAGCCGCTGGTCTTCCGTAATGACGCAAATTCACTGCGCTTCGCTGCGGAATCGGCAACAAAAGAACGAGACAAGGTTAGCTAGCATGAATGGTGTGGCACGGCGGTTGATCCCGCTTTCCCGACTTTTTCAACCCCGCGCCCACTCCCCCCACGGCCCCGGCCTTGCGTCGGATGCGGATCGTTTTTTCATGCAGTGGCTGAGCTTCGCCGGTCTGCTGCTGTTCGCCGCCTATCTGTGCTGGCGCGCGAACATCTGGGGCGTGCTGGTCAATGCCGACCCGACCGGCATCACCATGATGATCGTTGCCGTGTTCTGCGTGTCCTCGCTATGGGTAGGACGGCGCGCATGGATGCTGATGCGCGAACGCCAGACGCTCGATGCGTGGGAGCAGTCGGTGCGGCTCGCCTACGGCCCGTCACAGCCGCCGGCCGGCCATCAGGGCGCGGTCCAGGACTATCTGGCCGGACTGGCCGAGAAAGCCCGCCGCAATGATTACGACAATGCGCAGTTGACCGAAGTGCTGGCCGAGCGTCTGCATGGCCCGAGCGAATCGGCGTGGTGGGTCAACGGCATCCAGATCAAGCTCGGCCTGCTGGGCAAGGTGATCGGCTTCTCCATCCTTGCTCTCGATATTTCGCAGATGCAGGGCTTCGATGCATCACAGTCGGCCTCCATCCTGAAGACCCTGACCGGCGGCCTTGGCATTGCGCTGTTGGCCACCGCAGTCGGCCTGGTCGCCAACATGCTGCTGGGTATGCAGCTGGTGAGAATGGATCGCTGCGGCGACGGCATTCTCGCTGACGCGCTGGAGTTCGCCGAGACTCGCCTTCCTCTGCTGCAGTCGCGAGACAACGCGTGAGTTTGCGTGCGAAGCGTCGCGAAGGGGAGGTCGACCCCTTCTACGACATGCTGTTCAACATCCTGATCGCGTTCGTATTCTGCTTCATCATCGCGCTGCTGGCGATGAACCCGAAGGCGACCAAGCAGGGCGACATACCGGCCAAGGCGGAGTTCATCATTACGATCTCCTGGCCGGACATGAACCCGAACGACATCGACACCTACGTGCAGGACCCGGCCGGCGCACTGGCCTGGTTCCGTCAGCGCGAGGCCGGACTGATGCACCTCGACCGAGACGATCGCGGCCTGGCCGGCGACACCATCAACGTGAATGGCAAGGACGTGGTGAACCCGCTGAACCAGGAGGTCGTGACGATCCGTGGCTATTCGCCCGGCGAGTACACCGTCAACGTCAACTATTACGATAGCAAGAACGGCGAACCGGTCGAAGCCACCATTTCGGTGGTGAAGGTCAACCCGCGCGCCGAAGTCTCGTATTACGGCACCGTCAAGCTCGACCGCAAGGGCGACGAAAAGACCGCCGTGCGCTTCACTGTCGACCCGGACGGCAGCGTCCGCGACATCAACACCTTACCCAAATCACTCGTTCCGCAATCATGACGAACTCCTCTTTGCTGCTGACCTTCCTGTATGTGGCCGTTGTGCTGCTGCTCCTGGTGCTGTGCCTCGCGACCGCGTGGAAGCGCTCGCTCAAGATCCTGATGATCGTGGTCGTTACGGTCTCGTACTTCGCGGCCAACTACACGTTTGAGGACATGCTCGGCTGGCCGACGCCGCGCATGTTGCCGGAAAAATTCGCCATCGTCTCCGCCGTGATCGAAGAGCCGAACAAAGAGCGCGGCATCGATGGCGCGATCTATCTGTGGGTGACGCCGCTGGATAGCAACCGCCCGGTCACCGTGCCGCGCGCCTACAAGCTGCCGTACCTGAAGGAGAACCACAGTCAGCTGTCAGAAGCACAGCGCAAGTCGCGCCAGGGCATCCGCCAGGTCGGCGTGGTGGAGCGCGCGGGCGGTGGCAGCGGCAGTTCGTGGTTCAAGGTGAACGCCGATAACAAGATCAAGCTGCGCGTTTCCGATGCGCCGGCGACCCGTCTGCCGGAGAAGTGATGATGAAGCGTCTTTCTCTGATTGCTGCGGCGCTGGTCGTCGCGGGCTGCGGCAGCGAGCCGCAGGGCGATTCGTATTTCCCGCTCGACGTGGGCGCGAAATGGGAATACGACGTGGCCTTTGACATCAACGGCGTGCTGACGCGCGAGGTATACAACATCAGCGTGCCGCGCACCATCGATTACGTTGATGGCACCCAGGTCTGGGTGCGCCGTGTCGACGTGCCGGGCAGCATCGGCACCGAGTACTGGCTGCGCAAGGACAAAGTCGGCATTGCGCGTATTGCGCAGCGCCTCGATGTCGAAGAGCAGGCGAAGCTGGACCAGAATGCGCGCACGGTGCTGAAGCTGCCGCTGACGGTCGGCGCGTCGTGGATGGTGCCGACGCAGCCGTTCGCAGTGGGGCCTAAGACCGATCTCGGTCAACGGGAAGTGAAGATGCCGAAGGTGCTGATGACCTACACCGTCGAAGCGATGGGCGAGACGGTGACGGTACCGGCGGGCACCTTCAAGAACTGCGCGCGTACTGTTGGCGTCGGCATCCTGCCGTTGTATATCGATGCGGTGCAGGGCTTCTCGGACATTCCGATCACGAACCGCGAGTGGTACTGCAAGGGCGTGGGACTGGTGAAGGTCGAGCGCGACGAGCCGCTGACGTCGATCCTGTGGTCAGGCGGCACCGTGAAGATGGAGCTGACGCATTTCGAGCTGCCGAACTGACGGCATATACGGGCACACACGCATGAAAAAAAACCGGCGAGCTCGCCGGTTTTTTTTCGTCCCTGCGTCATGCAGTACGTGACACACATCGCGTAAAACATAACGTCCAGATCGTGACGCATCAAACGCAGCGCCCAAAAGCAAAATGGCCGACGGCGAACCGTCGGCCAAAGCTGCAGGGGAGACGACCTTGAATTCAGGATTCCCCTGCAGACGGGAGTAACGTTTTATTGATTACTTGGCCAGCTTGAACACCCACACCGAGCCACCCTGCTCAAGGAAGTTCACGCGCTTGGCGACTTCGCCGCCCCACAGCGGAACCGCACCGCCCCAGCCAGAGACCACGGCCACATACTGCTCGCCGCCTTCTTCCCAGGTGATCGGAGGCGCAACGATGCCCGAACCGGTCTGGAACTTCCACAGCTCCTTGCCCGACTTCGCATCAACCGCTTTCAGGTAACCTTCCGGCACGCCGTAGAACACCAGGTCGCCGGCGGTGGCCATCACGCCACCCCACAGCGGAGCGGAGTTCTTCGCTTCCCAGACGATCTTGCCCGACTTCGGATCGATCGCGCGCATTGCGCCGATGTAGTCGTCATGCAGCGGCTTGATGGTGAAGCCGGCGCCGAGGTAGGCCGCGCCCTTCTTGTACGACACAGGCTCGTTCCAGATTTCCATGCCCCACTCGTTAGCAGGCACGTAGAACAGGCCGGTCTTCGGGCTGTAGGCCATCGGCATCTGGTTCTTGCCGCCCAGGAAGGACGGTGCCGAGAACACGACGTTGCCCTTCTTGCCGTCCGGACCCTTGGTCGGGTCGCCCGGGCGGTTCTCAGGCACGAAGTTCGGGCGGCCGGTCTTCAGGTCGATGCCGCTGGCCCAGGTGATCTTGTTGACGAACGGGAAAGCGTTCTCGAGCTTGCCGGTCTTCGCGTCGTTGACGTAGAAGAAGCCGTTACGGTCAGCCGATGCGCCCATGCGCTTGCCGTTCATGTCGAAGGTCACGAACTCGTTGACGCCGTCATAATCCCAGCCGTCGTTCGGGGTCTTCTGGTAGTGCCACTTGATCTGACCGGTCTTGATGTCGATCGCGACGGTCGAGGTCGAGAACAGGTTGTCGCCAGGGCGCAGGTGGCTGTTCCACGGTGCCGGGTTGCCGGTGCCGAAGTAAGCCAGGCCAGTGCTCGGATCATACGAGCCGCCCAGCCACGTGGTGGCGCCGCCGGCCTTCCACAGGTCGCCCGGCCAGGTCTTGTTGGTGTTGCCCGAGATGCCGTTCTCGATCGCCTTGCCGTTCTCGTACTTGTAGCCCATGTGGCCTTCGACGGTCGGACGCATCCACACCATCTTGCCGGTCTTCGGGTCGCGCGCTTCGACGCGGCCGATGACGCCGAATTCACCACCGGAGACGCCGGTCAGCAGCAGGCCGCCAGCGACGATCGGCGCTGCCGATGCCGAGTAGCCGGCTGCGTAGTCATCGATCTTTTCTTTCCAGACGACGGCGCCGGTGTCCTGGTTCAGCGCAACGATCTGTGCGTCGAGGGTCGCGAAGATGACCAGGTTGTCGTACAGCGCAGCGCCGCGGTTGATCACGTCGCAGCAGGGCATGATGCCGTCCGGCAGGCGATGCTCATACTTCCACAGCTTCTTGCCCGTCTTGCTGTCGACCGCGTAAATACGCGAGTACGACGCCGTCACGAACATCTTGCCGTTGTGGACCAGCGGCTGAGATTCCTGGCCGCGCTGCTTCTCGCCGCCGAAAGAGAACGACCATGCGGGTACCAGCTTCGCCACGTTGCCAGCGTTGATCTGAGTCAGCGTCGAATAGCGCTGGCCCTGCGTGCCCATGCCCCAGCTGAGCACATCGCCAGTCGATTTGGCATCGTTCTCGATCATCGCTTCGGTGACGCCGGCTGCGAAAGCCGACGAACCGGTGATCAGCGCCATGCCGATCACGGATGCGAGTAATTTCCTCTTCATTTTCATCTCCCCTCTGGTTATGCCTTATTGGCTTTTGAAGATCGGTGTGCAACGGTCGATTGCTGAAGTGGCAAGCGGCCGGAAGCGACAGTTTTATCTAGGCAAAGGCCATGCCATGAATTTTCCTCATGAATTTGGCTGAATAACTCTCATCTCTGAACGATATGGCTGTTACAAATCCGCTCAGGTGTCACAAACTTGAACACCCCGGGCAGGCGGATTGGCGCGCTATCGCGTGACAGTCACGATGGCACGAATCCTTCATGGCAGGCCAGCGAGACTTTCGCAAATTGGCAAAAGGACCATCCATGACGCTATCCGCCGAACTGCTGGCGCGCCTGCTGGCGGCCGCAATCCGTTATTCCGCGCTGCCTTCGATCGGCATCGACGAGCTGCCACCGATCGAGCAGCTGAGCGCGCAGGCGCTGGCCGAAAAGGTCTGTCCGGAGACGCCGGAGCGCTGCACGACCATGGCGGCGCTATTCGATACCGAGGGCTACCGTATCTACCTGCGCGACACGCTGCGGCCGGACGACCCGATGGACAGCGGCTTTATCGTGCATGAGCTGGTGCATGTGCTGCAGTACAAACGGTATGGCGCTGAGTATTTTGATAATTGCCATAACCGTATCGACAGCGAGCGGCAGGCCTACTTTGTACAGAACAATTATCTGGGAGAGCAGGGCGTGGACTGGCGCGAGGGCTATCTGGTGAGATTCATGCGCTGCCCGGAGGACGATGCCGGCCCCGGCGAGCGCCGGGGCGGGTGAGGAAGTGACGAAGCGCGGTTCAGCCGCCGCGTGCGGACTTGATCAGGCCGCGCTGCGGATCGTAGCCGGCGGCGGCCAGCAGGTAGAACACGATGGTCGACGCCGTCACGATCAGCAGCGAGCCGACCGCCGCCTCGCCGTACAGCGCGTGGCGCAACGCCTCGACGGCATGCGTGAACGGATTCCACGACGAGATCAGGAAGATCCAGTCGGAGCCGGCGTCGCGCATGCGGCCGATCGGATACAGCGCCGGCGACAGGAAGAACATCGGGAAGATCACGAAGTTCATCGTGCCGGCGAAGTTTTCCAGCTGACGGATATAGACCGACAGCACCAGCCCGAATGCCGACAGCATCAGCGCGCCCAGCGTCAGCACCGGCAGTGCTGTCAGCAGCTGCCATGGCGACAGTCCGATCTGCCAGAGCACCACCAGCAGCATGAAGGCGAGCGCCTGCAGGATCGACAGGAAGGCGCCGCCCATCAGCTTGCAGGCCAGCAGGTAGGTGCGCGGCAGCGGCGCCGTCAGCAGCAGCCGCATCACGCCCATTTCGCGGTCGTACACCATTGCCAGTGACGACTGCATGCCGTTGAACAGGCAGACCATCAGCGCCAGCCCCGGCACCATATAGAGCCGGTAATCGAGGTTGGGGTCAAAGGGCATCACGGTGCCGAGGTCCGGCATCTGCCGAAAGCCGGCGGCGAACACCACCATCCACAGCAGCGGGCGCACCAGCGACGAGGCCAGCCGGCCCGGCTGGCGGAGGAACTTATGGATTTCGCGGCCCGCGATTGCGGCCAGCGCCAGGCGTGCGTGCGAGAGCTTCATGCGCGTCCCTCCGCGCGGGTCAGGTGCAGGAAGGCGTCGAGCAGATTGTCGTGGCCGTCCTTGCTGATCAGGTCAGCGGCGCTGCCGTCGAACCGTACCTTGCCGGCGGCCATCACGACGATACGGTCGGCCGCCTCCGCTTCATCGACCAGGTGCGTGGCCCACAGCACGCCCATCGCGCGCTCGCGGCACAGCGCCTTCACATCGGCAAGGATGGACGCGCGCGACGCCGGGTCGATGCCGACCGTGGCCTCGTCCATCAGCAGCAACTGCGGCTGCGACAACAGCGCCCGTGCCAGTTCGACCTTGCGGCGCGTACCGCCCGAGAGGTTGCGGCAGGTGTCGTCGGCGCGCTCGCTGAGCTTGAATCTCTCCAGCCAGTGCGCGATGCGCTGGCGCGCCTCGGCGCGCGCGATGCCGTGCAGATCCGTCTGGAAGCGCAGGTTGGCCGCGACCGACAGGTCGAGATCGAGCGCCGGCTGCTGGAATACGATGGCCAGCCGGGCCAGCGCACGAATGGGTTCGCGGCCGATGTCATGGCCAGCCACCTGCGCGCTGCCGCCGTCAGCGACGAACAGGCCGGAGAGCATCTGGAACAGCGTGGACTTGCCGGCGCCGTTCGGCCCGAGCAGCGCGACGAATTCGCCGGGGCGTACTGAGAAGCTCACGCCATCGACAGCGCGGCGCTGGCCGAAATGCTTGCTTAAATTGGAGATCACCAGCGGATCGGACGAGGGGGAGGACACGCAGTCTCCTGAGTTTATTTTTTGTCGCCGGATTGTAGCGGCTTTGGGAAACGAGCGGGTTCGGCAGCCGTCTGCTCGACCTATTCAGCACCACGCACGACCGGCAGTCGTATAGTCTGTTCGCCATCCCCATGAATAGCTCAAGGACGCGGACATGATGAAATTCGCTATCGCTGCTATTTTGTTAATGCCATTGCTGGCGCAGGCTGGCCAGGGCGCTCTCCTGCCATTGAAGCTGGCCAGGGAAAAGGGATTTACCGGATGCGACGCGACCATTAACGGAGCGTTTGCTTTCGTCAGTGGTCGTGATGTCAGAACTAACGTGGCCTGGTTCGATGAAACCAAAGGGGATGCCATTAAGCTGACCACCACGTCCAGCAACCCTGGTGACAACCTGTTCGTCGAGGCGGAATTCAGGAAGCAAGGCGGCAAGTGTTTCGTGAACGTCACATCGATTATCACGAGCGAGAAAAGCTGTGCTGCGTTCCTGGCAGAGTCGCCCGCCTTCAAGGTGCAGCACGTCATTGGCGAATTTATCTGGACACAAAATGCCAACGGCGTGCTCATGTACCTCACGGGTGCCGGCGCAGGGTGCATGGCGGTGTACCAGCTGAACAATAAACAGCCGCAGCAAAATTAACGGACGCCGGATTTTCCGCACAGCTTTGCCTCGGATCAGACGGCTCAGGCGTTGAATTCAGGGCAAGGCTGTCCACGGCTGTCGACTGCGCCAGTCCGCGATCCAGTCGGCAGGCATCACCAGCGCGAACGCACCCATGTCGGTCACCAGCTCGCCCAGCGTGGCGTCCTGCACGGTGACGCCGTGCGTGAGCGCCGGAAAGCGGCTGGCAATCTCGTGCCTGACCAGCGGCGACAGCAAGTCGGCGTTGTGCCTCCAGACGCTGCCGCCCACATAAATCGCTTCGGTGTCGAGGATGGCGGTCAGGTTGTACAGTGCACGGCCGAGCCAGCGCGCGGCCTCCTGTACTCGTGCCAGGGCCGCCGGCTCGCCTTGCCGTGCACCGGTGAAAATATCGGCCAGCGGCTTGCCCAGCTGCTGTTCGACATTGTGCCCGCCGATCATGGCTTCGAGGTCGCCACGGTTGCCGCAACCGCACAGCGCGTCTGATGTATCGGACAACAGCATGTGCCCCGCGTGGCCGGCGTTGCCGGCCTTGCCGCTGAGGATGCGGCCGTCGACGCATAGTCCGAAACCGACGCCGGTGCTCCAGGTGACATAGATCGAATTGTCCGGCGCCGTGCCGAACGCGCGCTCGCCATGCAAGGCGGCCACGCAGTCATTGGCGATCTGCACGGTCGTGAAACGCTCGCGCAGCACCGATTCCAGCGGCAGGAAGGTCCAGTCGTTCGGCAGGCCGTTGTCGTCCCTCAAGCCGCCGCACAGGTTGGGCGGCACGAAGCCGAGCGCGCCTTCGCGCCGCTCGAACGGGCTGCAGCTGCTGACGCCGAGCTGCGTCACCGCTTGCGGCGGCAGCCCCAGCTGTGCGCAGCATTCATCAATCAGCCGAACTGCCTGCCGCGCGATCGCCTCCGGTGCGCCGGTGGTTGCCGTTGGCTCTGTCAGGCGCAGCCTCGGGCCGCCCGCATCGGCGATGCTGGCGGCCACCTTGGTGCCGCCGATGTCGAGCGCGGCAATGAACATTGCTCAGGTACGCAGCGGCTTGTAACGGAGGCGCTTGGGCTTCGCACCTTCTTCGCCGAGACGCTTCTTCTTGTCCGCTTCGTACTCCTGGTAGTTACCATCGAAGAAGACCACTTGCGAATCGCCCTCAAATGCGAGGATGTGGGTGGCGATACGGTCGAGGAACCAGCGATCGTGCGAAATCACCAGCACGCTGCCGGCGAACTCGAGCAGCGCATCTTCAAGCGCGCGCAGGGTTTCGACGTCGAGATCGTTCGACGGTTCGTCCAGCAGCAGCACGTTGCCGCCCATGAGCAGCGTCTTGGCCAGATGCAGACGTCCGCGCTCGCCGCCGGACAGGTTGCCGACGATCTTTTGCTGATCGGCGCCCTTGAAGTTGAAGCGGCCCAGATAGGCACGCGACGGCATCTCGAAGCGGCCGACGGTCAGCAGGTCGGCGCCGTTGGCGACGTCGTCGAAGACAGTCTTTTTGTTGTCGAGTTCGGCACGCGACTGATCGACCACCGAGACTTTGACGGTCGAACCGATCGAGATCTCGCCGCTGTCCGGCTGCTCTTTGCCGGCGATCATGCGGAACAGCGTCGATTTGCCGGCGCCGTTCGGGCCGATGATGCCGACGATGGCGCCGGGCGGGATCTTGAACGACAGGTTGTCGATCAGCAGGCGATCGCCATAGCCTTTGCTGACGTTCTTGAATTCGATCACTTCATTGCCGAGCCGCTCTGCGACCGGAATGAAGATTTCCTGCGTCTCGTTGCGCTTCTGGTATTCGTGCTCGGACAGTTCATTGAAGCGCGCAATACGGGCCTTGCTCTTGGCCTGCCGGCCCTTCGGGTTTTGCCGCACCCACTCGAGTTCTTTCTTCAGCGCCTTTTGCCGCGCCGACTCGGTGGCTTCTTCCTGCTTCAGCCGGCCTTCTTTCTGCTCCAGCCACGACGAATAATTGCCCTTCCACGGAATGCCGTGGCCGCGGTCGAGTTCGAGGATCCATTCGGCGGCGTTGTCGAGGAAGTAGCGGTCGTGCGTGATGCCGACCACGGTGCCGGGGAAACGCTGCAGGAATTGTTCGAGCCAGTCGACCGATTCGGCGTCGAGGTGGTTGGTCGGTTCGTCCAGCAGCAGCATGTCGGGCTGCGACAGCAAGAGCTTGCACAGCGCGACGCGGCGCTTCTCGCCGCCGGACAGCACGCCGATGTTGGCATCCCACGGCGGCAGGCGCAGCGCATCGGCCGCGACTTCGAGCTGCAGCTCCAGGTTGCCGCCGTCGGCCGCGGCAATGATGGCTTCCAGCCGCTCCTGCTCTTTGGCCAGTGCATCAAAGTCGGCGTCCGGCTCGGCATAGGCGGCATACACCTGATCCAGCTTGGCGCGTGCCTCGAAGGCTTCGCCGAGGCCGCTTTCGACTTCTTGTCGCACCGTCAGCGCCGGATTCAGTTCGGGCTCCTGCGGCAGATAGCCGATCTTCAGGTTCGGCATCGGCACGGCTTCGCCTTCAATGTCCTTGTCGATACCGGCCATGATCTTCAGCAGCGTCGATTTGCCGGAACCGTTCAGGCCCAGCACGCCGATCTTGGCGCCGGGGAAAAAGGACAGCGAGATGTCTTTCAGGATCTGGCGCTTGGGCGGAACGATCTTGC
>JACCDS012252352.1_pt1 | contig 16889 bp, 15 predicted proteins | sample 7446441 | NCBI WGS metagenome assembly JACCDS01 (sample SAMN15323445, study PRJNA562643) | freshwater metagenome | isolation source: river surface water | place: USA:Blue River Watershed | collected 2017-08-17
CCACACAGTCGCCCGGAAACGACACGGACAACCCGGGCAAGACCGGCTCATCGCCCGAACCGACCGAGATGACAGAACACGAACTTGGCGCAGCTGTCCACGTCCTTGGTCTCGCGCAGGAAGACCAGGGCCACGACAAACGTCATCGCGGCAATGGCGATGGGGTACCACAGCCCGTGGTAGATGTCCCCATGGCTGGCCACCATGGCAAAGGCGAAGGTCGGCATCAGCCCACCGAACCAGCCGTTGCCGACGTGGTAAGGCACGCTCAGCGCCGTGTAGCGGATGCGCGTGGGAAACAGCTCGACCAGCAACGCCGCCAGCGGGCCGTAGACCATGGTGACCAGCAGCGCCAGGACAAACAGCAGGCCCACCACCTGAACACTGCGGATGCCGGCGGGATCGGCCTTCTCCGGATACCCGGCGGCCCGCACCAGGGCCTTCACCTGCGACTGGAAGGCCTGCACGGCGGCTTCGGCGGGCGGCGTGCGCCGTCCCGTGGAGAGGTCCAGCTCGGCGTTGGGCACCTCCAGCGTCTGGGATCCCACGGTCAGTTGTGCCGCCTTGCCCGAAGGCAGGTCTTCGCGCACATGGCTCACCCCCTGGCCGGCCAGAACCCGGCGCACGATGTCGCAGGCCGAGGTGTCGGCCTCTTCCCGGGCGAGGGGATTGCCCTGGAAAGAACAGGTCATCGGATCGGCCTGGACGACGATGCGCTGGGTCTGCATCGCGTGCGCCAGGGCGGGATTGGCCGCTTCGGTGAGCGCCTTGAACAGCGGCATGTACCCCACGCAGGCCAGCGCCAGGCCGGCCAGCAGCACCGGCTTGCGTCCCACCCGGTCCGACAGCGCGCCGAAGACCACAAAAAACGGGGTGGCCAGTGCCAGCGCCGTGGCGAGCAGCAAGCTGGCGGTGCCGTTGTCCACCTTCAACACGCTGGTCAGGAAGAACAGGGCGTAGAACTGGCCCGTGTACCAGACGACCGCCTGTCCGGCCACCACACCGAACAGCGCCAGCAGCACGACGCGCAGGTGTTTCCATTGACCGAAACACTCCGACAGCGGCGCCTCGGACACCTGCCCCTCACGCTGCATGCGGGCAAACGCCGGGGACTCGTCCATGGTCCGGCGCATCCACACCGACACCCCCAGCAACACGGCCGAGAACAGGAACGGCACGCGCCAGCCCCACTGCGAGAAGGCCTCTTCGCCCCCCAGCCAGCGGGTGCCGGCGATCACCATCAGGGCCAGGAACAGACCCAACGTGGCGGTGGTCTGGATCCAGGCCGTGTAGGCGCCACGGCGCTGCTGCGGGGCGTGTTCGGCCACGAAGGTCGCCGCCCCGCCGTACTCCCCGCCCAACGCCAGGCCCTGCACCATGCGCAAGCCCACCAGCACCGCGGGCGCCAGCCATCCCAGCGTCTCGTAGGTCGGCAGCAGCCCCACGGCCACCGTGGACAGGCCCATCAACACGATGGTGATCAGGAACGTGCGCTTGCGCCCCACCGTGTCGCCCAGCCGCCCGAACAGCGCCGCCCCCAGGGGCCGCACCAGAAAGCCGGCCGCAAACGCCAGCAAGGCGAACAGGAAACTCGACGTCGCCCCCAGGCCTGAAAAGAACTTCTGCGCAATCACGGTGGCCAGCGCGCCATACAGGTAGAAGTCATACCACTCGAACACCGTGCCGAGCGAGGACGCCAGCAGGAGCTTGCGGTCTTCGGGGGTGAGGCGGCGGGTGTCCTCGTCGACAGGGGCTTCGAGCACGGAGGCATCAACGGGATAGGGGCGCATGGGAAAGTCCGTCTCAGGGTAGGAGGAAGGCGGGCCTGGGGCTCAGGCCCCGCTCAGAGCCAGCGCAGCAGGTCCTGGGGAGCGCATTCGCGGGCGGCCGGCAGGGCCTGGGCGCCCTGCACCGCACGTTGCAGCACGTGGCGGGTGCCGACCACCCCAAAGGCCTCGATGAGCGCGTCCTGCAGCGCGCCCATGAGGCGGCGCAGGTCGGACATCGGCAGTTCCAGGTGCCAGTCCTGAGCCTCGGGCTTCGACCAGGCCTGCTGCACCCGGGCCAGCACCGAAGCGGACCACGACAGCGTCGACACCCGGCCAAGCACCGATTGCGCCACGGCCGCGGGCGCTTCCGGGTGCAACCGCGTCACCTGGGCCAGGATGTCACGCGTGAGGTGGGCAAACATCGTCACGGCCGCCGCATCGATGGCGAGGGACACCGGCACCACCCCAGGCAAGGGTGTCACCGTCGCGACGGGTGCCGCAGGCGCGGGCGCGGGCGCGGACACCGCAGCCTGCACGGTCCCCCCCGGCGACCGGACGAGCACCGGTGCAGCAGGCGCGCGCCCCTGCGGCCAGGGATCGGCCGGCAGCGTCTCCGGCAGGGCCTGGACCGCCTGGAACAACTGGGCATACAGCCGTTTGCGCAGCGGGGGGTCCCAGTCGTGACGCTGGCCCAGCTCGTCGACAAAACGGATCAGCGTGCTGACGGCGTTGTCACGCACGGTCTGGGCCTGCAGCAGCAGGGCCTGCTGAAGGGCATCGGCGTCGAGCCAAGGCTCAAGCACCTGGAGGGCCGCACGGCGGCGTAGGCTTTCGGTGGTCATGGAACGGTCACAGAGTTGTCCCGATTCCAACCAAGGAGACCCGCAACGCCTCGCGGGTAAACCCGAAATTCCCCCGAGTCCCGGGGCCGTCCTCCCCCCGGACGCACGAAACCAGGAGCGCTGCTAGGATCGCCCGCATGAGCTCCGTCCTCCCAGACCCCTCCACCCTCTTGGCCATCGAAGAGGGTCGCCCGGTGTCACAGCGCATCCGCGAGCGCCTGAAGGCCGCCCAGCAGCGCTTCCACGCCAACGACAACATCAGCGCCTACATCGAGCCCGGCGAGCTGGAAGCCCTGCTCGACGAGGTGCAAGGCAAGCTCTCGGGTGTGCTCGAAAGCCTGGTGATCGACACCGAGAGTGACCACAACACCCAGGACACCGCCCGGCGCGTGGCCAAGATGTACCTGCAGGAGGTGTTCCGGGGTCGCTATGTGGCGCCTCCCGAGGTCACGGAGTTTCCCAACGTCGAGCACCTCAACGAGCTGATGATCGTCGGGCCGATCACCGTGCGCAGCGCCTGCTCGCACCACCTGTGCCCGATTGTCGGCAAGCTGTGGATCGGCGTGATGCCCAACGAGCACTCCGCGCTGATCGGACTGTCGAAATACGCCCGGCTGGCCGAGTGGATCATGAGCCGCCCCCAGATCCAGGAAGAAGCCGTCACCCAGGTGGCCGATCTGCTCAACGACAAGATGCAGCCCGACGGCCTCGCCGTGGTCATGGAGGCCGACCATTTCTGCATGGGCTGGCGCGGCGTGCGCGACCTGGAATCGAAGATGATCAACAGCGTGATGCGCGGATCGTTCCTCAAGGACCCGAACCTGCGCCGCGAATTCCTCTCGCTGCTCGGTCAGCGCCGCAGCTGAATCCCGAGCCCCACGCCGAACGAGGCCTGTCATGCTTGTCCGACTGCTCTACGCCAGCCGCGCCCGGGGCCTCACGCCCGAGGCCATCGACGACATCCTGGCACGCTCGCGTGCCCACAACCCGGCCCTGGGCATCACGGGCATCCTCTGTCACAGCGGCGAGGTGTTCATGCAGGTGCTCGAAGGGGGCCGGGCCGCCGTCAACGACCTCTATGCCCACATCGTGCGCGATCCGCGCCACGAACAGGTCACGCTGCTGCACTTCGAGGAGATCAGCGAGCGACGCTTCTCGGGCTGGACCATGGGGCAGGTCAACCTGGCACGCCTGAACCCGTCGGTGGTGCTCAAGTACAGCGAGCGCCCCGAGCTCGATCCGTTCGCCACCTCCGGTGCCGCGTCGATGGCCCTGCTTCTGGAATTGATGGCCACGGCGAGCATCGTCGGCCGGGCCGGCTGAAGCGACTTGCGGATCAGCCCGGCAGTCGCGTCACCGCCCAGCGTTTGACGATCACGTCCAGCCAGTGCATCGTCAAGCGATGCACCACGGCCTGCCATTGGGCCGATGCCAGGGTGTGATCGGCGTCGGGGATGTGCTCCATCTCCACCAATTGGCGCTGGAACACGGTTTTCCACACGGGCATCGGGACCGCGACGTCTTCGAACTCCTGCGCCACCCGGTCTTGGCCACTCAGGCCGATGGCGATCGGCAGGCCGCTGGCCAGGAGCGCCGCCGCCATGCGCTCAGGCAAGGGGGCGTCCGGCGACAGCCGGGGATCGCGGCCAGGAGCCGCTGCGGCCTTGTGCCCGCGGACGTAACGCCTGACCGTCTTCACCAGCGCCTGCGCCGAAGTGCGCCAGGACACGCCTCCGCGCAACAGCTTGCGCCAGAACTCCCGGCTCACCAGCCGCTGGGTGTAGTAATGCTTGAGCCGCGTGGCCGCCTCTCCAGCCTCGGTGTGCACCCAGGGGTTGAACAGGATGAGCCCGTCCACCCGCGCGCCACGCCCGACATGCAGGCACGCCGCCGTTGCGCCGTCGCACAAGCCCCAAAGCACCAGACGCTCCAGACTCGGCACCTCGCGATAGAACGCCTCGATCGCATCGCGCAGATCGGACGCCACGCCCTCGAAGTCCCGCAGGTCTTCCCAGGAGTCGCCCATGCCGCGGTAGTCGAAGCGCATGGCGACACAACCCTGCTCCGCCGCGTGGCGCGCCAACTGCACAAACTGCCGGTGCGCACCGACGCGGTACTGCGGTCCTCCCACCACGATGAGCAGGCCCACCGTGGGCGTGCGGTCCGCGGGCAGGCTGAGCACCCCCACGGCCGGCGTGGACACGCAGTCGAACAGGAACACGCGCTCGTCGATCACCGTCATGTCAGCTTTCCTTCGGCCGGGGCCTGTCCGCCTGCGGGACGCTCCACCGCAGCCGTTCCCACCGCGCGCAGACTCCGTGCCGCCCGCTCCTGGATGGACCACTCCAGCGCGGCCAAAGAAGGCCCGACCAGCTCCATCGCGACTTCCGTTTCGGCGGTCTGCCAGAAACGGGGCCCATGAACCGCCTGGGCATGGCAGTGCACACCCGTCGACTGCCAGCGCTCGCTCAACGTGGTCAACACGGGTGACAAGCCGGACGTGGCGGAAGAAGGCACTTCCAGCAGCGCCACAGGCCCCGCCCAGCCCGCCGGCAGCGCCAGGGGCGTGGCCTCCAGGCCCACTGCGAGGTCGGGGGCCAGCAGGTAGCCGGCCACCTCGACCGGTCGCCCCTGCGCCAAATCACGGCGCAGGCCCTCCATCAGCGAGCGGGCATCCGGGGAAGCGGCCAGGTCGGCCCCCAGTCGTATGCGCAGGAATTGGGTCAGAAACGACTTGCCTTGCAGCACCGGCTGCCACATCAGCCATGTGCCCAGCCAGTCGGCCAGGCGATCGCCGCCCGAAGCGCGGTGCGCCAGCCACGCCGACGCCAGCAAGCCCCCGACACGCAAACTCCACACATGCACCGGGCCATGAACCCGATCGTGCAGCCAGCGCCAACCCTGATCGAGGTCGTCGATCCAGCCCGCCCAGGTGGCATCCCCGAAATCGCCCGCGCTGTCCCCGCAACCGGTCAGATCCAGTTGCAGCACCAGCCAGCCGGCCCGCGCCATGTCGCGTGCGGCGAGGGCCGTCATGCGGCGGGACCGATTGAGTTCCTCGGCAAACGGGTGCACGTACAGCACCCCTCCCCGGGGGGCCCCTTCCGGCCAGGTGGCCAGGGCAAAACGCCGCCCGGCCCCAGTGCCCAGGAAAAAGGGCTCCTGCCGCAGACTCATGCCGCCTGAGCCCGTTTCTGCTCGACAAACGCAGACAGCGAGCCCACCGACTCGAACACGGCGCCATCCACCTCGTCGTCCCCGATGGCGATGCCGAAATGCTCTTCCAGACCGGTCAACACCACCGCCACGGCCATCGAATCCAGCTCCGGCAACGCCCCGAGCAACGGCGTGGCCTCGTCAAAAAAAGCGGTGCGCCCCTCCAGCTGCAGGCAATCGTCCAGCATGGCCAGTACGGAACGGGTGGTCGTGTTCAAGATGAAAAGTCCTTCCAGAAGTTGCAAGAAGCGCCCGGCCCGACTGCACTCCAGGCTGCTGGATTTTGCGTAACTATATGTTTCACGCGACCCATACTCAAGGGGTTTCCACGCGCCGCTCAACCCAAACGCGCAAATCGGGCGGCACTTCGTACATTCTGTTACTCTATTTCGATCACATTGCCGCACCCGCCCTGGCAGGCCACGCCCAGAACCGATGACCGCCCACACGCACCTGCTCCACCACTTGGTCGAGGCCTCGGCCCATCGCCACCCGAACGCTGCCGCACTCACGGCGGGATCCGCCACGCTGAACTACGACACCCTGACGTCCCGGTTGCGGGGATGGGGATCGGGCCTGCTGCGCCTGGGGGTACTGCGAGGCCAGCGCGTCGCCGTCTTTCTGGAAAAACGGCTCGAAACGGTGGTGGCCTGCTTCGGCACCAGCGCGGCGGGGTGCGTGTTCGTGCCCATCAATCCCGGGCTCAAGCCACACCAGATCGGCCACATCCTGCGCGACTGTGCCGTGCAGGTGCTGCTCACCTCGCCTGAGCGCTTGCTGACCTTGCGCGAGACGCTGCCGCAGTGCCCAGCACTGCGCCATGTTGTGCTCACCGGGTCCAGCCCTTGGCCGGAGGACTTGGTCCAGGCGGTGCACCGCTTCGATGACCTGGTCGACACCGGTGGCGAAGCGGCCCACCGGGTGATCGATTCGGACATGGCCGCGATCCTCTACACGTCGGGCAGCACCGGCCAGCCCAAGGGCGTGGTGCTGTCGCATCGCAACATGGTCATCGGGGCCAAGAGCGTGGCCCAGTACCTCGACAACCACACCGAGGACACCCTGCTGGCCGCCCTGCCGCTGTCCTTCGATGCCGGCTTCTCGCAGCTCACCACCGCCTTTCATGCGGGGGCCCGCGTGGTGCTGCTCAACCACGTGTTGCCGCAGGACGTGGTGAAGGCCATGGTGCGCGAGCGCGTGACCGGCCTGACTGCTGTGCCGCCGTTGTGGATCCAGCTCTCGCAACTGGACTGGCCGGAATCGATCGACACCCACCTGCGCTACCTCGCCAACACCGGCGGTCGCATGCCCCTGGAAACGCTCAAACGCCTGCGTGAACGGGCCCCCTCGGCGCGCCCGTTCCTTATGTATGCCCTGACCTAAGCCTTTCCCCCCACCTACCTGCCGCCCGAAGAGGTCGACACCCGGCCGGACTCCATCGGCCAGGCCATCCCGGACAACGAAGTGCTCGTGCTGCGCCCGGACGGCACCCCCTGCGACGTGGACGAACCCGGCGAACTGGTGCAGCGCGGCCCCCTGGTGGCGCTCGGTTACTGGAACGATCCCGACCGCACCGCCGAGCGCTTCCGCCGCCTGCCCGTCGAGGCCGGTGTGCGGGACAGCGGCATCGTGTTGCCCGAAGTGGCCGTCTTCTCCGGCGACATCGTGCGCCGGGACGCCGAAGGCTACCTGTACTTCATCGGCCGGCGGGACGAGATGATCAAGACCTCGGGCTATCGCGTCAGCCCGACGGAAATCGAGGAGGTGCTCTACGCCACCGGCCTGGTGGGCGAATGCGCGGCCTTTGGCGTGGACGACGACACCCTCGGGCAGGCCATCCGCGTCGTCGTGACGCCGGCAGGCGGGGCACGTGACCTTCAGGTGGACGCCCTGTTGCGCGAGTGCCGCCAGCGCCTGCCCATCTACATGGTGCCGCGGCAGGTGGACGTGCGCCCCGGCCCGCTGCCGCGCAACCCCAACGGCAAGATCGACCGCAAGGCCCTGTCCATCGAGGCCAGTTGAATCCAGCCCGCCGTCCCACCGCGCCCCCCAACCGCCCGAGGAGCGGACCTTTCCATGAATCCTGCGACCCTCCCCGCAACGCCCGATCGGCCCACGACCACACCACCGACGCCTGCCGCCCGACCCGCCCCGGTGCATGCCCCCATGAACCAGTTCCCGGTGGTCGGCGGGGAACTGTGCGTGGGCGGCGTGCCGTTGCGCCGACTCGCCGCCCGTGTCGGACAGACCCCGTTCTACGCTGTCGACCGATCGCTCCTGGACACACGCGTGGCCGAACTCCGGGCCCTGCTGCCGGCAGGGCTGCGCCTGAGTTACGCGATGAAGGCCAACCCGATGCCCGCCATCGTGCAACACTTGGCGTCCCAGGTGGATGGCCTGGACGTGGCCTCGGCCGGCGAGATGGCGGTGGCGCTGGATGCGGGCATGCCCGCATCGCGCATCAGCTTTGCAGGGCCGGGCAAGACCGAAGCCGAGTTGTTCCGTGCGGTGGCCGCCGGCATCCTGGTTCACCTCGAATCGGCGCGCGAAATTCCCTTGCTGCAGGCCGCCTCACAGGCCCTGGGGGTGGCGGCGCGGGTGGCCGTGCGGGTGAACCCCGACTTCGAGCTCAAGAGCTCCGGCATGAAGATGGGCGGGGGAGCCAAGCCGTTTGGTGTCGACGCGGAGCAGGTGCCCGCCCTGCTGCGGGCCATCGGTCAGGCAGGGCTGGCCTTCGAGGGGTTCCACCTCTTCGCGGGCAGCCAGAACCTGCAGGCCGCCGCCGTGGTCGAGGCCCAGCGCAAAAGCTTCGACCTGGCGGTGCGGCTGTCGGCCGAGGCGCCCGCGCCGGTGCGGCACCTGAACCTCGGGGGGGGCATGGGCATTCCGTACTTCCCCGGCGACCAGCGGCTCGACACCGCCCCGATCGGCAACCACCTCGCCACGCTGGTCGACCGTGCCACGCACGAACTGCCGCATGCCCACCTGTCCATCGAGCTGGGCCGTTATCTGGTCGGCGAAGCGGGGGTCTATGTGTGCCGGGTGCTGGACCGCAAGGTCTCGCGCGGGCAGGTGTTCCTGGTCACCGACGGCGGGCTGCACCACCACCTGGCAGCGTCTGGCAACTTCGGTCAGCTGCTCCGAAAGAACTACCCCGTCGCCATCGGCACGCGCATGGACTCAGCACCCGAGGAAGTCGTGACAATCGTGGGCCCGCTGTGCACGCCGCTGGACCTGCTCGGCGAGCGCTGCCGCCTGCCGGCGGCCCAGCCGGGTGACCTCGTGGTCGTCTACCAGTCGGGGGCTTACGGTGCGACGGCCAGCCCGCAACGCTTCCTCGGACACCCCACCGTGGCCGAAGTGCTGATCTGACTGGAAGGCGGTCCGAGACCGCTCAGCCGATCTCGCAGGCCCGTCCCTGCGGGGCCACGTCCAGGCGACGATATGCCACCACATCGTCGAGTTCCAGCCGGATGCCGATGGCTTCGCCCAGCGCGTGGTTGTGGTGGGAGGGCACCAGCGACAACACGCGGGCCCCGCTGGCGAGCTCCAGCGTGTAGAGGATGTCGGCCCCTCGAAAGGCCTTGGCCAACACCCGCGCCTGGATCGGGCTGTGGTCATCGTGGATCAGGTCATCGGGCCGCAACAGCACATCCACCTCACAACCGGACCCGCACAGATCGCCATGCTCGGTGCAGCGGATGGGCACGGAACTGCGCACGGTGCCCAGCTCCATGCGCACCGACTGCCCCGCCTGCACCTCTCCCGGCAGGAAGGCCCCCTGCCCGATGAAGTCCGCCACCATGCGGTTGGCGGGCCGGTGGTAGAGGTTGTAGGCGGTGTCCCACTGCTGGATGCGCCCCCCGGACATCACGGCGATGCGGTCCGCGACCGCAAAGGCCTCGTGCTGATCGTGCGTGACCAGCACGGCCGTGATGCCCTGCGCCTTGATGATCTCCCGCACCTCGCTGGCCAGGCGCTCCCGCAGTTCGACGTCGAGGTTGGAAAACGGCTCGTCCAGCAGCAGCAGTTGCGGACGCATCACGAGCGCACGGGCCAACGCCACCCGCTGCTGCTGGCCACCGGACAGTTCGTGGGGATAGCGCTCGCCCAGTTCAGGCAACCCGACGGTGGCCAGCATGTCCGCGGCGCGCTGGGCGGCATCGGACTGCCCGCGCAGCCCAAACGCCACGTTCCGGGCCACGGTGAGGTGTGGAAACAACGCGTAGTCCTGGAACACCATGCCGATGCGGCGCTGCTCCGGCGGCACGTGCCGCGTCGGTTCGCTGACCACCGCTTCACCCAGGCGCACCCGCCCGGCCGCCACCGGCTCAAACCCGGCGATGGCGCGCAGCACCGTGGTCTTGCCGCAACCGGACGCCCCCAGCAGGCACCCGATTTCACCGCGGGCCAGTTGCAGGTCCAGATCCTGCACCACCGACTGACGTCCGTAGCGGACCGTCAGGCCCTCCAGCGCCAAACCCACCGCTTGTCCGTTTTCCATGCCCATCCATCTCAGTCGAGAGTGCACACCGATGTAATGATAATGATTATTATCTGAGGATGTCGCGGTTTCCACCCACCTCTGCCGTGGGGAAGCCGCACGGTTCCGATCCGATCCAGGTGCCCCGTTGTCCGCCCAGAACGCTTCCTCCACCGCACGGCCCTCGGGCCATCCGACCGTCCCGGCAAAACCGGCGGTGTCCCTCGGCGCCTCCTGGCGGTTGCCGCGCCTGACCTGGGTGGCCTTGTTCATCGCGCTGGCGGTGGGCGCCCCTGTGCTGTCGGTGGGCGTGCACCTGTTCACCCCCGGCACCGCCGACACCTGGCGACACCTGATCGACACGGTGCTGGCGGACTACATCGTCACCACCCTTCAGCTGTGTGCGGGGGTGGCGCTGGGCACGGCGGCCCTGGGGGTCGGCTCGGCCTGGCTGGTGACGCGTTACGACTTCCCGGGTCGGAGCGTGCTGGAGTGGGCCCTGGTGCTGCCGCTGGCCATGCCGGCCTACGTGCTGGCCTATGTCTACACCGACCAGCTCCAGTTTGTCGGCCCGGTGCAGACCGCCCTGCGCGACACCTTCGGCTGGACCCGCGCCGACTACTGGTTCCCCGAGGTGCGCAGCACGGCCGGCGCCACGCTGATGTTCGTGCTCGCCCTGTACCCCTACGTTTACCTGCTGGTGCGCACGGCCTTCCTCGAACGCGCGGCCGGCATGCTGGAGGTGGGTCGCAGCCTGGGGCTGGGACCGTGGTCGGCGTTCTGGCGCGTGTCGCTGCCCATGGCACGCCCGGCCATGGCCGGCGGCGTGGCCCTGGCCCTGATGGAAACGCTGGCCGACTACGGCACCGTGGCGTACTTTGCGGTGCAGACCTTCACGACGGGCATCTACCGCGCCTGGTTCTCGCTGGGTGACCGGCCGGCCGCGGCCCAGCTCGCACTGGCGCTGCTGGCCTTTGTGGTGCTGGTGCTGACGCTGGAGCGCGTGTCCCGCGGCCGGGCGCGCTTTCACGACACCACGTCGCGACGGCGCTCCACCGTGCCGCGGCACCTCAGCGGCTGGCGGGCGGCCCTGGCGGTGATCGCGGCCCTGATCCCGCTGACGCTCGGCTTCGGCTGGCCCGCCGGCGTGCTGCTGCATCTGGCCCTGACCCAGGGCGACGCCCAGTGGGGCTGGCACTTCCTGACGCTGGCCGGCAACTCGCTGCGCGTGGCCGGACTGGCCGCGGCCATCAGCGTGGCCCTGGCGGTCCTCATGGGCTACGCCGTGCGCCGCCACACCCACTGGATTCCCCGGCTGTCCCACCGCATCGTGGGTCTCGGCTACGCGGTGCCCGGCTCCGTCATCGCCGTGGGGGTGCTCATCCCAGTGTCGAAGCTGGACAACACGCTGGCGGAGCTCATCCGCTCCCTGACCGGGGTCAGCCCGGGCCTGCTGCTGACGGGCAGCATCACGGCGCTGGTGTTCGCCTGCGTGGTGCGCTACCTGACCGCGGCCCTGCAGGCCGTGGACGCCGGCCTGCTCAAAATCACCCCCAGCATGGACGATGCCGCCCGCTCGATGGGCCTGAGCCCACCCGAGGTGCTGCGCCGGGTCCACGTGCCGCTGCTGCGCGGCAGCCTCTTGACCGCCGGCCTGATGGTCTTCATCGACGTGATGAAAGAGCTGCCGGCCACACTGGTGATGCGTCCCTTCAACTTCGACACGCTGGCCACGCAGGTCTACACGCTGGCCTCCGACGAGCGCCTGGCCGAAGCCTCCACCTCGGCCCTGGCCATCGTGGCCGTGGGCCTGCTGCCGCTGGTGGTCCTGAGCCGACAGATCTCGCGCAGCCGGATGGCCCACGCCTGACACGAACCCAGCGGGTGCGCTGAGGCCGCACCCAATTCCGATGGATTTGATCCATCTCAAAACCAAGCGTGCCCGTGGGTTGACACGACGGTTCTACCGTTACATCCGTGGCCTTCGCGGTGAGGGCCGATTCAACTTCAGGAGCGCTTGATCATGTCTTTGCCGATGTTCAATTTCTCCGCCGACACGGCCCAGGGCGCGCCGGCCGGCGCCTACGTGTCCGCCGAGGTGGTCCTGCAACTGGAGCAGACCCTCGACCAACTGGTGTGGCAGGTGCTCTACGGCAAGTCCGTCGACGCCTCGACTGCGGCCATCACGGCCGAGCAGGTCCTGGGTCGACTGCGTTCGGGGGCCTGAACCAGGGACCGGACAACACAAAGCGCCCGGGGTGGGCGCTTTTCTTCAGGTGGTGGGGCCGTGTGGGCGTGGGGTGACGCTCACGCGGCCATTTTCATGCCGGGATCACTGCCAGCCGGCCCGGTCGAACACCTTCTGGGCAGTGGCCACGCCCTTGGCCAGGTCTTCCACTTTCATGGTGTCGGCCTTGAACGACCCCAGCGCATCGAGCGCCGGGTTCTTGATCGTCACGCCCTTGGCAGCCGGCCATTCGTTGTTGCCGTCGGCGAAGTAGGCCTGGGCTTCGGGGCTGGCCAGGTACTCCAGGAACTTGGCGGCTTCCACCTTGTGCGGCGCGTGCTTGAGAATGCCGGCGCCCGAGATGTTGATGTGCGTGCCCCAGGTCTTCTGGTTCGGCCACACCACGCCGACCTTGCGCATCGCGGCCTGGTCTTCCGGGGTGGTGGAGCGCATCATGCGCGCCAGGTAGTAGCTGTTGGAAATGGCCACGCCACACTCGCCAGCGGCCACGGCCTTGATCTGGTCCGTGTCACCGCCCTTGGGCTTGCGGGCAAAGTTGGCCACCAGGCCCTTGGCCCAGGCTTCCGTCTTGGCCTCACCCTCGTGGGCGATCATGGCCGAGCCCAGACTCAGGTTGTAGGGATGGTTGCCGGCGCGGACACACACCTGTCCCTTCAGGCGGGGGTTGGCCAGATCCTCGTAGGTCTGCACCCAATCCTTGTTGATCGCCACCTTGTTGTAGACGATCACGCGGGCACGGGTCGAGAACGAGGCCCAGGTCGGCGTGAGCAGGTGGGCCGGCAGCACGTCCGTCAGGTGCTTGGACTGCAGCGGCGCAAACAGGCCCAGCTGGTCGGCCACTTCCAGGCGAGCGGCATCCACCGTGATCAGGACGTCAGCCGGGCTGTTCACGCCTTCATTGCGCAGACGCTCGATGAGCTCGTCTTCCTTGCCGTCCAGGCGATTGATCTTGATGCCCGTGGCCTTGGTGAAGTTGGCATACAGCGCGTCGTCGGTCTGGTAATGGCGCGCCGAATAGATGTTGACCACCTGTTCGGCGGCGCAGGCCTGGCCGGCGAACGCGGCCACCGCACAGGCGGCGGCAACGGTTTTCAGAACCACACGACGGGACATACGGACGCTCCAGAAAAAGGATGTAAGCGGGAGGGAGAGCCTCCTTGGCGGGGGCATGCAATCAATGTTAGTAGGGATCATTCTCATTTGCAAATCAACCCGTGTGTTCCGTCCTCGCACAAGCAACGGGTTTGCCCCAACTGGCTGGCGCTTCGCCCCTGCGGTTAAACCGTGACCCACCGTTTCTCCCCTCCCCTTCTTTCGACACAACAAGACCATGCGAGACATCCCCCTGTGCCCCACCCCGGACCGCGGCCCCCGGCCCGGTCCCACGCAAACCACGGGCCCGTCCCTGCACCGACTGGCGGCCGCCTGTGCCCTCGCCCTGTGGGGGCTGCCGGTGCTGGCGCAAACCGATCCGACCCCAACCGGTCCGGACGACACCTCACTGGGCGAGGTGGTCGTGACCGGCGGCACCCGCGCCGCGCCGCGCGTGAACGCCCCGTATGCCCTGGGTGTCGTGACCCGCGAGGCCCTGGCCGAATCGGGGCCTCGCATCAACCTGTCTGAAGCGCTGGCGCGCGTGCCGGGTCTCAACGCCGCCAACCGGAACAACTATGCGCAGGACCTCCAGCTGAGCTCGCGTGGCTTCGGCGCACGTGCCGGCTTCGGTGTGCGGGGCCTGCGCATCTACAGCGACGGCCTGCCCGCGACGATGCCCGATGGCCAAGGACAGGTCTCGCACCTCGACCTAGCCGGTGCCCAGCGCATCGAGGTGCTGCGCGGCCCGTTTTCGGCGCTGTACGGCAGCAGTTCGGGCGGGGTGATCGCCACTTTCAGTGCCCCGGTGACGGCGCCCCGACTGGAACTCTCGCTGGACCGCGGCAGCAACGGCCTGAGCCAATGGCAGGCCGGCGTGGCCACCCCGCTCGACGGCGGCTGGGACCTCGGCGTCAGCACCAGCGAAATGCACTTCGAAGGCTTTCGTCCACAAAGCGAGGCCCGTCGCGCCCTGACCCAATTCAATGTGGGATGGAGCGGAGAGCACGACCGCCTGCGACTGCGCTACGGCCATCAGGAGCAGGTGGCCGACGACCCCCTGGGCCTGAGCCGCGCCCAGCTCGAGGCCAACCCCGACCAGACCACCCCTCAGGCCACGCAGTACGACACGCGCAAAACGCTTCGGCAGGATCAGGTCGGACTGAGCTGGGAACACGACTTCACCCACGCCGGCCCCCTGGCCCAGACCCGCGTGGCCACCTACGCCGGCACGCGCGGCGTCATGCAGACCCTGGCCATCGCCCCCGCCACCCAGGCGGCCGCACGCCACGGCGGCGGGGTCATCGACTTCGACCGCCGCTACGACGGCCTGGACGCCCGTGCCCTGTGGCAGTGGCAGGACGTGGACGTGGTGACCGGCCTGAACGTCGAGCGCCAGCACGACGACCGCCAGGGCTACGAGAACTTCGTGGGCACCGGCGCCAGCCAGGTGCTCGGGGTCACGGGCGCGCTGCGCCGCGACGAGACCAACGACGCCCTCACCCGCGAAGCCTACGGCCAGGCCGAGTGGCGCTTCGCCCCGCAGGGCCAGCTCAGCCTGGGCCTGCGCCATGGCTTCACTCGCATGACGGTGGACGACCGCTATCTCTCCAACGGCAACGACTCCGGCCGCCTCACCTTCCGCCACACCACACCCGTGCTGGGGGCCCGCTGGAGTTTTTCGCCCGCCTGGCAGGTCTATGCCAGCGCCTCGCGCGGGATGGAAACCCCCACGCTGGGTGAGCTCGCCTACCGCGCCGATGGCACGGGCGGCCTGAACACCACGCTGCAGGCCCAGAGCAGCCGGCAGATCGAGGTCGGCACCCGCTGGCGCCAGGCCGACGTGCAGCTGGAGGCCACGGCCTTCCGCATCCGGACCGACGACGAGATCGGCATCGCCACCAACGCCGGCGGGCGCGCCAGCTACCGCAACGTCGGGCGCACCCAACGCGATGGCGTCGAACTCAGTGCCCAGTGGCGCCTGGCCCCTCGGGTCAGCACCCTGGCGGCCCTGAGCTGGTTGAAGGCGCGCTACATGGACGATTTCCTGGCCTGCGCCGGCATTCCCTGCTCCACGCCCACGCTCCCCGTGGCCGCCGGCTCGCAGATCGCTGGCACGCAGGACCGCACCGGCTACGCCGAAGTGGCCTGGGCCGTGCCCTGGGCCCGCCAGGCCCAGACGGCGCTGGAATGGCGCGGCCAGAGCGCCACCTCGGTCAACGACGCCAACACCGACCACGCCGCCGGCTACGGCCTGGTGTCCTGGCGCTACCGCCACCACTTCGCGCTCGACGCCCACGGCGGCCTGGAACTGCTCGCCCGCGTCGACAACCTGGCCGACCGCCGCGTGGTCGGCAGCGTCATCGTCAACGACGCCAACGGCCGGTACTTCGAACCGGCGGCCGGGCGCCACACCACCGTGTCGCTGCGCTACGTGCGCCGCCTGTGAAGGCCATGACAGCTCCCACCGACCCCGTCACTCGGGGTGTTCACCAAGTCCCGGATCGCGCCCGTTGCGGCGCCTCGGCCCTCGGGCGAACACCCCCTGCTTCAGTGTTCAACGGTGGAGCACTCGCCCTCACGCAAACCCTGTATGCCGGGGGGGCTTTGACCCAGCTCAGACCTTCTTCAGGCATGGCACGGGTATTGCCGGGAAGAGTTCCCAGGCAGACCCCAAACGTCTGCTTGTGTGACAGCGTTAATCGATAAGGAGACATCCATGCGCGTGAAATTGCTGGCTCTGATGATGAGCATCGGCTTCGGTGCGGTGGCCCAGGCCGCCGTGACCAACGAAATGATCAAGAACGACGCCAAGACCACCGGCGACGTGGTCGGCTGGGGCATGGGCACCGAGGGCCAGCGCTACTCGCCGCTCAAGCAGATCAACACCTCCACGGTGTCCAAGCTGGTCCCGGCCTGGAGCTTCTCCTTCGGCGGTGAAAAGCAGCGCGGCCAGGAATCGCAGCCCGTCATCCACAACGGCAAGATGTTCGTGACGGGTTCGTACTCGCGCATCTTCGCGCTCGACGCCAAGACCGGCGCCAAGCTGTGGAAGTACGAGCACCGCCTGCCCGAAGGCATCATGCCCTGCTGCGACGTGATCAACCGCGGTGCGGCACTGTTCGACAACCTGGTGATCTTCGCCACCCTGGACGCCATGCTCGTGGCCCTGAACCAGGACACCGGCGACGTGGTCTGGAAGGAAAAGATCGACGATTACGCCGCGGGTTACAGCGCCA
>JACCDS011428949.1_pt1 | contig 16880 bp, 16 predicted proteins | sample 7446441 | NCBI WGS metagenome assembly JACCDS01 (sample SAMN15323445, study PRJNA562643) | freshwater metagenome | isolation source: river surface water | place: USA:Blue River Watershed | collected 2017-08-17
AGCTTTCTGTTTCAGGTCATCCATGATGTGGCGCTGATGCTCGATCGACAGGCACAAGGGCGTCATGAGCAACCGACGGTCGCCGTGATCGACAGCCAGACCATCAAAGCGCCGGGCGCAGCGCTCCGTGGCTACGACGCCGCCAAACGGATCAACGGCCGCAAGCGCCATATCGCCGTCGATGCCGACGGTCGCTTGCTGATGGTGCGCTTGACGCCGGCCGATATCGCCGATTCGACGGTGGCGCTGCGGGTACTCGAGGCCCTCAAGCAGCGCTGGCCGTGGGTCAGGCATTTGTTTGCCGACGGCGCCTACGATCGGCGCCAGCTGCTCGACAAGGCGGCGTTCCTCGACTTTGTGGTCGAGGTCGTACGCCGGTCGGCCGGCCAGGGCTTCGCGCCGTTGGGTCGTCGGGCGCACCTTCGGTTGGATGATGCGCTGGCGCCGACTGGTGCGCGACTATGAAATGCGGCTCGATATATCGACGGCCATGATTCATGTCGCACTCGGTAGTTTGCTGTTGCAACGTTTACTCATCCCGGAATGAATTTTCAAACAGACACTAAGAAGGTTTGGTCAGGTTGAAGTCGCGTGGTTACTCAACCTTTTTGTTTGGACTTAGGGATGGTATCCAAAACTGTCTTTGCAGCGAGCCATCGCCGGGCGTCATCGTCAGCGGGAACCTTGAGGTGACGCATTATCGAACAGCGACCGGGAATAGCTGGTTTTGGGCGAACGAACGTCCATCTGCGTGTCGGCGAGGGCTGCTGCCCCGCTGCCGGGCGGATTTATCCCGCCCTGTCCAAAAGGCGGTGGCGTGCCATCCACAGATTCGACAGCGCAAACAGCGTCGTCAGCTGCTGCGTATTTTTTATCAGCCCCCGGTAGCGCACCTTCCAATGGCCAAACTGACGTTTGACCACACGAAACGGATGCTCGACCCGCGCACGCACGCGCGCTTTGGCCCGCTCCAGTTCATCCAGCACGCGCCCCAGCGGCGTGCATGGGTCCAATGCGCGGCGCTTGCCCGGCCTCATCGCCACCTGCCATTCGGCCACGATATGACGGGCTTCGTCCCGCTTCTCAATACCGATATAGCCGGCATCCCCAAAGACTTGCCGCTCCTGTCCGTGCACCAACCGATGCGCTTGCGTGACATCGCTGACACACGCCGCGGTGCCGACAACCGTGTGCACCAGACCCGAGTCGGCATCGACGCCAATGTGCGCCTTCATACCGAAGTGCCATTGATTGCCCTTTTTGACTTGATGCATTTCCGGATCGCGCTCGCCGCGCTGATTCTTCGTCGACGAGGGCGCCGCAATCAGCGTGGCATCGATCATCGTGCCTTCCTTGAGCAGCAGGCCGGCGTCGGTCAAGTGAGCGTTGACCACTTGAAGAAACTGCTCGGCCAACCGGTGTTCTTCGAGCAGGATGCTGACGCGATCCGGCAGTCGGCTCCTGCCGACCAGGCTGGCAAACTCACGGTACAAGGGCACATCGAACAGCGCTTCTTCCATCGCCAGATCCGACAGGCTGAACCATTGCTGCAAGAAGTGAAGCCGCAGCATGGCCTCCAAGGGAAACGGCGGACGACCGGTCTTTTTACGGGGAGACAGCGGCGCAATCAGTGCCAGCAGCGCCGTCCACGGCACGGTACGTTCCATAGCTTCCAGAAATTCGCGCTTGCGCGTGCGGCGTTGGGTCAGATCCAGCGGCAAGGCGACTTGCTTCATCGGGCGGCTCCGCGTCAGAAACGAAAGCCGCAATTGTCAGCGACGACCGCAGCCAGCGCTACTCACTGTGGTGAGTTTTGAACACCATCCCTAGAGCCACCTTGTGCTTAGCTTCGCGTTATTTCCTGGTAGACTTTCTTTATTGATAACATCCGAGCTCGCGCTTTTTCTCGAACACCGCTGCGTGATTTATCGACGAACGACCCTGACCGAAAGGCCCGTGTTCCGTTAATTAGTTATAGATTCTTGGCATTTATCACCTGATTTGATAGTCTCAGCGCATGAAGGCTGAAGACATCCTTGAGCACATCCAGCAGGGTGGCACACTCCTTAAACTTGGCATGAAGGGGCTTAACGACGCCTTTCGGCGCCCAATGATTCGTTTTTTTTGCGGACAAGGTTTGTCGCCCGAAGATGCTGAGGAAACTTTCTGGGATACGGCGGCGACCATCGTCTTCAAAGTCGATCAGTATAAAGACGAAGGCAAGGCCGAGGCATGGTTCTGGCAAATTGCTCGAAACAAGCTGATCGACTATCAACGCAAAAATAGACGTCATGAAGCTTTGCGTGCCCGTCCTAGTTTCCCAAAATCTGATGATGAAGAGGAACGGGATGAATGGAAATTAATCGAAGAAAGTATTGCGGCCCCAGCGCAATTAATGTTGGAAGAAAGAGTAGATCATTGCGTTGAACTGGGTTTTGTCCGGTTTGAGGAGGTCGAACCAGAGCGCGCCAAGGTCCTTTACTTACAGCTTGACAACCTTTCCATTGAAGAGATTGCGGCCAAAATAGGCCGTACGACGGGCGCGACCAAGGAATATCTATCGCAATGCCGGAAAAAGTTGGCACCTTATATCGAACACTGTACCGAACTATTGAGTGATTAATGGAATCTTCTTCCAATAAGCAGGATCTGCAGTGGTTGTCAGCGATAGCGGGACGCCAAGATCCCGAAGCAGATGCATTGTTGAACCAACAGGCCGCTTCGTTGCGTCGCGTACTGCTACTCCGAAAAGCCGAAGCAGAAAGGAAAATTTCAATCCCAGACGACCGGGCCTATCAAAAAATTCTTGACCAATTGCAGCAAAAACCACCCACGACGCAGACCGCATCGCAACCTCCTTCCAGCCTATTGGGCTCTTTGTTTCGCTGGCTCGGCATTTCGCAAGCCAATGCACTGCCTGGCACGGTCAGTAAAAATGGCGAAAGTAGTAACTACTTCTTCCAACCCAGAGTTTTTGCCCTTGCAGCTTCTGTTGTTTTAGCAGTTGTCGTGGTGGTGGAGGGTGATCTTTTAACCAGCCCCACGGAAGACGAGTCAATGGTATTCAGGGGTGGTGAGTCGGACATCGTACAGGTAGTCGACGACCCAAAGGCGCGCCTTGAAGAGTTAAACAGAGATCTTGAAGGCTTTGGTGTCAAGGCACGGGCAGCTGACTCCGGGGCAAACACTTCAAATTCCAAAATCATGATCGAGGTACCGAACACGCCTGAAGTCAGAGCCTATTTAGAGGATCAGGGATTTATCCCTGACCTGAATCGGAAAACACTCATTATTATCCTAAGGAAAAATATATCATCAGTGAAGCAATAATATTGCAATAACGAAAACTCCTTGCATTACCTGAAAGTTAAAAACAGGTTTTATTTGCAATCTAAAAAAGTGATTCACTTGTGCCTGGGTAAAATGATGAAAATTTTGTTCCTCATAGTCATTACTTTTTTTGGTTTCGAGGTAAGCGCGACGGATTTACTTGCGCTTCCTGAAATTACTGGGCGATCGCAAAAAATCAAATCGATGTCCCGTATTGAGGCCTCGCTTCAAGAGCAGCAGAGGGTGATGATTTTTGACATTGCATTGAGTCTGCCAGTCAGTCCAAAGGAAAATTTGACGACTCGGGGGGCATCCGATGCAGCTTTGTTTAAGAAAACCTCGCCTGCTGTAGTTTTGGTTGCAACCAAAGAGGGCGTTGGATCAGGTGCGGTGATTTCTAGCAATGGATTTATCGTTACGAATTGGCATGTCATTGCGGGAAGCGACGAAGTTGGCGTCATGTTCAAGCCAATTCAGGAAGGAAAAAAATTGTCGTCGGAAGATTTTAGAAAAGCTGAGATCGTCCGGGTCAACCAGGTAGCCGACCTGGCGCTTCTCAAGGTTGAATCGCTCCCCAGTCATGTGACTCCTTTTCAACTCGCAAACAAATCGGAAATTGCTGTTGGACTTGATGTACACGCGATTGGTCATCCAGCGGGTGGGCAAGACTGGACCTATACAAAAGGCATTATTGGCCAATACAGTGAGAATTTTTCCTGGAACTCTGAGGAAAAAATAAAGCATAAAGCCGCTGTCATTCAAACGCAAACGCCGATCAATCCTGGCAATTCGGGTGGACCGTTGATTTTAGATAGTGGCCAGTTAATCGGAATCAACAGTTTCAAACAAATGGAGGCTGATGGTTTGAACTATGCAGTAGCTGTACAAGAAATAGAAAAATTATTGAATCTAAAAAAAGATATCGTCGTAGCAAAGACTTCTAAAGGGAAGTGCACTTCGAAAAAATTGTTCGAAGGAAGGAATAAGGCTAATGATGCCGACATCGTACAGTTTGATACAGATTGTAACGGAAAACTAGATACCGTCTATGTTATGCCAGACGATAAAAAAGAACCTCTCAAAATGTATTTATTCACGAAATCCGATTCGGTGCCAAATGCGGTGATTTATTCATTCAAGCGCGACCCTGAATTTTGGGAGGTGTCCTACTGGGATAATGAGTTGAAACGCAATTGGTCCGTCGTGGGTTTACACAGGGGTGGTGACTCGGTCCCCTATAAATTTGTCTCGAGGCAAGAGTACGAGCGCTTGACAGGCAAATAGCCTAGTAATTCACTAATTTAAATTAAAAGACTGTTGCATTTCCGAAATGGGATGTCTATGGAATTACCAAGCATCAGCAAGAAATGGACGATGCCGATTTGGGATTGGAAAGCCGCACTGACTCGTTTTACTATCCAGTTCGGAGAGAGAATCTCCCAGAAATAATTTCAAAACCGTTTACACAAAAATTCGGACATGCCCGTTATTGCGGCAGATTTGCTCCTGGGGTTGGACTGCAACCAAAGTGAGGTGGATTTTTTTGTGATTACTTCCAGTTCCCCATGAGGATAAAGGGTGCCCAGTAGTAAGGGTGAGCGTACCGCGCCTGCTGCTGCAGACTCAATTGCGCTTGCCTTAAGGCCTCGATCTTGGTGAGCCCCAGCGTCTTACGGTTGCGATACAAAGATGTCATCAGCAGCGAGGTACTCTTATCCTCCACCGGCCACAGCGTGGCAATCACCGCCTTGGCCCCTTTTTGCTGCGCGATCACCCCAAACCCTTCAATCTCACGACCCTTCTCATCACGACCGCCACCCAAACCCGTCTCACAAGCTGAGAGCGTAAGCAAATCCACCGCGCCAAACTGGTAATCTCCCGTCCGAAACGCCCCCAAATTCAGCTGACTGCCGTCGCCGAGTAACAAGAAGGAATTCAACTCCGTCCCGGGGCTAAACTGAAAGTGACTGGCAATATGCACCACCGGCAAACGCTGCCGGCCGACCTCTTGTAAACGGTGCGCCGTAAAGGCCTGATCCAGATAGATCTCGCCCGGCACCGCAGCACCGATAATGCTTTGCAATTCATCGCGTACTGCCGGCAATGCCTTTAAATCCCCATGGGCCTGCGTCACCCCCAAGCCTGCCCCCTTCCATGCCGTTTTCGAGGATTCCTTGAGGTTATGTCGTGTCACCGAGGTATAAGTCGGCAGGGCGTAACGAGCAATCAAGTAATCCTTGTCATCGTGCAAGGCCGCAAACGGCACATAGCGCAAGGCTCCATCCCCAGAAATCATGACCGTGCGTATCCCCGCCTGCGCCAAATCCGCTGCCATCGGCGCAAACACCAGCTGATACAGCTCCTGTGCTAACTGCTGTGGGTTACCCCTCGGATGCTTTAACAGCAGTAGGAATTGTTTGATCTTGAGATTAAGCTCCTTGGCAAGAATCTTGGATTTGTAGGACTTCTGTAACCGGGCCGTCGTCACAATCATGTTCAGCTCGGTGTCGGTAATGAAATACTGCACCAGTGCGACCTCATCACCCAAGGCTTGCAGAATCTCGCGTGTTTCACTTTGAGCAGTCTGACTGAGCTCACTGACATCGGCTGAGCGCTGCTGCTTGCTGGCTGCCACCATGGATTTAAGCTCGCCCATGAATTGCGTAAATGCTTGATGGGCCACCTTCAAGTCGGCCTTGATTTGTGCCAAGCGCTGCCGTTGTGCCGCAGTCAATTCCCTGGCTGGGATTTTTTCCAGCGCTTGCTCTTCCTGCCCCAAAGCAAACAGCCGATCAGCAACAGCGCGGTACTGCGTAATCCACGCCTGCTCGGTGGGTGTGGGTTTGATCTTGTGACGCACTAGATCTTTGCTCTCATTGCGGCGAATGAACTCAAATAACTCGTCTTCCCTCAAGAGTTCCAAGACCTGTTGTGCCTCGGCCAATCGGCCTTCCGCAGTCAAGACCGCTGCCAGATCCTGATACACCGTCTCCACCGACCGGGTATAACTCTCCAATTCAGCAGTACCAATTCGGCGCACACGCTCTCGGGTCGACTGCCGAACATTCACCGCCAACTTGTAAAACGTAATCGCCAAATCAGGGAATGACTTTTGATAGAAATCGCCCAGACCCTGGTAACTATTGCCAGTGACGGAATGCTCGGGACCCAGTGCCTTCTCGCGAATCGCCAAAGCCCGCTGATACAAGGAAAGCGCCTGGTCATATTGGGCGAGGTTTCTGTAAGTCTTGGCGAGGCCTATCAATATATCCGCCACATCGGGATGCTCGGGACCCAATATTTTTTCATCAATGGCTAATGAACGTTTGAACATCGGCAGCGCTTGGTCATACTCACCCAGTGTTAGGTAGTGCTCGGCAAGGTTGTGTAATGAGGCTGCGACGTCAGGGTGATCAGACCCCAGAGCTTTCTCACGGATCATCAACGAACGTTGAGTCAGCGATAGGGCTTGATCGTATTGAGCGAGTTTACGGTAAGTGTGGGCGATGTTAATCAATGAACCCGCCACATCGGGATGCTCTGTACCTAAAGACCTCTCTCGAATCGCCAATGCCCGCACATGCAGCGGTAGCGCTTGGTCGTATTGGGCGAGGGTTTTGTAGATATTGGCGAGATTGTTCAACGTACTCGCAACATCCGGATGCTCGGGACCCAAGGTTTTTTCTCGAATTGCCAACCCCCGCTGATACAACGGCAGCGCTTGGTCATATTGGTCGAGACCATTGTAGGTGGCTGCTAGGTTATGCAGCAACGTCGAAACATGCGGATGGTTGGGCCCAAAGGCTTTTTCGAAAATCGCTAAACTTCGGTGATAAAATGGCAACGCTTGAGGGTATTCGGCGAGGTTATAGTAAATGTTAGCAATGTTATTCAGAGTCCTCCCGAGGTCAGGATCATCGCCACCAAGAGTCTTCTCTCGAATTGCCAGTACACGGTAATGTAACAACAAAGCTTGGTCGTATTTGGCAACAGCTGCGTAGGTAAGCGCAATATTATTTAACGTCACCGCTAATTTCCAATGCTCGGGACCTAGTACTTTTTCAAAAATGGATAGTGCACGATGGTAATTGGCTAAGGCTAGTTGATATTCCGCAATTTTGAGATAAGAGCTAGCAAGGTTCTGTAATGCCCCGCCCACCTCGGGATGCTCTGGCCCAAGCGCCTTTTCGAAAATAGCCAAAGCTCGACGGTAGAGTGGTATCGCTTGGTCGTATTTGGCAACAGCTGCGTAGGTAAGCGCGAGATTATTTAACGTCTTGGCCAGACTCGGGTGCTCAAGGCCTAGTGCGCTGCTCTGAATTGATAACGCACGCTCAAACATCAATATCGCCTGATCGTATCGTGCAAGACCTCGATAGGTATTGGCAAGACCGTTTAACGAGCTCGCTACATCAGGATGCTCGGAGCCTAAAACTTTCTCTCGGATCGATAGCACTTGTTGATGCATTATTAAAGCTTCGTCATATCGCTCAAGGCCTGCGTAGGTAAGCGCAAGATGATTTAGTATCTTCGCTAGACTCGGATGCTCAGAACTTAAGGTCTTCTCATAAATTACCAAAACTCGCTGATACAACGGCAGGGCTTGGTTATAGTTTCCCAGTTCATAAAATGCATTGCCTAATGCCTCACGTTCGGAGGCCACCTCTACACTCTCCGGCCCAAACACTCCCTCGGTCAATTCAATTAACTGTTCGTGCAGGCTAATGAGCTCAGCTGTATCTTTTTGTTCTCTTGCAATACCGATTGCTGTTTGTAATGAGGCTTTCCGCTGCTCAAATTCGGTTTTTGCCGGAAAACGAGATTCGGCAATTGCTGACGAAGACATCCCTATGAAGGCAATGCATAGCACGCAAAAAAGTGTGCATATCCCATTTAAATAGAGTATTCGTTGATTAACTATCGAGCTTAATTTCCCTTCCACCTCGTCGACATCTCCCTTTCGGAATATTAACTGAGCAGGTTTTAGTGGGTCATTACGCACTTCGGCAATTGCCCTATCGACTCCCATGCAGCCTCTCGCTCGCTGGACCAGCATGCATCGCAACGAAATTTGTCGTTTTGACTTTAGTTTTTTTTCATCACTCAGTCGTTGAAAGAAATCCGGATCCATCTTGGCTTCGATGCGATTTCTGAACCACGCACTTGCCAGACACTCGCCCCGGATTCCGCCGCAGAAACTCTCATTCATGCCATTCTGCGAGGCGGCTTGATTCAATTAATTTATTCGTCTGTCTGACCGCAGCTGATGATTGACGTTCTCAAACAAGATTTTTATGAGAGAATTATTTTTTTACAGATAGCCATTTAATATTTTCCGAAAGCGTAGATTTCCAATATATAACATTGACTTTTCTGGTTTCCTGTATTTGTTGCAAAGAAAAGTCTGGCACTGAGTAGGTCTGATCTTTACAGTGAACGAGAACAGCCTCTTCTCGAAAATTATATTCGACTTGAGATTTATTCGGCGCGTCAAATTTTTTTGGATTCTTGTATAAATGTCTGATCGAAACTGCGTGGCTAGAAGCTGCCGTGGGATTCGGTAGGTAGAAAATTATTTTGCCTTCATTTTCAACAATGAGGAATACATCCTAATTTTTTGGCGCAGCCTGAAAGAGCCATTGGAAACCAGATGATATGAATTATAAAAAATGGACTCTCATTTTATTTGGCCTCTAAAATGAATATTACTATCCGCGTTTAGTCCGAAAATTTTCATAACGTTTTTGGTCTTCGGCGTCCTGCTTTCCAGGCTTGTTCTCGCAGTCATGATCAGCGCATCCTCTTGGTAATTGGCTTAATTGGATGAGGTTTTCTGTTTAGTAGCCGAAGCGAATCGAGGTAATGTGCACATTGCCAAATTCCTTGAGCCACATTTCAGTGTAAATATTTTCGGGAATTTTTTTCCCCAAATAATCACCGTACAGCTCGACACCAGGGAAGCGTTTTTCGATGTTTTTTTTCAGGCGCCAGGCAGCTTCCCCAGATTCGTCGGTGTATTCAACTGTGGCCGTGAATCCTATGTTTGTCATTGCGCGCGGCGTCTCCACGGCAAGAGCGTAGACCGGATCAGCGAGATTGCCGCAATGCGTCTCAAGGCAAACTTCAAACGCTCCGCTACCGTTACCGACTTCATTGAGCTTCGCGAAGGTAAGCTTGTGCGCGGGACCCTTGAGATAAATTTTCTCTGCGTTGAAGGTACAATCGGAAGATATATTTCCTAACGCTATCGATGAAATGGCTTGCTTTTTATCTTCTGAAATACTGACCACGCAACCTCCGACATCGTACTCGCGGTAATTGCCATTCACGCGCTTCGCCAGTCCAGAAATTTGCTCGAAATAGCTCCGTTGTACTCCAATCATTTCTGCAGTCATTAGCTTATCCAGTTTTGTCTTTCCTGCAGATGTCGCATCGCATCCGGTAAGGAGATAAAGGCCGATAGTTATCGGTAAAAATGAATATGCTTTGGTCATGTCAACAAGAATTTGAAGAGGAAGATGTTTAATTGGAAAAAGAAGATAAAATTAATCTTTTTAATATTCAGTAATTGAATTAAATGGCTTTAGGCAATAGTTGAAATTTTCGTTAAAATTTTTAGGTGAAAGATTGACCGAATTTTTCATAAAGTCAGAAAGTGCATCATCAAAGACTTTATTTTTCATCCCTTCTTTAATTTTAATGTCCCTGAATAGCTCGGCTGAGGCAAAGAAAAATGCGGCCGCTAAAACAGTTGTATCGTCAAATTTCTCGCCACGAGTCTGAAGTTCCGAAAATAGTAATCCTGTAGCTGTGCACCTTGCATAATTATTAACATCAAAATTAGCCTTAATGGAAGATTTTAAATTAGGAATATCTTTTCTAATCCCAGGCAATACCCGATCCATTGTGATTTCAGCAAACGCAGCATTTGATACAAAAAAAGAAAAAATAAAAATTAATTTGAAATAATTTTTCATTGTCCGCCTTATTTTAAAAAATTTAAAGCGCTCAACCAGCATATTTTTGCTGTTGCATCAAGTGAAACGGATTTGGGTCACTATTTATGTCCGTTCCAAATTGGATCTGTATCTTCATCCCAAGACAAGGCAAACTTAACACCCACCCAACGAGGGTGATTTGGATCGAAAGGTGTATCGGGACCGCGTCGTGGTGATTTAGTGCTGTACACCCATGCCGATAAATTTGCACTTTCTATTTTTGAAATTCTTGCCGCAAATTCGGCTGTCGACAGGCGCGGTCCTTTTGAAGGAATTCATCACCTTCAAGCTCGCAATCCGGCGTCTAAATTTGCCAAGAATATTTATAAAGGCGTGGGTTGCCTTCTGGCCACCAGCCAAGACAAAACGAAATTCCTTGCGGTTGACGGAGATCCCATAGCTCTCTGGTGGGCAGTAGCATTTTCGCCTTGTGACAATTTTTGGTGTTGAATCAGATCCGCGTAAGCCCTGCTGCAAGTCACTTCCCGAATCCAGCCTTCAAAGCACCGCTAGCCGCTTCGATCTGCATATCTAGTTCACCCGCAAGTACAGCTTCTTTCAGCCGAGCTAGCACGTCAAGCAGTTCATCTGTACTAGCCAATTCAACGGCATTCTTACCCTTGGCCAGTTCAAGTGTCTTGCTACCATAGCGGACAGACAAATTTAGCTTGCCTGCCTCATTCGTCCAATACCACTCCTTTACACGCTTTACAGCTTCGACGGTCTTGCGTTCGCCCGTATGCCGATCCGTAACCATGCGCAGACGCTTCGGTGCATAAATTTCGCCAGCACGTCGTGCGGAGCAAAGTTCAATCTGCTCATGTAACTTGGCGACAAGTTTGTTACGACGTTGTACGACAGGCGACAGTGCGCGAGACTTCTTGCTTGCGACCAGTTTCAGCGATGCGAGTGTGCTCATGTTTGCTCTCCTAAAAGTTAAACAGCACACGTAAGTTATGACTGATCGCCGGAAACGGTCGACCTGAGCTCAGCACGATCTGGTAGATCGCCGTCAAAATCCCACAGAATCTAATGAAAATTCACGGGTTTTGTTTGGTCTAGCTAAATACTTTGTTTAATTAGACCGTCCAGAATAATTCAGTTTTATGCGGCGTCTGTCCCTGCCGGTGCGTGCGCTCGACGAATCTAGGCGACAAAAACTTTTTCCATGGCGCACTTTGCGTTTGGTTCGATATTCAGAAATCACAAACTATTAGCGTAGTATCGTACGCTTCTATAGTTTTAAGTCGGCTTGCACTTTTATAATAATTTCTTCTGCCGAAATTTTTTCGTCATTCCATTCTGTTAGTTTCAATTGTACAAACGGCATGCCTTTTTCAATGGATTTATAAAAATTATTGGATTCCATAAGTTCATGTTGATACCAGTTGAATTTTTTGGCAAATTCCTCGCTTTTTTTAAGTTCCTGAAGTAATTTATCATTTCCATCCTCGTCAAGAGATGTGGAACTTGCGACCGCAAGCCCCAGAAGAGGAAAAATCAAAACACCTATCCAAAAAAATCCACCAACCAACATACCCAACAGAACTCCAATTAATAATCCGCCTATCCCTCCCAGCAACCCGTGTTCTATTTGTCTTTCTTTATATTTCTTGTCACTCTCGTCGCAAAGAATACCCCTGCGCTGAAGTTCTTTGTTCTCTTCTAGCTTTACCTTCTCGAGCAATTCTTGTTGCAATAAAATTAGATTTTTATCTTCATCAGTCATCTCAAATGACAAACAATCAAGTATATAATCCTCAACTAAATTAAATTTAAGACTTTCACGTGGAAAGATAACGAATCGCAGGTAATATTTTGCCAAGAATTCATTGCCAAAATGTTTTTGAATAATCGGAAACAACTCGAAAAGGAAATTTTTCACACCCTCCTGTGCTTGACGTAAATTTTCTTGTTGCGCTGCTTGAAATTGAGCTCGTTGGAAATCATGCTCAATTTGCCATTGCAATTCTGATTGTCTTTGTTGTCTTTCAAGCATATCGGACTGCTTTTTCATCAATCCTTCAACTTGTTTGTTATGGCGCTCTTGCTCGCATTGTGGGCAATTACCATATCCGTGTTCAATATTGTGTATATAGCATTTCATAATGTCAGCGCTGAATGTTATCTATAATGAACTAGGAAATTTTAATTTTTCGACTTAAATTTCTTGGGATGACTTATTGACTATCGGTATATTAAAATTTATATCAAATTTCAGCAATATGGATTCAATTATTGCTCTAAGTTCAGTGCGATTAATGATGTAAAATATGCATTTCAGAGCTAGCATTTATCATGATTTGTCAGTTTGGAAACTTTGCTGTGCTGCGCTGATTTCTTAACTGACACCAGCCGATTTAATATGGGTGTCCAAATTTGCCAAGAATATTTATAAAGGCGTGGGTTCCCTTCTGGCCACCAGCCAAGACAAAACGAAATTCCCTGCGGCTGACGGAGATTCCATAGCTCGCTGGTGGGCAGTAGCATTTTCGCCTTGTGGCAATTTTTGGTGTTGAATCAGATCCGCGTAAGCCCTACGACAATTCACTTGGCAAACCCAGCCTTAAAAGCACCACTTGCAACTTCGATCTGCGCATCAAGCTCACCAGCTAGCGCCGCCCCTTTCAGCCTAGCTAACACGTCAAGCAGTTCATCTGTACTAGCCGGCTCGACAGCATTCTTACCCTTTGCTAGTTCAAGTATCTTACTGCCGTAGCGAACAGACAAATTGATCTTGCCCGTGTCGTTCGTCCAGTACCTCTCTTTCACACGCTTCCCTGCTTCGACAGTATTGCGTTCGCCAGTGTGTCGATCCGTGACCATGCGTATCCGGAATATATCCGTGCAGCGAGTGCTACCGCCAGCGGTCACCAATGAGGCAGCAGCGGCTCCTTCTAAGACCGTCGACAGTTGGTCAGGACTCACGTCCCCAAAAACACGCTTTGCGCTAATCGGTGCAGGTATGCATAAAAACTGAAATAGCAAAAGCCGACCATTTTATTTTCCAACAATTATTTTTGTGGTGAAATATCGGCTCAATATCAAGAAATACGATTGACAAACAAATATAAAAGGCATATCGTTTTCAGCGGGATAATATTCGACCTGAATTTATTCCTTCCTTAAGTTGCAATTTGGCTCCAATTTTATTGGAGAGCAACATGAAAACAAAATTACTGGCTGTGATCGTAATTTCTATGTGCGCATTTTCCTTGGAGTCAGTTGCTGCAACATCAACTACGACGTTTCGTGACTCGCAAGGGCGAACGACAGGTTCAGCGACTACGAATAGCCAAGGTCAAACTACATACCGTGATTCTCAAGGAAGAACCGTTGGTACGTCGCAACGGCGTTGATTTTTCATGGAATAGAAAAATAAACGTATTCAAAGATTAATTCAAACTGGCAAAAGCTATATTAAGCGCATTCATGACCAATTAAAGTGTGGTCAGAATGATAAAGAATTGAAAGCGAGCCGAAGTTGTTTGTGGGCTCGTTTTTTTTACTAATCAAATGTTGGGTATGACAATTATATCGATCCAACTGGTTATCCTTGATTCTCAAGGGGCGTCGCCAAATTTTAAAATTCTCCGATATTCTGACGGAATTTTCTATTTTCACCTTGTTTCAGATTCGGGGATGTCAGCAATAAGATCGCATGCAGATCTATTTCCGCCCTTGCAGCCAAGCTGAATTAATTTGAAGCCTTTCTTTTGATCCCGAATCACACTTTTTCCTTCATAAAAGAGAAGTCCTAAGTGTGTGCATCCGCCCGCACTTCCGAGGTTACAGCTTTTATCGAGCAATTCAAGTCCTCTTGATATATCTTGAATTGCACCTTCGTCATTAAGATATAAATAAGCCAACTCGGAGCAAGATTCCGAGAGATTGGCATCACAGCCTTTTTGATATAACTCAGCCGCCTTCAGCTTGTCTCTCACTACGCCATCCCCAAGCACGTAACTATTACCTAAATTGTGGCATGCGAATTTATTTCCACCGTAACATGCTTTCATATCGAATTTTGCAGCTTGGGTAAAATCTTGTTCAACACCAATTCCGCGCAAGAACATCCAGCCAAGAGATGAGCATGAATCCATATATCCATAATCACATGCTTTTTTGTAAAAGTTCGCAGCTATTGTTTTATCCTGCTTAACCCCAATACCATCAAAATAAAGATTTCCTAATTCGTTACAGGCTTTTACGTCACTTTCGTTGCACTTATGTTCATAAAATTCTGAAGATTGATTTTCGTAAATACGAGCAGAGTTTTCAATAGATTGCACTTCGGATGATAAAGGGCATATTTCTGTACTGCTTGAGGTACAATTTTTAGTCGAATTGCTGGACGTAATTGAAGGTTCTGCAGATAAGTTTCTTAGAATAACAAAAAAGCTAATCAGTAAAATAAATTTTATTTTTTTCATACGCGACCTTAATTACTGCATGTTTTAAATATGTAATTATTCGATGATGCCTTTGTTTATTCATGATAGTTCATTATTCAACATAACTAGATTCTCTATATTGAAAATATAAGAAACCCTACTGAGACGATGAAAAGAATGTTGTGGAAAGCTCCTCCAATAAAATGTCGTAATCTTAAAATTGGGTCTGGCACTGCATCCCGCCTGCTGCAATCATTTACCGAATCCAGCCTTCAGCGCACTGCTTGTCGCTTAGATTTGCTCATCTAGCCCGCCGGTGAGTGGATTTTTTTCAGCTCGTTCAAGACGTCAACAAGTTCATCTGCGATTTTAATTTTTCATAAGCCAGTTCGAGCATCTTCTATTGTAATCAAGAAATAAAATGATATTGTCATCATCACCCGTCCAGCACTATTCTTTAGAACGCAATTTAAATCCTACTTGGGCTCTAATAATTGCGACAGTCGATAACTAAGCTTCGGCATTTTAGTTAAATATTTTTCAAGTGACTGTTAGAGCAGATAGATTGACAGTTCGAAAAGTTACAGTGCAATGAATTTACACATTAGAGTCATCTTAATTTTCTTTCTTGCAAGCCATATCAGCAAATCTCCGCCCCATTTCTTTGTATTCCCATTCTTTCCAACCACGTGATGGTTTAGTATCAACTAGAGCTTTCATGTATAAGCTTGCAAGATCTGACAGATCTTTGTTGTAGCTAAACCGCCGTCGAACATCTTCAACACCGCTCCCCTTTTTGTGCATATTATTTATATCAGTTGCCAGCCGAATTGCAATCTCATTGCAGTTTTCAGCAAAAACAGTAATCGAAAAAATCATGAGAATTGAAAACAAATAAATTTTTATATTGGTCATTATTAATTTGGATTCTTGAGAGCGAATTTATAAAAAGCAAAGTTAAATTAATCGTCGAAGTTGGTTAACCATTAAAAAATTACAAATTGACATTATCTTTTTACCAGGGATGTATAGAATTTTGTCGAAAGGTCTTCTAAGAAAATGTCGGTATCTTAAAGTTGGGGCTGACACTACATCAGCCTTGCTGCAAGTCACTTCCCGAATCCGGCCTTCAGGGCGCCGCTAGCAGCTTCAATCTGCGCATCCAGCTCACCCGCAAGTACAGCTTCTTTCAGCCGAGCTAGGACGTCAAGCAATTCGTCTGTACTAGCCAGTTCGACTGCATTTTTACCTTTAGCCAGTTCAAGTGTCTTGCTGCCATAGCGAACAGACAAATTGAGCTTGCCAGCTTCATTTGTCCAGTACCACTCCTTCACACGTTTTACCATTTCCACAGTCTTGCGTTCGCCCGTATGCCGATCAGTAACAATACGCAGGCGCTTAGGTGCATAAATTTCGCCAGCACGCCGCGCTGCGCAAAGTTCGATTTGCTCATGCAACTTTGCTACAAGTTTATTGCGGCGTTGGACGATAGGTGACAGTGCGCGGGATTTTTTGCTTGTTACCAGTTTCAGCGATGCCAGTGTGCTCATGTGTGCTCTCCTAAAAGTTAAACAGCACACGTAAGTTATGACTGATAGCCAGAAAAGGTCGACCAGAATTCAGCACGATCTGGAAGATCGCCGTCGAAACACCACAGAATCTAATGAAAATTTACGGGTTTTGTTTGGTCTAGCTAAATACTTGCATGAGACGCAAGAATGATACATGGGATGTAAAGCCAGTTACCGAAGCCAGTACTGCTCGGGCTACGGCACGTTGGCTTGAAAGCGTACACATTACTCCCAAGTATCTTTCGGACAACGACATTGCGACTGAGTTTTTGCAGGCGCAGCGTGAAGCAACAATATTGCTGCAAGATTCTCCACAGCACTTGACCAAGTCACAGTCCTATCAGCTCGTTCACTTTCTCAAACGCTTACGCAATCGCAAGCAGCGCGAAGCAATGCCAATAAGTGCAGCCTATGCTGTGTTGAACATCGCATCGAAAGTTAATCGCCAGCTGTTTGCCGAACATCGTAAGCTGCAGAAGAACACGCAAGATAAACCACTTGCTAACAAAGGGTAAAAACGCGGGTTGTAATATGACGGCTAATGACCCCGCACCTGCCATGCGCTGCTGTAGATGCTGCATGGCGTA
>JACCDS011738654.1_pt1 | contig 16877 bp, 11 predicted proteins | sample 7446441 | NCBI WGS metagenome assembly JACCDS01 (sample SAMN15323445, study PRJNA562643) | freshwater metagenome | isolation source: river surface water | place: USA:Blue River Watershed | collected 2017-08-17
AAACTTCAAGTGGACGATCTCCACAAGCGCTACGGCCAGCACGAGGTGCTCAAAGGCGTGTCTTTGCGCGCTCGCGCTGGCGATGTGATCAGCATCATTGGCAGCTCTGGCTCCGGCAAGAGCACCTTTCTGCGCTGCATCAACCTGCTCGAAAAACCGCACCAGGGCCGCATCGTGGTGGCTGGCGAGGCGTTGGAGTTGCGCACAGGCCGGCAAGGCGACTTGGAGCCGGTCCACCAGGCCCAACTGCAACGCCTGCGCACCAAGTTGGCCATGGTGTTCCAGAACTTCAACCTTTGGGCCCACATGACAGTGCTGGAAAACATCATTGAAGCACCCGTGCATGTACTGAAAGTCCCCAAAGAGCAGGCTGTGGCCACTGCCCGAAAATACCTGGAACGGGTCGGCTTGAACGGTGTGGAAGATCGCTACCCCGCCCACATGAGCGGCGGCCAGCAGCAGCGGGTCGCCATCGCTCGGGCTCTGGCGGTAGAACCGGAGGTAATGCTGTTCGACGAACCCACCAGCGCCCTGGACCCAGAGCTGGTGACCGAGGTGCTGCGCGTCATGCAGCAACTGGCCGAAGAACACCGCACGATGGTGGTGGTGACGCACGAGATGGGCTTTGCCCGCGAGGTGTCGAACCACCTGATCTTCCTGCATCAGGGGCGAATTGAAGAAGAAGGTCCGCCCCGCGAGGTACTCGCCAATCCGAAAAGCGAACGTCTTGCTCAGTTCCTCTCAGGCAATCTGAAGTGATCCAGCCGGACCGCAGGTCCGGTACATCTCAAAGAAACCGATCGAGCAACTTGCGGCTGTGCCGGTCCAGCTGTTGCGGCTGGCGGATGAGAAACTGGACGCCGTGACTGTCCATCACCAGCAGCACATCGCGGCTCAAACGGCGGATGTCCTCCTCCCCTTTAAGCACGAAGCTTGTTCGCCCGCGGTCGGTCTCCACCGTCCACTGGCTGGGGGTGGCAAACGAGCTCACCTCCACCAAGCGCTGAATGACGGGCGTGAATTCGCGCAAGCGCAACTCTTCTTCAATCAGTGCGCGCGCAGCGTGGGGCACCTCGTCCAGTCGCTCGATCCATGCCACTTCATGACCATCCGGCCCCATCAGGGATATCTGCCCCTGAGGCGACTGCACGGGAAAAGCACGCACCGGCACCACATGGTCGACCACATCCCCTGAGGCAGTGGTCAGCACCAACCTACCGAGCGCATTGCGCTGCATTTGCATCTCTTGCAACACGTCAGTCGCCCTCCACCATGAGGTTGTGCTCGGCTTCCGCCTGGCGTTGCTGGGCTTCGTACAGGCGCCAATAGGCACCTTCGCGAGCAATCAATTCGTCGTGCGTGCCCTCTTCCACTTTGCGCCCCTTGTCCATCACCACCAACCGGTCCGCTTTGCGCAGGGTGGACAAGCGGTGTGCGATGGCGATGGTGGTGCGGCCGCGCACCAGGTTGTCGAGCGCCTTCTGGATTTCCTTTTCTGTCTCGGTGTCAACCGCCGACGTCGCTTCGTCCAGAATGAGAATGCGTGGGTCGATCAACAAAGCTCGAGCAATGGAGATGCGTTGGCGTTCACCACCCGAAAGCCCTTGACCCCGCTCGCCCACCAGTGAGTCGTAGCCCTGGGGCAGGCGCAAAATGAACTCGTGCGCGTGTGCAGCCCGCGCAGCTGCGATGATTTCTTCCCGTGTAGCGCTCGGCTTGCCGTAAGCGATGTTCTCAGCAATGGTGCCGAAAAAGAGGAAGGGCTCCTGCAGCACCAGACCAATGTGGCGCCGGTAATCCGACACGCGCAACGAGCGCAGATCCACGCCGTCAACGCAAATTGCGCCCTCTGCCACATCGTAGAAGCGGCAAATCAGGTTGACCAGGGTGCTCTTGCCCGAACCGCTGTGACCAACCAGGCCAATCATCTCGCCAGGCTGTACGGTGAGGTTCAGGCTTTGAATGACCGCACGGTTACCGTAACGGAAGCCCACGTCGCGAATTTCCAGCTTGCCTTGCACCCGCTCCAGTTGTTGAGGGTTGACCGGCTCCGGAACGCTGGAAACGTGATCCAGGATATCGAAGATGCGCTTGGCGCCGGACGCCGCCTTCTGCGTCACCGACACGATGCGGCTCATGGAGTCCAGACGGGTGTAGAACCGGCCAATGTAAGCCAGAAACGCCGTGAGCACACCCACGGTAATGTCTCCCTCGGCCACCAACCAGATGCCAAAGCCCCACACCACCAGCAGACCGATTTCGGTCATCAACGACACCGTTGGTGAAAACAACGACCACAGGCGATTGAGCTTGTCGTTGACCTCGAGATTGTGGCGGTTCGCGTCGCGGAAGCGCTGCGCCTCGCGGGCTTCTTGCGCGAACGCCTTCACCACACGGATGCCCGGAATCGTATCGGCCAGCACGCTGGTCACCTCCGACCACACGCGGTCGATCTTCTCGAAGCCGGTGCGCAACCGGTCGCGCACCACATGAATGAGCCAGGCGATGAACGGCAACGGCACCAGCGTCGCCAGAGCCAGCGACGGATTGATGGAAAACAAAATCACTGCGGTCATGAAAATCATGATCACGTCGGTGGCGAAATCCAGCAGGTGCAGCGACAGGAACACATTGATCCGGTCGGTCTCTGAACCGATGCGCGCCATCAGGTCGCCAGTGCGGCGCCCCCCGAAGTATTCGAGTGAGAGGTTGAGCAAGTGCTCGTAGGTGGTGGTGCGCAAATCGGCACCGATGCGCTCCGACACCAGCGCCAGGCTGTAGGTCTCGGCCCAACCCAGACCCCAGGCCAGCAGCGCCGAGCCGACCAGACCACCGAGCAGAAGCCCAACCAGCCCCACATCGATCTGCTGCCCGCTCTGGTAGGGAATCAGCACATCGTCCATGAGCGGGATGGTGAGATACGGAGGCACCAGTGTCGCGGCGGTGGACGCCAGCGTGAGCAAAAAACCGGCGAGCAGTTGCCAGCGGTAGGGGTGCGCAAAACGCCAAAGCCGCAACAGCGTCCAGGTGGACGGGGGCGTGTGGACCACCTGCGCACAAACCCCGCACTCGTCTTCTTCCGGATCCAGCGGGGACTGGCAACGAGGGCACAGCTCCAGCTTGGCCAGTTGCAACGGCTTGCCTTCGATCTGCTCGGTCTGGTTGGCTTCGAACTGCTCCACCAAGCGGGTCGCTGGCAAATGCCGGCCCAGGGTGTAGCGCCATACGGCCAGACGCTGGCCATCGAGCACCAACTCCAGCGTACCCAGCCCGTTGTGATCGCTGTGGAGCAAGCGCATGCCTGGTTGAAGCGGCCAGCGCTTGAGGACCGGCGCACCCCCGTCCATGGCCAACCACCACAACTGTTGTTCGGACACAACGAGCAGGCTGCCTTCGAAGTGCAACTGCTCATTGACGTCCAGCTCCAACCAAGCCTGTGCCTGAGGATGAATCCCTAAGGACGTCCAGACCTCCAGTGCAAAAGGCTGCCATGCCGGTGGGAAACCTTCGGGCAAACCCGTTGGCTCAGAAAGTAACGGCATGTTGCAAATAATTTTTGGGGTTGGGGACACGCAAGGCGATCAACTAGCGCCACAATCACACTCCGATGGAGGCTGTGACAATTGGATGAAACCGGTGGCGTTGCGCTGCCCATCATTTGGTCAAACAGCCGTCCAGTCGCCTACCCATGGATTGTAAGGCTGCTCAGTTTTCGCTAGACCGATATTCGCCATCGCCTTTTTGCTCGCCTACCATCGTCGCGCCCTTGCAGGTCAGAGCAGGCAATGCCCTCCTTCAAAATGAACCACAGAACCATCAAGCTGCTGCGCATGAGCTACCTGCGCGGGCCCAACATCTGGACGTACCGGCCTGCGATGGAGGCGCTGATCGATATCGGTGACCTGGAAGACTGCCCCTCCAACACATTGCCCGGTTTTGTGGAACGCCTGACGGCATGGCTGCCGGGCTTGATTGAACACCATTGCAGTGTCGGTGAACGAGGCGGGTTCTTGGAGCGACTGCGCGATGGCACCTGGCCGGGTCACATCATGGAGCATGTGGCACTGGAATTGCAGAACATGGCCGGCATGCAGACGAGTTTCGGCAAGGCTCGCTCCACCGAAAAGCGCGGTGTTTACAAGGTGGTCATTCGGACACGCCAGGAGGAAGTCGGCCGTCAAGCCCTGATGGACGCGCGCGACCTGGTGATGGCGGCGATCGACGACATCCCGTTTGACGTGGGCGCGCGCGTGCAGAACCTCAAGGCTCTGATCGACCGTCACGCATTGGGCCCCAGCACTGCCAGCATCGTTGATGCCGCCGCTCAGCGCCGGATTCCGGCCATCCGCCTTACCAGCGGCAATCTGGTGCAACTGGGCTACGGCAGTCGCCAGCGGCGCATCTGGACAGCGGAAACCGACAAAACCAGCGCCATCGCCGAGGGCATTTCACGCGACAAGGACCTGACCAAACGGCTGCTGTCCGCCTGCGGCGTGCCGATTCCTGAGGGACAAGTGGTCTACAGCACCGAAGAGGCCTGGGAGGCCGCGCAGGACATCGGTTTGCCAGTGGTAGTCAAGCCCAGTGACGCCAACCATGGGCGCGGTGTATCACTGGATCTGCAAACGCGCGAAGCAGTCGAAGCCGCCTACACCCTGGCCGATGCCGAAGGCTCTGACGTGATTGTCGAACGCTTCATTCCGGGCGTGGAGCACCGGTTGCTGGTGGTTGGCAACCGCATGGTGGCCGCTGCGCGCGGCGAGCAGGCCATGATCACGGGTGATGGCATACAGACGGTGATGGCGCTGATTGATCAACAGATCAACACCGATCCCCGTCGTGGGGAGGAGGAAGAGTACCCGCTGGACACCATCCGTCTGCCTGAAAACTCGCTGGTGATGCTGGAACTGGCGCGTCAGAATCTGACACCCGAGAGCGTTCCCGACGCTGGCCGTCAAGTGCTGGTGCAGCGCACCGGGGTGATGACCAACGACATCACGGATGAAGTCCACCCAGAGGTGGCGGAGATGGCCGCTCTGGCGGCGCGAGTCGTCGGCCTGGACATTGCCGGCATCGATCTGGTGGCATCAGACATTTCGAAGCCACTGGAAGCACAAGGCGGCGCGATCGTCGAAGTCAATGCCGGGCCTGGCTTGCTGATGCACCTCAAGCCTGCGGTGGGCAAGCCTCGCCCTGTTGGCGAGGCGATTGTGGAACACCTGTTTGGCCCCCGCGACGATGGGCGCATTCCTGTGGTCGGCATCACTGGCGTATCGGACACCACGCCCACGGCTTTGCTCGTCGGCTGGCTGCTCCACCGCAGTGGTCTGGCCACGGGCATCTCATGCACCGAAGGCCTGTTTTTGCAGATGCAACGCGTCGACGCGAGCCAGCCAACCGATTGGGAGTCCGGCCAGCGGGTGCTGATGAACCGCTGCGTGGACGCAGCGGTGCTGGAAAATTCTCCACGCAGCATTCTGGACGACGGCCTGTCCTTCGACCGGTGCTTGCTGGGTATCGTGACAGGGGTTCCAGCGCCCCAAGGGCTGGAGGACCACCACATCCTCACCCGGGACCAAATGCGCACCGTGCTGCGCACCCAGGTAGACGTGGTTCTGCCGGATGGATGCGCTGTGCTGAATGCCGATGATGAAGTCTGCGCAGGAATGGCGGAATTGTGCGACGGCGACGTGGTGTTTTACAGTCAGGCCGCGGAACACGCTCTGATGCCAGCACATTGCGACAGCGGCCACCGCTTCCTGCTGGTCCAGCATGGACACATCGTTTTGTGGCGCAACCAGGTGGTCACGACACTGATCGATCTGGCACAACCCTCGGTGGTCCGCCTGTTGGCCGACTGTGGCTTGTCAGCACTTTTGGCAGCTTGTGCTGCGGGTGTCGCGATGAATTTGTCGCCAGCCCTGCTGCGCGCTGGCATTGAAACTGCCGGCCCTTTGTTTGCCCGTCCCTGAATTTCGATCGAAGGAACCGTCCGTGGACGTCTCTCGCATCCGCGCCCTGAGGGGCCCCAACCTCTGGACCCGTGCCACCGCGATCGAAGCGGTGGTCCATTGCAGCCCGGAAGAGTCCGATCTGGCCCGCTGGCCAGACTTCGCCGAGCGGCTGCGCCAGCGTTTTCCTGAGGTGGGGGCACTGCCCGAACCCACTGCGCAAGGCGTGGTGTCGCTGGCCCATGCTCTGGAACTGGTGACCCTGGCACTGCAAACCCATGCGGGTTGCCCGGTCAGCTTCAGCCGGACCACCCGCGCCCCCGATGCAGGGGTCTACCAGGTGGTGGTGGAGTACTCGGAAGAGGATGTGGGCCGGCGTGCACTGGACATGGCGGTGGAACTGATCCATGCCGCGTGTCAAGGTGCCGCATTCGACGCCGCCGCGGCGGTGAGCGAACTCAAGTCCCTCGATGAAGACGTCCGGCTGGGGCCCTCCACGGGTGCGATCGTGGACGCGGCCGTGGCACGGGGCATTCCTTACCGTCGGCTCACCCGTGGCAGCATGATCCAGTTCGGCTGGGGAAGCCAGCAGCGCCGCATCCAGGCCGCTGAATGCGATACCACCAGCGCCATCGCTGAGGGCATCGCGCAAGACAAAGAACTGACGAAGAAACTGCTGCACGCAGCAGGTGTACCGGTGCCCCTGGGCCGGCCAGTGGACTCTGCCGAGGACGCCTGGGCCGCCGCCCAGGCGCTGGGCTCTTCCGTCGTGGTCAAGCCACGCGACGGCAACCAGGGCAAGGGCGTCACTGTCAACATCAGCACCCGCGAACAGGTGGAGGCCGCCTACCACAACGCGCACCAATACCGCGACGATGTGATGGTGGAGCGCTACCTGCCCGGCATCGATTACCGCCTGCTGGTGGTGGGCCGGCAATTGGTGGCTGCCTCCCGGCGCGACCCCCCGCTGGTGATTGGCGATGGCGAGCATACCGTGCGCGCACTGGTGGATGCCGTCAACACCGACCCTCGGCGCGGCGATGGTCATGCGACTGCGCTGACCAAGATCCGCCTGGACGAAATTGCTGTGGACCGCTTGCGGGAGCAAGGTCTGACACCGGACTCTGTGCCTGCCTTGGGCCAGCGGGTTGTGCTGCGCAACAACGCCAACTTGTCGACTGGTGGGACCGCAACCGATGTGACCGATGAAGTGCATCCGCTGGTGGCAGCACGCGCGGTGGCAGCTGCGGTCACCGTGGGGCTGGACGTCTGTGGTGTGGATGTGGTGTGCCAGAACGTGATCGAGCCGCTGGAGCAGCAGCAAGGTGGCGTGGTCGAAGTCAACGCCGCGCCCGGGTTGCGCATGCACATCAGCCCGTCATATGGCAAGGGGCGCCCCGTGGGCGAGGCGGTGATTCAACACATGTTCCCGGACGGCGGGAACGGCCGCATCCCCATCGTCGCCGTGACCGGCACCAATGGCAAGACCACGACCGTGCGCCTGACGTCGCACCTGTTGCGAGGTCATGGCTTGCGCGTGGGCATGACCAACACCGATGGTGTGTACGTCAACGGTCGGCAGATCGACAGCGGCGACTGCAGCGGTCCGAGGAGCGCCCGCAACGTGCTCGCTCATCCGGATGTGGATGCCGCTGTATTTGAGACCGCCCGGGGCGGGTTGCTTCGTGAAGGCTTGGCTTACGACCGATGCCGGGTCGCGGTGGTCACCAACATCGGGGCAGGCGACCATCTGGGGCTCAACTACATCACCACCGTGGAGGATCTCAGCGTCCTCAAGCGCGTCATTGTGCAAAACGTGGAACCGCATGGCATGGCTGTGCTGAATGCCTCAGATCCCCACGTGGTGCGCATGGCGGACTTTTGCAGTGGCCAAGTCACCTTTTTCGGGCCCAACGAGCACCATCCAGTGATCGCGACGCACCGCGCGCTGGGCAAGCGGGTGTTGTTCGTCAGCGACGGGCAAATTGTGGCAGCCGAAGGTGCAACGCAGATCCGCATTCCATTGAGCCAAATTCCGATCACGCGCAACGGCACCATCGGCTTCCAGGTGGACAATGCCATGGCCGCCATCGGGGCAGCGTGGGCATTGGACCTGCCTTGGAACACCATCTTGCAAGGTCTGTTCACCTTTGTGAGCGATGCCCATGCGGTGCCGGGTCGTTTCAATCTGTTCGATTACCGGGGCGCGACCGTGATTGCCGATTACGGCCACAACCCGGACGCCATCCAGGCGCTGAGCGACGCGGTGCAACAAATGACTGCCAGCCGGCGCTGCGTGGTGATCAGCGGAGCCGGAGACCGGCGCGACGATGACATTCGCCAACAGACCCGCATCCTGGGCCAGGTGTTCGACGAGGTCATCCTGTATCAAGACGCGTGCCAGCGTGGCCGGGAGGATGGTGAGGTGATTGCCCTGCTGCGCGAGGGACTCGAAGGCGCGACGAAGACGACCAAGGTTCAAGAGGTACGCGGGGAATTCAACGCCATCGATACGGCATTGGCCGGCCTGAAAGCGGGCGATCTCTGCCTGATCTTGGTCGACCAGGTTCAAGAGGCGCTGGACCACTTGTCGCGACGAGTGACCGAGGGGTAAGGACGGCGCTGGCTGGGGAGGCTGGCTCCCCGCCAAGGTCATTCCTCCCAGAACATCAAAGCCTCGCGGCCATGGACATACAGATCCACGGGCTTGGCCACGGGCAAGATCACTTTGGTGGGCACGTGACCAAACGGCAGACTGGTCAAGACCGGCACAGTTACCTGGCTGCGCAGCCACGCAATCACCTGCTTGAGGTTGAAACCTTTGTCGTGGGCACTCAACTGGAAACGGTTGAAGCTGCCCAGCAGGATCGCGCGCTGCTGTCCCAGCGCCCCGGCATGTAGCAGCTGCGTCAGCATGCGTTCAATCCGATAAGGGTGCTCGCCCACATCCTCCAGGAACAGCACTCCCCCTTGAACTTGTGGGAAAAACGGCGTACCCAGTAGCGAACAGAGCACCGTCAAGTTGCCACCCCACAGCACGGCACCCTCAGCCGCCCAGCCCTGCTCGGTCGCCAGTTCCGGGTGGGCCTGGAAGTCGCTGGCGGGCAGCCGCCAGCCTGTACCCTCCCCCACGCCAGAAACCAGATCATCAAAGCAGGCTTGCATGATCTCATCAGGCGCCTCCTCACTGGCCCAGTCTTCCAGTAATGCAGGGCCGGCCCAGGTGGTGGTGCCACGCTGGGCCTGGACCGCCGCTTGCAATGCGGTGAAATCACTGAGCCCCACCCAGGCGCTCCCTTTGTCCACCGACTGCTGGATCGCATCGTAGGGCAAATAAGGCAACAAACGGGTGAGACCATAGCCACCACGGGTGGTCAACACCACTTGCGCCCCGCTGGCCGCTGCACGGCCTATGGCGGCCAGCCGGGTCTCGTCATCCCCCGCAAAGCGTTGATGACTGGTCAGCGCGGCGGGATCGACCTCCACCTGGTGGCCCTGGGCCTGCAAGCGTTTGAGTGCACGCCGAAAGCCGGCCTTGTCGCGGACGGCGCCGCTGGGTGAATAGAGGTAAATGTGGGCCATGCGTTCGATTATGGCGCCCACGGGGGCCTAAGCGTCAGGCCAGGGCCACGCTTTAAGTGCGGCCTGGTGACCAGCGTCCGGGTAAGGCAAGTCGGCCCAACCCTTAGGGCCATCGACCCAATCCGAAGGCATGCGAATGTCTACCGACATGGGGTGTTGCAGCCAACGCTGCTGAAGGGCCCGCACCAGGGGGGATTGCTCGGGAGGCGCCACGAGATGCAATCTCTCCACCCCCAGACCCGCCAACCATTGCGCCAGCACATCAGCGTGGCGGGCTACCGTGTGCCAACGGGCCCTCTTGGGCTTGTCGCTCTGGCCAAAGCCGATCAGATCGGGCAAAAGCACACGCCGGCCCCGGAGCTGCTGATCCTGAGCCCATGGTCCCCATTCGGGCCACCAACCGCCTGGGCCGTGGAGTGCCACGGCGACTGGGGGCGGCGACGAAGTGACTCTCAACGGGGGGAGATCCAGCCAATGCAGACGCAGTCCGTTCAGCGCATCGCCATCGCATGTCCAGCGCTGGTGGTCACGCCAGTCAGGGGAATGCAACCAAAGCCCTTCAAACGCGTCATCGGGAGTGCGCAATGCATCGTCCCGCAGTGGCACCACACGCCGCTTCGCCTTGTTTCGCTGTTCGGTGAAAAACTGCTGCATCACGGCGGCGCAATCGTCGGCCATCAGACCCGACTCCACCCGCGTGTGGTGATTCAGCGCGGGGTGGCCCAGGACATCGATCACCGACCCGTGCGCACCCGTCTTGGGCTCTCGGGCGCCATAGACGACACGGGCAATGCGTGCGTGCAGCAGCGCTTGCGCGCACATCGCACACGGCTCCAAGGTCACGTACAGCTCGCACCCATCCAGCCTGTAATTGCCGATGCGGGCGGCTGCCTGACGCAAGGCCAGTATCTCTGCGTGCGCGGTGGGGTCCTGGCGGGCGATCGGTTGATTGTGGACTTGCGCCAACACCTCCTCGCTCGCCCCGTTGCCGCCAGGCCGCACCAATACAGCGCCCACCGGTACTTCACCGGTTTCGGCGGCCAGGCGGGCTTGGGCCAATGCCAGGCCCATGTACTTGGCATCACGAGCGTGTGTCATGCCACATAAATGTTCTGCATGCGCCACATCCTATCAGCGCTCTGGGACGACCTCCACAGTAAAATGATTGGCTTTGGTTCGCTTTTCATTTCCCTACAGGTACACGCCACCATGTCTCTGTTCACCGCCGTCGAAATGGCCCCCCGCGACCCCATCCTGGGTCTGAATGAGCAGTTTGCTGCCGACACCAACCCCCAAAAAGTCAACTTGGGCGTGGGCGTTTACTACGATGACAACGGCAAACTGCCTTTGCTGCAATGCGTGCAGGCCGCCGAAAAGGCGATGATGGACAAACCCGCCGCGCGCGGCTATTTGCCCATCGACGGTATTGCTGCTTATGACAATGCGGTCAAAGGCCTGGTGTTTGGCGCGGACAGCGAACCGGTTCAAAGCGGCCGCGTAGCCACGGTGCAAGCCATCGGCGGCACGGGCGGCCTGAAAATTGGCGCCGACTTTCTGAAGAAGCTCACCCCCAACGCCACGGTGCTCATTTCCGACCCGAGCTGGGAAAACCACCGCGCACTGTTTGCCAACGCTGGCTTCACAGTAGACACCTACGCTTACTACGACGCCGCCAAGCGGGGCGTGAATTTCGAAGGCATGCTGGCCAGCCTGAACGCGGCCGCACCCGGCACCATCGTGGTACTGCATGCCTGCTGCCACAACCCGACCGGCTACGACATCACGTCCGCCCAGTGGGACCAGGTGATTGCGGTCGTCAAGGCCAAGGGTCTGACCGCTTTCCTGGACATGGCCTACCAGGGCTTTGGTTACGGCATCGCCGAAGACGGCGCCGTGATCGCCAAGTTCGTGGCCGCCGGTCTGAACATCTTCGTGTCCACCAGCTTCTCCAAGAGTTTCAGCCTGTATGGCGAGCGTGTGGGCGCCCTGAGCGTGCTGTGCGAGAACAAGGAAGAAGCAGGCCGCGTGCTGAGCCAGCTCAAAATCGCCATCCGCACCAACTACTCCAACCCGCCCATTCACGGTGGCGCGGTGGTGGCAGCGGTGCTGAACAACCCCGAGCTGCGCGCTCAATGGGAGCAGGAACTGGCTGAGATGCGCGTGCGGATCAAATCCATGCGCCAAGCACTGGTTGACGGTCTGAAAGCAGCCGGTGTGAAGCAGGACATGAGCTTCATCACCACCCAGATCGGCATGTTCAGCTATTCGGGCCTGACCAAAGACCAAATGGTGCGCCTGCGCAACGAATTCGGGGTCTACGGGACCGACACGGGCCGCATGTGCGTGGCCGCGTTGAACAGCAAAAACATCGATCACGTCTGCAAATCGATCGCTGCTGTTGTCTGATGATGACGAATGTCAGGACATCGGAAGCGATTCCTGATATATTTTGCTGCACTGCAACATAGCCAGAGGTTTTCCCTATGCTCTACCAGATCTACGAAACGCAACGCTCGCTGATGGAGCCCTTCTCTGACTTTGCGCAAGTGACAGCAAAGTTGTTTGCCAACCCGGTCACGCCTCTGGGACAAAACCCATTGGCGCAGAGGATCGCCGCTGCATACGACCTGTTGCACCGACTGGGTAAGGACTATGAAAAACCGGAGTTCGGCATCCGTGAAATCGACGTGAATGGCGCCCACGTGGCCATCCACGAACGGGTGGAAATCGACAAGCCGTTTTGCGAGTTGCGTCGCTTCAAACGGTTTGCCGACGATCCGGACACTCTGCGCATGTTGAAGAGTCAGCCGGTGGTGCTGATCGTGGCGCCGCTGTCGGGGCACTATGCGACCCTGCTTCGCGACACCGTGCGCACCATGTTGCAGGATCACAAGGTCTACATCACCGACTGGAAAAATGCCCGCCTTGTGCCGATGACAGAAGGTGCGTTCCACCTGGACGAATACGCAAATTACGTGCAGGAGTTTGTGCGTCACCTGCAGGAGCGTTACGGCAACTGTCACGTCATGAGCGTTTGCCAGCCTACCGTACCAGTGCTGGCGGCGGTGTCACTGATGGCGAGTCGGGGCGAAACCACGCCACTGACCATGACGATGATGGGTGGCCCGATTGACGCGCGCAAATCGCCCACAGCGGTCAATGCACTGGCACTGCAACGCAGCTTTGAATGGTTTGAGAACAATGTGATTTACCGCGTGCCGAGCAGCTTCCCGGGCGCCGGTCGTCGGGTGTACCCGGGCTTTCTGCAGCACGCTGGGTTCATTGCAATGAACCCAGATCGGCACGCCAGCAGCCATTACGACTACTTCATGAATCTCGTGAAGGGTGACAACGACAGCATTGAATCGCACCGCCAGTTTTACGACGAGTACAACGCCGTGCTCGACATGGACGCGGACTATTACCTGGAAACGATCAATACCGTATTCCAGGAGTTCAAGCTGGTCAATGGCACTTGGGATGTGCGCAACCCGCAGGGCCAGCTCGAACGGGTTCGTCCGCAGGACATCACACAAACCGGTCTGTTGACCGTGGAAGGCGAACTGGACGACATCTCGGGATGTGGGCAGACGCGTGCGGCACATGAACTGTGCAAGGGTATTGAAAACCCCGAGCAACGGCATTTTGAGGTAAAAGGTGCCGGACATTACGGCATTTTCAGCGGTCGCCGTTGGCGCGAAATGGTCTATCCGGTAGTGAAAGCGTTTATTGCCGAGCATCAGCCCTCTTCGGCGCCTGCTCCCGTGAACACGGCTTCCGAAGTCAGTCCGGAATCTCCGCCTGAGCCCGCACCGAAGGCGGCGCGCCGACGTCCCGCTTCGAATGGCCGGCCAGCCTGAAACACTGAACCCGCTGGTCGACCGCATTGATGCGGCGTTGCCGCAAACCCAATGCACCCGGTGCGGCTTCCCGGATTGCCGGGCGTATGCTGTTGCAATTGCGAGCGGAGAAGCGGACATCAACCAATGCCCTCCAGGCGGCGATGAGGGCATAGCCAGGTTGGCACTTGTGACCGGTCGCCCTGTATTGGCGTTGAACCCGCAACACGGCGTTGAAGGCCCCATGACCGCGGCGGTCATCGATGAGAGTTGGTGCATCGGTTGCACGCTGTGCATCAAAGCCTGTCCGACCGACGCCATCGTCGGCGCGAACAAGCACATGCACACTGTCGTGGACGCCTACTGCACCGGCTGCGACCTGTGCCTGCCGGTCTGCCCGGTGGACTGCATCACGATGGTGAACGTCAGTCAAGACCGAACAGGATGGGACGCCTGGAGCGCCGCACTGGCGGCGCAAGCGCGCCAAAGATACGACGGGCGCGCCATCCGGCTAAAGCGTGAAGCCTCTGAACGTCAAGACCGCCATCTGGCCGAGGCCCAGCACAAATTGGAACACCTGAGCGAGCAATCAAAGCTCACCGATCCGGCCACGCTGGACAGAAAACGCTCCATCATTGAAGCGGCGTTGGCTCGTGCGCGCGCCGCTCGACAGACACAGGACTGACCACCGTGACAGGACCGGATCACCTCACACGCTGAGAGCCTGGATCACTTCAGGCGGCGCCTGCACCAGTTCAATCAACACGCCCTCGCCCGCAATGGGGAACTCGTCGTTCGACTTGGGGTGCAAAAAAGTGATGTCGTAACCCGCTGCACCCTTGCGGATGCCACCGGGCGCAAAGCGCACCCCCTGGGCCGAGAGCCATTCCACAGCCTTGGGCAGGTCATCGATCCACAGGCCCACGTGGTTGAGTGGCGTGGTGTGCACAGCGGGCTTCTTGTCGAGGTCGAGCGGCTGCATCAGATCGACCTCCACTTTGTAGGGGCCCTGCCCCATGGCACAGATGTCCTCGTCCACGTTTTCGCGTTCGCTTTTGAAGGTGCCTGTGACCTCCAAACCCAGCATGTCCACCCACAGCCTTTGCAGGCGGGTCTTGTCGGGCCCGCCGATGGCGATTTGCTGAATCCCCAAAACCTTGAAAGGACGTTGGCTCATTTCTCGAACTCCACAATCGGCTGGTCTACCACGAGGCTCTCGCCCTTGTTCGCCAGCACCTTGGCCACCACACCGTCGGCGGCGGCGAAGAGCACGTTCTCCATCTTCATGGCCTCGATCACAGCCACTCGTTCACCCGCCTGTACCTTCTGACCCGGTTGCACGGCCACGTCCACCAACAAGCCCGGCATGGGCGAGAGGACGAACTGGCTCATGTCTGGCGGCGCCTTGAAGGGCATGAGCTTGTGAAGTTCTGCCATTCGGGGCGACACCACCATGGCTTCCAGCTTGGTGCCGTTGTGCTGTACCACCAGCGCCAAGGGATTTTTCGCAGAACCACGCTCCACCTGAGCAACAAAAGGCTCACCGTTCACCTCACCGGTGATCACCACGTCATTCAAGCGCGACGACGAGGTGATCTTGTAACGCTTCTCTCCCACGGTGACCGAGGCGTAGCCGCTTTCACCAGCGAACTCGTCGACGTGCACGCCATGGTAGCGGTGCTGCCCGTCAGATGCCATCGCGATCACGGTGTAGTCCTGACCCACTTTGACGCCATAGCCCGGCAACTGCCCACTGATGCCAGTGGCCCGTTCGCGGCTCTTGCGGCGCACAAAAGCGGCCAGAGCAACGAGAAATGCCTCATCGTCGTGCGGCACATCTTCGGCACGGAATCCACCCGCGTAATGCTGGGCAATGAACCCGGTGTTGAAGTTGCCCGACACAAAGTCCGGGTGCGCCAACAGGGCGGCCTGGAACGGAATGTTGCTGCCGATACCGCGTATGACAAACCCGTTGAGCGCTTCGCGCATTTTGGCAATTGCGTCATTGCGATCCTTGCCGTGCACGATGAGCTTGGCGATCATCGAGTCGTAATACATCGGGATTTCGCCGCCCTCGAACACCCCGGTGTCCACCCGCACGCCATACTTGTGGCCGATATCAGCCTGCCACATCGTTTCGGCCGGAGGCGTGAAACGCACCAGACGCCCGGTAGAGGGCAGGAAGTTGCGGAACGGGTCCTCGGCATTGATGCGGCACTCCATCGCCCAGCCGTCGCGCTTGACGTCGGCCTGGGTCATGGCCAGCTTTTCGCCCGCTGCCACACGGATCATCTGCTCCACCAGGTCGAGGCCGGTGATGCATTCGGTCACCGGGTGCTCCACCTGCAGGCGGGTGTTCATTTCCAGGAAGTAGAAGTCCTGGTTCTTGCCCACCACGAACTCCACCGTCCCGGCGCTCTGGTACTTCACCGCCTTGGCCAAGGCCACGGCCTGTTCGCCCATGGCTTTGCGGGTCTCATCGCTGATGAAGGGTGACGGAGCCTCCTCGATCACTTTTTGGTGGCGGCGCTGTATCGAGCACTCGCGCTCGTTCAGGTACAGCACATTGCCATGGCTGTCACCCAGGATCTGGATCTCGATGTGGCGGGGCTGCTCGACGAACTTCTCGATGAAGATGCGGTCATCGCCGAAGCTGTTGCGGGCCTCGTTCTGGCAAGCGGTGAAGCCTTCTAAGGCTTCCTTGTCGTTGAAGGCCACGCGCAAGCCCTTGCCGCCACCGCCGGCGGACGCCTTGATCATGACCGGATAGCCGATGCCTTTGGCGATCTCGACAGCGGCTTCGGCGTTCGCGATCGGGTCGTTGTAGCCGGGAATGGTGTTGACCTTGGCCTCATTGGCCAGCTTCTTCGAAGCGATCTTGTCGCCCATGGCGGCGATGCTGTGCGCCTTGGGGCCAATGAAGGCAATACCTTCGTCTTCACAGCGCTGGGCAAATGCTTCGTTTTCACTCAGGAAACCGTAGCCTGGGTGGATGGCTTCAGCGCCCGTCTGCTTGGCAGCGGCAATGATTTTGTCGGCCACCAGGTAGGACTCTCTGGAAGGCGCAGGACCCAGCAGCACGGCCTCATCGGCCAGGCGCACATGGCGCGCTTCCTTGTCGGCCTCGGAATACACCGCTACGGTGGCGATGCCCATTTTGCGGGCGGTGGCGATGACGCGTCAGGCGATTTCGCCCCGATTGGCAATCAGAATTTTCTTGAACATGGTGCAACTCCTGGGGCGCGGATTACAGGGGAATATTGCCGTGCTTGCGCCACGGGTTTTCAATCTTCTTGTCCTTGAGCATGACGAGCGAGCGGCAGATGCGCTTGCGCGTTTCGTGCGGCAGGATCACGTCGTCGATGAAGCCGCGCGCGCCGGCCACGAAGGGGTTTGCAAAACGGGCCTTGTACTCGGCCTCGCGCTCGGCCAGTTTGGCCGGGTCCTTCTTCTCTTCGCGGAAGATGATCTCCACCGCGCCCTTGGCCCCCATCACCGCGATCTC